>Ga0207646_10004646_pt1 | contig 14822 bp, 17 predicted proteins | sample KBSK5502metaG_FD_184343 | JGI IMG/M metagenome (GOLD analysis project Ga0207646, IMG submission 184343) | Corn, switchgrass and miscanthus rhizosphere microbial communities from Kellogg Biological Station, Michigan, USA - KBS K5-50-2 metaG... | ecosystem: Host-associated > Plants > Roots >... | reverse complement strand
TTCCTAGCCCTCATCGCCCGCGAGGCGGCGCACGCGCGCGCCAGTCGCGGCGGACGCATTCGCGCGAAGCTCAACGGCCTCGCTGACTGCACGGTCATCGGCGCGCTGTACCGCGCGTCGCAGGCCGGCGTGGACGTGGATCTCGTGGTCCGAGGAATCTGCATGCTGCGCCCGGGCATTCCCGGGCTCTCCGAGCGGATCCGCGTGGTGAGTGTGCTCGGCCGCTTCCTCGAGCACGCGCGCATTTATCACTTCGCCAACGCCGGCGCGCCGGAGTACTACCTCGGCTCGGCTGATTGGCGACCCCGCAACCTGCGGCGCCGGGTGGAGGTCATCACGCCGGTCGACGACCCGGCGGCGCGGGCCCGGCTCGACCGCATCCTCGAGCTCGAGCTCACCGCCCCGGGCGCGTGGAGCCTCGAGTCGGACGGATCCTACACGCGGAGCCGGGCGGCCTCATAGGGTGCCGTCGTACCGCATCTCGTTCGTCGGCGTGAAGCCGAGCTTTTGGTAGAGCGGTCGCCCCTCGCCCGACGCGTGCAAGACGATGCTCTCGACTCCGTTCCCGCGGCACCACCGCACCAGCTCCCGCATCAGCGCCTCGGCGACGCCGCGGCGCCGCCACGCCCGCTCAGTGTACACGTTCACCACCAACCCTTGCGGCCCGCGCACCAGCCGCTCGCGGCCGGGGTTGGGTCGGGGCAAGAGCTCCCGCAGCTGAAGTCCCGCGCCGCCGACGATTTCTCCCGACTCCGCATCCCGCTCCGCGACCCACCCGACGTAGCGGCCGTCCGTGATGGCCTGCGTGACGTACGCCCGCGCGGCCTCGACGAGGGTGTCGTACAGGCCGTCCGGCAGCTCGCCCATGTCGCGGAACATCTCCGCCCGATGGCGCGCCAGAACGCCCGCGTCGGCGGCGGTGGCTCGGCGGATCCGGTACACGGCTAGTGACGTTTCTCGAGGAGCTCCAGCGCACGCCGCAGCCGACTCACCGCGGCGTCGAACACCGGCTCGCCGACGAACGGCATCTGGCTGAAGAGCTGCAACGCGTTTCGGACGTGCTCGCCGGGTCCCTCGAGGGAGGGATCGCGTTGGGGGCGGCCGCGGCGCTCCAGGGTGCTGCGCCGCTCGGCGCCGCGCCGGCGGTCTACCATCGCGCGGCGCTCGCGCGGCGCGCCCGCCACGGCCAGGCGCCGCGGCACGGCACGGCGGTCGACGCCGTGGCGGCGGTCGGCCAACAGACGTGTCATCGTCACGACGCCGGGAATGTAGCCCGGCCAGGCAGGGCCAGCCAGCAGCGGCGGCGGCCAAACGCCGGGTGTCCCCGGATAGATTTCCCGCACACCCATGTCATCGATCGTTGACGCCGAGCGGTTGAGCAAGACGTTCCAGGTGAAGGTGCGCGATCCGGGACTGCGCGGCGCCGTGCGCGCGCTCCTCCGGCCGCGGTATCGCGACGTGCACGCCGTGCGCGACGTGACGTTCCGGATCGACCCCGGCGAGATCGTCGCGTTCCTGGGCCCGAACGGCGCGGGCAAGACCACCACGCTCAAGATGCTCGCGGGGCTTCTGTACCCCACCAGCGGGCGAGTCGAGGTGGCGGGGTTCGTGCCCTGGACCAGCGGCCCCCCGTTCAAGCGGCGCATCGCGCTCGTGCTCGGTAACCGGCAGCAGCTGGTGTGGGACCTCCCGCCGGAGGAGACGTTCCTGCTGAACCGTGCGATCTACGACATCCCGGCCGGAGATTACCGGGAACGCCTGGCCGAGCTGGTCACCCTGCTCGAGCTGGGCGACGTGCTCCAGAAGCCGGTGCGTCAGCTCTCGCTCGGCGAGCGGATGAAGTGCGAGCTGGTGGCCTCGCTGCTGCATCGCCCGCCGCTCCTGTTCCTCGACGAGCCGACCTTGGGGCTCGACGTGACCGCCCAGGACGCGATCCGCCGGTTCCTGACCGAATACCGCGAGCGGCACGGCGCGACGGTGCTGCTCACGTCGCACTACATGCAGGACGTGACCGCGCTCGCGTCGCGGGTCTTGATGATCAATCGGGGCCGCCTGCTGCACGACGGGGCGCTCGAGGCGCTCGTGGCGCGGATCGCGCGCACCAAACGGATCGAATTGGTGCTCGGTGGAGGGGGGGACGACGGCAATCGGGTGACCGCCGAGGCGCTGGCCGCGTTCGGCGAGGTGAAGAGCTTCCACTTCCCGAACGCGGTGCTGGAGGTGCGGCGCGAGGACGCGCCCGCGACCAGCGCGCGCCTCCTCGCCGCTCTCCCCGTGGCCGATCTGTCGATCGAGGATCCGCCGATCGAGGAAGTGATCCGGCTCGCGTTCGCGCGCGGCGTGGAGGAAGACGAGTGATCAGGCGGTACGCGGCGCTGATCCGCAACGCCTGGCTGGTCGATCTCCAGTACCGGGCGTCGATTGTGCTGTGGCTGCTGTGGGGAGTGGCCGAGCCGGCGATCGCGCTCGGCATCTGGTGGACGATCGCGGGAGACGGGTCGGTCGCCGGGTACGCCCGCGCCGACTTCGCCCGCTACTTCTTCGCCGTCATGCTCATCAACCAGTTGACCATCGCCTGGGATTCCTGGTATCTGGACCGCTGGATCCGCGAAGGCGACCTCAACTACCGGCTGGCCCGGCCGCTGCACCCCGCGCACGAGGCCGTGGCGGAGAACATCGCGTACAAGGCGCGCACGGCGAGCGTCATCCTCGTGGTCTGGCTGCTGGTGGCCGTCGCATGGCCCGCCGTGCGACTGCCGCTCGACCCCGGCCGGTGGGCGATTACGGCCGTGGCGGTGCTGCTCGCGGCCGTGATGCGGTTCTTCATCAGCTTCACGACGGGACTGCTGGCGTTCTGGACGACGCGCGCCACGGCGATCATGGAGCTGCACGCGAGGGTGTCCCTGTTCCTGGCGGGGCGGATCGCGCCACTCGCCTTGCTGCCTCCCGCCGTTGCCGGCGTCGCGGGTGTGCTGTGGTTCCGCTCGATGCTCGCCTTTCCCGTCGACCTCCTCACCGGCACGGTGCAGGGCACGGACGCCATCCTGCGCGGGCTCGGCGGGCAGATCGTCTGGCTCGGCGTCTGGATCCTGGCGTACCGCGTCGCGTGGAGCCGCGGCATTCGCAAGTACGGAGCGGTGGGCGGCTGACAAATGTGGAATAGGGAATGCGGAATGCGGAATGGCATTGCAAGGTCGAGCCGCAGGGCGCGGTCCGAGAGATGTGGCACGCCATGAAACTCCGCATTCCGAATTCCGCATTCCGCATTCTACGGGCCTTCTGGCGCCTGAACCTCGCCGAGGAGCTCCAATACCGCGCCAATTTCATCGCGAGCCTGCTTGGCACCGTGTTCGACATGGCGACCGCGCTGCTCACGCTCGCCCTCTTCTTTCACCACACGACGGCGCTGGGCGGGTGGGACTACTGGGAAATCGTCGTGCTGCTCGGCGTGTTCAACGCGCTCACCGGCGTGATCGAGGCGGTATTGCGGCCGGGAATCGGCCAGCTGGCCGGTGAGGTGCGCAGCGGTGAGCTGGACCTGGTACTCGTGAAGCCCGTGGACGCCCAAGGCTTCGTCTCGTTCCGCCGGCTCGACATCTGGCGCCTGACGGACGTCGTGCTCGGCCTCGCGCTCGCAGGCTATGCGCTCTACCGGATGGGTCACACGCCATCGCCCGCCCAACTTGCGGCGTTTGCCTTGACGCTGGCGGCGGCAGCCATCGTCGTCTATGCCATCTGGGTCGTTCTGATGAGCCTGGCGTTCTGGTTCGTGTCGGTCGAGAACATCGCCGTCCTGTTCGACGCGGTATACGAGGGCGCGCGCTATCCCGTCTCGGCGTACCCCGGAGCGCTACGGTTCGTGTTCGTATATCTCATACCGATCGCCTGGACCACCACGATTCCGGCGTCGGCGCTCACCGGCCGCTTGCGGCCGGAGATCGCGCTCGCCGCCGCCCTCGTCGCCGGGTTGGCGTTCGCGCTGGCGCGAGCGGTGTGGCGCGCGGCGCTCAAGCGCTACGCTGGCGCGAGCGGGTGAAGGCTAACCGGCGCTCGCGTCATCTTTCGGCTTGTCGTTCCGCTTGAAGAACCAGACTGCGAGCATCACGAACGCCACGATCAGGGCGACCTTGAACGCCAGCAAGAGGAGCGGGAGCAAGAAGAACGACGCGATCTTCCAGAGGGCGAAGCCCGCGACGCCGACGGCGGCGAGCTGCAGGAACGGCTTGGTCATGACCGTCTCTATCCATTGAAGGGTGGGATCCGTACGGATGAAGCCGCACCGCGGTGTCACCACGCTACCCGTCCGTCCATACCGCCAACTCGTTCCCGCTGGGATCACTGAAATGGAACCGGCGGCCTCCCGGGAAAGGGTAGGTCTTGCGGACGATCTTCCCGCCCGCCTGCTTGATCTTCGCTTCGATCGCTTCGAGCTGGATCGCGTAGATCACGACCAGTGGATTAGCGGGCCGAACGGGCGCGTCCTTCGTGAACCCGCCACTCAGACGGCCATCCTGGAAGCTCGTGTAGTCCGGTCCGTAGTCCTGGAACTGCCAGCCGAAGACCTGCTGATAGAATTGCTTGGTCCGGCCCACGTCGGTCGCGCCGAACTCGATGTAATCGACCCGCCGGTCGTGATCGCTCTGTGTCATCAGGCCCTCTCATTATGAAGAGTCGGAAAGTACTCGAGTTTGACTTCGCCCGGCCCGACCGCTAGCCTTCATAGAGCGTTGCACGTCAAGGCGGGACTTGGCCAATGCGCCGGTCCCGCCTTTTCGTTTCCCCCTTCACGCGGGCGGACCGATGGCGAAGGAAGAAGCGATCGAGATCAATGGCACAGTCGAGCAGGTGCTCCCGAACACGACGTTCCGCGTCCTGCTCGAGAATGGCCACTACGTGCTTGCCACGATCGCGGGCAAGATGCGGCGCTTCCGGATCCGCGTGCTCGCCGGCGATCGGGTCACCCTCGCGGTATCCCCATACGACCTCACTCGCGGGCGTATCACCTACCGGTACAAGTGAACCGGGCGCTGGCGCGAACGGGCCTCGTCAAAGACGGCGGCCCGCCCCGCTGCCCCCAATGTGCGCAGCGGCTCGCGTTCGGGAGCGATCGGCTCGGTCGCACGACGGAATCCTGCGGCTGCGGGTACCGGGCGTACGTCCAAGTCCGGGAGAGCGAGCAGGCCGGTCCGGCCGTCGTTAGCGGCGGTCCGGCCGCGGCGGCGTCCCAAAATGCAGGGGGTCTCTCAGGCTCTGTAGCTCCCGGTAGTAAAAGAGCGGTGTAGGCCGCTTGCCGGTGAACCGCAGGCGCTTGAGGTACGCGATTTCCTCAGCGGTCGCCGTGCCGCACAAGGCAGGGTCCCGCAGGAACTCCGTCAGCCCCTGCTCCTCCGTGACGCGCTCGTCGAAGTCCCGTTCGACAAACTCGAAGCGCTTCACATGCCCAGCCGCGACTCGTCGGTTCAGGACGATTTCCAGACCGAAGGTCACGAGGTCCACGTCCCAGGACTCGATCAGTGGATCCAGAAACGCGAGGCAGTTCTCGGCCGACACCTGGAAGATGTCCGTGTCGAGGAACTCGAGCACGATGACACGCATCTCTTCGTAGCTGCGACCACCGAGCTGGGCGATCATGCGGACCCAGTATTCGTTGTCCAGCTCTTGCCGGGCCACCTGCTTCGCCACCTCCAACACCTTGGACGTGACCAGGCGCTCCAGCTCGCCGAGCGGCTGTCGCTCGAAGATCACCCGAATCTCGGCTTCCTTGTCGGGGGCACACTTGCGCAAGATCAACTCGCGGACGCCCCCGAGGAGGGCGGTGGGCTCGTCGCCCAGCTCCCGCTTCAGCTGCTCCTTACGCTGCAGCTCCGCCAGCTTCGCCAGCTCCCCGCTGGGCAGCCGCAGGAACTTGTCCATCCGGTCATAGATGTCGGTGCGGTTTGGCGCGGGAGGCGCCTTGCGCCGGGTCAGCAGCTGGGAGATGTATGACTCGGTCACCCGTGCGGCGCGGGCGAGATCGCGCTGCTCCAACCCCAAGTCCTCCAACCGGTGACGAATCACAAAAGGCACGTCCACGCGACTCCTCCTCCACACCTTATTAACAGCAGCAGTGAATTCATAAATCGTCATGACACTATACTTGACAAATCTAGTAAAGTACGGTACGTTCGGCAAGCTCAAGTAGTGCCAGTCGGTTGCTGAGTTTCATGGTGGTTGCCAAGGAGTCGCAATAATGTACGCACGCAACGTTACGATGCACCTGAAGCCCAATACGGCAGGTGAGTTCACGCAGACGCTCGAGAAAGACATTCTGCCCTTGCTTCGGAAGCGGACCGGGTTCGCGGATGAGATCACGTTCGTCGCACAGGACGGCAAGGAAGCCCTTGCCATCAGCCTGTGGGACCGCAAAGAGAGCGCGGACGCCTACGATCGCGAAACGTATCCCGAAGTCTTGAAGGGCCTGGCGAAGGTGCTCGAGGGAACGCCCGAGGTTGCCAGCTTTGACGTGTCCAACTCGACGTTCCACAAGATCGCCGCTCGCAGCTAAAGTCGACTGGTCTGCTCCAGGGGACTGGTCTGTTGCGAAGGAGGGGGGCGGCATAGTCCGCCCTCTTTCTTTACATGGAAGAGGTGAAGACCTGATGGAGATTCACTGTCACGTTTGTGGCGGGTTCATCGGCGATCCGGGCTACATCTCGTACCGGTTGCCGACTCCCGCCGCGCCCGCAGCCGTTCCGCGCAGCGGTCTGTGCACGTGCGGCGCGCCGATCATCTACGGACCACCGCCAGGCCACTCATCGTCGCCCGGGATGCCGGCCCTCCCCCCACATCTTGCGAACCGGCCTGCTTGAGGCCACTCTAGCCCGCCCTCTTCAGGATCCTCTGTTGCGTTTCGCTACCCTCGCGCCCATCATCGCCCTCACCCTGGCACTGCCGAGAGACGCCGCATCGCAGGGTCCGCGCGTCGAGATCACCGTGCCGGCATCGCTCCGCAGCACACCCGTCACCGGACGCATGTACGTGTTCGTGACGCGGCACGACGATGTCGAGCCGCGCCTGCAGGTGCGTCACGAGAGCGACTGTACCCCGTTCTTCGGCGTCGACGTCACGCAGCTCACACCCGGCACGCCCGGCGTGATCGACGGCGCGATCCTCGGCTATCCGGTGTCGAGCCTCAAGGAGATCCCCGCGGGCGATTACTACGTGCAGGGATTGCTCAACGTGTACTCGGAGTTCCACCGCGCCGACGGGCATACCCTGTGGCTGCACGACGACCAGTGGGAGGGCCAGCAGTTCAACAAGGCGCCGGGAAACCTGGTGAGCGCGGTGCGCAAGGTGCATCTCGAGCCGACCCGACCGGACACGATCCGGCTCGAGCTGGCGCGCGTGCTCCCGCCGATCGAGCTGCCGCCGGACACCAAGTGGGTGAAGCACATCAAGATTCAGAGCAAGCTGCTCACCGCCTGGTGGGGACGGCCAATCTACCTCGGCGCGACGGTGTTGCTACCGCGCGGCTACGACGCCGACAGCGGCCGTCGCTATCCCACCGTGTACCAGCAGGGGCACTTCACCCTCAATCCACCGTTCGGGTTCTCGACCGACTCGAGCCCCGAGACGCCCGAGGAGCGTGCCGCGCGGGTCGCGCGCTCGGCGCGGGAGCCCGGGTTCGAGTTCTATCGGGCGTGGAGCGCTCCTAATTTCCCCCGCCTGATCGCCGTGACGTTCCAGCATCCGACGCCGTACTTCGACGACTCGTATGCCGTGAATTCGGCGAACAACGGTCCGTACGGAGATGCGCTGCTCCAGGAGCTCATTCCTTATCTCGAGGAGCACTTCCGGATGATCCGCGAGCCGTGGGCGCGCGGGCTGACGGGCGGTTCGACCGGCGGCTGGGAAGCCCTCGCGCTGCAGGTGTACCATCCGGACTTCTTTGGTGGGACATGGGTCTTGTATCCCGACCCGGTGGACTTCCGGAACTATGAGATCCCCGACGTCTACAGCGACACGAACGCGTTCGTACATCAGGTGGCGGAATGGATGACCGCGGACGTGCCGGCTGAACAGGAGGTCACCGCCCAGCCGCGCATCAGCGTCCGGCAGGAGAGCCAATTCGAGGCGGTGCTCGGCAGCCGCGCCCGCTCGGGCGAGCAATTCGCGATTTGGGAAGCGACCTACGGTCCGGTGGCGTCGGACGGCTACCCGGCCGAGCTGTGGGACTTGATCACCGGTACGATCAACCGCAGCGTGGCCGAATACTTCCGGGCGCACGACTACGACCTGCGCGAGTATTTGGAGCGGAACTGGGCGAGGCTCGGGTCCAAGCTCAGGGGCCAGATCCACGTCTTCACCGGCGACATGGACACGTTCTACCTGAACCTGGCCGTGTATCGGCTCGAGCAGTTCCTCACACGCGCGAGGCCCCCCGCCGAGGCGGAGTTCGCCTACGGACGCCCCATGAAACCCCACGGTTGGCAGCCGTGGACCAATGCCGAGCTGATGCGGATCATGGCCCGGCACATGGAGCGCCGCCGGCCGCGGCGCTGAAACTTAGGCGAGCGGGGAGGACGCCCGCCGCGCGTCGAGGCTCAGGGGGCCCGCGCCGAAGTGCGTGATCAGGAGCGCCGCGCCCAGCATGGACACGTTCTTCCAGAACATGGCCAACTGCATCCCGTGCATCATCGGATCGGTGACCGCCCAGAAGGCGTGCATCTTGAACGTGACCGGCACCAGGAACAGCACGATCAGCCAGCCGCCGATTTTCGCCTTGTAGCCGAGCGTGATGCTCAAGCCTCCGAGGATGGCAATCACACCCGACAGCGGGACCAGCAACCCCGGGGCCGGCACGCCCGCCTGGGCGGCGTATCCGATGTATCCCGCCGAGAAGTGCCCGAACAGCGTCATCAAGAAGATCGCGGAATAGAGGAATCGACCTAGTGGGACGAGGTAGACCACGGGAATCCCCTTTGTAGGTTGGGAGAAGGAATCAGGATGTCAGCGCGGTGAGGGCGTTCTGGAGACTCGTCGCCTCACCCGCCTTGAGCGCGCCGACGATAGCGCGTTGCGCTTCGGCGAGCGCACGTACGCCCTTGGCATGCGCCTGCGTGCCTGCGGGTGTGAGCTCGGCCAGGACGCTGCGGCGGTCTTCCGGATCGGCGCGCCGGCGGACCAGGCCGTCCTTCTCGAGGCGATCCATCAGCTGGGTGATGTTGGAGCGCACGCAGTGCTGGCGCGAGGCCAGGTCGGACAGGGGCAACGGCTCCTCCGCCTCCGCCAGAAAGTGCAGCACCGCGAGCTTCGCCAGAGACAACCCGGTCGGGCTCAGGGCCGCTTCGAGGCGCGCCTCCATGGCGTCCGCCGCGCTCAGGAACGAGAACACGATGGACTCAGCCGTCGGGCGGCGCGCGCCTTTTCGGGGACGCTTGCGCACGCCCTCATTATGGCTCACTCCCGGGCGGCGGGCCACTACAGTGCGAACACCCATGGTGGAAGTAATGAACTATGCTTCTTCAAAGTTCCCGCCGCTTCCAGGGAACCTCGCGACTCGCCGGAGCATTGGTTCAGATATGAATCGTTCTCGAGACCCGAGCAGGAGCGCCGCATGACCACGCCGGACGAGATGCCCGTGACTGGCCTGACGGCCACCCAGGCGCACGAACTCGTAGCCGCCGGTCGAGGTGTATTGGTCGATACCCGCGATGCGCGGCTGTTCGACAACACGCACGCCGCCGGCGCCGTCTCACTGCCACTCGCCACGATCGAGGCCGCCCAAGGGCATCCGCCGGCAGGCGCGCTGCCGCCCGATCGCACGCTCATTCTGTACTGTGCGTGAGTGGACGAGCGCACAAGCGCCCGGGCGGCGCGACTGCTGATCGCGGCGGGACAGGACGCGAGCCGGGTGGCGGTCCTGCTGGGCGGCATTCGCGCCTGGCATCAGGCGGGGTTCCAGCTCCAGAGATGGAGCGACCGCGTGTAAGCAGCACGGTCGCGCAGTGGCGGTCGCCGCGGTTACCTTGCCCCCCATGGTCGACGTCCTAGGAGCGCTGCGCGAGGGCCTTGCCCCCCACTACACCGTCGAACGCGAGATCGGGGCGGGCGGCATGGCGCGCGTCTTCTTGGCGGTCGAACGCCATCCGCCGCGCAAGGTGGCGATAAAAGTGATGAACCCCGACGTCTCGAGCTCCGAGTTCCGCGAGCGCTTCATCCGGGAGGTCGAGCTCACTTCACGGCTCAGCCACCCGCACATCGTGCCGATTCTCGCCGCCGACGAATGCCTCTTCGTGCCGGATGGGCCCGAGGGGCTGTGCTACTACGTGATGCCGTACATCGAAGGCGAGTCGTTGCGTGCCCGACTGGAGCGGGAGCAACGCCTGCCGCTCGAGGAGGCGGTGCGCATCGCGCTCGAAGTCGGCGACGCACTGTCGTACGCGCACACACATAGCATCATCCATCGCGACATCAAGCCTGAAAACATCCTCTTGTCCGGAGCTCACGCCTGGGTGGCCGACTTCGGCATTGCCCGCGCGATCAGCGCCGCGGGCGGCCACACGCTCACCCGGGGTCAAGCCGTAGGGTCGCTGGCCTACATGAGCCCCGAGCAGCTGATGGGCAGCCGCGCTATCGATGCGCGCACCGACGTATACAGCCTGGGAGGGGTGCTGTATGAGATGCTGGTCGGCGAGCCGCCGCTGGTGGGGCTCGCGGGCCGGACGCCGCGCGGCGGCGCAGCCCTGGATAGGGTGCTGCGAGCGCAGCGTGTGAGCCACCAGAGTGAGCGACTGATCAAGCAGACCATCGGTCGCGCGCTCGCGGCGGAGCCCGACGACCGCTTTGCATCCGCGGCTGAGTTCGCGGACAGCCTCCGGGACGCGGTAAGCCGGGGCCCAGTGCTGGGCATGCGGCTGCCGCGGGTGAGCCGAAAGGTCGTGCTTGGTGGTGCAACCGTCGCCGCCCTCGGCGCCGCTGGCGTGCTGCTCCTCGGGAACCGCGCTCCACCGCTCGACCCGAGGCGCGTCGTCGTCACGGGATTCGAAGACCTCTCGGGGGACTCAGCCCTCGCTCCACTGGGCCACATCGCCGCCGATTGGGTCACCCAGGCACTAACACACCAACCCGGGGTCGAGGTCGTGCCCGGTGCGGCCACGAGCCATCTCGACGCCGCCGCCATTCGAGCCCTGGCGGCCCAGAACGGCGCCGGCACCGTGGTGCTGGGAACGTACTACCGTGATGGGGACTCGGTCCGCTTCCAGGTGCAGATCATCGACGCGGCGCGCGGCACTGTGCGCCGTGGCGTCGAGCCGGTCGGGGCGCCGCGCCGCGCGCCGACTCAGGCAGCCGACGCGCTCAGCCGGCGCCTCACCGCCTTGTTCGACACGCTGTTCCCCCGTACGAACGACTGACGCGAATTATCAGATCACAGCGTGAACCCGACCCCGACCCCGACAGACGAAACGTGGTCGCGGTAGAATTCGCCGTACGGCGCCGGCCCGGTATATCCCTTGAGCAGCACGCTCCACCGCCGGCCGGACCCGAGCGCTACCTCCGGGTCGCCCAGCTCGAGACCGGTCACCACGCTCCACCCCACCTGCCAGTTGTGGACCTCCGACGCTTTGGCGTCCAACCCCGCCACAAGGCGTCCCGTAGCAAATCGACCGAGTCGTAGCAACGCTCGGGGCTGGCGGTATTCCAGGCCGCCGTGCAAGACACCGGGTTTTAGATCAGCGGGCGAGTGCGCAAAGATGTACCCCCCGCCGCCGTATACCCGCCAGCGCGACGCCTCATTGACCACGAGGAGGTCGGCCGCCTGGAACGTCAGATCCACCCGCTGCGCGTGGTTGTGGAGCAGGTACTCGTCGCCCAGGTGGGAGCTTTGGTGGTACACACGGAAGCGGGTCGCGAACCTGCCGCGACGGTACATGATCGGCAGCCCGACGAGGTAGTCCGTGTTCAGCAAATCGGTGGTGGAGGACTGCATGTTGAACTCGGAAAACACGCCCGCAGCGATCGCCACTTGCCAGTCCCGCCCGCGCACGAGGCCGATGGTCTGCCCGAACCCGACGCTTCCGAGGCGCGACGCCAGACGAGGGGAATGGACCCACAGGTACGTCGCGAAGAATTGCGGCTCCTGGGGATCCGCAAGGAGCGGCTCGAACACGACCCTCCCGATCCCCGCCCCACCCGTCGGCGTCTGAGCGCCGATACCCCGGGAGCCCACGAGCGCCGCCATGAGCAGTGCGCCGACCAGTTTGGTCTTCATGGTGTTTAGTGCAGTAATGAACTATGTCGTGTCGGAGTTCCCGCCCCGACGGCGCCCGCCAACCGGTGAGTCGCGATGCCAGAGCGGCATCAGGCAGCCAGCCCTAACGCCAAGCCTGCCAATATGTTGCCATTGATGAGCGTGTGTCCGGGAGCCGCTCCCTTGTGACACGGACCACCGTAATGAATCCTGTGGGGCCGCATACTCCATGATGGCAGCACCTATGGCCTTACGGATCCTGTTGCTGGAAGACGTGCCGGCGGACGCCGCGCTGGTCGAACGCCACCTGACCAAGTCGGGATTGGAGTTCGTCAGCCAGCGGGTGGACACGCGCGCCCGCTTCGAGGAAGCGCTGCGGGACTTCGTGCCGGACGTCATCCTGTCGGACCATGGCCTTCCCGGGTTTGACGGGGCCGCGGCGCTCGAGCTCGTCAAAGAACGATTCCCCACCCTTCCGGTCATTCTGGTCACGGGCTCGCTCAACGAGGAAAAAGCCGTCGAGTTCATGAAGGCGGGCGCCGCTGACTACATCCTGAAAGACCACCTGACGCGGCTGCCCGAGGCCATCCGGCGGGCACTGCGGGAACGGCTGCTGCGCGACGAGCGCGAGCAAGCGGTCGCCGCGCTGCGGGCATCGGAAGCCCAGTACCGTTCGATGTTCGAGAGCACGCCCTACCCCATGTGGGTGTTCGATCTGGAGACGCACCGCGTGCTCGCGGTGAACGGCGCCGCGATCAGGCATTACGGGTACTCGCGTGAGGAATTCCTTGCGCTGCGGATCGAGGACCTGCGGCCGGCGGAGGACATCCCGGCCCTACATCGACACCTCGAGGCCATGCCTGGCGACTACCACAACGCCGGCATCTGGCGGCATCGCAAGAAGGACGGGACCCTCATCGAGGTGGAGACCAGCGGCCACGGAATCACGTTCGCCGGCCGGCGGGCCGAGCAGGTCGTGATCAACGACGTAACGGAGCGTAAGCGGCTCGAGGAGCAGTTCCGCCAGGCGCAAAAGATGGAGGCGGTGGGTCGCCTCGCGGCCGGCGTCGCGCATGACTTCAACAACCTGTTGACCGCGATCCTCGGCACGACCGACCTGATGCTCGAGGACCTGCCGCCCGACGATCCGGATCGCGAAGGGCTCCTCGACATCCGGAGTGCGTCGGAGCGGGCGGCCGTGCTGACCCGGCAGCTGCTCACGTTCAGCCGCCAGCAGGTGGTGTCTCCCCAGGCGCTGCGACTGAACGACCTCATCCTCGAGCTCGAAAAGCTGCTGCGCCGCCTCCTGGGCGAGGATGTGGCGATCCGCGTCGCGGTGGCGCCCGATTGTGGCGGCGTGAAGGCGGACCCGGGTCAGCTCGAGCAGGTCATCGTCAATCTCGCGGTGAACGCGCGCGACGCGATGCCGAATGGCGGACGCCTCACGATCGAGACGAAGAACGTCGATCTCGACGCCGACTACCCCACCGATCGGGTCACGATTCCCGCGGGGCGCTACGTCATGCTGGCCGTCACCGACACCGGGACCGGAATGGACGCGCAAACAAAGGCCCGCATCTTCGAGCCGTTCTTCACGACCAAGCCCGTCGGCAAGGGGACGGGGCTCGGGCTCGCGACGGTATACGGTGCAGTGAAGCAGAGCGGCGGGTACATCTGGTTGTACAGCGAGGTGGGGCAAGGCACGAGCTTCAAGATCTACCTGCCACGGATCGACGCCGTCGACCCGCAAACGGCCGCGGTCGAAACGGCGGTGCTGCTCGACGGCACCGAGACGGTGATCGTCGCGGAGGACGAAGATGCGGTGCGCCAGATCATCGAAAAGGCGCTGCAAGCTCGCGGATACCAGGTGATGGCCGCGCGGGATGGGACCGAGGCCCTCGCCCTCGCCAGCCGCCATGCCGGGCAGATCGACCTGCTCGTGACCGACGTGATCATGCCGGACATGAACGGCCGGGTGCTGTCCCAGCGCCTGACGCAGCTGCGTCCCACGATCAAAACGCTGTATCTGTCCGGCTACACCGACGACGCGATCCTGCATCACGGCGTCCTGGAAGAGGGCGTCGCCTTCCTGCAGAAGCCGTTTTCACTCGGCGCGCTGGCACGCAAGGTCCGCGAAGTGATCGAGGCCCGCCCCTGAGCGAGTTGCCCCTCGTCGCACGGGCGCGGGGGCACGGTGACCGGCCGGCGATCATCGCCGGGGAAGACACCTTCACGTATCGCGATCTGCTGGACGCCTCGGCCCGCGTCGCCGCGTGCCTGCTCGCCGGGCGCGATGACCTCGCGGAGGCCCGGGTCGCCTTTCTCGCCCCTCCAGGGTTTCACTACGTCGCCATCCAGTGGGGGATCTGGCGGGCCGGCGGGATCGCCATCCCACTCGCCGTCTCGCACCCTCCCGCGGAGCTCGAGTACGTGATCCGCGACGCCGAGGCCGAAACCGTCGTGGTGCACGTCGATTTCGCCGCCGTCATGCAGGGAGTTCGCCTGCCCACGGCTACGCGAACGGTTACGACCGACGAGGCGGTGGGTACAGCTCCTCGCTCCCTGCTCCCTCGCGTGGCGGCGGGGCGACGGG
>Ga0207646_10004642_pt1 | contig 14827 bp, 11 predicted proteins | sample KBSK5502metaG_FD_184343 | JGI IMG/M metagenome (GOLD analysis project Ga0207646, IMG submission 184343) | Corn, switchgrass and miscanthus rhizosphere microbial communities from Kellogg Biological Station, Michigan, USA - KBS K5-50-2 metaG... | ecosystem: Host-associated > Plants > Roots >... | reverse complement strand
AAGGGATAGAAGCAAGCGTTCCTGGAGTGGTAATCGCTAACGAAACCGTCTCTCGTCCGGATCTCGACGTGGCCCCGGCTTTTGTTTCCGTAAACTAGCACTGCGCCTACAGGGGCCGAATATGGATCGTGAATCGGCAGCCGCCTGAATCCGTAGCTATGGACAAGCTCTCCGCCAGCCTCAGCCGCATACGCAGTTTTTGGGTACGACTTGACCGCTCCGGCAGCCACCAGAGCTTCTTTTACATAACGCCAGCAACGCGCCTTTGAATGAGCATAAGCACGTTCCTGAGCAATGGTGGCCGCGCGCCGTAGCTTCGGATCGATTTTCGGATCCACCTGTGCCAGCGGATGAACAATCCGCGCCGGCCAATAATGCCGAACAATGCGAGCGGATGCACGGTGGCCGGTCGAATCGTTGTAATAAAACCACGACGATTTCGGCGAGCCGTCCGCCTGAGTCATTGCAGGCAAAAAGGCGATGCAGCAGCCGCAAAGAAAAACGAAGAGGGCAAATCGTCGCATTGGGCGCGTATATGCAAGCATTCTGCCATCTTGACAAGTGCTTTTGGGAATCGTGCGCAAAATTGTGAATTTTATGTGTCCGCGGCAGCGACTTTCGGTAGCGATGCAACCATTTTCTCAGCGGCTCGCGAATTTATAAAGAAGACGATCTCTTCCTAACGCTCTCCTCGCTCCCCTGCGGGATTTTAGCGCGCGGTTTGCGCCCCAAATGTGCGTGTGAAAAACATGAAGCGTTTGATTTTGTTAGTAATTGTTGGTTTAACGCTGGGGTCCCCCGCTTTTGCCGATGACCACTCTGTTCTCGCGCGCATCACGGTGTATTGGCGCGGCGAAGGTCAGCTTCGGGCCTGTTGGAATGGCGCGCGTTTGCGTGATGGGCATTGCGCCGTCGATCCGAAAAAGATCCCGTATGGCAGCAAGGTCTTGTTCGCCGACGCCACCTGCCTGGCCGTCGATACCGGTCCGGCTGTGGTCAGCCGCAAAGCTGCCCGTTCGTTAGGCCGGACGGCGGCCGAGCGCAATGCCATCGTCATCGATCGGTTTTTCGAGAATAAGCAACAAGCGGTTGCGTGGACGAGAACGCATCCGCACTTCATGACCGTACGGATTCAAACACCTGACAGTGAGTCTAAACCTAACAGCGCGCGGATTGCGGCCAAAGATTCTCCCAGCGGAGGCTCGGTCCGAAATGATACAAATGCAGGGACCGTCGCATCACGCGATACTTGCGCAAAAACATTGGAACCTAGTCGTGTGGTCCTCGTGTCTGCATCATTTTTGCGCTGCGCCAGGCGCAGAACATGAGGTCTTTGGCGCGCCTTTAACGATTGCGCTCCAAACGGGGCTTGATGTTTGGCAAAGACGTCACAGCACCAAGCGCGAGCGTTAAGAACGGTTCAGCGCCGTAGGTGCGTCATGTCTATAGCTTGGGCTACACATAAACTCTTTAGCTCCAATCGGAGCGACATATGAGTTTGCATTAATGGCAAACATCGACCCAAAATTTATCTGCACGTTTCCTTGTAAACACAACACCGCCCTGCCAGCCAAAACACCCGCCGTTACGCCCAAACGCGGCCACTCTCCGAGTTAAACATTCCACTCGACATGCGCGGAACACTGAGTCCAGTCGTACTGCAACACCAAAAAGAGGAACTCACTAACATGGCAACAAGAAACGGATCAGCATCTTGGGAAGGCACTTTGAAGGGCGGCAAAGGAACGATGAGACTTGGCAGCGGCGCGTTCGAAGGGCCTTATTCTTTTTCATCGCGTTTCGAAGAGGCGGCAGGAACTAATCCTGAAGAACTAATCGGCGCGGCTGAAGCCGGCTGTTTTTCTATGGCTTTGTCGGCCAACCTGGAAAAGGCAGGCCACCCCGCTAAACGCATCAACACGACCGCAAAGGTTAAACTAGAAATCAGCGGCGGCGGCCCAAAAATTACGTCAATCGACCTCGATTGCGAGGCGGAGGTTCCCGGCATCGACGAAGCCAAATTCCGCGAACAAGCCGAGCAAACGAAGAAAACCTGCCCCGTCTCCGTTGCCCTCGCTGGAACCCAGATCAACCTGAACGCGAAGCTCCTAAAATAAATCGGAGCGGTCTTAGTGCTGCGACCAATGTGGGAGGGGCCTTAGTGCCGCGACCAACTTCCGCATTCAGCCGCGACGGCTGCATGCATAACGTCCCGGATTGGTAGCCGCGTTCTAACTCGACGGCGGCAGCTACCCCTTCGAGTAAACGCCAAGCAACGGACGTGGCGACGGAATCTTTGATTTGAAATCGCTCACGAAACCGTCCTTCGTCCGAATCTCGACGTGTCCGGCTGCTTTCTTCGCACCGTAGACTAGCACCGAGCCCACTGGGGCTTTGAACGGATCGCGCACGGCGAGCTTCTTGAACCCGTAATTACTCACCAGCTCCTGTCCGGCCTCTTTTGCGTAAGCGGTCTTCGGATAAGAACTGACCGCGCCGGAGGCAAGTAGCGCCTGCTTCACATATTGCCAGCAACGCGCCCGCGAATGCGCATGCGCGCGCTCTTGGGCGATTGTCGCAGCGCGCATCAACTTTGGGTCAAGCCGTTGGTCCAGTTTCGCCACCGGATGCTCGATCTTCTTCGGATAATAGGTGGAGACAACTGGTATCGACTGCGTCTTCCCATTCGCATCTTTAAAGCTGAACTGGGCCTTCGTTGAATCCAGGCCAGCCGCGCGGACTGCGGTCGCAGCAAGGAAAGATGAGGCGATCACGAGAATAAGGATCGGCAGGGGGGTCCTAGGGGTAATTTTCGGCATAAAGAGCGCGTTTTATCAAGCAGGAGAGCTGCCTTGGCAAGTGATTTTTTAGGAAAAAAGTGACTTTTTTTTGCACTTTTTTGCGTTGACAGCTCTGCCTTCTTGAGTCGCAGACGTGAGACTAACCCGTGCCTGAAAAAGCAGGGGAATTTACCCGTTTTCCGGGGTCAATGCAGAGCGTAAGGCAGGCATGATGATCCTGCCTGCGCTCTCCAGCCTGGAAGCCTATGTTACGTCAGCCCGGTACCCCGAACTAGACGCTACAAGGAGGAGACGAAGTCAACCATCCGTTGCCGCATCTTTGCGTCTGGCAACCTGCCGGCGCCGGCTTGTAGATTGTCTTCGAGATGCTGCGGATTATTCGTCGCCGGAATGACACAGGTCACTGCAGGATGTGCCACGATCCATTTTAAAAAAAAATGCGCCCAGGAACGGCAATCGAATTCAGCCGCCCAATCTGGCAGTTGTTTTGCGCGCACCCGGCCGAACAAATCGCCACCTCCAAACGGTCGATTAATGATTACAGCGACACGGCGCTCCTGCGCCAAAGGTAATATCCGCTGCTCCGCTTCGCGTTCCATGATCGAGTAATTGATCTGAAGGAAATCAAGCTTCTCGCTGCGCAGGATTTTCTCCACCGCCTCAAAAGCGCCAGATTCGTAATGGGTCACGCCAACGTAGCGAATCCGGCCTTGCCTTTTCCAATCGCGTATGGTGGCGAGATGGGTCGATACATCGACAAGATTGTGCACCTGCATCAAATCGATGCGCTTGGTTTGCAACCGCGTGAACGACTTTTCCATCGAGTCGATTCCAGCTTGTTTCCCGCGCGTCCAAACTTTTGTTGCGAAAAACAGCTTGTCGCGCAGCCCAAGTTTGCTCGTCAGATCACCGATCACTTGTTCGGAACGTCCGTACATGGGCGACGAATCGATGACACGGGCACCGCGCTGCACAAACAAGCGCAAGACGTCTTCGAGCGGTGCGCGCTCCGATTCTGATGCTCCAACATCGAAGACACGCCAGGTTCCGAGCCCGATCACCGGCAACTTCTCTCCAGATGAAGGGATCGCCCGCGTTAGCATCATTGATGATTCGCTGATCGCTGGGGCGCGCGATGCACTTATTGGCAACATCGAGCCCGCAGTGATCGTGCCGATCAGCCGCACGGCTTTTCGACGGGAAATGTTTTCGTTCATGATTTTTATTCGATCGATCAAAAGGTAGCGGCGGTTTACCTGATCCGCCAAAGCGATTGAGAGCCTGGCCGAACGTAGTCGAATGGGCAATCGCACCCTAAAATCACACTGCATTGCACTCCTTTGAAACGCCAACGATTGTGCACGCCGATGATAGCGACGAGGCGAAACTTCATAAAACTTTCCGCCACCGCGGGCGCAGCAGTAAGCTTAGGCCTCAGCCCGAGACGATTGTTTGCCGCGGCGACTAATCAACCAGCGAAATCCTTGAACATCTTAATTCTCGGCGGCACCGGATTTACCGGTCCGTATCAGGTTCGCTATGCGCTTAGTCGAGGACATAAGGTTACTGTTTTCAATCGCGGCAAAACTCATCCGGGCGAATTGCCAAAAGAAGTCGAGCAATTGATTGGCGATCGCGACGGCCAGCTCGACGCGCTGAGAAACCGAAAATGGGATGTTGCCGTCGATAACCCAACAACGTTGCCGGCCTGGGTGCGCGACGCCGCGCAAGTTCTGAAAGGCAACGTCGAACGCTACGTTTTCATTTCGACGATCTCAGTTTACGCCGACACGAGCAAAGGCGTGGATGAAAATGGAGCGCTGGCCAAATACGACGGCCCTGACGCTTACAAGGAAACGCTCGAGGCGATGCGCGCGTCAGGTTACAAGACTTACGGACCGCTCAAAGCCCTGTCCGAACAGGAAGCGGAAAAAGCGTTTCCGGGAAAAGCGCTGGTTATTCGCCCCGGCTTAATCGTCGGTCCGCGCGATGAAACCGATCGTTTTACCTACTGGCCGGTGCGAATCGATCGCGGGGGTGAGGTGCTGGCGCCAGGTGATGCGAAGGATCCGGTGCAGTTCATTGATGCACGCGATTTGGCCGAGTGGACAATCCGAATGGTGGAAAATCGCGAGACCGGAATTTACAACACAACTGGCCCAGCCAAGCCGCTGGTGATCGGTGACATGCTTTCGGGGATAAAAGATGCCCTCAACTCAGATGCGAAGTTTACCTGGGTAAATGCAGGCTTTCTAAAGCAGCAGAAGGTTGAAGCTTGGTCAGATATGCCCGTCTGGGCCGGCGACGAGCTGGGCCTGGCGCGGACCAACATTACTCGTGCGCTCGGCAAAGGCCTCACTTTTCAACCGGTGGCAGACGCGGCGCGCGATACACTAACCTGGTTCAAAGCGCAGCCGCCAGAGCGACAAGCCAAGCTAAAGGCGGGACTCACCCCGGACCGGGAAGCCGAGGTGCTCGCCGCCTGGCATAAACGGAAAGCATGACAGCAATGTCATCTCGAGTGCAGCGGGAGAGCTCACAAATGGGGAAGGCGTCACGCAAGTAGGAGCGGTTCCCCGCTGACGCTCGGAATGAAACCATGAAATGCATTCTCGACAAAATCGTGGACGTAAAGCCGGACGAAATTCGCGCTCTCCTCCTCGGCTTCGTTTTCCATTTTCTCATTCTCGCTGGCTACTATGTCATCAAACCAATTCGCGACAGCATCGCGGCTGGTAATAGGCTGGATACTCTGCCCTGGATGTTCACCGCCACGCTCGTGGCGATGTTGATCGCCAATGCCGTTTTCGCCGCCATCGTGGCGCGAATGTCTCGCAGAAAATTCATTCCGCTCGCCTACACATTTTTCATTCTCAACCTCGCGCTCTTTTTCATTCTGATGCGCAGTTGCCCTCCAGAGCAGCAAGTCTGGATCGGCCGCGCCCTGTATGTCTGGGTCAGCGTCTTCAATCTATTTAATACCGCCATCTTCTGGGCGTTCATGACCGATCTGTTCACCGTCGAGCAGGGGAAGCGGCTCTACGGCTTCATCGCTGTCGGCGGATCGCTCGGCGCGATTTTGGGGGCGTACATTACCAAGCATTATATCCAGGGCATTGGCCAAGCGAATCTTCTGGTGGTCTCCGCGATCATGTTCGCGATCACTGGCTTCCTAGTGCGTTTCTTCCCTAGCGGCTTCACGAATAGAAACAAAACTACCGAGGCACACGAGGAACCGATCGGCGGATCTATCTGGTCAGGGATTACCCATATCGCCCACTCGCCGTACCTTCTCGGACTGGCCGCTTCCATGCTCATTTACACAATGACTTCGACTTGGGCCTACTTTCAACAGTCAGACCTCGCGCGCGAGGCCCTAAAGACCAGTGACGAACGCACCGTTTTTCTGGCAAACCTTGAAATCTGGGTTAACAGCATCACGGTCGTCATCCAGATCTTTCTCACTGGCCGTTTGCTCAAATGGTTCGGCGTTGGATTCACGCTCGTGGCCATGCCAGCGATCAGCATGGTCGGCTTTGGCGCAATGGGAGTGGCCTCGAGTCTGGCGCTGCTCGCGGTCTTTCAAGTCGTGCGCCGGGCGGCAGCGTACGCGCTTATGCGACCTTCTCGCGAAATCTTATTCACGGTCCTCCGCCGAGAAGACAAGTACAAGGTCAAAAGCGTCACGGACACGTTGGGATATCGCACCGGCGATCAGTTAGGCGCATGGTCCTATGGTGCGCTACACGGGATGGGTTTGGAATTACGCAGTATCAGTTTCATCGCGGTTCCGATCGTAGCGGCGTGGTGCGTTCTTAGTCTTTGGCTGGCCCGCAAACAGCGCGCTTTGGCGGACCCACAGGAGCGTCGAGGCTCGACTTCGTTGACCGACGTCGCCGCGCCCGAACCAGCATAGTCTATAACGCCAACGTTTCTTGCTTAGCCGCCGGAATCATCGCACGAAACTTCTTCACCAGCTCATCCAGTTTTGCGACGTAGTAATCGATATTCTCGTCCCGTTTCTTCGGATCGAACTCAGATGCCAATTTGGCATTTTCGTAGGCAGCTACCTTCTTCGTTGCGCCTGTAATATAATAGCTGATCTGGTCACCCGGCCTATAGCCGCGGCCACTGGCTAAAGCGAGTTCGTAGGCGGCGGCTCGGTTGCGCGCCGAGCCAGCAATCTTTTGCCGGTACTTTTCCAATGAATCCTGGAGCGTATCGGTCTTCATCAACATGTCGATGTTCCATTCGCGGCTCCGAATTTTCTCCTCAAACTCTTCCCGCAGCCCAGTGATAGCGTCCGCTTTGTCCCGCATAAGGAGCTTGATCATCTCCTCCAGGAAAACCCGCTGGAATTTCTCAAGCCCACGCGATTTGAGCGCGCCCCCTCTTATGATCACTTCACCGTCCCGCGTGAGAAGAGCGTAGTTCTTCGCTTTATAGCTAAACATCGCCTCGAATTGCTCGTCGAATTCCACGTCGATCCCGGGCGGTAATTCTTTTTTCAGGCCGGTTTGCAGTTCTTCGATAGTAGAAGCGGCATCCTTGCCCCGAAAGCTTTCGGGGCTGGAAGCTGCGTCTACTTCCGGCGGAACAAAATAGATGCCGTCGGTGTCGACTTCGATCACTTGCGCTCCGCGTGCTTGCAGCCAATCGATCATTTTCTTCAACAGGTCGCGACCGATCTGGGTGACGCGCGCAGCGGCGTCAAAGTCGGCAAAATGTCCCTGCGCAAAACCGAGATAACCGTAAAAGCTGTTGATCAAGATTTTGAACGTGTTTTGCAGCGCGTGGAAATAGCGTTGGCGGGCCGGATCGTTTGTGGCGGCGCGCATGTTCGCCTTCGTTTCGAGCCGGAATGTGCGCAGATCAGTCAGGAGATGTCGAAAGATCTGGAGTCGATCGGTCACCGGAAAACAATCGAACTGCAGCATGACCGAGGGATAAAGCGAGGCCACATCGCAATGCCAGACATTGCGCGCGATGCCGGTAAAGAAGATCGCGGTATAGCCGCCTTCAAATGTCCGGGCCATCGGCATCTCAGGAATGGAATGGCGCCGCCGGAAGTATTCGCGCAGAAAGAGGGCGTTAATACGTGTCGCATTACCGCGCACGATCGCGTCTTGATAATTGTAAGGAAAAATCTGCGCCTGGATGAAATAACTGGGGCTGAGCAGTTCCGCCACCGCCCGTGTCTCGCGCACGGCGCAGAGAGCACGTTTGCGGAACCGTTCGTCGTTCTCGAAGTAAGCGCGTTGCAGTTCCTTGCCGGTGAGGGACGACACTTCGTCGCTGTCGCAGAGCCCGAAATGTTGCGCCACATCGATGCGGTCGAACCCTGAGAGGATCCGCATGCCGACGTCGTAAAATTGCGCGAGTAAAAACGTGTCGACGAAATGACGGCCTTCAACCGTGAACTTCGGATAATCAATCGTTTTCTCCGCGATTTGGAGCCGAGACGGACGCGAACGCAGAAATCCGCCGCTGCGCCCCCAATCGAGTTCGGTTTTGGCCTTGCGCGCCCGCGCCACCAAAAAGGGCAGATCGAAACGAAACAGGTTGTGACCTTCGATTACCTCCGGATCCCGTTCTTTGATAAGATCCGTCAGGCGTTTAATTGCGGCGCGTTCCGATGCCTCGACATTTGCCGGATCGACAACCAGGAGCTCCTCCCAGCCAGTGTTATCGGAAACGGCGATGCTCATAATGTGATCGCGGGAGCCGGCGTCAGCGACGCCGGCTACAGGTTCTTCGAACGAAAGCACTTCGAGTTGAAGCCGTTTTACTTCTTCGAACGGCAATTCTTTGAACAGAGTGCGGCCAGTCGCAGTAAGGTAATGTTGGACCGGATCGGTGAAGGCAAAGAAGTCGCGTCCGGCTTTTTTTAGGGTGTTGCGCAGCGCGATTAATTCTTTCCAGCTGTCGACTGTGGCCAACCAGTTGTACTTGAGATCGCCTTCGAGCTTTTGTGCGTTCTCATAACCCAAATCTGCCGCGTCGGAATCAAGCCAGACAAATGGATGAAATGGCTCAACTTCGGCGATGGTCGATCCATCTTTCCCCCGGCGATAAACTTTTACGGTGCCAGTCTCGCCTAACTCAACGGCAACGATGCGCGGCGTCGGGTCAGCCCCAAAGAGCAGAGTATTTTTCTCGAATTCCACAGATCAACTACGTGGCGAAGCTCGAGCGAATCAAGAGAAGACAACCGCGGATAACGCGGATTTCACAGATGTGCAGAATGGAACGACGTGCCCCTATCACATGTCCAATACATAGGCCGCTGCCGCGTTGTCATCCCGAGCGGCGCGAAGGATCTCACCCATGAAGTTTGGAGCACGCATCGATTCGAGGGTATTCCATCACCCTGTGAGAGATCCCTCGTTTCACTCGGGATGACAGAATTCATGCAAATTCGATTTTAGCGTAAAACCGCGACGCTCGTACGCGTGCGCTGTGTGTAGCCAAGCAGCGCAGAGGGGCGCTCGCCGCCGCGAGCACCTGTACATTTTCGCCCGGTCGTTGGCGCAGCCGCCGCTACCTCGCCTGACTGCCCGATTCATTTTCATCCGCATAATCTGGGTAATCGGCGGTTTTCTGTTATAGATGGTTTATGAAGATTTGTTTAGTCGGGATCTTTTCATTCCTTCCGGCGATTGCTGCTTTTTCTCAGCAGCCCTCGATCGACAGAATCGCGGAGAGCGAACTTCCCTCGTTGCTTGCCATCTACAAAGACATTCACAGCCACCCGGAATTATCCGCTCACGAGGAGCGGACCTCTGCGCTGATCGCCAAGGAATTGCGCACCGTGGGCTGCGACGTGACAGAACATTTCGGCCAATATGATAGGGCGGAGTTGAAAGGCTACGGCGTCATCGGCCTCATGAAGAATGGGGATGGGCCGACCGTGCTTGTCCGCACCGACATGGACGCGTTGCCGGTGGAAGAAGAGACCGGTCTTCCCTATGCGAGCAAGGTCACGACCAAGAGTGACGAAGGCAAAGATGTGCATGTGATGCACGCCTGCGGACACGATGCGCACATGGCCGCGTTTGTCGGCGTAGCGCGCGCCCTGCAACTCTTGAAAGAGCGGTGGCACGGCACGATCATGTTTGTCGCGCAACCAGCAGAGGAAACCGGCAACGGCGCTCGCGCATTATTGAAAGCCGGGCTCTATAGTCGCTTCGGCAAGCCCAATTTTGCGCTCGGATTTCACGACAACGCGCAGATGGAAACAGGACACATCGGCGTAACCGAGGGCTACACTTACGCGAACGTGGACTCGGTGAATATCACTGTGCGCGGGGTGGGCGGACATGGCGCATATCCCCATAAAACGAAGGATCCGATCGTGCTTTCAGCTGAGATTATCAACGCGCTGCAGACAATCGCTAGCCGCGAAAACAACCCGATTGACCCCGTTGTCGTGACCGTCGGCTCCATTCACGGTGGCACCAAGCACAACATCATTCCCGATGAAGTGAAGATGCAGATCACGGTCAGGACCTATAAGGCGGACGTGCGCGATCGTGTGCTCGCGGCGATTGATCGGATCACAAAAGGATGCGCCGCCGCGGCTGGAATACCGCCAGACCGCGCGCCAACCGTCGAGGTGCTGCAAGATCAGTTTACGCCGGCAACATATAACAATCCGGAACTGACCAAACGACTGGTCGGAGTTTGGAAAAAAACATTGGGCGCGGAAAACGTCGAGGTCAGCGATCCGACAATGGGTGGAGAAGATTTTTCGGAGTACAGTTTGCCCGATCATTCGATTCCGGCCTGCGATTTCCATATCGGCGCGGTCGATCCAGCAAAGATCGTTGAGAGCAAAAAGAGCGGCGCTTCCTTGCCCAGTTTGCACTCAAGCAAGTTCGCGCCCGTGCCCGAACCGACGATTCAGATCGGCATCATCGGGATGACAAGCGCCGTGCTGGAACTGATGAAGAAATAAAGAAAACGCGGCGACGACAGCCTAAATTCTACTCAAGGATGTAACTATATCGTCCGCTGCCCTTATCCTGAAATTGCCCAGTAGAGAGGTCGCCGTCGTCCATTTTGGCATCGATGTCTGCCATTTACTGGGCTGAGGCGGTGGTGCCGACAACGGAAACCGCGGCGGTAAAGCCGAAAACCTTGTAATCCCAATCCCAATTGCCACCAATCGGCGTCGGCTTTGTCCAGTCAAGGGTTGCGTCGAAATAGGTCTCCATTCCGGTTGGAACAACGCCGCGATTCACATCCGCCGGATAAGCGCTGTGCTCCATTGCATATAGCTCGAAGGCGCCGCTGGCAACGCGGAGGCCATTCATAAACTTGGCATTCTGAGCTTGCTGCCGGGCACGCAGAAACGACGGAACGACCATCACCGCCAACAAGGCGATAACCGAGACCACGATCATAATCTCCACGAGCGTAAAGCCAGCAGCCCGACGCATATCTGCTTAGTAAATGCATCACAAAGCATGCCAGTTTTCAGCGGATTGGCTGACGGGTGACTCGGCCTGGTGATCAAATGACAAACGACGCACGGTGCCCGAATTAATTACAAACCAGGTAGGGACGCACCGCCGGGGCGTCCGTGGTCGAATGACATCTACCCGCAGATCAACGATTGTTGTGAAATCCGCCTTGCAGAAACGGACGGCGCAGCGCGCCGTCCCTACCTGGCATCAATCGCAAATTAGGATTGATGTCACTTAACCCGAATGTTTTTGCGCAGGAAAGTCGGAACGTCCAGGTCTTGTCCTTCGACGATCGTCGGCTCACTTTTTTCGAATCGGCCACGTGTCACGGGCTCGAATTGCAAGACCTCCTGTTTAGCGACGGATTTTTCCGGCAGCGGTTTCACTTCTGGCGGCGGTACAGGTTTTTTCTTTGGCACGATTACGCGGGGCGCGGGCGGAGGCTTCGGAGGTTCCGGCGGAGCGTCAAGCTGAGCCTCAATCGAAACAGGCGTTGCAACCGTCTCTTCGGGGGCGGGAGGCGGCTCGACCGTTATTGGGTCCGGAATAATATCCACCACTGGTGGCGCTGAGTCCGGTTCTTCCCAGCCGGCCGGCGGCGCGGGAGCCGGCACCGGTTCGTTTGGAACGACTGTTGGTTGCGGCGCAACCGCGGTCTCAGGCGCGAGTGAACTGATGATCGTCACGCTCAATCGGTTTCCCATCCGTCCATCCACCGCCGTGCCAAAAAGGATTTGGGTATGATCATGAACATGGCGACCCAGTTCCTGCATGAGGATTTCGACCTCCGACAATGTCATCCCCGGTCCCCCGGCCACTTGCACCAGAACGTGCGCAGCGTCTCCGAGCATTTTGCCTTTGCCCATAAGAGGATTTTTCAAAGCCTGCGCCAGCGCGTCGTGCGCGCGATTATCAGAATCAGCTTCGCCGAAGCCGAAAAGGCACCGGCCATTTTGACTGCGCAACGCCGTGAGTAAGTCGTCAAAACCAATCCGAATAAGACCGGGCCTTTGGATCAAATTTATAATCGAACGCACGCTCTGGCTGATCATTATATCGGCGGCAGCGAACGCCTGATGAATACCCGCTTTCGGGGCAACCATGTCGCCCATGCGATCATTCTCGAAACAAATGACGGCGTTGGCGATCTGATTCAGTTGCGCGAATGAATTGTGTGCCTGCTCCGCGCGACGTTTTCCTTCGAAGGAGAAGGGAAGGGTTGCAAATACAATGACCAGGCTGCCATGTTCGCGTGCGAGTTGCGCCACCACTGGCGCTGCGCCCGAACCGGTGCCACCCCCGAGGCCTGTGCAGATGAAGATGATACGCCCGTCGACCAGGCCTTGCCGAATTTCGTCAGCCGATTCCAAGGCGGCTTCGTACCCGAGCTGCGGATCTCCTCCTGCCCCTAAACCGCGTGTGACTGAGCGCCCAAGCTGGACTTTGTGCGCAGCGACCGAACTGGCGAGCGATTGGACGTCGGTATTTATCGCCACCAGGTCGGCCTTGTCCATTCCATCGAGAACGATGCGGTCCAGCGCGTTGGACCCAGCCCCACCGATGCCAACGACCTTAATTGGAATGATCTCCTGTTCGCGTTCAGGCAGACTGTAGTTTTTGCTTAATTGAATCATGAAAATGGCGGTAGGGACGGTCCGCCGGGCCGTCCGAAATTTGTAGACCAGCCTAACCGCGGCGCGCCCGGCGGTCGCGCCCTACCAATGCTGAATGACGATACGTTCATCGCATTCCGCTAAAAAGTTTTCCGAAAAGTCGGCCCAGACCACGCCGCGGCCGGTCCGCCTGCACGGCCTGCGCGTATTTGATCAAACCAATGGCGGTAGAGAACTGCGGGTTTTCAAAAGCAGAGGTTAACCCGGACATCGTTTGCGCGTGGGCGACATGCGCTGGCATCTCGAAGATTTCTTCTGCCAGGTGGTCTATGCCGTTAAGCAGGCTACATCCGCCGGTGATAAAGATTCCGGCGCCCGTAAAGTTGATAAACGATTCTTGCTCAACTTGCCGTTTGAGAAGCTCGAAACTTTCCCGCAATCGCAGATGAATGATGGTGTTTAAGGTCTCGCGCTCGACTTCTTTACCGGCAAAGCCAGAGTCATCCTTCAACACAATCGTCTCGCCAGGCAAACAATTTCCCAGGGTGACACTGCCTTCCTCGATTTTTAATTTTTCCGCTCGCGTCATCGGGATACGCAGGCCCATCGATATGTCGTTAGTGATATGATCACCACCGACCGCCAGGATGCCGCTTTGTTTCACCGCTCCATCGACATACAGAATGAAATCGGTCGTCCCGCCGCCAATATCGATGACGAGCGCGCCAAGATTCTTTTGGTGCTGCGTGAGCACAACTTGGGCGGAGGCGAGCGGGCTAAAGACTACGTCTTCAACATCGAGGGGCAATTCTTTGACGCAGCGGATGGTGTTTTGGATGCGGTTGCGCACACCATGGATGATGTGAAAATCGGCCTCTAATTTTTCTCCGAGCATGCCGATTGGATTAAGCACGCCGTCCTGCCCATCGACGTGATAGTGCTGGATGATGGAATGAAGGAACGCGTTCTGCGCCGGAATACTGACCTCGCGCGCGCTAATCTTTACATCTTCAATGTCCTGTTCGTCGATCTCATCGCGGTCCCCCGGCAGCACGACGCAGCCCCGATTATTGAAACTTTGAATGTGCGACCCGGCCACAGCCACATAAACGCTGCGAATCATGACGTCACTCTTCTGCTCGGCGTCGACCACGGCTTCGTGCACGCATTTCATTGCCGTCTCGAAATCCACGATTTCGCCCTTACGAACACCACGAGACGGTGCCTGACCGACGCCGAGAATTTTTATCGCGCCATCGGCTCGGCCTTCTCCCACCACCACGCAAATCTTGGAAGTGCCGATTTCCAGCCCGACGATTAAATCGTTACCCGTCATCATTAGTCGTTTTTCTTGTTGTGTGGAATCGCCCGGCGCACTTCAACTGGCGATGGGCTGGGATGCGTTTTCGCCATCTTTTTTGACGCAGGTTTATTCGCCGGCGCAGCCGAAGACGACGGTTTGACTGCGGAAAAGGTTTCGAAAGGTTGTCCACGCACGGGCACGGCTTTCATCACACGTGGCACTTCCGCCGGATCAATTGTTTCATTGATCACTTCCGCTGGAGACTTTGCGAAGGTTACTGGAATGTTCCTTTGCACGAGCAAGTTGACCGTCGCCAGCTCCTGCTTCGAATCGTCGGAATAGACCAGGAATTTTTCCAAACGCCGCAACTGCGCTCCAAGATTATCAAAGCCGAAGGTTACCTCGGTATGGGTCTTGTCGGTTACGATTAAACAATAACCTTTGGAAAGATCGATCTCACGGATTTGAAAACGCGTCTGCATGAAGCTGCCCATGCTGAGGCGCAGGAGTTCAAGGGCGGCTTTTGCTTCTAATGATTCGACGACTTTCCCGGCCTCGAGCGGCTCACTCGAGCATCCCGCAATGAGGGGCAATCCGAGATATTCCGGCAACAACTTCTTTTCTTTCATCAAAACGCCGCGC
>Ga0207646_10004640_pt1 | contig 14838 bp, 14 predicted proteins | sample KBSK5502metaG_FD_184343 | JGI IMG/M metagenome (GOLD analysis project Ga0207646, IMG submission 184343) | Corn, switchgrass and miscanthus rhizosphere microbial communities from Kellogg Biological Station, Michigan, USA - KBS K5-50-2 metaG... | ecosystem: Host-associated > Plants > Roots >... | reverse complement strand
CGGCGGGGGCGATCGCGAGCCGGGTGGCGGGCGGCGACCTCTCCGTGACCGTCGTGACGGAGCGGTCCGGCACGGCCGAGGTGGGCGACCTCCTGACCTCGGTGCACAGCATGGTGGTGGCGCTGCGCCGCCTGGTCGGCGCGATCCGCTCGGCGGCGGACGAGGCGGCGGCGATGGCCACGGAAATCTCGGCCTCGACGGAGCAGATGAGCGCGTCCACCGAGGAGATGTCCGCCACCTGCCAGGACCTGACCAGGCGCGCGGCGGAGCAGGCGCAGCTGGTGCGCGCCGCGGCGGACGACGCCACCAAGATCCTCCAGATCGCGACGATCCTCGCCGCGGGCGCCGACGACTCGGTGCGGCGCAATACCGTCGTCGCCGAGGTCGCGCGGCGCAACAAGGATGTGTTGGATCAGAGCACGCTGCATCTCGCGACGCTGGCAGAAGAGGTGAACCGCGGTGTTGCGGAGGCCGAAGCGCTGGCGCGGGCCTCGTCCGACATCCAGAAGTTCGTGACGCAGGCCAAGGCGGTGGCCACGCAGACGAACATGCTCGCCCTGAACGCGGCGATCGAGGCGGCGCGCGCCGGGCCGCAGGGACGCGGCTTTGCCGTCGTGGCGGATGAGGTGCGGAAGCTCGCGTCGGTCGCCGCCGCGGGCGCGACCGAAACCGCCGACACGGTGCGCGGAGTGCTCGCCCGCGTGCAAGGGACGCGCGACCGGCTGGCGCAGCTCGCCCAGGGCACGGGCGTCGCGCGGGACGCGGCGCAGACGGCGGCTCAGGGCCTCGGGACGGTGGCCGCGGAGGCGCAGGCGAACGACGTGTGGGGCCGCGAGATCGCCAAGATGGCGGGCGAGATGCGCGCGCTCGTGGAGGAGATCAGCGCGCGGCTCGGGTCGGTCGCCCATGGCACCGAGACCCTGCTCGCGTCCGCCCAGGAGATCGCCGCCTCAAGCGAAGAGCAGAGCGCCTCCACCCAGGAGATCGCATCCTCCGCGAACCAGCTCGCCGAAGCAGCCGACAAGCTCACCGGTGCGGTGAAGTCGTTCCGCCTGCTGGCCGACGAGGAACCGCCTCCCCAGCAGCAGGCGGCCGACTGATGCGGGCGTCGCGCCGCGCGGTTGGCCCCGCGCTGCTCGGTTGCTTCGTGGCGGTCGCGCCGCTGCCGGGGCAACAGACCCCGGCTGCGCTGCTCCGTTTCCTCCGGCAGAGCATCGGCCTCGACTCGGCGCAGCTCGCCGCCGTGGAGCGAGGCACGGCGGTGGTGAAGGTGCTCGACACCAAGAACCAGCGGGACGTCGCGGTGTTCGGCATCATCACCGCCGATGTGCCCCGCCAGCGGTACGTCGCGCGCCTGCAGGATTTCCAGAGCTCGCTGGGTACACCGACCCGCACCCGCTTCGGCATCTTCAGCGACCCCGCGACCGCGGCGGACGTGCAGGCCCTGGTGGTCGACCAGGATGATGTCTCGGAAGTGAAGGACTGCCACCCGAACGCCTGCAAGATCAAGCTGCCGGCGACGGACATGAAGCGGTTGCGCGAAGAGATAGACTGGTCAGCGGCCGATCCGCAGATGCAGGTGAACGCCTACGCCCGGCAGCGCTTGCTCGAGTACGTCACCGATTATCGCACTCGCGGGGACACGGCGATGGTGGTGTACGACAACCGTGGGAACGTACGCGCGAGCAGCGCCTTCGCCGCACTGCTCGGCGAGTCCCCGTACGTGTACGAGTACGTCCCGTCATTCCACGACTACCTGACGACGTATCCGCGCAGTAAGCTCGACGGCTTGAGCGAGGTGCTGTTCTGGTCGGAAGACCGGCTGCCGCGCCTGAGGCCGATTCTCAGCGTCACCCACCTGGCGGTGTATGCGCCACCCGAGCTCCCCGGGGTGACCCTCGTCGCGGCAAAGCAGATCTACGCGAATCACTACTTCGAAGCCGGGTTCGACCTGACGACCGTCATCGACCGCGACCCGGCCGCCGCACAGCCGGGGATCTACTTGGTCTTGCTCCGTCGCTCGCGGTTCGACGACTTGCCGACCGGTCTGTTCAACATCCGGGGCAAGGTCATCGGCAAGCTGCGGGATCAGATGCGCGCCGACCTGGATCGCGAGAAGGCGACGGCGGAGCAGCGGCCCTAGTCGCCGAAGTTCACCAGCCGGACGAGCGCGATGTCGGAGACCTTCGCCAGCGCGTCCAGCACGCCGTTGGTGAGCGGCTGATCCACCGTGATGGCCGCGAGCGCGTCGTGGCCCGGGAAGGCGACGCGGGCCTGGTGGTAACTGCCGATATTGATCCCGGCCCCGCCGAGCAGCGTGCCCACGCGGCCGATGACCCCGGGCACGTCGCGATTCCGGATCACCAACATCCAACCCTCGGGCGCGACGTCGACGTGGTAGTCGTCGATCCGAATCACGCGACCGTGCTCGTTATCCATGACGGTGCCGGCCACCCGAGCCCGGCCGCGCGCCGCCTGGAGCGTGACGCCCACGGTGGTCTCGAAGCCCGGCTCCGGCGCTCCCGTGCGGCGCGCGTGGCGGATGCCGCGCTCCTCGGCGATGAGCAGCGCGTTCACGAGGCTCACCGGCTCGACGCTCATCCCCGAGAGCAGGCCCTCCACCGCCGCCATCAGCACCGGGCGCGGCGCCGTGTCGTCCTTCCCGCCATAATCCACCTCGACCGCCGTCACCGGCCCGTCGACGAGCGCCAGCGCCAGCCGGCCGAGCCGGCGCGCCAGGTCGAGCAGGGGCCCGAGCCGCCGCAACAGATCGCCCGAGATACCGGGCACGTTGATCGCGAACGAGAGATCGCCGACGAGCAGCGCGTCGCGCACGGCCCCGCAGATTTCGACGCTCACACGCTCCTGCGCCTCGGCCGTCGAGGCCGCGAGGTGGGGCGTGAGAATCACGCGCTCGAGCTTGCGGAGCGGTGAGTCCGCGGGCAGTGGCTCGACCGCGAACACGTCGATCGCCGCGCCCCCGATGCGCTTGTCGCGAACCGCGTCGGCCAATGCCGCCTCGTCCACGAGCTCGCCCCGCGCGGTATTGACGAGCACCGCCGTGGGTTTCATGAGCTTCAGCCGCGCGGCATTGATCAGGTGATGGGTCTGCTCGGTGTGCGCCACGTGGAGCGTCACCACGTCCGCCTGGCCGAGCAGCTGGTCGAGCGGCAGCAGCTTCAGCTGTAGCTCGGCGGCGCGCTCCGGCGACAGGTAGGGATCGTGCCCCACCACGTGCATCCCGAACGCGCGGGCGAGCTGGGCGACGTGGCCGCCGATGCGGCCCAACCCGACGATCCCGATGGTCTTGCCGCGGAGCTCCGTCCCCTCGAACCGCTTGCGATCCCATTCGCCGCGGCGCATCGCCTCCGCCGCCCACGGAATGTGGCGGGCCTGGGCGAGCAGCAGACCCATGGCATGCTCGGCGGCGCTCACCGTGTTGGCGCCGGGGGCGTTCATCACCGCGATGCCGCGCCGCGTGGCGGCATGGACGTCGATGTTGTCGACGCCGGTCCCGGCGCGCGCGATCACGCGCAAATTGGGTCCGCGCGTGAGCAGGTCCGCCGTCACTCGCGTCTCGCTCCGCACGATGAGCGCGTGCGCGCCCCCGAGCGCCCGCTCCAGCTCTTCGCGCGGCTTGCCGGCGCAGTTCGCGACCTCGATCCCCGGCGTCTCCGCGAGCAGCTTGAGTCCTGCTTCGGCCACCTTGTCCGCCACAGCCACGCGGTAGGTCACGCCACGAGCCCGGCGAGCAGGTCCAGCAGCTGTTCGAGCCCCGCGACGGTGTGGTCCCCCATGTGCCCGATGCGGATGGTGGACTCCTTCAGCGGTCCGTACCCCGAGCCGATGGTCCAGCCCGCCTGTTTCAGCGCCCCGACGATCTGCTTGGCGCTCTTGCCTTCGGGGACCTTGAGGCACGACACGGTCCAGCTGCGGCGCCCTTCCCGCGGCAGGTAGGCGATGCCGTGCTGCTCGCTCCACTCTTCCACGCGGCGGCGCATCGCGTCGTGCCGACGCCAGCGCCCCTCGACGCCACCCTCGCGCTCGATCCGGCCGAGCTGGGTCTCGAGGGCGAACAGCAGGGAGACCGCGGGCGTGTTGGTCGGTTGGTGCTTGGTCGTGGCTTCCAGGAAGCTCACGAGATCGAAGTACAACCCCCGCGCGGGGAGGGTTCGGGCCCGCTCGAGCATGCGATCAGACGCGGCGGCGAACGCCAGGCCGGGCGGCAGCGCGAGCGCCTTCTGAGAGCCGGTGAGGACGAAGTCGAGGCCTGTTCCCCAACGATCGGTCTCGACGGGAGAGCCAGCGAGCGACGTGACGGCGTCCACGAGCAGCAGCACGTCATCGAACTCACGCACGACGGCCGCAAGCGCCTCGACGTCCTGAAGGACGCCGGTGGACGTCTCCGAGTGGACCAGCGTCACCGCGTCGACCGGCGTTCGGCGCAGCGTGTCGCGCAGCATGTCGGGCTCGACGGCGCAGCCGGGCGGCACGTCGAGCCGGACGCACTCCTTGTCGCAGGCACGCACCAGCTTCGCGAAGCGCTCGCTGAACGAGCCGTTGACGAGGGACAGTGCGCGGTGCCGCACGCCGTTCCGCACCGCCATCTCCATGAAGCCGGTCGCCGACGTCGTACCCACGAGTACCGGACGGGAAGTCCGGAACAGTCGAGCGAGCGGCGCTTCGATGCCGGCGAGCAGCTGCTCCATCGCTCCCGAGCGGTGTCCGATCATCGGCCGCTGCATGGCCGCGAGGACCTCGGGATGGACGTCGGTGGGACCGGGCAGAAAAAACCGCCCGAACGCGGGCGGCGCCGGGACGGGTGCGGTCATGCGCTGGCGCGGGCGAGATCTTCGACGAGCCCCTCCTCCACGACTTCTTTCGTTTTCACGAGGCGAACCCCTTCGTCGCCCCAATCCTTGAGCAGCTGCTCCGAGACATCCTTGTCGATCCCCTTCACGGCGTCGGTGACCACGAACAGCCGGGTATGGGGGCGGCGCTCGAGCAGGCCTTCGACCGCCGCCCTGTCGCAGACATCGGTCGCCACCCCGTACAGCACGATGTCGTCCGGCGCGAGCACGTCGAGCACGGTCGGCACGTTCTCGTTGGTGAATACGTCGAAGCGGTGCTTGTTGAGCAGGACATCCCCCTGGTGCGCCCGCAGCCGGTCGGCCAGCGCCTTCACCTCGGTCCTCGCCGGCTCGATGACGAGCGGATCCCGTAGCGCGGTCTCGGGAATCTTCTTCTGGCCGGGCGTGCCTCGCATACAGTGTGCCGGGAACGTACTCTGCCAGTCGGGCTTGTCGGAGATCTCGGGATGACCCATCACATGATCGTCCGCGCTCGCCACGATGCGGATACCGTGGCCGTGCGCGTAGTCCGTCAGGCGCTGCAGGTTGGTGATGACCCGCTCCGCCTCCGGCACGTACAGCTTGCCGTCGGGGTGCATGAAGTCGTATTGGGTGTCGACATCCCAGAAGATGACGCGAGCCATGGCGGGGAAATCTCTCCGAGGATACGGGAAGGTGTCAACAGTGTGAGTGAACAGGTGCGGCTAGTAGTTGCCTGTTCTACAACTTGAGGACCACCGCAACCTCGTCACAGCAGGTCTGTCTCGGACACCTGTTGCAGTCCGCCCACACCTTGAGCGGGAAATGCTCGCGCTCGGCGGGCGCGAAGCCGACTTTCAAGAAGAACGCCGGTTTGCGGGTCAGCGCGAGTACTTCGGCCAGGCCGTGCGCCCGCGCCTCGGCGATCAGCGCCGCGAGCAGCGCACCACCGACGCCTGTCCGCTGCCAATCCTCGCGCACGGCGAGGGCGGCGAGCTCCGCCAGGTCGCGGGAGTACACTTTGAGCGACCCGCAGCCGATGACCTCGCCCGCCGGCCCCTTCGCGACGACGTACTCCTTGATGTGCCGGCAGAGATCGTAGTTGCTGCGCGGCAGCAGGTCGCCGGTTTGAACGTACGGAGCCATGAGGGCTTCGAGCTGCGGTACGTCCGCCAGCACCGCTCCCCGCAGCGCCACACCATAGAGAGCCGGACTCCCCGCTGCCTGCTCCCCGAAGATGGGTAAGGCGCTCACGCGAGGAGCTCCTCGAGAATCGCGACGCCCCGCTCCAGCTGCTCCACCGCGATGACGAGCGGCGGCAGCAGGCGAATCACCTGCGGCCCCGCCGTGACCACCAGCAGGCCCCGCTCCCGCGCCGCCGCGACGATTGGGGCGGCCGGCTCGGCCAGCTCGAGCCCCCACATGAGCCCCCGCCCCCGCACCTCGCGCACCCGCGGCGCCCCGGCGGCGAGCCGCCCGAGCCGCGTGCCCAGCCAGTCCGCCTTGCGGCGCACGTCGGCGAGGAACGCGGGGTCGGCGATGGTGCGAACCACCTCGAGGGCCACGCCCGCGACGAGCGGCCCGCCGCCGAACGTGGTGGCGTGGTCGCCCGGCTTGAGCGCCGCCGCGACGGCGCTGGTCACGAGGACCGCCCCCATCGGTAGTCCGCCGGCCAGCGGCTTCGCCAGCGTCAGGATATCGGGCACCACGCCGGCCTGCTCGTAGGCGAACAGGGTTCCGGTGCGACCCAGGCCGCATTGTACCTCGTCGAAAATGACCGCCACGCCGCGGGAGTCGCACAGCTCGCGCACGAATCCCAGCCAGTCGGCGTCCACGGGTCGCACCCCGCCTTCCCCCTGCACCGGCTCCACGATGACCGCCGCGGTGCGGGACGCCGATACGGCGTGATCCACGGCCGCCCAGTCCTCCCGCGCGACGATGCGGATGCCCGGCACGAGCGGCTCGAACGGCTTGCGATAGTCGGGACGGTCGGTGGCCGCGAGGGTCGCGAACAACCGCCCATGAAACGAGCCTGAAAACGCGACGATCTCGCTCTTGCCGGACCATTTGCGGGCGAACTTGAACGCGGCCTCGTTCGCCTCGGCGCCCGAGTTGCAGAAGAAGGCGCGGTCGGCGAACGAGCGCGCGACCAGCTCCTCGGCAAGCCGTTCGCCGGCCTCGCTGCGGTACAGGTTGGAGACGTGGATGAGCCCCGAGCCGAGGGCCCGCTCGAAAGCCGCGCGGAGGGCGGGATGATTGTATCCGAGCGCGTTCACGCCGATGCCCGCCACGAAGTCGAGATACCGCGTCCCGTCTTCCGCGATGAGCTCGGCGCCTTCCCCTCCGACGAACAGAGGGCCGACGCGCGCGTAAACGTCGAGCAGGGCCTGCGCGGCCTGCGTTGCCGGCGGCGTCGGCGTGGCCGACGCGCCCGAGGGAAAGGCGGTCACGCCGGCTGTACGGCGGGAGCGAGAATCCGGGTCCCCGCTCCGGCGTCGTCCAGGAGATGCAGGTCGCCGATGCGGACGGCACGCGCTCCGGCACGCAACGCGGCGGTCGCCGCGCGGAGCTTGGCCGCCATGCCATCGGTCGCCACACCCAGCTCGATGAGCGTCTCGACGTCGCCCGCCTCGAGCGCCGGCCGTATCGCCCCGTCCACCTCCACGCCCGGCACGTCCGAGACGAACAGCAGCTCGGCGGCCCGGAGCGCACCGGCCACCGCCGCCGCCGCGTCGTCCGCGTTCACGTTGAGGGGTGGCCCGTCCGCGCCGGAGGCGTTCGGAGCCATGGGGGCGATCACGGGTGTGAGCCCTGCGAGGAGGAAGCTCTCGAGCAAGGCCACCCGCACCTCGGCGATCTCGCCGACGTGCCCCAACTCGCCGGGGGCGGGCTGGGCGGTGAGCAACCCACCGTCCACGCCCGACAGCCCCACCGCATCGAGTCCCGCGGCGCGCAGCGCCGCGACCACCTGCCGGTTCACGGGACCGCCCATGACCAGCTCGACCACTTCCGCTACCTCCGCGGTCGTGACCCGCCGGCCGGCGCGCCGCTCCACCGGCAGCCCGAGCCGGCGCGACAGCGCGCTGACGGCCCGCCCACCGCCGTGGACCACCACGACGGGGTCGAGCCGCACGAGCGCCCGGGCGCACGCCGCGAGCCACGCGGGGCGATCGAGCTCGTTGCCCCCCAGCTTGACGACCCGAGTGCTCAGCACGTGAGCCCCGCCGTCTCGGGCAGCCCGAGCATGACGTTCATGTTCTGAATCGCCTGCCCCGCGGCACCCTTCACCAGGTTGTCGATCGCCGCGATCACCGTCAGGCGTGGCCGACGGACGTTCGCGACGGCCGCGACGCCGATGGCCACGCGATTGCGATACACAACGTCCTTGAGCGACGGCAGCGCGCCATGCAGCACCGCCACGCACGGCTCGTCCGCGTACACCGACTCGTAGATCCCCTCCGCCGTGGCTCGATCGATGGCGCGCGTGAGCGGCACGTGAATCGTCTCGAGGATGCCCCGCTTGAGGGGGAGCAAATGGGGTGTGAAGACGAGGTCGCCCGTGAAACCGCTCTCACGGGCGAGGGCCGCCCTGAGCTCCGGCAAGTGGCGGTGCTCGTTGCCGGCCGAATACGCGCGGTAGTCCTCGGCCACCTCGCCGAACAGGAGGTCCCGCTTCAGCGTCCGGCCCGCGCCCGTGACGCCTGAGGCGGCGTCGATCACCACTTCGCGGGTCTCATCGATCAGACCGCCCCGAGCGAGCGGGAGGAGTGCGAGCAGCGCCGCGGTGGGATAGCAGCCGGGGTTGGCCACGAGGTCCGCCGCCGCGACATGGGGACGGGTAACCTCGGTCAGCCCGTACACCGCGTCGGGGGACAGGCGGAAGTCGGCGGACAGATCTACCGCGCGTTTGCCGAGGCCCCGGGCCTGCTGCACGTAGCGCGCCGATACGCCGTGTGGCAGCGCCGAGAGCACGATTTCGGCGCGCGCGAGGGGAGCGTCCTCGATGCGCACGAGCTCGACGCCCTCGCGCCACTCGCCCGCGGCGGACTCCGCCGTCGCGAACGCGACCGAAGCCCGCGGATGGCCGGCGAGCAGCCGCAGCAGCTCCTGCCCCACGTAGCCGGACGCCCCCAGCACGCCCACCGGGACTCGTGCATGAATATTCATCGTTACGGAAAAATATTCACTCTGGCACGAAGTGCAAGACCCGGGTTAGCGTCCCGCATGATCGCGAGGCTTGTTGCGACGCTCGCCGCGCTGGCGCTCGTGCCGGCACTCGGCGCGCAGGCTCCACCCCGGCCGTTCTCGCTGGACGACGTGCTGCGCGTCCGGGACGTGCGCGAGCCCCAGATCTCGCCGGACGGCGCCTGGGTGGCCTACACGGTCTCGACTCCCGACACAGCCGAGGATCAGAACAAGAGCGCGGTGTGGATGGCGAGCTGGGACGGCTCGCGCAACGTCCGGCTCACCACGTCGAAGCAGGGCGAGAACACGCCGCGGTGGAGCCCCGACGGACGGTGGCTCGCGTTCCTCTCGAGCCGCGAGGACGAGCACACACAGATCTGGCTGCTCGACCGCCTGGGCGGCGAGGGGCGCAAAGCCACCACGCTGCCGGGCGACGTGGACGACTATGTGTGGGCACCCGACGGCAAGCGGATCGCGCTGGTCGTGGCGGACGCGGATACCACCAAGCCAAAGACCCCGCCTCCGATCGTGATCGACCGGTTCCAGTTCAAGCAGGACGAGGAGGGCTACCTCGGCAAGCAACGCCGGCACCTCTACGTCCTCGACGTGGAGTCGGGGAAGACGACGATGCTGACGTCGGGGGACTACGACGAGGTCTTGCCCGCCTGGTCGCCCGACGGCAAGTCCCTCGCATTCGTGAGCAAGCGACGTCCCGACTTCGATCGCGACAACAATTGGGACCTGTATGTGATCGACGCCGCGCCGGGAGGAGGCGTCGCGCCCCGGCAGCTCACGACGTTCGAGGGCCCGGACAACGATCCCGACACCGAGAGCCGGCCCGCGTGGAGCCCCGACGGCCGCTCCATCGCCTACTTGCAGGGCGGCCCGCTCAAGCTCATCTACTACGCCGTCCAGAAGCTCGCCGTCGTCCCGCTCGCCGGCGGCGCGCCCCGCATTCTCACGGCGGGGCTCGATCGTAACGCGACGAACCCCGTGTGGTCGGGCGACGGGTCATCCATCTACTTCCTGCTCGAAGACGACCGGACGGTCGGGCTCGCGCGCGTGCCGGCGGCAGGCGGCGCGATCGAGCGGCTCGTATCGGGCTCCCGGGTCGTGAGCGCGTTCGCCGCCAGCGCGAACGGCAAGATCGCGGTGCTCGCATCCACGGCGCTCGTGCCCCCCGAAGTGTTCGCGCTGGACGGCACCACCCTGCGGCCGCTGTCACGGCAGAACGACGCGTGGCTGTCGGGAGTCAAGCTCGGCGCCGTGGAGCCGATCAGCTTCAAGAGCCGCGACGGCACGGCGATCAACGGCTTCGCGGTGAAGCCGCCCGACTTCGTGTCGGGAAAGCGATACCCGACGATCCTGCGCATTCACGGCGGGCCCGTGTCGCAGTACCAGCACGAGTTCGACTTCCAGCTCCAGACCCTGGCCGGTCACGGTTATCTCGTGGTCGTGGCGAACCCGCGCGGCAGCTCCGGCCGGGGAGAGCAATTTTCCACGGCGATCTTCGCGGACTGGGGGAACAAGGACGCCCAGGACGTGCTCGCGGCGGTCGACTATGCGGTGACGCAGGGGCTCGCCGATCCCGCGCGGCTGGGCGTGGGCGGGTGGAGCTACGGCGGGATCCTCACCAACTACGTGATCGCCCAGGATCACCGCTTCAAGGCGGCGGTGAGCGGGGCGAGCATCTCCAATGTGCTGGCCGGCTACGGCACCGATCAGTATGTGCGGGAGTACGAAGGCGAGCTGGGCGTGCCGTGGAAGACCGTCGACACCTGGGTCAGGCTGTCATTCCCGTTCCTGCACGCCGACCGGATCAACACGCCGACGCTGTTCCTGTGCGGAGACAAGGACTTCAACGTGCCGCTCCTCAACTCGGAGCAGATGTACCAGGCGCTCAGAAGCCTCGGCGTGGAAACCCAGCTGGTGATCTACCCGGGAACACACCACGCCATTAACAAGCCGAGCTACCGGCGCGACCGGCTGCAGCGGTATCTGGTGTGGTACGACAAGCACCTGAAGTAGGGGCGCAGCACGCCGCGCCCCTACGTCATTCCACGCGCTCCAGGCGCGGGTTGGGCCGGTAGCTCCGGCCCACCTTCGCCAGCGGCTTCCCTTCGACCCGCACCACGTCCGCGGTGAAATCGAAGCGCCCCTGGAACAGGCTCGACCCCACGCCGTACATGTCCACCGGCACCTCCTGCTCTTCGAACTGCCGGATCTTTTCGACGGTAAACCCACCCGAGACGACGATCTTCACGTGCTCGAACCCCTCCCCGTCGAGCGCCCGACGCACGTTCCAGACGAGCTGCGGGTTGACGCCCGTCGGCTTGAAGGTGCCCATTTGCGGAATCACCGACTTGTCCACGAGGGTCTCCGACGTGTCGATCCGTACGCCATAGAGCCGCTGGCCCAGCGCGCGGGCCACCTTGAGCGCCGTCCCGACGCAGTCGTTCTCGAAGTCGACGAGGGTGATGAGACGCATGCCCCCGTCCATGAGGTCGGCGAACTTTTTCGAGGCGAGCACGGTGTCGCCGCCGTAGGCGGCGATGAGCGCGTGGGGCACCGTGCCGACGCCTTCCGAGCCCCACCACGAAGCCTGGGCGTCGGTCGATACGCCGATGGCGCCCGCGATGTGCGCCGCGTACCCGTCACCGGTCTGGACCAGCCAGTGGTCGTGCCGGGCCGGGAAGAACATCACCTGCTTCGGCCTCGCCGCTTCCACGACGCGGCGGGTGTTGGTCCCGACTTTCGTGCGGCGGGCGAGCACGCCCAGGTACAGGGTCTCGAGGTGGGCGAACGCATCGTACGGGCCCTCGATGAGGAGCACGGTCTCCCACGGCGCGATCTCATCGCCGTCGTACAGGGCGTAGACCTCGAGCTCCGGCCACTCCATGCTGCACAGCTTGAGAATCGCAATCGCCTCGTCGATGCCGCCGAGGAAAGCGGGCGCCTTGCCGAACACCTGCATCGTCACGCACGGGCGCTGGTCGTCCTTGAGCAGCAGCTCGCGTGTGCGGACGAAGTATTTATCGGAGTAGTAGCCCTCCCGCATCTTCTCGACGGGGAGGTGGAAGATCGCAGGGTCGAGCCGCTGCTTCCGGACCATCGTTGGATAATACCGTGCTCAGCGCGCCGGTGGCCAGGCGAACGTGGCCATCAACGTGTCGCCGCCGACCAGGGCTACGCGGCGGGCGATGTTGTCGAGCCGGCCGCAGCGGACACGCGCCGTCTCGGGCGACTCGGGCGCGATCACCCGCAGGCACACGACGTCCATGGCGATGGCGAGCGCGCTGTCGCGGCCGGTCCGGGGCGGCTCGGGCCGCTCCAGCGCGACGTCGAAGTCGAACGTCTCGCGGCCCAGCTGGAAGCTGACCCGGCGACCGGTCGTCTCGGGAACGAGATCGACGGCACGCTGGCTCGACGCCGTGTCGCCACGCACGAGCGTCATGCGAACCATCACGCGGCGCGGGGGGATCACCGCCTGGGCGGTGAACCCGACGGCACTGTCCATGACGGTCACCTCCTCGCTCGCTCGCGTCTCCCCCGCCGCGAACCCGCGGCTGACGGTGATCTCCACCCAGAGCACCCGCCGCTGGCCGACGGCCGGCGGCCCGAAGGGGTACAGCACGGTCGTCTCGCCCCACGGGATCCGGGACCACCGCCGGTAGCTGTCTTCCTCCCACAGGGGCAGCCCGCGACGCGACCGGCCGACCAGTCGCCGCGTGAAGAACACGCCGCCCAGGCTCACAGTGTCCGGCTCGGGGAGGGTGCCGAGCAAGCCGTGGAGCTCCGTCGCACGGGCCTGCAGCGCGAGGCGCAAGTCCGTCTCCGGCGGGCCACTCACCGCGGCGCTGGCGAGCAGGCGCGTCTCGCCGGCTGCGCGCTCGACCACCCGCAGGTGGTAGGTCACGCGGTAACTCGGGGCCTGCGGTGCGGCGGTGACCCCTACCCACACGCCCACCCCCAACGCCGCGACGACCAGGCTAGCGCGCCAGGAAGGTCGCACGAGTGGTCTCGATCGATTCCGACCCCGGCCCGCCCCACCGGATGTGTCCCAGCCAGCCCGCCGTCGCGCCGGCGACGAGGCTCGCCGTCATCCACAGCGCCAGCGTGCGCCCGCGGATCCGCGGACGCGGTACCGTGCGCGCGTGCGGCTCGCCGGCGGAGCGGGCGAACGCGACCCGCAGCTCGAGATGGCTCACGCGCGCCTCGGCGCAGTGCCGGCATGCCGCGAGGTGGCGTGCCAGCCCAGCGCGCTCGGGGAGACTCAGCTCCCCGTCCAGCTCGAGGTCGATCTGCTGCACCCATTCGTCGTGGTTCACGGCAGCTCCTCCCGCACCCGGTAGCGCAACGCCCGGCGCTGCATCCAGCGCACGGCCAGCGCATCCACCAGTGCGCGGAATACACGGTTCCACATCCCGTACTTCGTCTTCCCGAAGCGGCGGGGCCGGTGATGCACGGGCACCTCTGTCACCCGACCCCCTTGCATCCTGACGAGCGTCGGCAGGAAGCGGTGCATCCCGTTGAACATCGGCAGCGCGCGCAGCGCCTCGGCGCGAAACGCCTTGAGAGAGCAGCCGGTATCGCGGATCGTCTCGCGGTTGAGCTGGTTGCGCACACCGTTGGCGATACGGCTCTGCAGCCGCTTCCAGCCCGAGTCCCGCCGATCCACCCGGTACCCGGCGACCGCCGCCGCTCCGCTCTGTTCGAGCTCGGCAAGAAGGACCGGAATGTCGGCCGGATCGTTCTGGAGATCGGCGTCGAGCGTGACGATGACGCGCCCGCGGGCCGCGCCGAAGCCCGCGGCGAAGGCGGCGGTCTGCCCTGCATTCGCGGCGAACGCCACGATGTGAATCTCGGGGTGCTCCCGCTTCAGCGCCTTGAGCACGTCGAGCGAGCCGTCGGTCGAGCCGTCGTCTACGGCCACGATCTCGTAGCGCCCCCCCTCACCCCGGCCGGCGAGCGCCCGGCCGATCTCCTCGACCAGGACCGGTAGATTGTCGCGCTCATTGTACACCGGAACGACCAGCGAGAGCTCAACCGGGGCGGACATACTTGAGCTCGGGCGCGTCGGGATACCGGCTGACCAGCCGGGCGATGACGGCCTCCGCTTTCGCGGCGTCGTGCTGATGCGTGCGGTAGATCTCAGCGAGGCGGATGCCGGCGAGCACGACCCGGTGGGGCGGCGGCGGGGGATCGGCGGCGACCAGGTGCTCGAGCATCGCCGTTTCGTCCTCGATGGTGATCATGGTGCCGCCCGGCATCGACCCGCCGGTCAGCGCGTTGCCCACGAACTCGCCGAGGGGCTCGAGCACCCATCCGAACAACGAGTCGAAGAAGCCCCATGCGCCCCACAGCGCCAGCACCAACGCGGCGAGCCGCCATTCGATGTGCCCCGCCGTAGTCGATACGACGACGAGCGCGAGGCCGGCGAGCACCATGGCCGCGCCCAGGATGCCGCGCACCACCCCGCGCACGCTCGGCGGATCTGTGACGTCCACGGGGAGCAAGTTGACAGCGCCCGCCCGGCGGCGCAACCTACGCACGCGCATTTCACCTGGAGTCTGCTGTGATCGATCTGCTGTCGCGCCGCGCATTCCTCACCACCGTCGGCGTCGCGGCCACGCGGGCCGCCGACATCCCGTTCCCGATGCGCCCACCTCGGCCCCTCCCACACCGGAGCCGCTGGGTGGCGAAGCCGGTGGCGGTCTCGAGCGCCAACGGGTTACGGGCGGTGCAAAAAGCGTTCGACATGCTGCTCCAGGGAGCCGACACCCTCGACGCCGTTATCGAAGGGGTGAAGATCCAGGAGCTCGAT
>Ga0207646_10004639_pt1 | contig 14839 bp, 18 predicted proteins | sample KBSK5502metaG_FD_184343 | JGI IMG/M metagenome (GOLD analysis project Ga0207646, IMG submission 184343) | Corn, switchgrass and miscanthus rhizosphere microbial communities from Kellogg Biological Station, Michigan, USA - KBS K5-50-2 metaG... | ecosystem: Host-associated > Plants > Roots >... | reverse complement strand
TGGATTCGCGCCCGTTCCGCGGCACCTGTGGGCTCCGCGGCTGCATGCCCAAGAAGATCCTCGTCGGCGCGGCGGCGGCGGTCCACGCGGCGCGCGACATGGCCGATCGGGGCGTACCCGCGGGCGCGCTGGCGATCGACTGGCGCTCGCTTCATGCGCTTCAAGCGCTCGCTGATCGACCCGACGACGCCGCGCACCGAGCAGCCTGGGCCACGCTGGGGGTCGAGCAATTCCAAGGCCGCGCCCGTTTCGTGGGCCCGACCACGCTGGCCGTCGGCGATGATCGCCTCACCGGCCGGCGCGTCCTCATCGCGGCGGGCGCCATGCCGATCCCGCTGTCGTTCCCGGGTGCCGATCGGCTCACCACGAGCGAGCAGTTCCTCGACCTCGATCGGCTGCCGCCGCGCATCGTCTTCGTGGGGGGCGGCTACGTGTCCTTCGAGTTCGCCCACGTCGCGGCGCGGGCCGGCGTGGACGTGACGATCCTCCACCGCGGCGCCCGCCCGCTCGAGGCCTTCGATCCCGATCTCGTCGACATGCTGGTCGGGCGGACGCGCTCGCTCGGAATCAGCGTGGAGCTGGATACCGAGGTCCGCGGCATCCAGGCGGCCGGCGACCACCTCGTCGTACGCGGGGCGGCGAGGAGCACCGCTTTGAGACCGACCTGGCCGCTCACGGCGCGGGCCGCGTGCCCGAGCTGGACGACCTGGATCTGGAGAGGGCCGGGGTGAAGCGCGAGAAGCGGGGCGTCGTGGTGAACCGGTTCCTACAGAGCGTGTCCACCCCGCGGTCTATGCGGGGGGAGACGCGGCGGCCAGCGGGCCCCCGCTGACGCCCAAGGCCGACCACGACGTGGGCGTGCTGACCACCAATCTCCTGGACCGACGCACCCCGAACTACGACGGCCTCGCCTCGGCGGTCGTCAGCCTGCCGCCGCTCGCCTCCGCGGGGCTCACGGAAGCGGCCGCCCGCGGGGCTGGCCTCGCGTTCCGCACGAGCCGGCAGGACACGTCGGGCTGGTTCAACACCCGCCGGGTCGGCGAGACGACGGCCGGCTCCAAGGTGCTGATCGAGGAGGGCACCGACCGCATCATCGGGGCGCACCTGCTCGGGCCTCACGCCGACGAGGTGATCAACCTCTTCGCGATGGCCATTCGCCTGCGCATCCCGGCGGGGGAGCTGAAGCAGGTGGTCTACGCCTACCCGACGTACGGCTCGGACATCCGGTTCATGGTGTGAGCCTCGCTTCAGCGGCGCCGGTACTCGCAGTGGCCGTCGGTCGATGATCTCCGAATAGCCCGCGGCCCTTTCCATGCGCGCTCCGAGACCCTTCGCGAGCAGCCGGGCGTGGGCCCGGCGGTTCGCCGAAGGGCCGGGCATGGGCGGATGATACCGGAGTCCCCGCGATGAGGCGAAGGATCTACTGCTTCGTCAAGATCCCTTGCAGCTCCTTCAGCACGAGTGGCTTGGACAAATAGCCGTCCATACCCGCGGCGAGGCAGCGCTCACGGTCTTCCTGCATCGCGTGCGCAGTCATCGCCACGATGGCGACGTGTGCTCCCGTCTTCTGTTCCTGCTCTCGAATGCTGGCGGTCGCCTGAAGGCCGTCCATCACCACCATCCGGTCGGCGGAGCCGGGGTCGAGCCCCTTGCTCGCGTGGAATCGCGCGAAGGCTTCTTCGTACCGCCGCCCCATCGCCTCGTGCTCGTCCACGAAGCGGCCGAGTAGCTCGCGCACCTGCCCATCGGTCACGTCGCGCCTAAGGTTCTGTCCAAAGACCCGTACGATCTCCGCCTGTGCTTCTCACGATCCACCGCGTCGTGACCGCGAAGCAAGATGTTCTGCCACTCCTGAACCTGCTTCTTGAACTCCAGCTGCATGATCCGCGCCTGGTCCTGCTGCCGGATCTCCCCGTTGACCGTCTTGAGCTCCCGACTCATGTCCTGCAGGCGGGTCGTGAATACGACGGAGACCGCGATGAGCCCGGATGCCGCCCAGCGCGATGATGCCGTACAGCCGCGCTCCGGACCCTGAACCGTCTCATCCGCTGCCCCTCCGTCGACGCCCCGCGGCCCGCCCATCACGGTTTCCAGGGGGCCGAAGCCAGGAACTTCTCGAGCGCGCGAAGGCCCTCCTCGAGCCGGTCCAGGGCTTGGGGAGCGTCCGCCAGGCGGCCCTCTCGACCCATCGCCTCCAGGTCGGCGGCGGGTTGTCGGACGCGAGGAGCCTTGAAATAGCTGACGGCCCCGTTCACCCCGTGCGCGACCCGGAAGACCGTCTGGCTGTCGCCCCTCGAGACCGCGGTCCGGAGGTTGGCGATCCAGCCGGGGACCTCCGCGGCGAAGGTACCGGCCAGCTCGTCGAGCAGCTCACGGTCGCCCCCGACGCTCTCCAGCAAGGCGTCGAGGTCGAGAAGGGGCTCGGGTTCCGTCATCGGGCGCGCTCGGCCTGGTGCCGCCGAGGGATCCACCGCGCGAGCACGTCGGCGAGCTCGATCGGCTTGATCGGCTTGGTCAGGTAGTCGTCCATCCCCGCGGCCAGGCAGCGCTCGCGATCGGACTCCATCGCGCTGGCGGTCAGCGCGATGATCGGCACCCGGCGGCTCTGGCCGGACTCCGCCCTGCGGATCGCGGCGGCGGCCTGGTAGCCGTCCATCTCCGGCATCTGGCAGTCCATGAGCACCGCATCGTAGTCGACGCGTGCGACCGCCTCGACGGCCTGCCGACCATTGTCCACCACGTCGGCGACGAAGCCGGCCTTCTCGAGCAGGCGGCTGATCAGCTTCTTGTTCACCGCGTTGTCCTCCGCCGCGAGCACCCGGCGGCCATCTCCCAGGGTCGCCGGAAGCCCGGCCGGCACGATCGGCGCGCCCGGCGTCTTGCGAGACAGCTCAGCGACCATCGGCTCGAGGACGTCACCGAGGGCTTCCAGGAGGCGCTGCGGCCGGACGGGCTTGGGCAGGCACGCCGAGATGCCCGCCTCCTTGCAGGCCGCGCTCAGGGTCGGCTCGACCCACGAGGTCAGGAGGATCATGGGAAGATCTCGGCAGCCCGGCTCGGCGCGCACGGCCCGGGCGACGTCGAGCCCGTTCATCTCGGGCATCTGCATGTCCAGGAGGATCATCCGGTACGGATCACGGGTGGCGGCCGCGGACCGGAGGCACTGGAGCCCCGTCGATCCTCTCTCGGCTTCGTCCACGCGCAAGCCCCACGCCAGGAGCTGGGCTCGAAGGATCCGCCGGTTGGTGGCATTGTCGTCGATCACCAGAGCACGGATACCTCGCAGGACGCCGGGCGAGGGGGTCACCGGGGCCTTGACCGCGGTCGCCCTCGCGAGCCGCACCGTGAACCAGAAGGTGCTCCCGCGGCCGGGCTCGCTCTCGACCCCGATCTGTCCTCCCATCAGGTCTGCGAGCCGGCGGCAGATGGCCAGTCCGAGCCCCGTCCCGCCGAAGCGGCGCGTGGTCGAGCCGTCGGCCTGACTGAAGGCCTGGAAGAGCCGGCCCTGCGCTTCCCGCGCGATGCCGATGCCGGTGTCCTGGACTTCCACCCGCACGGTGAGGGTGTCGGTCTCTTCCTCCGCCACGCGGGCCGACACCACGATCTCGCCCTGCTCGGTGAACTTGACCGCGTTGCCGATCAGGTTCGTGAGGACCTGACGGAACCGCCCCGGATCTCCGCGAACCGCCTCGGGCACCGCCGGGTCCACCGTGCCGAGCAGCTCCACGCCTTTGCTCTGGGTCCGCTCGGCCAGCAGCTCGACGACGTCCTGGACCGCAGAGCGCAGATCGAAGTCGATGCTCTCCAGGTCGAGACGGCCGGCCTCGACCTTCGAGAAGTCGAGGATGTCGTTCAGGATGGTAAGGAGGGCGTTCGCGGAGCTCTGCACGGTGTCCACGTACTCGCGCTGCTCGGGGCTGAGGTCCGTGTCGCGGAGCAGGCCGGTCATGCCGATCACCCCGTTCATCGGGGTGCGGATCTCGTGGCTCATCATCGCGAGGAACTCGGCCTTGGCCCGCCCGCCCGCCTCGGCTTGGGCTCGCGCCTCGCGGAGCTCGGTGTCCCGAACCTGGATCTCGCTCAACATCGCGTTGAATCCGTCGACGAGGTCTCCGACCTCATCGGCGGATCGCTTGCGAGCGCGCACGTCGTAGTTTCCCTCCTGGCGGACGCGCTCCATCACCTTCACCAGACTGAGCAGCGGCCGCGTGAGGACACGGGCGAGCACGATCGAGAGGGCGACGCTCGCGATGAGAGCGGCGACCACGAGGAGGCCGCCGCGGAGAAGGCTCCGCCCCGCCTCGTCCCGTACCGTGTCGATCTGCGCGTCCATCGCGCGATGCGACTCCGCGATGAAGCTCGCGTAGGTCTGGCTGGCCTTGTCGAAGTCCGCATTGGCCAGGCGCATGAACCGCCGTGACGCGCGAGGGCCCGCGCCCGCGCGCTCGATCGCGATGGTGGCCGCGAGGAGATACGCCTTGACGTCGGTGATCAGCACGGCGCGGCGGCGGGACTCCTCGGCCCCGAGGGAGTAGGTCGTGCCCATCTCTTCGATCCCACCGAGGACCTGCCGGACCGTGTCGAGCAGAGGCTGCCCCTGCTCGTAGATGGTCCCTTCCTCGATGCCGTCCTGGGCGTCGGTCAAGAGGTTGTAGATCGCGGTGTGGTTGCGCGACAGCCGGTCGAACAGGATCGTGCTCTTCGCGTTCCGGGCGAGGTCTCCTCGGGAGAACTCCTCGAGCAGACGGCTCTCCGACCTGAGAGCGGTCAGGGCCGTGAAGGAGAGCACCAGCGAGATCAGCAGGAGGATCGCGGGAAAGGCCAGGAGCTTGGTGCGGAGACGGAACGTCATGACGTGAATCGCCCGGCGGGCTAGTTGCCGCGGCCCAGGCGGGGTGTCTGCGCGGCGCCGCTGGCCCGGCGCTTCCGCGTCTCGGCGACGATCTCGCCCATGTAGTCGAAGCCGCCGTCGGGCCGGGGCCGGAAGACATGGGCATCGCCCTCCCGCTTGGGCCAGATGCCGGTGGCTTCCTGGCCGAGCTTCGGATCGCTCGTGTCGGCCTGGTCGGGATTCGTCGCCGCCGTTTGCGCGGAGGCGGGAGGGTCCCTCCACGCCATCACGGCCAGGAACGCCGGGCCCCGGACCGTCTTAGCCACGATCGCCCTCGCTCGGTGATATTCGCTGGTTCACACTTCGATCATATGACAAACGCAATTAATGCAAAAAACGGTACTATGAGCCCATGAAGGCCGCGGCGAGCCGGGACGACCTCACGCTGATCACGACTGGAGAGGCCGCAAGTCACTGCCGGGTCTCACTTCAGGCACTCCGGCGGTGGATCCGAGACGGTCGCCTCAAGGCGTTTCGGACCCCGGGAAAGCACGCCCGGATCGAGGTCGGAGAGTTCCAGCGCTTTCTCAAGGAGTGCGGGATGCCTCCGTATCCGGCCGGGGAGGGGCACCCGGCGCCCAGGGTCCTGGTGGTCGAAGACGATCCCGACATTCTCTCGATCCTCACGAGCCTCCTGGCCGCTGAGTCTCAGAAGCTGGCGGTGGAGACCGCGGTGGACGGATACGACGCGCTGATCAAGGTCGGGACCTTCAAGCCGACGTTCCTCATCCTGGACGTGGTCATGCCGAGACTCGACGGGCTGGAAGTCTGCCGCCGCCTCAAGGCGCGGCCGGAGACTCGAGACATCAGAATCCTCGCGGTCACGGGGCACGCGGCGATGGCGGAGAGCGTGCTGGCGGCGGGGGCCGACGCGTGCGTGGCCAAGCCGTTCGACTTCGACCTGATGAGCAAGAAGCTGGAGCGGTTCCTCGGCTCGTCCAGGCTCGAGCCCGCCATGCGGAGGCCCGGATGAAAATCCTCCTCGCGGACGACGACGCGATCGGGCGCCGGCTGGTGGAGCGTGCGCTCGGCAAATCGGGCCACGAGGTGCTCGTGGTGTCCGATGGCGCGGAAGCGTGGCGGATCCTGGCCGCCCCGGGCCCGCCCGCCCTCGCGATCCTGGACTGGATGATGCCGGGGCTCACCGGCGTCGAGCTGTGCCGGAAGCTCCGCGAGGCGGTCTGGCCGGTGGAGCCCTATCTGATCGTGTTGACCTCCCGGGGAGAGACCAGCGATGTCGTCACCGCGCTTCAGGCCGGCGCCAACGACTACGTGACCAAGCCCTTCGAGATCGAGGAGCTCCGGGCGCGCGTCTCGGTGGGAGAGCGGGTCGTGACGCTGCAGCAGCAGCTGAGCGATCGGGTTCGGGCGCTCGAAGAGGCGCTCGCTCACGTGCGTCAGCTGCAGGGCCTCATCCCCATCTGCGCGTGGTGCCGCCAGGTCCGCAACGACGGCAACTTCTGGGAGCAGGTGGACAGCTACTTGGAAAAGCGCTCCGGTCTGCAGTTCACCCACGCCATCTGCCCGACCTGTCGGGAGAAGGAATCGGCCGCGCTCAGGAAGATTCGGCCGCAACGCACGCCACGCCCTTGACGCGCCTCTACCGGGCGGGCAGAGTCGGCTAGCCGTGCCGTATTGCCCGCCCGCGCTGCTCGACGACGTCGCCGATGTGCTGGCCGAGGTCCGTGCCTGGGCCGGCGTCGTCGAGAAGAAGCCCGGAATCTTCTACGTGCGCCGCCAGCCGTTCCTCCATTTCCACCTGGTCGAAGGTGGACGGCGGCGCGCCGACGTCAAGGGACGGACCGCGTGGGTGCAGCTCGATCTCCCGCGACCCATCTCCGCGACCAGGCGACGAGCCCTTCTCCGCGCGCTCCGGACCCGCTACCGCGAGAAGTAGCCCGAGCTCGTCCTCCGCGGCAGCCTCACCGGTACCGCGGGTGCCATTCCCGGCCCGTCCACGTGGTCCAGCCGACGGGCTCCAGGCGCACCAGCACGCGCGGCCGGCCGATCGTGAGCTCCGCGTAGCGGGGCCCATCGGGCCCCAGGTAGCGGCGCGAGAGGCGATGGGTCAGCTCGAGGAGGCGGGGGCTCGCGCTCGGCGCGATGGGGCCCTCCAGGATGCGCGCGTTGGCCTGCACCTGGACGCGCGTATGGTGGGCGTGCTGGTCGTCGGCCACGTGGAAGGCCACGCGCGGGTTGGCGCGGATGTGGGCGATCCAGCGGGCGCGCTCGCGACCCACCACCAGGAAGGCGGGGCGGTCGCGCTCGAACTCGTACCAGACGGGCGCCACGTAGGGCCAACCCTCGGGCGCGACGGTGGCGATGCGGCCGTTCCACGGCTCGTCGAGGAACACGGCCAGCTCGGTGTCGGTGAGGGCTCCGATCTTGTCGCTCGGCTCGTAGGTCATGGTCGGCTCATCTCGACGCTCGGCCGGCGCGCCGCTCCGCCCGCACCCGGCGAACCAGGTACACCACGATGGCGAGATTCGCGCCGACGATGATCAGCCGGGTGAGGGTCACGTGCCGGCCGAGCTGGTATAGCTCGAGGGGCAGAAACGACCCGGTGACGGCCACCGTGAGGTACTCGGCCCAGCGCCGGCGCTGGAGGAGCCCCACACCTTCCGTGAGGAACACCCCCGCGTAGACGAACGTGCCCACCCCGATCTCACGGAGCGTACGCGGGTCCACCGACACCAGCCGGCCGAGTATCCCGTCGACATAGTGGTTACCGGGATGCAGGTGCAGCTGGACGACCCATCGCTCGAGCGTCCGGACCATGTCGTGCTGAACGAAGTAGAGCGCGGCCACCCCGGCCGCCGCGAGCAGCAGCCCCTTGACGAGCTTGAAGACGCCGATCAGCCGGAGGAGCGTGTCGCCCCGCGGCTCGCCGCCCGGTCGGCGCGGGACCCGGCCGGGGGAAACCTCAGCCCTCGAGGGTGAACTTCTGGAAGGTGTGGCAGCCTTGCTGGACGAGTCCGCGGCTCACCGCGAACGTCCAGGTGACCTCGGCTACGTAGACATCGCCGCGCGAGTCCACCGCGATGCCGTGAGGCGCCGCGAAGCTGCCGGAGGCGGTGGCCTCCGGGGAGCCCCAGCGCGTGAGCAGGCGCCCCTCCCGATCGAAGACGCTGACCCGGCCGTAGAGCGGCTCCTTGATCTGGCCGCGTCGAGGGGAGCTATTACCCTTGTGCCACCACAGCTCGGAGACGTAGGCGTGACCCTGCGCGTCGAACACGAGGTGGGTGGGACGCTGGGTGTCGGTCCACTCGGTCAGATACTCCCCGTCGGGGCTGAAGATCTGGATGCGATCGTTCTCGCGGTCGCAGACGAAGACACGCCCGTCCGCGGCGGTGGCGATGCCGTGGGGCAGGTAGAACTGGCCCGGACCGGTGCCCGGCACGCCCCACGAGCGCCGCAGCTCGCCGTTGGGCGCGAACTGGTGCACCCGGCAGTTTCCGTAGCCGTCGGAGACGTAGAGATCGCCCTTCGGGCCCACCGCCAGGTTGGTCGGCCGGTTGAAGGCCCCGGCCGGCCGCTTGATCGTCAAGTAGTCCTTCCCGTCGTATCCGGTGTCGGCCGGCTTGTCCAGCGTGCCGAGCGTCATCAGCAGCTTGCCGTGGGGGGTGAACTTCCGCACCGTATGGTTGCCGTCGTCGGTGCAGTAGACCATCCCGTCCGGCCCGACCGTGATGCCGTGGGTGCGGTAGGTGAAGTCGCCCTCGCCCCAGGAGCCGAGGAACTTGCCGTTGCGGTCGTACATGATGATCGGGTGATCGCCGCGGCAGATGAGGTAGACGCGATCCTCCGAGTCCACCGCCACGCCGGCCACGTCCCGGTGCTCGTAGCCGGCGGGCAGCTGCTCCCAGCCCTCGGTCACCTCGTATCTCAGCGCGTTCGATCCCGCCATCGCTCTCCTCCCGCCCTCGGTCTCACGATCGGATGCGTCCGACTATCGGAGAAAGGCGGGGCCGAGTCAAGCGCGGCCGCCGCGGTACACTGGCACTGCCATGCTCATCGCCCAGATCACCGACACCCACATCAGCACCCCGGGTAGCGTGAACGATCGGTACTTCCGCACCGCCCTGCACCTGGAGCGGGCCGTCGCCCACCTGAACCGGCTCGAGCCCCGGCCGGACGTGGTGCTGGCCACCGGGGACCTGGTCGAGCGCGGGGAGGTCGCGGAGTACGCGCGGCTGCGGGCGATCCTCGACCGCCTCACGATGCCGCTCTACGTGATCCCGGGCAACCACGACTCCCGCGAGAACCTGGCCCGTGCCTTCGCGGATCGGGGCTATCTGCCGCAAGAGGGCTTCCTCCACTACACGGTCGAGCAATGGCCGGTCCGCTTGATCGGGCTCGACACCCACGTCCCCGGCCAGCCCGGCGGGCGTCTCTGCGCCGAGCGTCTCGCCTGGCTCGATGCGCGGCTCCGCGAAGGACCGGGGCGCCCCACGGTGGTGTTCATGCACCACCCGCCGTTCGTGACCGGGCTCAACGCCATGGACGCGATGGGGCTCGAGGGGAGCGACGAGCTCGCCGGGGTGATCCGCGGCCACCCGCAGGTGGAGCGCGTGCTGTGCGGCCACGTGCACCGGCCGATGACGCGGCGGTTCGGAGGCACGATCGCGGCCACGAGCCCCGCCACCGCGCACCAGCTCGCGCTCGCGCTGGCGCCCGCCCGGCACCTGGCAGTGGTGATGGAGCCGCCGGCGTGCGCGCTCCACATCTGGCTCGGCGCGGAGGCGGGCCTGGTCAGCCACCTGAGCGTGATCGGCGACGAGCGCCCGCCCTTCACCGTCTACGACGGCGAGCGCTGGCTGCGGGACTCGGCGCCACCTCCCGCGTTCCATCCGCGCTGACGCTCCCGCCCCGGGCTCTCCCGCGGGCCGGCTTGCGGGCCCGGGGCCGATTTGATAGCGTCGCGCCCATGGCTCCGACCGCCTCCGCTCTGGCATGGACCATCGAGGAGGTCCGGGTCGCCGGCTCCTCCGTAAGACTACGTACGACCGGCCGCGGTGCCCCGCTGCTCGTGCTGCATCACGACATCGGCACGCCCGAACAATTGCCCTTCTACGACGCGCTGGCCGGCCACTTCACGGTGCTCCTGCCGTCGCATCCGGGCTACGACGGGGCGGAGCGCCCCGCGTGGATGCGCAGCGTCCGGGACGTCGCGGTGACCTACCAGGCGCTGCTGGCGACGCGCGGCCCGGCCGACGTCTCGCTGCTCGGCTTGGGCTTCGGCGGCTGGATCGCGGCCGAGATGGCCACCATGGCTCCCCGCGCGTTCCGACGCATGATTCTGGTCGGGCCGATGGGGATCAAGCCCGGGGCAGGGGAGATCCTCGACCAGGCCCTGGTGAGCTACATCGACTACGTGCGCGCCGGCTTCAGCGACCAGGCCGGGTTCGATCGTCTCTTCTCGCCCGACCCGCCCACCCCGCAGCTCGAGCAGTGGGACCTCAACCGGGAGATGACCTTCCGCATCGCCTGGAAGCCGTACATGTACAACCCGACGCTGCCGCCCCTGCTGAGCGGGGTGCAGACCGAGACGCTCATCGTGTGGGGCCGAGACGATCGGATCGTGCCGCCCGGGTGCGGGGAGCAGTACGCCCGCGCGCTGCCGAAGAGCCGGCTCACCGTCGTGGACGGGGCCGGGCACTTCGTGGACATGGAGCGGCCCGAGGCCCTCGCCAAGCTCATCGTGCAGTTCGCCGCCGAGTCCTGATCGGGGAGATCCGCATGCACCTCATGTACTTCACGGAGCAACCGATGTCGGCCTACCCCGAAGACGAGGGGCTCAAGCGTGGCGCCACCGCCCTGATGTTCTCCAACCGTCACTTCGATCCCGTCGCGGGCAGCCGGCTCTACAACGAGTACCTCGAGCACTACCGGCTCGCCGAGGAAGTCGGCTTCGACGGCATCATGCTCAACGAGCACCACAACGCGCCGTTCTGCATGCAGGCGAAGTGCAACGTCTTCGCCTCGATCCTCGCCGCGGTGACCAAGCGGGTGAAGATCGTCCTGCTCGGCAATCCGCTGCCCCTGGCCGACAACCCGGTGCGCCTGGCCGAAGAGCTGGCCATGATCGACATGGTCTCGCGCGGCCGTCTCGTGTCCGGCTTCGTGCGCGGGGGCGGCCAGGAGCAGCTCGCCACCGGGGTGAACCCGGCCTTCAACCGCGAGCGCTTCGAGGAGGCCCACGAGCTGATCGTGCGCGCCTGGACGCAGGAGGGGCCCTTCCGCTTCGAGGGCACGCACTACCAGCACCGCGTCGTGAATCCCTGGGCGGTGCCGCTGCAGAAACCGCACCCACGTGTCTGGATCCCGGGCGTGCTGAGCAAGGAGACCATCATCTGGGCGGCGCGCCAGCGTTATCCCTACATCGCGCTCAGCACCGCGATCGACGCGACCAAGAAGATCTGGGAGCTCTACGACTCGGTGGCCCGCGAGGTCGGCTATACCGGCGGGCCCGAGAACCGCGGCTATCTGCAACGCTGCCACGTGGCCGAGACCGAGGAGAAGGCGATGGCCAACGCCCGGCAGTTCATGTGGATGCAGGGCGAGTTCACGGGACTGGCGCATCCGGTGTGGTCGAGCCCCTCGGGTTACTTCTCGCCGTCCTACCGCAAGGCCTTCGTCGAGTTCGCGGTGGGCCGCGCCGCGAATCCGCGGGCGGCCGCCTTCGAGGAGCAGATCCGCGAGCAGCAGATCATCGCGGGCACCCCGAAGACGGTCATCCCCAAGCTGCGGCGCCTGCTCGAGGAGACGCGCCCCTCCATCCTGGGCTTCTGGGCCGCCGACGGCTTCGTGAGCAATCAGGACACCACGACCTGCATCCGCCTGCTCGGCCAGGAGGTCCTCCCGGCGGTGCGGGAGATGGGCAAGGAGCTGGGGCTCTGGAGCCCGTTCGAGGCCAACGCCCCCGTGAGCATCACCCAGCCGGCTCCGCCGACCCCGCGCAACGGCGCCTGAGGCTGGCGATGCGCTTCGACGGCAAGGTCGCCCTCATCACCGCCGCGGCCAGCGGCATCGGCCGGGCCTCGGCCGACATCATCGCACGCGAGGGCGGGACCGTGGTCCTGGTGGACAACGACAAGAGCCGGCTGGAGGCGGCGATGGCCTCCATCGAGGCCGCGGGGGGGCGGGCGCGCACGCGCCAGGGCGACGCCCTCGACCCCGAGCAGGTCGGCTCGGTGGTGGAGAGCGTCGTCCGCGACGTGGGACGGATCGACATCCTGATCAACGCGGTGGGTGGGAGCACCGTGATCCCGCGGCCGGCCGCCACCGTCGACGAGCTGAGCTTCACGGACTGGCAGCGGCTCATCGCCTTCAACCTCGAGGGCACCTTCCTCTTCTGTCACACTGTGACGCCGGTCATGAAGCGCCAGGGCACCGGCAAGATCGTGAACATCTCCTCCATCGCGGGCCGCGGGCTCAGCGAGTCCAGCAGCAGCGCCTACGCCGCCGCCAAGGGTGGGATCATCGCCTTCACGAAGAAGCTCGCCTACGAGCTGGGGCCCTTCGGCATCACGGTCAACGCGATTGCCCCGAGCCTCACCCTGACCGAGCGGATCCGCCCGCGATGGGAGCAGCGCAGCCGGGACGAGCAGGCCCGGGAGGTGGCGCGCACGCCGCTCCGCCGCGTCGCGGAGGCGTCCGATCAGGCGCGCGTGATCTGCTTCCTGGCCTCGTCGGATGCGGACTTCGTCACCGGCGTGACCGTCGACGTGACCGGAGGGCTCTGACCGACAATGCCCGGCTGCTGGAGGTGATGGATCCTCACTTCGCTCTTCCAGACCGACAGCACCCTCGTTCCCCTCGTGTCGAGGCTGACCGGCTCGCCATCGGCCTCGCGGTGGCGCTCATCATCGGTGGCGCCGGCCTCTGGTCGCTGGACGCCTGCGTCGGAAGCGGCCTGCTCAGCCGATAGCGGTCTTCGACGCCTTCGGGTTGACCGTCTCCGGGAGGCAGCTGAACTCGACCCGCACCCGGCCTTGTTGCACCAGCTTGAGGGAGGCGTAGTCGGCCATCGCGGTGTTGCACTGCTGGCGGGTCTCGAAGGAATCGATGGCGGTGTAGCCGCGGTCCAGCAGCTTGTCGCCCACCACCGCCATCTCGTGGGCCCACAGTACCCAGCCGAGCATCAGCACGAATCGCCTCATGGCGTCCCCCTTGGTGGGCCAGGAGCAGAGCAAAGGTCGGACCATGATGAAACTGGCCAGATTCTGAATACTTGGCATGTGAGGCCTCAGACGGGAGAGAAGGCCCGGTTCGAGGCTGGGAAGGGGAGTGCCCAGGCTAGGGGCGACCACGCCTGCGCAAGAGATGCCGAGGCCGTATACTGGCGCGCGTGATCGCTCAGTTTCCCACCCCCCAGCCAGAAGGAGGCTTCCCGTGGCAAGCAAGATCGTCTTCTCCCCCAAGCTACCGGCGGCGCTGCTCGACACCGCCCGCGGGCTCGTGCCGGCCGGCTTCGAGATGGTCGTCGTCGACGCGGGCACGCCGGAATTCAAGGCGGCGCTCCCGGACGCCCAGTACTACGTGGGCTTCCCCCGCGCCGAGCTGAACAGCGAATTCTTCAAGGCCGCGCCGGGCCTCAAGCTGATTCAGCTCATCAGCGCCGGCTACGACCGGCTCGACGTGGACGCGGCGCGCCGGGTCGGCGTGCCCATCGCCAACAACGGCGGCTCCAACTCGGTGGCGGTCGCCGAGCACACCCTGATGCTGATGCTCGCCGTCTACCGGAAGCTCTCCTGGCACCACGCGAACGTGGTGACGGGCAAATGGCGGGTGGGGGACTTCTCGTCGCACCGGCTCTACGAGCTCGAGGGCAAGACCCTCGGCATCGTGGGGCTCGGCACCATCGGCAAGAAGGTCGCGCGCCGGGCCGCCGCCTTCGGCGTGCGCATCCAGTACTACGACATCGCCCGGCTCACCGAGGAGGCGGAGGATGCCCTCGGCGTCCGCTTCGTGCTCTTCCCGGAGCTGCTACGTACCTCCGACATCGTCTCGCTGCACGTGCCACTGAACGCGGTCACCCGCAACCTGATCAGCACGCGCGAGCTCGCGATGATGCAGCCCTCCGCGGTGCTGATCAACACCTGCCGCGGCCCGGTGGTGGACGAGAACGCGCTCCACGTCGCCCTCACGAGCGGGCGGATCGCGGCCGCTGGCCTCGACGTCATGGTCGAGGAGCCTCCGCTCGCGAATCACCCGCTTTTCGCCCTGGAGAACGTCACGTTCACCCCGCACATGGCGGGCCCCACATGGGAGAACTGGGCCAAGGCCTTCCGCAACGCCTTCGACAACGTGCAGCGCGTGGCCCGCGGCGAGCGGCCGCTGTGGGTGATCCCGGAGCTGCGTCAGTAGCCGGGCCGCGCTCGGCGTGAGGCGGCCGGGCTCCCGCCGGGGCGCGGCGGCGCCGGGGATCATCCGCGCACCACCCTCTTCCTGCGCGCCGAGAACGTCTTCGGCTTCACCCTGCGCGTGCAGGCCGACCTCGAGGGGCTCCGCGCGGTGGAGGACGAGCTGCGCGCCGCGCTGCCCGACGGCTCAGCGGGCCAGCGACACGCGGTCGGGGCCGCCGCCAAGGAGCGAGCCGCGCTGGCCCGCCGCTACGGGACCGAGCCCGACGCTCGCTCGCACGGAGAGACCTTCCTGGACCTGCTCCCGCAGCGGCTCGTGCCGCGCGGCCTCTACGTCCCGACGAGCCCGAGACTCCGCTCTCGCGGACGCGCGTGCTCGCGCTCCTGGCCATCCTTCGAGACCGGGTGGCCCAGGATTGCCAGTTCGTCATCGCCACGCACTCTCCGATCCTCATGGCGCTGCTCCAGTCCGAGATCCTGCTCCTCGACGACGGCGCGATCGCGTCCATGGCCCATCGAGACGTCGAGCACGTGCGCATCACACGGGCTTTCCTCGACGATCCCGAGAGCTTTCTCCGGCGTC
>Ga0207646_10004637_pt1 | contig 14840 bp, 11 predicted proteins | sample KBSK5502metaG_FD_184343 | JGI IMG/M metagenome (GOLD analysis project Ga0207646, IMG submission 184343) | Corn, switchgrass and miscanthus rhizosphere microbial communities from Kellogg Biological Station, Michigan, USA - KBS K5-50-2 metaG... | ecosystem: Host-associated > Plants > Roots >... | reverse complement strand
GTCGATGCTGACGCCGTCTTCAAGATTCTCGAAGAGGCTGCTCACAGGTAGCCGCGTTCCGTAAAAGCATGGTGCGCCGCTCATCCGCTCCGGGTTTATCCAAATAAGGGGATTCTCTTCGTTGGGAATCAATATGTCCTTGCTCATTGGATAAAAGGTAGCACAAGAACACACACGGGGCATCCCGCCGCCACGTCCACTCGCCGATTCTCATAACCAGCTGTTTGGAGGCGGCTTATGCAATGAGAAAAAAGAACGACAAGAAGAAGTTCGCTCGACCGAAAGCGAGATTGGGCCTGCCGGTTCTGGATCAATCCAAGGCCGCTGTACTCGGGAGTCTGCGTTCACCCGAATCCCAACGCGTGTATCGGCACGCAGTGGGTCACTTTTAGCGAACGAATCCCGGTCATTTCTCGCGAGAGCCGAAATTTGCTAATTAGCAACGGCATTTTCCAGCTCGAAAATGAATTACCTAATTAGCACTGCGCTTTACTAATTAGTAATCGCGTTTGCTAATTAGCGACGGCGTTTCCTGATTAGTAACGGCGTTTTCTGGCTAACAAATGCGTTTGCTAATTAGCAAATCATTTTCCTAGTTAGCACTGCGCTTTACTAATTAGTAATCGCGTTTGCTAATTAGCAACGGCGTTTCCTGATTAGTAACGGCGTTTTCTGGCTAACAAATGCGTTTGCTAATTAGCAAATCGTTTTCGTAATTAGCATGGCGCTTTACTAATTAGTAATCGCGTTTGCTAATTAGCAACGGCGTTTCCTGATTAGTAATGGCGTTTTCTGGCTAGAAAATGAATTTGTTCATTAGCAAATCATTTTGGCCGCCAGCAAGGTATTTCGTCCATGTGACTTGTCACGGGTAATTTAAGCATTCGGCGTCAAGCGGTATCCATCTCCGTATACCGTGTGAAGGAAGCGAGGCTGATGAGGATCGCTCTCAATCTTGGATCGAAGCCGGACAATGAACTGGTCAACTGTTCGCGTCAGCGGCACCTCGGTGTATCCCCAAACTGATCGGAGCAACTGCTCCCGCGTGACTACTTTGTCGCGATGAATCCACAGCAGCCGCAGAACTTCAAACTCGCGATGTGTTAAGGACAGAGCCTTGCTTCGCTTTGTTGCACGCAAGGCGGAGAAGTCCAGGTGGATATCGCCGATGTCGATCTCATTTGGCGCCGCACTCGTTCGCCGCATCACGGCATGAATTCTCGCCAGGAATTCCCCGAACATGAATGGTTTCGTAATGTAGTCGTCGGCTCCAAGTTCAAGACCTTGAATCTTGTCGGAAGTCTGGCTGCGCGCACTCGCAATGATCATCGGTACGCGGACGGCACTTTGCGCGACCGCGCCGCAAATTTCGAAGCCGTCCAGACCAGGCAACATCAAATCTAACAAAATCAGGTCGGGCGCAAAGGAACGAACCTGGCTTAATGCCTGATCGCCGCGGGTGACACATTCGACGTCGAAGCCTTCCTAGACAAGATTGTCCCGGACCATTCTCGTGATTGAGGGATCATCTTCGACAATGAGAATACGGCGCTTCATGCTGCTCCCTCGCGTATCGCCGGCAGAGTCACAGTTACCGACGTACCTTCTCCAGGTACACTCTCGACGGAAATCCCCCCGCGATGTGCCTCGACGACATTGCGCGCAATGGCGAGACCCAGGCCACTACCGCTAAAGCCGGCATTCCTCCCTCTGAAGAAACGTTCGAAAATATGCGGCATCTCTTCCGGCAATATCCCCTTGCCTCGGTCTTTAACCGTCACATTCACGTGATCGGAGACGGCAGCAATGTTTATCTCGATTTGTCTGACGTTATCGGAATACTTGATCGCATTCTCAATCAGGTTTCCAAAGACATGGACGATGGCTTCCCGATCGCAATACACCTGGGTATTTCACCCGATTCGCGGCACATCACATCAAGTTCTCTTTCGCGAATCTGCGCCTGCAGCCGCCTGACTGCTTCAGTTACAGCCTCGTGAATATTGACAGCAGTCATGACATAAGCATTTTTCGAGTGAGTGATCCGTGAGATGGTCAGCAAATTTTCGAGGAGCCTGGTTAAATGCATCGCCTCCTTTAACAACACCGAACCATAATCCACGATGCTTTCCTTCGGAATATTCCGGCGGTTGCAAAGCGTTTCGCCCACCAAACTGACACTGGCGAGAGGTGTCTTTAATGCATGACTGACGGTATCGATGAAGTCGGATTTCAACGCCGCCAATTCCAGTTTGGTGCGTAGCGCACGTACGGTATGGATGAGCGCAATGATCGCAACCGAGTTGGCAACAAGAATCAGAATCAAGGTCCGTCGCGCACCCGTATCTGCGGCTTCCAGCAAAGGATCGTCGGCGCCGCTGACACGAGCAGTCCATCGCCTCAGCGACATGCGATTCAGCGCATCGGCGGAAACGGCGGATAAATCAAAGAAGGCCAACAGAAACTGTCTTTCCCGGACAGGGCCGGCACCAATCGCCGGACGGCTTTGCGTAACCGTTTTGCCGCCTTCATCCACAATGGATAACGAAAAGGCAGTGTTGTTGGCCTGCCCGCCGATACGTTCTATTTGTCCCGTCAGCTCGGGGAAATATCCATCCCTGATCCAATCGAGATTGACGGTGAATCCTATGACTCCAACGATCTGTTTCGCAGGTCCATAAAAAAGCCGTATTACGACCTGATAGGTAGAACCGACAATGGTCGTTTCGAAAAATGCAAACTGCGCCGCCGGCAAGACGGAAGCGCGCGCCTCGGAGCTCAGGCGATACGCTATCGGCGAGTCGCGGATGATCGTCAGGGGAAATGGACTGGCGGCTGTTTCAGCTTCCTCCCATTTCGGAGGGCGATCCGTGCGGTTCAATAACCAAGCAGAGTTGCTCGTCCACACAAAGAAAGATTCCGGATAAGGGAACTTCGCGAAGGCACGCACCACGATATCGGAAATGTCGTCGGGCTTAACCTCCAGAGGCGTGCAATTCCGAGTGCAGGGCCTTCATGTCCAACGCCCGTTCCCACCGCGCCATGACGATGGTCGCGAGCGTGTTGCCCAGCACGTTGACCGGTACGAAAGCAGATGACAACAACCGGTGCACGCCGAGAATCAGTCCAATGCTTGCCACCGGAATCGTGCCCGTGGCCGACAGCGTGGAGGCCAGAACCACGATAGCCGAACCCGCCACGCCCGCGCCGCCCTTCGATGTGAACAGCATGATCGCGAGCAAACCCAATTGCTGGGAAAGCGTCAGGCCGATCCCTACGGCTTGCGCAAGGAAAACCGAGACCGTTGCCCAATAGAGACAGGTTCCGTCGTGGTTGAAGGCGTAGCCCGCAGGGAGCACCAGAGCGACGACGGATTCATCGCACCCGAGGGCGCGGAGCTTCGCATTCAGCCGGGGAAACACGCTCTCGCCGGAACTCGTTCCCACTACGATCAAGAGCTCCGCAGCAATGTAGCGGATGAGGCGAGGTAGCGAGACGCCATTCCACTTCGCGATCGGCCAGAGCACGAGCGCGACGAAGACGGCGCACACGACATAGAACTCAGCGACCAGCTTGCCTAGAGAAATGAGAGAGGATGGCCCGTATTTCCCGACGGTGAACGCGATCGCGCCGAAGGCGCCGATGGGCGCCACCACCATTACGAAACGATCATCTTGAAGAGGACTTGCGAGACGGTCTGGATGCCGTCGACCAGCGGCTTGCCCTGGGGCCCGACCGCCAGCAGAGCGAAGGCGAAAAGGATCGAGAAGAAAAGAACCGGAAGCACCTCGCCGCCGACAAAAGCCCCCACTGCGCTGGAAGGCACGATATCGAGCAGGAACTCGCCGAGACTCACCTGTTTCGCGGTGTCTTCGACGCTGGTCACGCTCTTGTCCGTGAACGTCTTTGGGTCGACATGCATGCCCGCGCCCGGCGCCCACACATTCACGAACGAAAGCGCCAGTACGAGCGCCGCCGTGGTCACGAGCTCGAAATAGATGAGCGCCTTGATGGCGACACGGCCTACCTGTCGCGCCCGGCCTACGCTTGCGATGCCGTGCACGACCGTGCAGAAGACGATGGGCGCGACCAGCATGCGCACGAGCTTAATAAAGAGGTCGCCCAGGGGCTTCATGGCGTCGGCGCCTTCGGGCCAGGCATAGCCCACCGCCACGCCCACAAGCATGCCAACAAGCACCTGCAACGACAGATCTCGGTATAGCGGTTTGCGCCGGACAGGGGCGAACGTGACGTCGGTGGTCATTTCGCAGCGTCGCCGCCGTCACCGAGGATTCTGGCGGCGGGCGCGAAGAGTTCATCCACCGAAAACGCGCGGGGGATGAGACGTTGGCGCAGGGCGTACTCGACAATCTGCTCGAGCGATGCACGCAGCGCCGTGATCCCGAAGCGCAGCGGGTCGTCGATGCTTGCGATGCTCGCGACACTCGCGGCGCCCTGCGGAATCTCTTTGGCGGCGTAACGGCTTTCTTTGAGCAGGCGATACACTTCGCGTACGACATCGGGCCGCGACTCCGCAACGGATTTCCGGATCACCGCCAGATGATTGATCGGCACGCCACCGTGCTTCGCCGCCCAGGCGCGGCCGGCTGCCTCATAGTCCGGGATCAGATGCTTCAGAGGTCCCTCCTCCGCCACATCGCCCAGGATCGCGGCGTCGATCTCGCCGTCGAGCAGCATTTGCTTGAGCGTCTTTCCTTCGGGAGCGCGTTCGACGATCTCGGGGTCCTTGTACTCGGCAAGATGCGGATCCTCGAACGTCACCCAGCGAATGCGGTTCACATCAACGCCGTAATCGTCTGCCAGGAACCCGCGCACCCACGTGCCCGTAGTCTGCGTGTAGGCGCGCACGCCCACGCGCTTGCCGGTGAGGTCGGACGGGTTCAACGCGCCGCGCGCGGAATTGTAGAAAATCGTGTGATGCTGGCTGCGGCCGACGATCGTGGCCGGCAGGAGCACATAAGGCTTCCCGTACGCCATCGCCTGCAAATACGTGACGATGGCAAGCTCGCCGAGATCATATTTCAGATCGCGCACCAGCGCTTTGAACTGTGTGTTCGCGACCTTCACCTCGAAATAATCGAAGTGCACGAGCGGAGAGGATACCTGGCCGCTTTTCAGCGCCTTCGTGTTGGAGTGGTTGCCCAGAAGCGTGTGCAGAATCATCGGCTATTTCTCGCGCAGCGCAGGGTACAGCATTTCGGCCGTTCCGGAAAATATCCATTCGCGGTCGCGCGCGGGCAAGAATGAAAGCGTCTCCCCGGCGAGCTTGACGAGATCGGAAAGCGATCTCTCCGACGCCGGATAATTCGAGCCCCAGGCGATGCGATTGGCGCCGAAATCGGAGACGAGTTTGCCGAAGAAGCTTTCGGGCGTGGCTTTACCCTGGCGCGCTCCCACGAGATTGCGCTCCGTCACCTTGAGATACACGTTGGGAGAGGCGGCAAGTGACCAGAGGCTCTCGGCGCCCTTGTACGGCGGGCCGTCGTCCTGTTGCGGCCGTGCCAGATGATCGAGGATCACGCGCAACTTCGGAAAGCGCTTCAGCACGGCCGTCACCTGAGGAATGCCTTTGGCCGTCATTTGCAGGCAGACGGGAAGATTCTTTTCCTCGGCCAATCCCCAGGCGGAAAATGATCGCGGATCGTCCAGCCAATCCGCCTGGCCCGGCATCGTGCTGCCCGTAGTGAACAGGCGCATGCCGGTGAGGGCACGTCCCATCCAATAGATCATCTTCTCGCGGGCATCGGGCGCGAGGACATCGCACGAAAACACACCCGTGAAGCGTTCGGGGTGCGCCGCCACCGTGTCTGCGACGTAGGAATTGTCGTGCCCGTAGCAGGTCGAAGCCTGCACCAGCGCTGATTTCGCGATGCCCGCCGCATCCATGACCGCGATCATTTTCTCGTAGGGCACGGGACGCTCGCGCGACCAGTCGGACTGATGGCCGCCGATGGGCGCGCGAGGATAGCGCGCCTCGTCCGTCGAGATCACATGCGGATGGATGTCAATGATTCGCAATGTCACTTTGGTAAGCGCGCAGCAACGGGCGCAAATCTTAACATACACGCAGTAAGAAACGCGGGCTTTAGCCAATACTGTTCAGTTAAGAACCTCAAAGGGATATCAGCCGAAGATTCCCCTCCTTGAAAAGGAGGGGTGGACGCGACATCAATGAAAATATCGCGCAGCCACCTTTGAAGGGAGCGGACGGGGTGGTCAGACCGGCGGAATCTTCAGGCCTAACCATCTCGCCGAACTGACCACCCCGTCTGCGCGGAACAAGGTAGCTTCGCGACTTCTTATTGACCGCGCAGCCACCCCTCCTTTTCAAGGAGGGGAATGTTGCTCGACTGCAAATTAGCTTAACTGAACAGTGTTGGCACCAGCCCCCGCAACCTAGCCTGGTTTTGCCTTGAATGTTTTTTTGGTTGGTGATAAAGCCTACGCAACTTTTCCAGTGTTCAACACATTTCGTCCTTTGCGGCTATTCGCTTTTGTGAGGAAAACCGGAGGCTAAACAATGTCAGTCAGTGGGTTTTCAAGAAAGGTTCGCGGCAGTTTCGTGCTTTTCATTATATGGGCGGCCAGCATTCTCGTGACCGATCACGCGTATGCACAAGTCGCTGGTGCAACACTGACCGGCACCGTGACGGATCCGTCGGGTGCGGTTATACCGGGCGCACAGGTTTTCATCAACGATGCGGCCACCGGAGTCATCCGAAACATCGTGACAGACAACGCCGGCTTTTACACAGCGCCCAACCTTCCGCCGGCAATATACGAGGTCACGATAACAAAACCGGGTTTTGCTACCCAGGTGCGCTCGGGCATCAAGCTGGCTGTCGGGGCCCAACAGGTTCTGGACGTCACCATGCGAGTTGGTGAGTCCGCGGAAAGAGTTCAGGTGACCGAGGAGGCGCCGCTGGTGCAACTCGCAACGTCGGCAATAAGCGCTGAGGTGAACGCAACGACCGTGCGCGAGCTTCCTCTGAACGGACGCTCCTGGACGGACCTCACGAATCTCCAGCCCGGCGTTGTTGCCGCGGAGACCCACGCTTCAGGCGATCCCAATCGCGGTTTTGGCGCTCAAGTCAGTATCTCCGGCGCCAGGCCGCAGCAGAACAACTATCGCCTCGATGGCATCAGCATCAACGACTACGCCAACGGGGGCCCCGGAAGCGTGCTGGGCGGCAATCTCGGTGTTGATGCAATTCAGGAATTCTCGGTCCTCACAAGCAATTACTCTGCGGAGTACGGCAAGACGTCAGGCGGTGTTGTGAACGCGATCACACGTTCGGGCACAAACCGGTTTCACGGCTCTGCTTATGAGTTTCTGCGCAACAGTGCTCTGGACGCCCGGAACTTTTTCGATGGCGCCAAAGTGCCGCCCTTCAAGCGCAATCAATTCGGTGCTTCAGCCGGTGGGCCGATCAAAAAAGACCGCACGTTCATATTCGGAGACTATGAAGGAATCCGGCAGTCGCTCGGAATAACCAGAGTCAATACGGTCCTCTCCCCGGCAGCCAGGGCCGGGAACCTGTTTGCGGGCTCTGTGGTTGTCGATCCACTGGTGCAACGATACCTCGCGCTCGAACCATTGCCGAATGCGGGATTGCGCGGGAATGGCGACACCGGGATCTTTGCCTTTGCAGGACAGCAGATCGTTAATGAAAACTTCTTAACGGCCCGTGTCGATCAGAAGCTGTCGGACAAGGACAATCTCTTCGGAACGTACAGTTTCGACAACTCGCCGCTGACGCAACCCGACACGCTCGACAATGTCCTGCAGCATGCTATCTCGAGGCGGCAAATTGTCTCGGTCGAAGAGAGCCACATCTTCAGCCCCGGTTTTGTCAACAGCGTGCGGCTTGGGTATAACCGTTCGCGTACAACGTCTGCCGGCGGCGTGACGGCCATTAATCCGGCCGCTGCCGACCCCGCGTTAGGATGGGCGCCGGGGTTGAATGCGACCCAGGCTCAGTTGACCGGACTCACGTTGATCGGGCCCGGTGTAGCTCCACCGATTTACCAGTTCACATGGAATGCATACCAGGTCTACGATGACGCCTTCGCGACCAAAGGCCTTCATGCAGTGAAGTTCGGCGTGGGCTTCGAACGCGACCAACTCAACCAGGTCACGAATACCGGTGACTTCGTGGGGCGTTTTTTCTTCGGGAATCTGCGCAGTTTTCTGACCAATGCTCCATCGAGAGTTCGGGGTGTCCTTCCGAGCCTGGCAACTCCTCGCGGTATGCGCCTTTCTATGGTGGGCACCTACATTCAGGATGACTGGCGAATGCGCCCGAACCTGACCGTGAATCTGGGACTGCGGTATGAGACTTCGAACGTCCCCGACGAGAATCAAGGAAAGCTGACGAATCTGCTTCACATCACGGATGCAACGCCCCATCTGGGCGGCCCGTATTTCTCAAACCCAACGCGTCGCAACTTCGAGCCGCGCGTCGGCTTTGCCTGGGATCCATTCCGGAACGGGAAGACTGCAGTACGCGGCGGCTTCGGCCTGTTTGATGTCCTTCCGATGTTGTACCAGACGATCACTCTCAATGGCCGCGGTGCACCCTTCTTCCAGATTGCCAGCACCAGTAGTTTGCCTGTGGGGTCCTTCCCCAAAGGCGGGCTGGCAAATCTCGGCGCCGGCAGTCTGGAATATGCATACGTTGAGAACCAGCCGCACCGTAATTACGTGATGCAATGGAATCTGAATATCCAGCGCGAGGTGGTACGCAACCTGACCGCCGTCATCGGCTACGTTGGCTCGCGCGGCGTGCACCAGCCATTCCGGATTGATGATGCGAACATCGTGATGCCCACACTGACTCCCTCCGGCTATTTATGGCCTTCGCGGATCGGCAGCGGCACACAGATTAATCCCAACGCCGGCGCCATTCGTTTCGTGAATTGGGGAGGCGACTCGTTCTACGATGCGCTGCAAATTGGAATCATGAAAAGGATGAGCCGCGGTTTGCAGCTTCAGGGATCCTACACCTGGGGAAAGAGCATCGATTCGAACTCCGGCGTCATTGCCGGCGATACACTGGCGAATTCCATTTCGAGCCTGCATTGGTTCGATTTGAAAATGTCTCGCGCAGTCTCCGATTACAATATCCCGCGGACACTCGTGATTAATGCCACGTGGCAGCTCCCCACAAGCAAGACAGCGTCGCGAGCCATCGCGTGGGCGACAAACGGGTGGGAATTAGGTGGGATTCTGAAGGTATCGGACGGTCCGCCATTTACACCGACTTTTGGTACCGACGGCGATCCGCTGGGTTTAAAGAGCAGCGATCCGTATGATTTTCCGAATCGCTTGACCAGCCCGGGCTGTGCTTCTCTGGTCAATCCCGGTAGTCCGAGGAATTACATCAAGACCGAGTGCTTCGCTGTGCCGACCGCGCCGTCCACCGCCTTCTATGCCGCGAACTGCGATCCGACGCATGCGTTCCCTCAGTGCTTCAACCTGCGAGGCAACGCCGGCCGGAATATTCTGGAAGGGCCGGGACTCTCGAACCTCGACTTCTCGCTGTTCAAGAACAATTTGTTGAAGGGAATCTCTGAGGATTTCAATGCGCAATTCCGTGTGGAGGTCTTCAATATACTGAATCATCCGAATTTCGCACCCCCGACGCTGGCAAATTCGCAGATCTTCGACTCGAGCGGCGCGCTGAATCCCAACGCGGGACTGCTCACCGCGACAACAACCTCGGCGAGACAAATCCAGTTCGCGCTCAAGCTGGTCTGGTGAAGGGAGACTCAAAACTCATGACTCACAACTCGAGACTCACATGTTTCCTGCTGGTTTTTGCGCTGGCACTCACAGTCTATGGACAACAGAACCTGCCCCTGAAATTGACTGCAACAACACCTCTGCCGGGCTTTTCCGGTGACTTCGATCATTTTGCCGTCGATCTGAAAGGCAATCGGCTGTTTCTAACCGCCGAGGACCACAAAACGGTTGAGGTTTTTGAACTCCGAACGGGTAAACGCCTTCAAAGCGTGACGGGTTTCGAGGAGCCCCACGCCATGGTCTATCTGCCCGATTCCAACAGGCTCATCGTTACCGATGGAAATGCCACTACTGGAAAAGTCGAACTGGTGAGCGGCGAGAATTACAAAATCATCGACAGCATCGAGCTTCACCCCGGCGTGGATGGCGCCGTGTTCAATCCCGTCAACCGGTACTACTACGTGGAAAGCGGCGGCGGACGTGGGGCGAAGACACACCTTCTCCACATCATCGACACGCGCACCTTTAAACGTGCCGGCGATATCACTCTGCCCGGCGATCACTCCGAGGCCATGGCTGTTGACCGGGCAGGAAAAAAGCTTTACGTGAATCTGACCGGCACGGACGAAGTGGGCGTTGTCGATCTGGACACGCGGCAGGTCATTGCCAGATGGCCGGTGCCGGATGCGCACGTCGAGAATGCGCTGGCTCTCGATGAACCACATCGCCGTTTATTTACTGCGACGCGTCAGCCCGCCATGTTCTTTGTCTTCGATATCGACAGCGGCAAACTCATGACTAAACTTCCATGCACGGGAGTGAACGACGACATGTGGTTGGATACCGCGCGCAAACGGATTTATGTAACCGGAATAGACACTACAACCGTCATTGAACAGCGTGACGCGGATCACTACCAGCACGTCGCCGACGTGCCGACAGGATTCCGCGCAAGGACATCCGTCTTTGTTCCCGAACTGAAGCGGCTCTACATCGCGGTTTCCGGTAAAGGAAAGCCGGATGCCCAGCTGTCGCTCCAGATTTACGATGTTCAGCCCTGAGACAACCTCCTTCCCTGAGTTAGGAGGACTATCGGGGACCAAATGCCAATGGGCCAATGGGTCAAATGCCAAATGTCATATGGAAAACCGGATCGATATGACATATTACATTTGACCCATTGGCCCATTGGCATTTGGTCCCCGAATTTCACTGCGGCCGTTCTTTGAGAAGCAGATCGATTGCCTGCGAACGGACGATTTCGTTATCGTTGACGTACGCCTCATGATTGCGTGCCACGGCTTTCCGATCGTAGACGTAATTCACGAGCAGGCCTGCGGACTCGCGAAGGCCTTTTTCCGAGCGATCTCCCAGCCAATTGATCCGTTCGAGACGCGCGCCATTTCGTAAGTGGAATCGGGCGACGGGGTCGCGTGGCTCGTCGCCGCGTTTGGCGTTAACGAGGTAGTACGCACAGAGGTACGTGAGCAGTGGCTTCAGTTGCCGCACAGCGTGAGCATTTTCATACCATGCGGGTTCGGCCAGTTGTGCCAGGCATGCCCGTTCGGATTCGGAAAATCCGATCGCGGATTGCGGAGACGCCGTCTCTTCGTTTAACCACGCACGGAATCCAGGCGCGGGCGAGAGCGTCGCGTAATGTTTCAGAGTAGGGATCTCTTCCGCAAGAGCGTCTGTGACTTGTTTGATCAGGAAATTGCCGAATGGCACTCCGGCCAGTCCAGGCTGGCAATTATTGATCGAATAAAAGATGGCCGCCGTCGGCCTGAAATCGCCGTTCGGATCCGGAGTTTCGGCGGACAGCACCTCCTGGATCGAACCGACCAGGCCCCGCATCAAAGCGATCTCGACGAATATGAGCAGCTCGTCGGGAAGCGCAGGATGAAAAAACGCGAAACAGCGGCGATCATCCGCAAGCCGCCGCTGCAGATCATCCCACCCCTGGATTTCATGGACGGACTCGTAGTGGATAAGCTTCTCCAAAATGAATGCGGGCGTCTTCCAGCTGATCTGTTCGACGCGAAGAAAGCCTGGGTTGAACCACGCTTGAAGAAGGTGCCTCAGGTCGGCGTCAACCAGCTTGAGATCGGAATTTTGGATGATCATACCGCGCAGATCCTGACGCATTCGGATAATGGAGGCCGTACCGTCGGGGCCCGCATTCAACAGCCGGAACAACTCCTTTCGGGGCGACTCGGCTGCCGCGCCGAGCGCAGCCACGGTGCTGGGAGTCGGTTCTCGTTGATATCGAGAGATGGCCTGCTTCAGGCCTTCCGGGTCGGGCATGAATTCAGCAAGCAGCCGTTTGAAAAACGACAAGCGATCCGGCCTCGAGAGACGGTTATATGTCGCGAGGATGTCATGCGCGAGGAACAGTGTCGAAGCTTCGCCCTTCAGGTGCAGCAGCCGCTTGCACATCGACACCAGGCTGTCGTGGCGGCGGCCGGTCATCCGTTCAAACACTTCCAGCCCCGCCGCGGCAAAACCGGCGACGATGTCTCTCAGTGAACTTGCCTTCATGTGTTGCCGTTGATCTTACTCTGTGTCGCCGCTCCGCGGCTGCTCGATCCCACTTTTTTCAACCCAGGGCGTCAGCCCTGGGTAACCGAAACCAAGCGAGGAGAGCAGAAATACATTTATCACCACGCCAGTTTTCAGCGACAATCGACGTCAAATTCCTGCCGGAGGTTTCGTATGCGATGGAGATCTTTGTTCGTTGCAGTGTTCGGCATGCTGACGGTGGCACTGGCACTCTGGGCTCAGACGCCTCAAGGTTCTCGCGGACAGGCTCCATGGCGCGGTGTGGGGCCGCAGCCGTGCATGGGACCGCCGGATGTTGGAGCGTTTAAATGTCCTCCAGCGCCTGAACTCGTCGCAATCCGCGCGGGGCGTTTGTTCGACAGCAAGAACGGCCAGATGTTGACGAATCAGGTTGTGCTGCTCATGGGCGAGCGAATCACAGATGTTGGACCGCAGAGCCAGGTGAAGATCCCAACAGGCGCTCGAATCATTGACCTGAGCCGCGCCACGGTCGTGCCCGGCCTCATCGACGCGCATACGCACATGTTCAACAACCGCAGACCAGGCGGTTCGCCGGAGAATTCAATGCTCGTGGCCATATCGAACGTGCAAACGAATCTGTTTGCCGGATTCACCGCGGCGCGCGACATGAGTACCCATGGAAATGGATACGCGGACGTTCTGGTCCGCGACGCTATCAACGAGCGCCGGCTCGACGGCCCGAGATATCAAGTATCGACGCTCGGAATTGTCTGGGGAGCGCAGCCTGCGAATCCCGCATCTCCGGATAATCCGTTGGCCAGTACCGTGGTCCGCTCGGTCGCGGATGCGCGCGCAGCCGTCCAGGCGCAGGTTAAAGGCGGAGCGGATTGGATCAAGCTGTACCCGGGAGGGGCGTACTCCTTTTCTCCGACGGGCCAGGCCCAGTACGTGACCACGTATCCGTTGCCCGTATTACAAGCGCTGATTGACGAAACCCATCGTCTTGGGCGCAAGGCGGGCTGTCATGTTTACGGAGGCGACGGCCTGCAAAATGCGATCACCGCTGGGTGCGATACCATCGAGCACGCGTTCGGGCTGACCCAGGCGCAGGCGGACATGATGGTGCAAAAGGGGCTTTTCTACGATCCGACTTTCGTGCGCTACACCATTCCCGCCATGGACGAGAACGACGCCAAAAACACCGGCGGCAAGTACCGGATCATTCCAATTTTTGAGAAAGCTGTCTCGATGGCGGTCGCCACTAAAGGCCTCAAAATCCTGGTAGGCAGCGGAGTCGATAGCGACCCCTTCCCCCACGGAATACAGGCCAACGAATTCGAGTGGCTCGTCAAGCGTGCCGGCATGTCTCCGGCCAGGGCTATCCAGGCTGGGACCATGACAAATGCCGAATTCCTCGGTTGGCAGGATCGTATCGGCTCCATCGAGAAAGGCAAATTCGCCGATATCGTCGCCGTATCCGGCGATCCGCTGGCCGACATCACCGAACTTCAGCGAATCAAATTCGTGATGAAGGGCGGAAAGGTCATCAAAAACGAGATTGCGACAGGCGCAGCACCCGTCGTCTCCTCCAGCTCCAACCGATAAGAAGGGGGAAACCACCGAAGGACGGATTGAACCGGGTGGCGGTACCCCAGCGAAGGAAATTTCCCAACAGCGTGTAGGAATTTCGAACACTGCGCTCCACGCGGCCGCGTACGTGCGGAGTGATGCGCATCAGCTGCCATCTGTCTTCCGGATGTTGGATTGCTTCGTACTTCGGAAGCGTTGATGAAGAGCGAAACCGAGTTCTTGATTGCTGACCCGAAAAAGTCGCCCCGATGTCCAGTACAATCGCGAACACTCAGCCACCGCTGCAACAGCCGCGCTGGAAAAAAGGCCGCGCGCTGCTATGGGCCGTTCTGCTGCTGATCATCGGCGCGACCTTTTACTTCGCCTCGCAATACCATGGCGGCGCTCAAACGACAGCGCGGAACCGGCAAGGGCTCGCAGGCCCGGTGACAATTACTGCGGCAACTGCAAAAAAAGGGAACATCGGCGTTTACCTGGACGCGATCGGCACGGTGACGCCTGTTTACACATCCTCGATCACAGCGCAGGTGAACGGAATCGTTACCGCCGTGAAGTACACCGAAGGTCAGATGGTGAAGAAGGGCGATCCTCTGGTCGAGATCAATCCCGGCATTTACCAGGCGCAGTTGGTGGAAGCGCAAGGCACGCTCCAGCACGATATCCACCTGCTCGCGCAAGCGAAGATGGACCTGGAGCGATACCGCGAAGCCTGGGCGCGCAATGCAGTCCAGAGGCAGACGCTCGAAGACCAGGAAAAATTAGTTCTCCAGGTCGAAGGCACGGTGAAGTTCGACGAGGGCGCCGTGCAGTTGGCCGAGGTACAGCTCGGCTACTGTCACATCACAGCGCCAATCGCCGGGCGCGTGGGCCTGCGTGTGGTGGACGTCGGCAACCTGGTCAGCGCCAATCAGACCGAGCTGATGACGATCGCTCAGATCGAGCCGGTGCTCGTGACCTTCACCGT
>Ga0207646_10004630_pt1 | contig 14854 bp, 12 predicted proteins | sample KBSK5502metaG_FD_184343 | JGI IMG/M metagenome (GOLD analysis project Ga0207646, IMG submission 184343) | Corn, switchgrass and miscanthus rhizosphere microbial communities from Kellogg Biological Station, Michigan, USA - KBS K5-50-2 metaG... | ecosystem: Host-associated > Plants > Roots >... | reverse complement strand
CGTGCAGCCGCTCGCCGGTGATCGTTTCTACGTTCGCCTGCTCTGCGAGGCCGGTGACCTCGCGGCGGTGCGCTGCCACTTCGCGGACAAGTACGCGGCGGGCGTCGAGGGAACGCTGCAGCTCGCGCGCGAGACTTCCGACGGGGTCAGCGACTACTGGTCAGGCGTCCTTTCGATGCCGACCTCGCGCCTTCGGTACTTCTTCGAGCTCACCGACACCGCGGGCGAGACACGTTTTTTCAACGAGCACGGCTTCCACGTGCGGCGCCCGGAGCGCAAGCACCACGCCGGCCATTTCTTCTACCCCTACGACCTTCCCATCGACCGTTTCGCCGTGCCGCCGTGGATCGCGGGAAGGACCTTCTATCTGATATTCCCCGATCGGTTCGCGAACGGCGACCAGATGAACGATCCGGCGTGGAAGCGGCCCTGGGGCGAAGCGCCGACGGTGAAATCGTTCTTCGGCGGCGATCTTCCGGGAATCCGCCAGAACTTTGACTGGCTGACCGACCTCGGCGTCGGCGGTCTGTACCTGACGCCCGTCTTCGCGGCCCCTTCGAACCACAAGTACGACCCATCGGACTACGAGCGCGTCGACCCCGGGCTCGGCACGAATGACGAGCTTGCCCGGCTCGTGCGCGACGCGCACGACCGCGATATCCGCGTTCTCCTCGATGGGGTCTTCAACCACTCGGGTGACCGGTGGTTCGCCTTCAAGGACGTCCGCGAGAAGGGCGAGGCGAGCAAGTACCGCGATTGGTTCTTCCGCATCGAGGGCTTCCCGGTCGACTTCGACGCGGTCAACTACGAGACCTTCGCGAACCGCGCGCGGAGCCATCCGAAGCTGAACACCGCGAACTCCGAGCTCCGCGACTACCTGGTTGGCATCGGCGAGAAATGGATCCGCGAAGCCGGCATCGATGGTTGGCGTCTCGACGTAGCGAACGAGGTGGACCACCGCTTCTGGCGCGCATTCCGCGATCGCGTAAAGGCGGCGAAGCCGGATGCCTTCATCGTCGGCGAGGCCTGGCACGACGCGATCCGCTGGCTCGATGGGGCGCAATTCGATTCGGTCATGCATTACCCGTGGCGCGACGCGGTCCTCGACTATGTGCGCCGCGACATCACGCCGAGCCGTTTTGCCGGCCGCACCGCCGGCATACGCAACATGTACGACATCTCGGCGACACCCGGACTGATGCACCTTCTCGGCAGCCATGACACCGCGCGCATCCGCACCGAGCTCGGCGGGAGCGCGGATCGGGCGCGCCTTGCCGCCGTGCTGCTTCTGACCGCGACCGGCGCGCCGCTCGTCTACTACGGCGACGAGACTGGCATGGAAGGCGGCGACGATCCGGACTCGCGCCGTTGCATGGAGTGGGACCCCAAGAAGCAGGATCAGCGGATCCTTGCGACGTACCGCGCCCTGATCCGCGCGCGGCGCGAACGGCCGTGGCTTTCGTGGGGCGCCTTCGAAGACCTCCTCGTCGACGACGATCGTCAGGTCTACGCGTACCGCCGATCGTCGACCGGTCCGCTCGCGCCGGCGGACGCACCAGGCGACGAGATGTACGTCGCGGTCAACACGGGTGACCACCCGAGCGACGTCTGCCTCCCCGATGGCGAGCGCATCGACCTGCTGACCGGAAAGCGCGCGAGCGGCGGGGTCACCGTCGGCGCGCGCGACGCCGCCGTCCTCGTGCCCACGACCTAGAAATGCGCGTCCTGTTCATCGGTGGTACGGGCCCGGTTGGTCTCGCGGCCTGCCGTCAGGCAATATCGCGCGGCTACGAGGCCACAGTCGCGCACACGGGAGCGCACGAACCCCCGACTGACCTTGACGTCGAGCACATCCACGCCGATCGCCACGTGCTGCTCGCCGCGGATGGGCCGATCACACGCTTGAGGCCGGACGCGATCGTCGACACCCGAACGACGGCGGCCAACGCGACGGCACTACTCGATTGCGCGCGTCACGCAGGGGCGGGGCGCCTCGTGGTGGTGAGCTCGACGGATGTCTACGAGTACTTCGTGGTCGGCTCGGGTCACGAGAAAGCCGGCGGTCGCGCCGTTCTTCCCGCTCAGACCTTGCCAGTCACCGAGGACGCTCCCTTGCGACGTGCGCCGTATCCGTGGGCGACGCCGGGTCACGACAACGCGGCGATGGAGCGAGCTCTCGCTGGTTCGCGACTGGACGAGTCGATCGCGGTGCTGCGCCCCGGGATGATCTACGGCGCCGGGGCTGCCGGGCGTGAGTGGACGCTGGTGTCTCGGATCCGCGCGGGAATCCGAATCTTGGAGCTGCCCGACGGTGGAGCACAGTTCTTCGCGCGCGCCGCGGTTGAACGCGTCGGGCGCGCGGTGATCGCTGCGATTGAGAAGGCCCCGGCGGGTTGGTGGCCAGTGAACGTCGTCGATCCCTATGGCTGGACCTACGCCGGACTTGCCCGCGAGATAGCGCGACTCTTGGACTGGACGTGGGAGCCTGTCGTCGTTCCGTGGGAGGCTGCGGCGCATCCGTTCAAGATCCAATCGCCGTACTTCTGCTCGGACCAGCGTTTGCGAGAGGTCCTCGGGGTCACGGAGCCCGATCCCGCCGAAGCGCTTGCCGCGACGGTCGCATGGCTTTGGGAGCACGGCGCCGAGCAGTATCCGGATGACCTCGAAAATGGCGAGGCTACCCACCGAGGGCCAGAGGCTGCGCGACGACGACGGAAGTGAACTCGCTACGCCGGCTCCTTTTGTCAACCGTCATTCTCATCGCGAGCCTCATGCCGCCGGGGTCCGCGTCCGCGGCGAGTGTCGACTGGCGCGACGAAGCGATCTACATGGTGATGACGGACCGCTTCCGCAACGGCGATCCGTCCAATGACCTCGACAGCATTCCGGGCAAGGCCGACTGGTGGCAGGGCGGCGATCTGCAAGGTGTGATCGACGAGCTCGATTACATCAAAAGTCTTGGCATGACCGCGATCTGGATCACACCGGTCGCGGAGCAGATGGGCGAGGGCTACCACGGCTACTGGACGCGCGATCCGTACAAAGTGGACCCGCACCTGGGCGACATGTCAAAGCTGCAGGAGCTCGTCCGCAAGGCTCACTTGAAGAACCTCAAGATCGTTCTTGATGTCGTCATCAACCACCTCGGATACGGTCACCCGTGGCTGACCGACGGCGCGCACGCCGGCTGGTTCCACCCGGATTGTCCGATCAACTTCGCAGACCAGAAAAGCGTCGAGCAATGTTGGCTCGCTGGCCTTCCCGATCTGAATACCGAGAACCCGGCGGTCCGAAAATACCTGGTGTCCTGGGCGCTCTGGCTCATCGACCAGACGGGCGTCGACGGGTTCCGCGTCGATGCCGCGCGACACCTACCAAAAGATTTCCTTCTCGAGTGGACCGGCGCCATCAAGGCGCAGCACCAGGGGTTTTGGATCCTCGGCGAGGTCTACAGCTCCGGGTACCGCTACCAGTCCGGCTTTCTGGACGCAGGCCTCGATGCGGTTACGGATTTTGGGACGTACGACAGCATGCGCATCGGCCTGGACCCGCGCGGCAACCTCGGGCAGCTCACCACGTCGCCATCGCTCGCGGCAGATCTCGGCGCGGGCCGCGAGGACGCACGCGCGATCTTCATCGACAACCACGATGTGCCGCGCTTCGTCGGCCGCGACTCGCCGGACGCCACCACGAAAGCGCGCCTCGAGCAGGCCCTCGTCTACCTCTTCACGATGCCGGGGACGCCCGTCCTCTACTACGGCACCGAAGTTGCGCTCCCGGGCGGTCCCGACCCCGACGACCGCCGACCGATGCCTTGGGCCGGCGGGGATGAGGACGTGCGACAGCTCGTTCGCGACATCGCGACGCTGCGGCAGGCGATCCCATCGCTACGCCGTGGCTCGTTCGACGAGATCGCGAGCGAGCGCGGACTCGCCGTCTATGACCGCCGCGGCGGGCCCGATGTCGCTATGGTCGCCGTCAACGGCGACGAGCTGCGTACGGTCGACGTCCCGCTCGCGAAGCTCGGGCTCGCCGGAGGATTGCTCCACCGCACGGTGGGTCCTGGGATACGCGGCACCATCGACGGCGGCACGCTGCGGATGACGCTCGCGCCGCGCGCGGCCGGGATCTTCCTCGTCGGCGCCGCGCCCGAAGGCTTCGTTCTACCCCTCTGGTCGATGCTCTTGCTCGCGATCGCCGTTGTTGTGGTGGCCGCGGCCGTCATCGTCGCGAGGGCTCGACGACGATCCCTTCATCGGGTCTGAGCTCGACGCTCGCGAGGGCGAGCGGCTCCCCGTCCCGCGCGTGATCGGTGGACAGGGCGACGGTCGCATCACCCGTTCCGAGCGTGACCACTTGCGCTGATTTCGTGAAATTGAGAGCGATCAGGGCGCGCTCGCCCTCGGCCTGGCGGGCGAACGCGAACACGCCGCGCGGGGCCGCGATGGTGCGGTACGACCCGCGACGAAGTGCGGGCGACGACTTACGCAGCCAAATCAGGCGGCGGTAGAGCGAGAAGAGCGACGCGGGATCGTCGCGTTGCGCCGCCACGTTGCGCTTGGTGTGGTCCGCGGCGAGCGGCAGCCAGGGATGTCCGTTCGTGAAGCCCGCGTTCGCCGAAGCGTCCCACTGCATCGGCGTGCGCTCAGGATCGCGGCCGTCGACGTCGACGACGCGCTCGGCCGGGATCGGTACGTCGGTCATCCCGATCTCCTCGCCGTAGTAGATGAACGGCGTTCCCCGAAGCGTCAGGAGCATGACCGCGGCGACGCCCGCGCGCTCTGGATCGTACCGGGAGATAGCCCGTGAGCGGTCGTGGTTCGAGAGCGTGTAGTCGGGCCACGCGTGAGCCGGCAGCAGCCGTTCCCACTCCTCGACGACAGCGCGGAACCGCTGGGCGATCCACGGCTGCTCGAGGAAGCGGAAATTGAACGACAGCTGCAGCTCGTCGTCGTTCCCGTAGTAGCGCACGTGCCGCCGGAGATTCCGCACCCCGATCTCGCCGACGGCCATGCGGTCGCCGTCGTACGAGTCGAGGACCTTCCGCCAGCCGCGATGGATCTCGTGCACCTCGTCGAGGTCCCAGTTCCTTCGCCGCGGCCGGCCCAGCAGCTGGAACCGCGGGTTGTCGCGCAGGCGCTCGTCTCTGATCAGGCCCGAGGCGACGTCGACGCGAAACCCGTCGACGCCGCGGTCGAGCCAGAAGCGCATGACGTCGTCGATCGCCGCGCGCACCTCGCGGTTCCACCAGTTCAGGTCGGGCTGCTCGGGCAGGAAGTGGTGGAGGTAGTACTGGCCGGTCCGCTCGTCGAGCGTCCACGCGCTGCCGACGCGCTTGAAGACCGCACGCCAGTTGTTTGGCGGGCCGCCTCGCCGCGGATTGGCCCAGACGTAGAAGTCGCGCTTCGGATCGGTTCGTGAAGAACGCGCCGCAAGGAACCAGGGGTGCCGGTCCGAGGTATGGCCTGGGACGAGGTCGACGATGACGCGGATGCCGCGGCGGTGGGCCTCGGCGAGCAATCGGTCGAACTCCCTGAGACTCCCGAATGTCGGGTCGACGTCGCGGTAGTCGGATACGTCGTACCCGAAGTCGGCCATGGGCGACCGATAGAAAGGAGAGAGCCAGATCGCGTCGATGCCGAGCGACCCGGGCGTGCCGTCGTTCAGGTGATCGAGGCGTGCCGTGATCCCCGCGAGATCCCCGACACCGTCGCCGTTCGAGTCCTGGAACGAGCGGGGATAGATCTGGTAGAAGACGCCCTCGCGCCACCAGGTTGCGCGCACGCGTCGATTCTGCCGATTAGCCTCGTCGCATGACGGGAGAGGCGCTGCAGGACACCTATTCCCCGGACGGCATCTGTTTTGGCTGCGGCCCCAAGAACGAAAAAGGCCTGCGCATCAAGAGTCGTGTCAACGACGGCCAGGTCGTCGCGACGTGGCATGCGGAGAAGCACCACGAGGCTTTTCCAGGCATGCTCTCCGGCGGCATCGCCGGCACGTTGCTCGACTGCCACTCCAACTGGACCGCGGCCTATCACCTCATGCGGCGCGCCCGCGCGCCCACGCCGCCGGTCACGGTGACCGCCGAGTACTCGGTGAAGCTTCTCCGACCGACCCCGACCGATGGTCCGATCGAGCTCGTTGCGCGGCCCGTGGAGATCGCGGACGATCGCGCGGTGATCGAAGCGGAGCTCCGTGCGGGCGGCAAGCTCTGCGCCACGGCTCGTGGGACCTTCGTCGCGGTGCAGCCGGGCCATCCCGCCTATCACCGCTGGTGAGCCAAGCGCGCTGACACACGCAAGCATCTTCCGTAATACCCCGCGACCTTAGGCAAATCTCCCGATCGCGCTTGCGACCCGCGCCTCCGTGCATACGGTCGACGTCATCGACGAAGCAATCGTCTCCTGGTCGCTCCACCAGCGGGACTCGCCGATCGCGGCCCGTGAACGCTTCGCGGCGTCGGTGCCGCTGGCGGTCGAACGGGGCGCGCTCGCGCTCGTCACCTGTCATCGCGTCGAGGTCTTCGCGTGCCTCGCGCGGGACTTGGACGCACGGGCCTGGCTGAGCCAGTCCGGCGACGCAACGGACGCGGTCGTCGTCCGCACAGACGCCGCCGCGGTGACGCACCTCTTCCGCGTCGCGGCCGGGCTAGATTCCGCGATCGCCGGTGAGCGGCAGATCCTCGGTCAGCTCCGTCGCGCGTATACCTCTCGCGCGACGCGCCTGCCGCGGCTCCTTTCCACCGCGGTGGAGCGCGCGCTGCATCAGGGCCGGCTCCTTCGGGCCCAGACCGCGCTCGGTTCGGTCACGCGATCGATTGGTTCGCTCGCGGTCGACGAGCTCTTGCGGCACCTCCCCGATCGGGCCGGCGCGACGGTCTTGGTCGTGGGTGCCGGCGAGATCGGCAAGCTCGCGATACGGGCGCTCCGGCGCCGCGTCGGCCACATCCTCGTCGTCTCGCAATCCGGCGAGAGCGCCGCGCGGGCGGCCGCGGTCGCCGACGGTGAAGCGGTCGCGCTCGCTGACATCGTCTCGGCGATCGATGCGGCGGATGGCGTCATCTCGGCCGCCGACACTCGAGGAACGGTCCTCACCGCCGAGCTCCTTGAACGGCGCGTCGCACGGCGACCGCTGGTCGTGGTGGATATCGCGATGCCGCGAAGCCTGGCCGCGGATGCCCGCCAGATCGGCGGGCTCCGGTATCGGAGCGTCGACGATCTCGGGTCCGAAGCGACGGTACCGCCCGCGGTCATCGCCGCATGCGAGGAGGCCTGCCGAGTCGCCGCCGCGCGCTTCATTGACGAAAGCGCTGCGCGCGATGCCGCGCCGGTCATCGCCGCACTTCACGCGCGCGCAGACGATCTGCGCCGGCGACAGCTCGATCGCGCGCTCGCGAAGCTCGCACACCTGGACCAGCGCGATCGCGAAGTTGTGGCCGGTCTGGCGCAGGCGCTGGCGCGCGGCATCCTCCACGAGCCGACGGCGGCGCTCCGGGCGAAGCCGTCGCGCGCGGACGCTGCACGCGATCTCTTCGGGATCGAGTCGTGACGGTCGTCATCGGAACGCGCGGCAGCGCGCTCGCGCTCGCTCAGACGAAGCTCGTCGCCTCGCGCCTCGGCGACGACGTCGACGTCCGCGTTCTGCGAACGGCCGGAGATCGCAGCGAGCTGCCGATCCGCACGCTCGGCGACGGCGCATTCGTGGCGACGATCGAAGACGCCCTCCTTCGTCGGGAGATAGACGTCGCGGTGCACTCGCTGAAGGATCTGCCCACCGCCGAGCGCGACGGCCTGGTGATCGCTGCCGTTCCGGAGCGCGAGGACCCGCGAGACGTTCTCCTGACGGCGATGCGTGGCGGCCTTTCATCGCTGCCCGCCGGCGCCGTCGTCGGCACCTCGAGTCCGAGACGCGCGGCGTTCCTGCGCGCGATGCGTCCCGATGCGACGACGCGGGAGATCCGCGGGAACGTCGACACGCGGCTCCGGAAAGTGCGAGACGGCGAATACGACGCCGCGGTCCTGGCGCTCGCGGGTCTCCGCCGGCTTGGAGTCGCCGTCGGCGATAACGAAGTCCTTGACGTCTATGCGATGCCGCCCGCGCCGGGCCAGGGGGCGCTCGCCGTTCAGTGTCGCGCCGACGATCGAGCGCTTCGAGTGCGCCTCGGAACTCTCGACCATCCCGACAGCCACATCGCGGTGCGCGCAGAGCGCGCGTTGCTCGCGGCGCTCGGCGCGTCCTGCGCACTGCGGCTCGGGACGCTCGCTTCTGTGCGGGACGGTGCGATCGGACTCGCCGCGGCCTTCGCGGTGGGTGAGGAGATCGTCCGGTTCGACGGAACCGGCCGCGACCCCGATTCCGTGGCGGCCGCCGCTGCGCGTGCGCTTTCCGCATCGTTCCTCGACGGCCTCACCGTCGTGCTGACGCGCGAGGACGAAGACGACCGCGAGCTCGCCGAGGACCTCCGGGCCTTACTCGCTCGGGTCCTGATCGCGCCGTGCATTCGCGCCGAACCGCTCGCCGATGACACCGCACTGAAGCGCGCGCTCGCCGAGGTCGGCGCCGACGACCTCATCGTGGTCACCAGCCGCGCCGGCGCAAGGGTGATCGGCTCGTATCGCGCCGAGCTGCGGACGCCAGTCGCCGCCGTCGGATGGGCGACCGCGGAGCAGCTGCGTGCGAGTGGCGTCTCGCCACAGCTCGTTTCCCGCGCGCCGTCGGCGGTCGCGCTCGGACGGGAGGTTCCGCTCCCGCGCGGCACGATCCTGCTCGCGCGCTCGGACCGCGCGACCGGCGAGCTGCCGTCGATCCTCCGAGGTCGCGGCGCTCGGGTCCGTGAGCAGATTGCGTACCGCACGGTCATCGGGATGAGCGGCGAGATCGATTCGGTGCGCGACGCGATCGCGAACGAAACGCGTCCAGTCGTCGTGTTCGCATCGCCGTCGGCCGTCGAGGGGTTCGTGCGCGAGATCGGCGTCCGCTCTCTCGAACACGCGCGGCCTGTCGCGATCGGACCGACGACCGCCCAACGGATCGCCGCGATCACCGGCGTCGCTCCGACGACCGCGCGTTCGCCGGACGTCCTCGGGCTCGTGTCGGCGGTCGTCGCGGTGGGACGCCGCAGGGAGGAGAACGCATTTGTCGACGCTCGTTAGCGCACCAGCCCGATTCAGGCGTTCGAGACTTCGCCGCCAGGAACGACTGCGAGATCTCGTCGCCGAGACGAGGCTCGATCCGTCGATGCTCATCCTGCCGGTCTTCGTCGACGCGAATGCCGGCGCGCCGTCAGGGATCGCGTCGCTTCCCGGGCACGCGCGCCTTCCCGCCCGCGAGGTCCCGCGGATCGCCGAAAGAGCGATCGCCGCCGGGATCGGGGGTCTGCTCCTCTTCGGGCTGCCGTCCGAAAAAGACGATCGCGGCGAGAGCGCAGCGGATCCGCTCGGCCCGGTGCCGATGGCCCTCCACGCGCTACGCGACGCTGGTCCGGACCTCGTGCGGATCGCCGACGTCTGCCTCTGCGAGTACACGACGCACGGTCACTGCGGCGTGATCACCCGTGAGGGCGCGATCGACAACGACGCCACGCTGCCGCTCCTCTCCGCCGCCGCGCGAGCCTATGCCGAGGCCGGCGCCGACGTCGTCGCGCCGTCGGACATGATGGACGGGCGCGTCGCGGCGATCCGTCAGGAGCTCGACGGTGCCAATCTCAAGGAGACCGCGATCCTCGCGTACTCCGCGAAGTACGCGTCGTCCTTCTATGGCCCGTTCCGCGACGCGGCGGATTGCGCCCCGCGCTTCGGGGACCGCGCGGCGTATCAGTTGGATCCGCGGAACAGACGCGAGGCGCTTGCCGAAATCGCCGCCGACCTCGAGGAAGGCGCAGACATGCTCATGGTCAAGCCGGCCGGACCGTATCTCGACGTGATTGCCGCGGCTCGCGGCCGGTTCGACGCGCCCCTCGCCGCCTATCAGGTAAGCGGCGAGTACGCCGCGCTGCATGCCGCGGCGGCGCGCGGTTGGATCGATCTGCGGCGCGCGGCGCTCGAGTCGCTCACCGGCATCGCGCGCGCCGGCGCGGACGTGATCGTGACGTATTTCGCGCTCGAAGCCGCCGCCTGGCTACGCGAGCGATGACGCTCGTCAGCACGAACGGCGAGCTCCTCGAGCGAGCGCGTCGCGTCATGCCCGGCGGCGTGTCCAGTCCAGTGCGCGCGTACGGCGCCGTCGGCGGCGAGCCGCCGTTCATCGTCTCCGCGCACGGGTGTCGCGTCACCGACGCGGATGGCCGCGAATACGTGGACCTGGTGTCGTCGTGGGGCGCGCTCATCGCCGGGCACGCCCATCCGCATGTGATCGACGCCGTTGTCGCACAGGCGCGACGCGGCACGTCGTACGGCGCACCGAGCCCGCTCGAGGTCGACCTCGCTGAGGAGATCGCCGCCTCCGTCTCGAGCGTTGAGATGGTGCGCTTCGTATCGAGCGGAACCGAGGCCGTGATGAGTGCGCTCCGGCTAGCGCGCGCTGCGACCGGGCGAGACGCAATTCTCAAGTTCGCGGGGTCCTATCACGGGCATGCCGACGCGCTGCTATCGCGAGCGGGATCCGGACTGGCGACGCTCGGCCTCCCTGACTCCGCGGGCGTGCCGGCCGCCGTCGCGGGCGAAACGACCACGGTCGACTACGGTGATCTCGACGCCGTCGAGCGGGTCGCGTCTGCGACGCCGCTCGCCGCGATCATCGTCGAACCGATCGCCGGGAACATGGGGTGCGTCGTTCCGGACCGCGCGTTCCTCCTCGGTCTGCGCGCGATCGCGGACCGCACCAGCGCGCTCCTTGTATTCGACGAGGTCATCACCGGCTTCCGGGTGGCGCGCTCGGGCGCGCAGGGACTCTTCGACCTGATGGCCGACCTCAGCTGCTTCGGAAAGATCATCGGCGGCGGCCTGCCTGTCGGCGCCTACGCCGGGTCCCGTGAGCTCATGTCGAAGGTCGCGCCGCTCGGCCCGGTCTATCAGGCCGGGACGCTTTCGGGGAACCCGCTCGCCATGGCAGCCGGGATCGCGACTCTCGAGCTGCTCGATGACGACGCGTACGCGACGCTCGAGGCACGTGGCGCGCGGCTCGAGACTGAGCTCGCGGGCGCCGCGAGCGCCGCCGGGATCGCGGCGCGCGTCCAGCGGTCGGGGTCGCTACTCACGCTCTTCTTCACCGATCGCGCCGTGCGCACCGAGGAGGACGCGCGGACCTCGGACCGTGGCCGGTTCGCGCGCTTTCACGCTGCGATGCTGCGGCGTGGCGTGATGCTCCCCCCGTCGCAGTTCGAGTGCTGGTTCCTGTCGCTCGCCCACGACGACGGCGCGATCGCGACGATCGTCGACGCGGCGAGCGCGTCATTGAAGGAGATCGCATGAACGAGCTGTACCGCTATCTCACCCTCGCTGTTTCGAATGAGTGGCGCCGCCTCGGCGAACGGCAACGCGAAGAAGACAAGGCCGAGTTCGTGTCCGCCGCGCAAGACGCGGGCATAGCCCTGCACGCGTACTCGCTCGTGGGCACACGGGCCGACGCCGACCTGCTGCTATGGGTCATCGCAGAAGAGCTCGACGCGATCCGCGGGTGGGAATCGCGCTGCGCGGCGACGCGTCTCTGGGCGCAGAGCACGCGTCCGTACGCGTATCTTGCCGCCCGGCGTCCCTCGCCTTACCTCGGAGATCACCGCCACGCCAGCGGGGAGACCGAGCGACCCGCCGGCCCGGTCGGCGATCTTCCGTACCTCGTCGTCTATCCCATGACGAAGAAACGCTCGTGGTACGCGCTTCCCCGCGAGGAGCGCACCCGGATCATGGCCGCCCACTTTGCCACCGGGCACCGCTACCCCGACATCCGTATCCACACCGGATACAGCTTCGGCATCGACGACCAGGAATTCGTGGTGGCCTTCGAGGTGCCGGACGTGCGTCGCTTCGTCGCGCTCGTCTCGGATCTCCGAGACACCGAATCGTCGTCGTACACGGAGCGAGAGACGCCCATCTTCGTCGGCGCGGCCATGCCGCTCCGCGAAGCGCTCGACCACATCGACGGAACCACAAGGCGATTGGAGCTCGTCCGCTGACCGCACCCCTTGTCGTCCGCGCCTGCCGACTCGAGCCAGTGGAGCGGACGCCGGTCTGGTACATGCGCCAGGCGGGGCGCTGTCTCGCGGAGTACCGGGAGCTTCGCGAGCGCTACGGCATCCTGGAAATGGCGCGTACGCCGGAGCTTTGCGCTCGCGTGACCGCGATGCCGGTCCCACGGCTCGGCGTCGACGCGGCGGTCCTCTACGCCGACATCATGCTTCCGCTCGACGGTATGGGCGTCCCGTTCCACATCGAGCCCGACGTCGGCCCCATCGTCGAGCGCCCGGTCCGAGCGGCTAGCGACGTCGCTGCCCTTCGCGTGATCGCCGCCGAGGAGGCGACGCCCTACCTCTTCACCGCGATCCGCGACCTGCGCCGGTCACTGCCCGCCGAGGTCGCGCTCATCGGATTTGCCGGCGCCCCGTTCACTCTCGCGTCCTATCTGATCGAGGGACGGCCGTCGCGCGACCTCGCGCGCACGAAGGCTCTCCTCTTCGGCGATCCCGCGCTCTGGGACCGGCTCATGACGGTCCTCACGGACGTGCTCGCCCGTTACGTGCGCGCGCAGGTGGACGCTGGCGTCGACGTGATCCAACTCTTCGACTCGTGGGCGGGCGCGCTGTCAGCGGAGGACTACGCCCGAGCGGTGCTGCCGTACTCGCGGCGCGTGTTCGACGCCGTGAGCGGTGTGCCGCGGATCCACTTCGCGACCGGAAACCCGGAGCTGCTCCAGCTTCTTGCCGATGTGCCATGCGAGGTTGTGAGCGTCGACTGGCGGATCGGGCTCGCCGCTGCGTGGTCGCGCGTCGGCGATCGCGGGATCCAGGGCAACCTCGACCCGGCGGTGTGCCTCGCGCCGTTCGAGGTCGTCGCGGCGCGGGCGCGCGCGATCCTTGCCGACGCCGCCGGACGACCCGGCCATGTGTTCAACCTCGGCCACGGCGTTCTCCCCGGGACCGACGCGGATACGCTGGCGCGCCTTGCGGACCTCGTGCGCCACGAGACCGAGGTCGCACTGGTGTGACGACCGGCGTAATCCTCATGACGTACGGCGCGCCCGCCGGCGACGAAGACGTGGCAGCGTACCTGGGCCGGGTCCGCGGTCGCGAGCCCACGCCGGAGCTCGTCCTTGAGATGCGCCGGCGCTATCGGCTCATCGGCGGGTCGCCGCTCATCGAGATCACTCGCGCGCAGGCGGAGGCGCTCGCCCGCGTCCTCGGGACGGACTTCCGCGTCCGGGCGGGCATGCGGTTCTCCGAGCCCGCGATCGATTCGGAGATCCGCGAGCTCGTGTCCGACGGGGCGACGCGCATCGTGGGCGTCCCGATGTCGCCCCAGTGGTCGGACCGGCTCATGGCCGGTTACGAGCTCGCGGTCGCCGATTCGTCGACAGTGCCCTTCACGCTCGCTCGGTCGTGGTGGTGCGCGCCGTCGTTCGTCGCAGCGATAGCGCAGGCGACCCGGGAGTCGTTATCCAAGCTCGCGGCCTCGTCGCCGGCGATCGTGCTCACCGCCCATAGTCTTCCGCGCCGCGTCTTCGAGGCGGAGCCGGGTTACGTCGAAGAGCTTCAGCAGACGGCGCGCGCCGTCGCCGAGCAGGCGGGCCTTGAGCGTTGGTCATTCGCATACCAGAGCGCGGGGCACACCGCCGAGGAATGGCTTCGGCCCGACCTCGTCGAGCTCTTCCCCTCGCTTGCGGCCGAGGGTGTGACGGACGTGCTCGTGGTGCCGGTGCAGTTCCTCGCGGATCACCTCGAGGTGCTCTACGACCTCGACATCGCGGCCGCGGCGCAGGCGCGCGAGGCGGGACTCCGCTATCACCGCATACCCATGCCGAACACCCGGCCCGACTTCATCGAGGCTCTCGCCTCGATCGTTCGCGCGCTATGAGACGTGCGGCGTGAGTCGGGATCGTCGCACCGCGGACAGGGCGCGCACCGTCGCGATGAGCGCGAGCAGCCCTGTGAGGATCGTCCAGTCGACGTAAACGAACGTCGCCGCGATCGAGGCGAGGAAGAGGATCAGGATCGCGCGCGGATCGTGCTCGCGGGTGGCGAGGCTCGCGACCAGCAGCAGCGCGACCCAGAGCGCGTCGGCGTGGCCCGCGAGCCCGACGAAGACGATCGCATCCGCCGCGAGCGTCGTTATCTCGCGCCGGCCACCCACGAGAAACGCGAGCGTGAGAGCGGACAGCGGCCACAACCCGAACCACAGGCCGAGCGCGGCCATGACCGCGAGCGTGACGCTCAGGGACGAGGAGTAGCTCGCGATGCCCATTTCCTTCGCGCGCGAAGATGCCGGTACACAAAGTAGGTGATGACCACGAGCGGCAGCCCGATGAGGATGTACACGATGTAAGGCTCGGCGAGCCGCCGGACCGTCGGCCCCAGAGCCGCGCCCACCGTGACCCAGAACGTCCAGTAGATGCACGCCGCCACGAACACGCCGGGCGAGAACTGGTAGACGGGGACCCTGGCGGTCCCGGCGATGAGCGACATGATCACGCGCGCGCCCGGCACGAGACGGCCGATCACGACGGCGATGAAGCCACGTCGATGGATCCGTTCGGTCCAGATTTCGACCTGCGCCGGATCGACGTCGATCCATGTCGCGAGCCGGTGGGCCACCGTCGGACCGAAACGGCGCGCGAGGAAGTACGGCACGAGGGTCCCGGCGGTCGACGCGAGCGCGCACACGAGAACGACCTGCGCGAGCTCAGGGAAATCGCACCGAGCGCGGTA
>Ga0207646_10004628_pt1 | contig 14859 bp, 7 predicted proteins | sample KBSK5502metaG_FD_184343 | JGI IMG/M metagenome (GOLD analysis project Ga0207646, IMG submission 184343) | Corn, switchgrass and miscanthus rhizosphere microbial communities from Kellogg Biological Station, Michigan, USA - KBS K5-50-2 metaG... | ecosystem: Host-associated > Plants > Roots >... | reverse complement strand
GGGCGGCTTGAGGGAACCGGGACGCCGAGTGAGACGTCGGCAAGCCGGCGTGCGACCGCCAGTAGCGCGGTCCACCGGCTCGATGCGGTTCCTCAGCGAAGGCACCCAAGGCCCGGGTTAGCGGGCGCACACCTCAGCTTGAACACCGACGATCACGTACTCCTTGAGCGCATGCGCGTGGGAGAGGGGAGCGCCCTCGCTGCGCTCCTCGACCGCTACTACGACGCGCTATGCGCGTTCGCGGCTGGATATGCGTCGTCTGAAGCCGAGGCGGAGGAGGTGGTTGAGGACGTCTTCGTGCGGCTGTGGGAGTTGCGCGAGCGCCTGGACGTACGCGAAAGCCTCAAGACCTATCTCTACACCGCGACGCGCAATCGGGCGCTCAACCGCATTCGGGACGACCGCGCAAAGGTGCGGCGACTCGAGCGGGTCGCTCCCGATTCGACGCCGCCGGGGATGGGCCAACGGACACCGCCGGTCGACGAGCAGCTCCACGCCGCGGAATTGGCCCGCGCGGTGAGGCTTGCAGTCAACGATCTCCCTGAGCGGACGCGCCAAGTGTTCCTGCTGCACCGCCAGCATGACCTCACGTACAGCGAGATCGGGGCCATACTGAAGATCTCGCCCAAGACCGTTGAAAACCTGATCGGCCGGGCGCTCCGAGAGCTCCGTGCCCGTCTCGCTCCCTTCTTGAACAACTGAGCGTCCCCCGCCGTCTCCAGCGTCTGTACATCGTCGAATAGTCATCCTCACGTAGCCAAGGTTGGGGGAGAGGCGCCCTAGGCCGTGTCTCTAGAGCGATGAGACGCTCACGACAGGCGGACCTATGACGCTGGACGACCAGAGGCACATCGATTGGACGCTCCTCGCCCGCTACTTCGGCGGGGTGTGTACGTCCGACGAGGCGCTATATGTGGAGCGTTGGGTGGCAGAGGAGCCGGCGCGAGCTCGGGAGATCGCGTTGCTGCGCGCCGCCTGGGAGCAGGCTGGTGAGATACCGTTTGAGCACCGGGGGCCACTCTCACGCGACCGAATCATGGAGCGCGTCGGGCTCGGCCAGGGCATGGTGAACAAGCGCGGCCTCACTGATCCTCGAGCGCCCCGCCTCACGCTAGATCAGCGGCCCCGAGGTCGATGGATGGGCATCGCGGCGGGGATAGCCGCCGTGCTTGTACTGATCGCGTCTTGGGTCGTGTGGCAACGCGTCCCCTCGCCGGTGCTAGCGACTCCTGCTCGTGAGTTCGCCACGCGTCCGGCTCAACGCCTATCGATCGATCTCGTGGACGGCACCCGCGTGGTGCTCGGGTCCGCCAGTCGGCTCGCTGTCCCTGCGGACTTTGGAGTTCATGGACGGACGGTAATGCTCGAGGGTGATGCCTACTTTACCATCGCGCACAATGGGCGACGCCCGTTCCGTGTGCGCACGGCCACTACGACGACGGAGGACCTTGGGACGGCCCTCGTGATCCGCGCGCGCGCCAGCGACAGTGTCGTTGAAGTGATGGTTGTTGAAGGGAAGGTTGCGCTCCACGCAGATACGTCGAGTGCGAGTCGCGGCGTGGCGTTATCGCGTGGGCAGCTCGGCCGCGTGGCACGATCGGGGTTGGTCTCCGTCACCGAAGCGGTCGACATCTCGACGTTGCTCGGGTGGATGGAGGGGAAGCTCGACTTTCACAAGACGCCGCTCGCTCAAGTATGCGAAGCATTCGAGCGCTGGTACGACGTGCGAATCGAGCTGCCCGATTCGACGCTCCGCAGCGTGCCCGTAACGGCATCCTTCAGCGACCAATCCGTGGACGAGGCATTCAGGACCCTCGCCCAATTGCTCGGCCTTCGGTATGAACGCAACGGCTCCGTTGCGCGTCTTCTGGTGCGGTCGACGAAGGGAGGCACGGCCAAGTGATCACGCGCGCCAATCGCTCAGCTGGGGTGGTCGTCGTCGCACTGCTCCTACGCTGGAGCACGGTGGCCGCTGCGCAGCAGCCCGACACAGCGTCGCGGGCAGACTCTGTCTCCAAGGCGAACGCCGTTCCCCGACTGCAGAACGACCTTCCACCGATGCAGCGGGTCGTCTCGCTCAACGCGAGCAACGTCCGGCTCGAATCAGTGCTCGATGAGATCGACCGACAGGCCGGGATAGAGCTGCAGTACACGGCCCGGGTGGTCCCAGTGAACCGGCGCATCACCGTGCACCTCGCGCGCGTCTCCGTGGCGACAGCGCTCGATTCTGTCCTTGTCGGAACTGGGGTGCACGTCGTCGTCACGCCGACGGGTCGCGTAATGCTCGTGAGCCTTGACACGACGCCGGTCGACACTGGCTTGGGTGTACTCGGTGGTCAGGTGACGGACTCGCTCACGGGACGGCCCGTGATTGGCGCGGTCATTACGCTCGAAGGCACTAGCGTCACAGCCACCACGACGGATAGCGGTTTCTTCATCTTCTCGGGCGTTCGCGCTGGGCGCCGGGTCGTGCACACGAAACGAATCGGCTTCGAAGCCGCCGTGCGTACGGTGGTGGTTGCGGACAGCCAGGTCGTGCGGGTGGACATCCTCTTGAATCGGGCCCCAGCGGCTCTGGACGCGGTAGTGGTCACGGCGACTGGTTCGCAGCTGCGGCGCGAGCTGGGCAACGATATCACGATCCTTAAAGCCGACTCGATCATCGCGATGCAGCCCATCGCGAGCGTGACGGAGCTGCTCGCGACCCGTGTACCGGGGCTCACCGTAGAGCATAGCTCTGGCGCACCGGGCGACCCGGCGCGGCTGCGGCTGCGCGGGGCGGCCAGCATCACCGAGACCAATGATCCGATCATCATCGTCGACGGCGCGCGTCTTTACTACGACCAATCGGCCATTCGCAGCGCGAATTTGGGGACCTTTTCGGGCGGCGTTTACGGCAACCCGAACGCTCCCTCGCCATTGGACCAGATCGACCCCAATAGTGTCGAGACGATCGAGGTGTTCAAGGGCCCAAGCGCGACGACGATGTACGGCCCCGATGCCGCGAACGGCGTGATCGTGATCACGACGAAGAAGGGGAGGGCGGGACCGCCGCGCTGGACGGCGAGCGTCGTACGCGGGATGACCGTGATGCCAGGGGCGTATCCCGCGTCGTACTTCCGCTTCGGCGCCTTCAGTCAACAGGTGGCTAAGGGCGGCGCCGCTTCGTTCTGCCCGCCCAACTTTCCCTTACAGTGTGGGGTCGACAGCCTCGTTGCTTTCCAAGCACTGAACGACCCTGCGACGACGGTCCTCGGACGGGGGAATAACACGACGGTCACCACCGGGGTCGCAGGAGGGGCAAACGCGCTCACCTACGCATTCACCGCGAACGTCGACAACGAACTCGGCCTGCTCAAGCTCCCCGAAGTCTCGGCGCAGCAGTTCACGCTCGTTCACAGCTCAGCTCCGCCGGACTGGATGCTGCGGCCACAAAGTCTCAGGCGGTGGAGTCTGACGAGTCGGCTCACCGCACAGCTTGGCCCGCTGGCGGACGTCTCCCTCTCGACGCTCGTCACGCATGAGAATCAACAACGCTCTTCGTTAGAAAACGTGCTGGGCGCGTTCATGGGCAGCTATTTCGATCGGGCGACCGGGACCTTCTGCAGTCCGAATACTTATTCATGCTCCAGCATTGGCGGCTTTTACACCCGCACGACGGATGAGGCAACGAACTTCACGAACACGCTCAGCCTCAACTGGCACCCCCGGACGTGGCTGACAGCGAGTGCTAATGCAGGGCTCAACGTCATCAGCCGGCAGGACGAAGCGCTTGCACCCACCGGGTTAGCGCCCGGCAGCGACAGCATTGGGGCCATCGGTGTCGGGCACGGAACCTCGTTAGTGAAGACGGTGAACGTGTATGCGACGGCGACGGCCCCCTTGCCGTTGGGGTTCCGCGCCGCCACGAGCTTTGGTGCCAACTACATCGCCGCGACGACCAGCGACATCAACGCGCATGGTTATGGCCTTCCGCCTGGCGTCACCGAGATCAGCGGCTTGCCGAACGTTGGCACCAGCAACGATCAGAGGGACGCAGCGAGCTTCGGCTGGTTCGTCGAACCGAGGATCAACAACAACCGGTTCTTTGTGGACGCAGGGCTTCGGCTCGACGGGGGCACGACGTACGGCACCCACGTGAGCTTGGCCGCGTTCCCCAAGGTCGCAATCTCGTACCTCATCTCTGACGAACCGTGGTTTCCGGCGGTGGTGAAGCCCGTGGTTAATACGTTCCGACTCCGCATTGCTTATGGGCACGCTGGGGTCCAGCCTGGGATAGGCGACAAGCTCCGCGTCTTCCAACAGTCCAGCACATGGCTCGACGGGAGTGTTGTCACCGTCGCGCAGATCAGGTCACTGGGTAATACGCAGCTCCAACCGGAGCGCTCGACGGAGTTCGAAGGCGGCTTCGACGCAGAGCTCCTGGACAGTCGGCTCTCGATCGGGCTGACGAGCTACCGCAAGATGCGGTATCAGGCCGTGATGGCCGTGCCAATCGCTCCGTCGGTAGACGGGGGGGGGTCCGTCGAGCGGAATGTCGGCACGATTCGGAACACCGGCTTCGAGCTCACGCTCGGCGCGGAGCTCGTGCGCACCGACCTCTTCGAATGGCGCATCGATCTCAACGGCAGCAGGAATCACAACCTCGTCGTTGCGACGAACGGTGGAGTACCCATCCAGCTCCAGTTCGGGCAACGCATCATGGCGGGCTATCCGTTGTTCGGTTTTTGGGCGCGCCCAATCCTGGGCTACGCTGACGTGGATCATGATGGAGTCATCGCGTCGGGCGACGTGCTGATCGGGGATTCGGCGGTGTTCATGGGCACCCCGGAGCCGAACTATGAGGTGGCTCTGCATACGACCGCGACCTTCCTTCGCGGGGCGCTGACGATTGGCGGGAGCCTGGACTATCAGGACGGGCTGACGCAGCTCAACCGGGTCGCCTTGGATAATCTGTTTGTGTCGCGTGGGCTCAATGATCCGAGTGCTCCGCTCGGGGAACAAGCGGCCGCTGTCGCGGCCACGGCCTTCGGTGGCGGCACACCCTACGGGTTCTATGAAGCCGTCTCGATGCTCCGGCTCACTTCGCTCTCGATCACGTACCGCCTTCCCGTGGCCATGGCGCGGCGGCTAGGGGCGAGCGGGATGAGCGTCTCGGTGCAGGGGACGAACCTGGGGCTTTGGACGAATTATCGCGGAAAGGATCCGGACGTCAACGCCTTCACGACCAGCAATGGCAGTTTGCTCGATGCGGGCGTCTTGCCGGTGCCCCGCCTCTGGCAGCTCCGCATGAACGTCGCCTTCTAGAGGCCCATGCGCGTGCTTCACTCGGAGGGACTGTGATCGGGTCAGTTCGCGCGGCACGTCGTATCATGCGTTTGCTGCGGCTGGGCGGGCGCCGCCACGGTCGGACGTGTGTGGTCGCGCTCGGGGTCGCGATCGGGGGATGCACCCCGGACCAAATTGTGGGAAACGGGTCGCTGCCGCCGGGGGTCGTGGACCCCGCGATCACCAAAACGCCGGCGGGAGCCTTGGCCGCCTACCGTGGCACGCTCGCACTATTCGCCACGGCGTTCGGAGGATCGAACACACTTTATAGTCACATCGTCGTTGCCGGCGTCCTCAGCGATGAGCTGCAAGCGAACTCAGTGGGCGACCTATACGCCGCTGATCCGCTTGATAGTCGTGTGCTCCCGGAGCTCAGTAACCCGACGCTCGCGCAGGATCGGCCGTACTTGGGAGACTACGAAGGACTCCAAGGGGTCCGGGGGCAGGCCGAGGAGGCGCGCGGACTGTTGGAGGCGTACGGAGGGGATTCCGGGAAGGTTCTAGTCGGGCACTTGTATGCAATCGAGGCCTATAGCGAGCTCTTCCTTGCCGATCTCTTCTGCTCGGGCATCCCCCTCAGCACCGTCGATTACAACGGCGACTACACCTACGCACAAGGATCGACCACAACCGAGGTATACCAGCACGCGGCGATCTTCTTCGACTCTACCATTTCTCTCTCGACCGATAGCGCGCGAATCCTGAACCTGGCCCGGCTAGGGAAGGCACGGGCCCTCCTGGCATTGGGTCGCTACCAAGAGGCTGGCGAGGCGGTCGCGGCGGTCCCCGACGGGTTCCTGTACACGGAACGGTACGCCGCGGCGACGGTCGCGTCGGGCGCGGCCAACTTCGCCGTGGTGACCCCGCAAAACAATGGATACCCATGGATCGGGAGCGTGTCGGATCGCGAGGGGACCAACGGCCTCGATTACCGTTCGAGCGGCGACCCGCGTACGAGCGCCACGCCGCTCGGCCCGAATGTTTTTGGCACGACCCTCTACCACCCGGACAAGTACGCGACCGACGGGTCGAGCCCGATCGTGCTCGCGGACTGGGTGGAGGCGCGGCTCATCGAGGCGGAGGCGGCGCTCCACGCGGGCGATGTGCCCACTTGGCTGGCGAAGCTCAACCACCTGCGGGAGGCGGCGATCACGCCCGCGCTGCCCGACACGACCGATCCGGGCACGCCAGACGGACGCGTCAATCTCCTGTTCCGCGAGCGGGCGTTCTGGCTGTTCCTGACCGGCCACCGGCAGGGCGACCTGCGACGCCTGATCCGGCAGTACGGGCGGGACCAGAGTCAGGTGTATCCCTCGGGGCTGTACCCCGGTGGGACGGCCGAGTATGGCTCGGACATCACCGCTCCCATCCCGGCGCTCGAACGTCAGTACAACCCGCGCTTTGCCGGCTGCGTCAGTCGGGGCGCGTGACGGTGCCCCCAGCGACGGACTCGCTCTGCGGAGCCATTCTGATGCTACTCGGTGCTCGACGCGGTACTTGGTGGGTTGGGACTCTCGCGATCGTGGGAGTGCTCGTGGGCCTGGTCGGCTGCGGCGGTGACCCGGTTGCGCCTAGGCCTGCACCCGACCCGTCCCAGCTATACTGGGCGCTCACTCTCGACCATCGCGCGGTCACCCTGTCGACGGTCGCGCCGTACGATACGATCCAATTGACGGCCATACCCCGCACGGCGTTGGGAAGCCCGCTTGCCGAATCAGCGTCGGTGGTCTTCGCCTCCACGAACCCGCAGAATGTGCAGGTGAGCCCGACCGGCCTGGTGCGGGCGCTCTCCCCTGGCGACGGCACGGTGGTCACCGCGACGGTGACCGTGGGCGGCGTCACGCACGCGGACACAGCCGTCGTCAATGTTACTGCGACCGCGACACCCCCGGTGCTTGGGCGGTTCTCCATCCACCCAATTCCTCCAGACAGCGCGAAGCGTGGGGCGACAGTATTCCCGTACCCGTGGCCCGTAGTCGCCGCGGACACGAGCGGGAACCTGATTCCCGACTTGGCGACAGCATGCACCTCGTCGGATACCACAGTTGTCCGCGTTTTGCCGCAATGTGGCTTGATCTTCGCCCAGCACCCTGGCCATGCCGTGATCACGGCCAGCGCGACAGCGTATGGGGTAACCAAGGCGGACACGCTCGACTTCACTGTCGGCGAGTGGCTAATAGCCGCAGTAGACATTTCACAGGGGGCAGGATCGCTTCGAGACGTAACGATTGCCTCCGGCGGGACCGTATTCTGGATCAATCAGACCACCCAGCCCATCGATATCACGTTTGACGACTCCACACATGTGCCCGGCGGCAACATCGCGGCCTTGTCTCCGGGGAGCCTTGACATTCGGGTCTTCCCAGTACCGGGGACGTTCACGTATCACAGCACCGCCGCGCAGGCTAGCGGTGCAATCATCGTGGTCAACGAGTAACCGAGTCGGTCCGGAATGCCATTCACACGACGGGACTTCCTGAAGGCTGGAGCAACCGTGGCGACCGTCGCGGCGGCGCCGCGTCCACTCCTCGTCTACTTTGGTCGACGCCCCGAGGCAGCTCCCCCGATCGAGGACTCGCGGCTCAAGGATCTCGCTGCGAAGGCGCTCGAGGCCGCGCGCGGCGCGGGGGCCGGGTACGCCGACGTGCGTCTTACGCACGATTGGAGCACCGGAGGGTTCGGGGTTGCGGCGGCCGAGAGCCTGGCAGTTGGTGTGCGCGCCCTGGTTACCGGCTACTGGGGGTTCGCGAGTGGGCCCGTCTGGAGTTCCGACGAAATGGCACGGCTCGGACGTGAGGCCGTCCACCAGGCCCGAACGAACAGCCTTGGCAACTCACGAGTCGTCGAGTTGGCCCCGGCCCCCGCCGTGAAGGACGGTCATTGGGTGATGCCCGTGAAAATCGATCCGTTCGAGATCTCCCCGTCCGAGATTCAGGATTTTCTCCTCAGCTTGAAGATCTACACCGAACGATTCCCGGGAACGTCGGTGCAGGTGCTCGAGGCGCACTTCGTCAAGCAGGAGGAGGCATTGGCCTCGACGGAAGGTACGTATTGCACGCAGCGCGTGTACGGCAGCTCGGGTGACTTCTGGTTCAATCTGTTCAAGGGCGACAAAGGGCTTGGCCGCGCCCTCGACGGTCTCACCCCTACCGGTCTGGGCTTCGAGTTGTTTCGTGATGCCCCGCTGCGCGAGGCAATCCGGCGTCTCATCGCTGAGATGGAGGAAGACCTGACGCTCCCGGAGAAGCCGGTGGACGTGGGCCGCTACGACGCGGTGTTCAATGCGCGTTGTACGGCCGGGTTGCTGGCCGCGACGCTCGGGCCGGCGACGGAGTTGGACCGGGCACTCGGGTACGAGGCAAACGCGGGGGGCTCGAGCTACATCACCGCGCCCTTCGACATGCTCGGCAGTTACCGGACGGGGGCGTCTTCATTGACGGTCACGGCCAACCGATCGGAGCCTGGCGGGTGCGCCACCGTCCAGTGGGACGACGACGGTGTGGTCCCGGACGAGTTCACGCTGGTGCAGGACGGTGTGCTCGTGGACTTCCAGACCACGCGCGAGAGCGCTGGGTGGCTCAAGGGCCACTACGCTGCGCACGGTCGCCCGTTCCGCTCGCACGGATGTGCGGCGGCGGCGTCGGCCATCAACGCGCCCCTGCAGCGGACGCCCAACTTGGTGATGGCGCCTGGCTCGGAAGCCGCGGACTTCGACGACCTGCTCGCCGGGCTCACCGCCGGGATCGCTGTCAAGGACATGCTGGTCGACGTGGACTTCCAGCACTTGAGCGGAGCGGGGCGACTGTACTATGAGGGAGCCCGGATGGGTTCGACCTACGAGGTGAAACGCGGCAAGCGCGTCGCACGGATTGTCGGCGCGGGCATTCTGTTTCGCGCGCCGGAGCTCTGGAAGTCGCTCCTGAAGGTCGGCGGCCCGGCGAGCGCACAACGGCACGGCTTCCTCGATACGAAGGGCGAGCCCGCGCAGAATGGCTGCCACAGCGTGACCGCGCCACCGGCGGTGTTCAAGCAGGTCACGCTGATCGACCCGCTGAGGCGAGCATGAGCGGGCTGGACCGCTTCCTACGGCGGGACGACAGCTTGCGGTTCCTTTCCCGCGAGGAATGTGCAGCCCTGGTGGAGCGCATTCGTGGGTTCGCGCAAGGGGGCGGGAAGACCGAGGTGGCCGTCACGAGCTGGTGGAGCGGCGAGCTCCGCTGGGCGCGCAACCGCGTCAGCCTCGCGAGCGACCGGCGCGATATCCGCGTGGACGTGTCGCGCACCCTCCCCGCCATGACGGGCGATGGTAACGTGATGACGAATCAGCTCGACGACGTCTCGCTCACGGCCGCCGTGCGCCAGGCCGAGCGCTCGGCGCGCCGCAGAAAACATTTTCGAACCGACATCGTGACCTCGGCCCCCGACTTCCAGTACGCGAAGCCGGCGATCTGGAGCGATACGAGCTACGGCGTCACGACGGAAGAGCGCGGCCGAATCGCTCGCGCATTACTGGACCCGGCGGAAGCGGCCGGGATGCTGTCCGCCGGATACCTCGAGGTGCGCGCGCAGGGGACCGCGAGCACTCCGGCGGAGAAGCCGCTGATGTACGCGCAGCAGACGACGGCGCAGTGCTCGATGACGGTGCGCGACCCCGAGGGCAGGGGCTCGGGGTGGGCTGGCGGGAGCTCCTACGACTGGACTCGGATCGATCCGGAGGCACTGGCGCGGCGGGCTCTGGAAAAGTGCCTTGCGTCGCGTAATCCCGTCACGATCGAGCCGGGACGCTATACCGTAATCCTCGAACCCCAGGCCGCTCACGACCTTGTCGTTTGGGTGGTCGACGCCCTGAATGGTCGGCAGGCGGCCGAGAACCAGCCCGGCCCTCTCAACGCCGGCTACGACACCGCGCTGCGGCTCGGGCGCTCCAAGCTCGGGCTCAAAGTGGTGGACGAGCGACTCACGATCAGCCATGACCCGATGGATCCCGCGCTCGGCGTCATTCCGTTCGCCGACGACGGTTGGGGCCCTTACCCGGTGCAAGCCGTGACGTGGATCGATCACGGCGTGCTCACGGCCCTGTCCTATGGACGGGGCTACGCGGTGAGGCAGCTGACCGAAAACGTCCCTATCGCGCCGCGCATGGCGTATCGCATGAGCGGTGGGCCGACCAGCGTCGAGGAGATGATTGCCACGACGAAGCGGGGCCTTCTCGTCACGCGGTTCTCGGGCGTGCACCCACTCTCTGAAGGGCTGTTCACAGGCCTGACTCGCGACGGGCTATGGCTGATCGAAAACGGCAAGATCTCCAAGGCGGTGACGAACCTCCGCTTCACCGACTCGCCTTGGTTCCTGCTCAACAGCCTCGAGCAGCTGGGCGAGCCGGTGCCCGTCTTCAGCCCCGACGCCCCCGCCATTGTACCGCCGTTGAAGGCGCGCGACTTCAGCTTCACCAGTGCGATCGACGCCATTTAGAAGGAGCGGTAGCACGTGAGACGACTGGGCATGCTGTGGAGCGGACTCGTGCTCGGGCTCGTGACGCCGGCCGCGCAGGGGCAGACCCTGTTTGCGAGGCCGGACACGCTCGACGTCGCCCGATACACCACCGTTGAGGAATGCCTCGCCGCCATTACCCGGGTCAAGGACAGCGTCGAGAACCAGCCGGAGTGGATCTGGCGCGACACGCTTCCTGCTACTCAGTCGCGGCTCGCGGCGGATGCTCGCGCGCCGCTGCCGGCGCCCGTCGCGGCCGTGGCGCGACGCTGTAGTGCCCGCTTCCGGGGCGGCGCCGTGCCGCTTGTGGATTTCGCGCCCCTCCTCAGTCTGTTCGTCGCCGCGGATCGGGACGCGGATGCGGACACGCTCCTCGCGCGTCGGCTCAAGGAAGTCGGTCCCACGGCCGACGGCGAACGGGCGGCCGTGCTCGATAGCGCCATTCACGTCTACTTGGCACTCAACCAGCTCGCTGGGCAATTCTATGCGCTTCCGCTGTTCGCCCACCCGGCCCGGCTCGCAGCGGCTGAGTCGCTCGTGACCGCTTTGGTGCAGGTCAAGACCGTGCCCTGGGAAGCGCGGCTGGATGCCTATGGAGAGCTCGGAATCTCGGCTTCCTCCGTCGACACTGTGCTCGCAGGACGTGCAGCGAAGGCGATGCTCGCCGTAGTCAACGGGCTCTCTGATCTGGAGCGCCGCAGCAGCGCGTTCCGATCCAGGGCCTGGGAGATCACCGCGGCCCTGTGGTTCGACAAGCGAGCCGCGCTGCTGGACAGCTTGCGACACGGCACGGCAGCATACGTCGCCCTGTGGCGAGAGCTCTGGGGAGAGGTGGCGGGAAAAGACAGCGCAGTGCTCGACGGCTTCGCGAGACCGATCGGTCGGCCGGCGCCCCCGATCCAGTCCGATTGGTGGTTCGGGCGCGACGACTCGACGGTCGTCCGACCCGTCAAGGGGAAGGTCAACCTCGTCCTCTTCCTTAATCCGGGTGACTTCTCGTGCTTCGAGGAGGACGGCACCTCTCTGTGCAACCGTACCTATGCCGGGCTCCGGCGGGTGGCGCAAAGATTCTCCACTCTTGAGATCACCCTCGTGGCCCAGACGTACGGGTTCTTCGACAAGGCCGCACCGCCGTCGCCGGACGTGGAAGCGACCCTGCTCCGGCGGGCGTGGCTGACGGAGCGCCACTTGCCCGGCACCCTCGCGGTGACCAATACGCCGTTCTGGCGCCTGCCCGCGCCCGATCGGCGGCGGATCAACCGTGACGTGCCGAACGTCACCAACTACAGCTTCGGCCGCACGTGGCACGTACCCAATTGGATATTCCCGCCGTTCTTGATCGACCAGGACGGAATCATTGTCGATACCAACTTCCGCAGCTTCGACGCCGACCTGCCTGAGATGATTGCGATCCTGCTCGCCCGGCAGGTGACACCCCCTCCGTCCGGTCGTGACCGATGAACGGCCTTCGCTCGTGGGAGTCGGGCTCCGTCGCTCGCGTGATCGCAGTCCTGCTCATGATGTCGCCGATGGTCGCGATCCGCGTGGCGGGTCCGGCCGTGCACGCTGGCACCGTCGCCATCGGCGATGCCGTGGAGCCGCTGCCGGTCGACCCGGCGCTCACGATCGGGACCCTGCCCAACGGCTTGCGTTACTACATCCGCGTGAACCACAGCCCCGAGCACCGAGCCGAACTCCGGCTCGTGGTCAACGCCGGTAGCGTGCTGGAGGCCGAGGATCAAAGAGGCCTGGCCCACTTCCTCGAGCACATGGCGTTTAACGGCACGGCGCATTTTCCCAAGCACTCGCTCATCGATTACCTCGAGACAGCGGGGATGCGGTTCGGGGCCGACTTGAACGCGTATACGAATTTCGATGAGACCGTGTACAAGTTCACGGTCCCGACCGATGAGCCGACGTTCCTACCGCAGGGCCTTCAGATGCTGGCGGACTTGGCCGGCGGCGGAATCACGATCGATTCGGGGGAAGTAGTTGCCGAGCGTGGCGTAATCATCGGCGAGTGGCGGTCGCGCCTCGCCGACACAGCGTCGCAAAAGACGCAAGACCATCAGGACTCGGTTGTCTACGGCGGGGACTCGCCCTACTTCACGCGTCGGCCGATCGGCCTTACGTCGATCATCGAGAGCGCCCAGCCGGCGCCGATCAAACGTTTCTACTACGACTGGTACCGACCCGAGCTGATGGCGGTGGTTGTCGTCGGCGATATCGACAAGAGCCAGGCGGAGCGGTGGATTCGAGAGCGGTTCGGCAAGATGCCGAGGCCTGGTCGCGTGCCTGAGCGCGTGACTCCAACGTCGCGGTCGGATAAGGAACCCCTCGTTGACGTCTATCGGGGCCGGGTGATTCCCGCGATCACTGTGCTCTGGAAGGAGCAGGTGCATCCCATCGACTCGCGGGCCGGCTTCAAGCAGCAGCTCGTGGAGCGCTTGCTCTTCGACGGACTCTCGCGACGCTTCCTCAAGATGCGCGAGCACGTCCACCGACCATTCCTCGCGGCGGAGACGGGGCGCGCGGCGCTGAACGCGCGGACGGCTGATGCGGACCTCGTACGCGTGGTCGCCAACCCCGACAGTTTGGAGAGCGGAGTGGCTGCGGCGCTCGGAGAAGTGGAGCGCATCGCCCGTTACGGCGTGCCCGGGCCGGTGCTCGAGCGGCAAAAGGCAGCCCTGTTGCGGGCGTTCGAGAGTGCGGCCGCAGCCGAGGATGCTGTGCCCTCGGCACAGTACGCGAGCGACTACACCGAGCACTACCTGCGTCGCGATGTGGCCCTCCTGAGTCCCGCACAACAGCTGGCCCTGGCGAGGGCGGTGATGCCCACGATCACGACGCAAACTCTTGCTCAAGCGGCCCGGTTCTGGCGCCGCCGCGGCGATCTCCAGGTTCTCGTGACCTTGCCCGCGTTTGCGCACGTACGGCCCCCGACGCGCGAGAGCGTATTGGCTATTCTGGATTCGGTCGAGCACGAGCCGCTCACGGCCGACAGCGCACACGTGCTGGCCGATGCCCCGCTGATGAGCCAGTTGCCGATGCCTGGACGCATTGTGGCCGAACGGTACGATACCACGGCCGGAATCGCCGAGTGGACGCTCTCCAACGGGGCGCGCGTCATCCTCAAGTCCACGCGGTTCAATCCCGATGAGGTGCTCATCAAGGCGGTGAGCCCCGGAGGCTTGTCGTTGGTGCCCGACTCGCTGTTCTTCACGTCGGGACGCCTCGTGGCGAGGATGATGACGGAGGCTGCGGGTGTGGGCGCGTTCGATCGCGACGCGCTCATCCAAAAGCTGGCCACGACCGTGCTCCGCGACTTCACTGTCTCAATTACCAACAACGATGAGTCGATCAGCCTCGCCGGCTCGACCAAAGATTTGACGACTCTATTCCAGCTGCTGTATCTGCAATTCACCGCGCCCAAGCTGGACACCGCTGCGCTCTCTGGCTGGAAGCAGGTCGGCACCAACCTCACGCCCTCGTTCGACGAGCAGCTCGACGCGATCCTCTCACGCGGCGACCGCCGGCGCGCCCCACCGCCGTGGGCGTTGATTCCGTTCGCCGACAGCTCGGAAGCGTTGGCGGTCTACCGTGATCGGTTCGGCAATGCGAGCGACTTCACGTTCTTGATAGTCGGCAACGTTACGGCGCAAGAGGTTCGGCCCCTGGTCGAGCTGTATGCGGCCAGCCTGCCAGGCACGGGGCAGCACGAGGTCCCAAAGCCGCTCGACCTTCAGCCATGGGACGCGATCGCGCGGCCAACGACCCGTGTGTTCGACATCCCCAAGGCCAGCACGTTGCTGGTGTTCGACGGGCGGTTCCCGAGCACGCCCGCCCAGTACCCGACGGAGCGACGGCATCTTGCGGCTCTCGCCTGGCTGCTGCGGCTCAAGCTCACGGACGACCTCCGGGAGCAGATGGGCGGCACGTATTCGGTGAACGTATTGGATGAGACCTATGCTGATCCGGAAGAGCACTACCGCGTCGGCGTCGCCTTCGATGCTGCGCCTGAGCGGGTGGACACGCTACAAG
>Ga0207646_10004627_pt1 | contig 14860 bp, 16 predicted proteins | sample KBSK5502metaG_FD_184343 | JGI IMG/M metagenome (GOLD analysis project Ga0207646, IMG submission 184343) | Corn, switchgrass and miscanthus rhizosphere microbial communities from Kellogg Biological Station, Michigan, USA - KBS K5-50-2 metaG... | ecosystem: Host-associated > Plants > Roots >... | reverse complement strand
GATTTTGACGCCGCCCTGACGGACCTGAAAGGTCGCTTTCGCGCCGCTGCCGCGCTGAAAAATCTCGAACGGGTCGCGAGGCCACTCCATGGAACGCACTAGCCCTGCGTCGATGATGGTCGGCTTGAAGTTGGGTCTCCCAGCGATCGTTCTCATCCCCTCGGTGGCCGCGTCCAAGACACCTTGAACCGAGCGTGGGACATCTTCTGGATTTGAGCCCAACGCCTTGTTCAACATCATCTGCACGAACGCCCGAAACTTGTTCTGCTCGATGTCGCCTCTGGGCACGTGCTCCATGACGTGGGCCGCCCAAGCTTGCTTCTGCTTCCACGACATGATTTCGCCCTCCTTGAGGATCGCATGAATGGTGTCTCGGCTAATGCCAGCCACCTGTGCCATCTCTGCAACTTCCATCCACGCCTGCTGACCCCGGAACAGAAGCCCCCGCAGCTCGTTTCTCGCTGCCTCCATCTCAGCGCTCGCCTGCTCCCGGCGCTCGCGGTTCCCAGTGAGCAATGCCGCGACTGCACCGTGCTCTTCAACGTCGATGTAAGGCACACTTACACCATAGCGACATACCTGACATCGCGCAACTCGCCGATTACGCAGGGCGCGCTCTAGAAATCACAGCCCCGGGTGGAGCCGCGTTTGGTGCGGTGTCGCGTTCTGTTGGAACTACGACGGACTTCAGGGACTGCGAACCCTGGTACTGGGCCACCTGGAAGCGGGCCCGGCGAAAACGAAATAAGCCTTGCTGTCGGGTTATTGCCGAGCCTTATCGACCCGATCCCCCTAAAGGGGGTTAACGGATGTGCTCGGGCGTCGATGATCAAGGCAACACCAGGGGATGTGCCCCGGGAGAGGTCCGTCGCAGTTCTTCACCCGAGAAGCTCGCCAACAGCTAACGCGCCCCCTGCGACACGGCGGCCCGGTTTCTCCACCCGGGCCGCCCACTTGCAGCAACAAAGGGTGGCCTGGGTTCTCTCCCCGGGCCACTGCCTAGCTCAAGGCCACGACTTGCGACGAGCCAACTCTTCTCGTCCTTGATCGCTGAGCCCCCAGTAGGACACGGCGCTTTTCATCTGGTCCTCTGTCTCGCCGATGCTGAGGACGGCGACGAGGCCGCTGTCCCGTAGGTCGGTGAGGGCGCTGCGCACCGCGTCAGGGGGCTCAGCGAGGTGCGCCACGATCTGGTCGAAAGCCGAGCGACTCATGCCGTGCAAGGAGCGCCAGGATCGACCCCTCGATTAGGGGGACCCCACCTAGGGTGTGTGGGGCGACCAGCAGCGCCCTCCCTCTGCTCCCGTTGGGAGAGATCAGCACCCCGTGGGCCGTGCGGCCCATTCCGGGCCGGCGCGAACCCTGCGAGCTTTAGCCTCCCCTCCCGCCGTCAGGGAGCCGGCGCATGACTGACATCGACCAAAGCCGCTTCGCGCTGATGACAGTGCTCACTCGTGCCCACGAGGAGCGCCCTGACGACTACCCGGACCCCGAGACCTTGATCGTGATGAGCGATCACGGCCTGCGCAGCTACGCGGCCGGCCTGCTGCACTCACTCGAAACGGGGCCGCGGAGCGACGCGGTGGCGACCCGGCTCCAGCAGGAGCTGCGGCGAATCCTCGACGAGACTCCTTAGCGCGTGAACATGATGCGTCGAGCGTGGACCTGCGCTGAGGCTCTACGCGGTGGGTGCCGCGAACGCCTGCTTGACCTGTTCGCAACTGTCGACCGGCGACTAGCTCGAGAAGCCCGTCATCCCCGCAGCTCTCGATCTAAACGCCCTTTTGTACTGCCCGCCAACGCACCACTTCTGTCGGGTCGTGCCGAAGTGACTGGCTGTCGCGTTTTGGCGGAATCGCGACAATCGTGCTCGCGTCGGACTGCGTTTCTACGTTTCGCAGCGAAGGGGGTTGAGCCGGATCTCGTTGCTCTGCCGGTCGGACTACGTTTCTACGTTTCGCGGGGGGATGAGTGTCGGAGCGCGATGTCGTGGCCGGTCGCTCGGCCGAGCCGGCGAAACAGCGGCACGCTAAGCCGCGACGGAGACCGCGCCGAGGAGCTAAACGGTGGCCGCGAGACGCGCAAGAAGCGCTTGCACAAGCCGTTTACACTCTTTCACCGTTGCCTATACAAGCAACAACGAAACCCTCGACACAAGTTTGGAGAAGTTTGGAGCAACTCGTCATGACATCGAGGAGGTGCGCGACCAACTCTTGGACACGCATGCCTCCTTGGTTAGCCTGCGCTGCGCGAGCGCATCGGCAAGCCAAGAGTCTAAGCTGCACAGGATCGTCCATGCGACGAGCACTTGGGCGATCCGCTGATCCTGGACGAGCAGTGCAAGCAGCAAACCGCATTCGCCGCTGGCCCGTTCTGAGGCAGCTCAGAGCCGATCCGCTTGGCCTGGCCAAGGCGGCGCGGTCGTGATCACGACCGTCAGCCCCCGGTCCGTCGCGGAAACGGTTGAGCGTCTGCGAGGCTTGCTCGAGCGGCGGTCGATCACTGTCTTCGCGACGATCGATCACGCGGCAGGCGCGCGCGAGGTCGGACTTGAGCTGCCAGACGAGACGGTCGTGGTGTTTGGCGATCCGCGGGCGGGAACACCGCTGATGGAAGCGGATCCGACGGTCGGGATCGAGCTTCCTCTCAAAGTGCTCGTTTGGGATGACCGCGGGACGACGATGGTCGGCTACCACGACCCGACGACGCTTGCCGAGAGCTACCGGCTGAACGAGCTGCAAGGGCGACTCGAGCGGATGCGCGCGCTTGTCGCCGAACTCGTTTCCGAAGCTGCCGCCTAACACGGCGAGCTAGCTGATTGGACACTGCCCCGGGTTGAATCCCTTGGCTCCGTCCGTCACGCAAGGATTGCGCCGGCCAGGAGGCGCTGCCGGCCGCGACGCAGCGCCCGCCGACGCCGGCCAATGGAGTTGCACCGCGACCACCTATCCAGCCTTGCAGGCGTGGCTAAACCACCGCAGGGCGGCAGCAAGAGCGAGACGGCGCCGAAGAGCAGCCTCCCGCCTTTTTCGGCCTCCGCCGCTTGTTTAAAGGCCTCCGCCACTTGCGGCGCCGCGAAAGGGGTTCGAAGCGAGGTAGGCGAGCGCAAGCAGGAGGAGGAGCGCGGTCGAGCTGGTGAGGCGCTCCTTTCCACGTGGTCCCCAGCCGCGCACAGCGCCGCCCGAATCGAGCGGCACTGCGCCGCTTCTTCGATCATCACGTGGGCGCTGGGAGCGGCTCCCCGACGAGTTGCCGCAGCGCCTGGAAGAGCGCTGCGAGATCGTGGTGTTCGTGCCCGTGAGCCCGTGCGAGGGTCAACATCTCGTCCGCCACCGCCGCGGAGGGCAACGGGACGGCAAGCTCTCTTGCGGCTTCGAGTGCGAGGACGATGTCTTTCTGCATCAGCCCGACGTCGAACCAGGCCTCACCGGGGAGCTCGAGGATGAGCGGCAGGCGCGCTTTCAGCATCGGTGAGCCGATCGGGCTCGCTACCATCACCTCGGCGGCGGCGTTGGGGTCGATGCCGCCGCGTTCTGCGAGGAGTAGGCCTTCGGCGAACGCGAGCACCTGCACGGCGAGGCTGATGTTGATCGCGAGCTTGAGCACCAGTCCCTGTCCGTTCTCACCGATATGCGTCGGGGTGCCGAGCTCGCGCAGGATCGGCTCGACGCGTGCATAGACCTGCTCGTCCCCACCGACCATGATCGTGAGCGTTCCTGCCTGCACTTGGGGAACGCTTCCCGAGACCGGCGCGTCGAGTAGGAACGCTCCGAGCGCGTGTACACGCTCCGCCAGCTCGCGGCTCACGCGCGGGCTGATCGTGCTCATATCGACCCAGACCTTGTCGGCGGCCAGGCCGGCGAGGATCCCGTCGGCGCCTGAGGCAACGGTCTCGAGAACGCGGTCGTCGGGGAGGGAGGTGAAGAGGACGTCGGCGGCCTCGGCGGCCTCGCGCGCGGTGTCGCGCCATTGCAGGCCGTCGTGCTCGAGCGTTTGCGCGGCTGCTCGGCTGCGGTCCTCGCCGAAGACCGGATATCCGGCGGCGAGGAAGCGGCTTGCCATGTTGCCGCCCATGTGTCCGAGGCCGACGAAGCCGATCCTTGTTGTTGTCGTTGCCACCTCACGCCCTCCCTTCGATCGCAGCTATGTCGTCATCACTAAGCTCGAGGTTCGCGGCGCCGACGATCGGCACGGCCTTGTCTCGGCGCCGGGAGCCGACGATCGCGGCGTTCACCGTGGGGTTGCGCCGCGTCCAGGCGCCGCGATCGCCGCTGGCGTGGTGCCGTGTCGCGCGCGACGGCGGCCGTCATTGAACAAGTCCATTCTCGTCACTCGGCGCCACCTCGACGACGAGGTGCTTCGTCACAGGCTGCTCGCTCTGCGTGCTGAAGTCGGCGATCCCGCAGAGGACGTTCAGCTCCGGCATGTAGCCGGCCGCGCAGCCGGGCGGGATCTCGTAGCGGACGGCCCGATAGCCGTGCACCGTCCGCTCGGTCCCGTCCTTCGAGAAGCTCGTGACGTCGACGAGGTCGAACTCCCCGAGATCGCGCTCGCGCATGTCGTCCTCGTTCATGAAGACGACCGTGCGCAACCCCTTCAGGCCGCGGTAGCGGTCGTCGTTCGAGTAGATGCTGGTGTTGAACTGATCGTGGGAACGGACCGTTGTGAGCGTCAGGCGGCCCTCGCCCGGATCGACGTCGTCCGGGAGCGGCGCCGACGAGAACTCGGCGCGGCCTGAGGCGGTCTCGAAGACACGCTCCCGGGCCGGCTGCGCGATGCGGAAGCCGTGCGGATGGCGGGCGCGGGTATTGAAGTCTTCGAAGCCCGGCAGCACGCGGGCCATCGTGTCGCGGATGCCGTCGTAGTTGTCGGCGTAGTCCTGCCAGGGTGTCTTGCTGTCCGGCAGCGTGGCCTGCGCCATGCCGGCGAGGATCGCGCACTCGGAGCGGAGCTGCGGCGAGGGGGGCTCCTTCATCCCGTAGGAGATGTGCACCATCGACATCGAGTCCTCGACGGTGATCCCCTGCTCGCCGCTCGCCTGGTGGTCCTTGTCGGTGCGGCCGAGACAGGGGAGGATGAGCGCACGCTTGCCGTGCACGAGGTGGCTGCGGTTGAGTTTGGTGCTGACCTGCACGGTGAGCTCGCAGTTCCGCAGCGCCTCGAACGTATACGGGAGGTCGGGGGTTGCGAGCGCGAAGTTGCCGCCCAAAGCGACGAACACCTTCACGGCCCCGCTCTTCATCCCTTGGATGGTCGCCACGGTGCCCAGCCCGTGTTCGCGGGGCGGGTCGAAGCCGCAGACCTCGGCGAGCCGGTCGAGAAACGCCTTGCTGGGGCGGTGGTCGATCCCGCAGGTGCGGTTGCCCTGGACGTTGCTGTGCCCGCGGACCGGACACGGCCCCGCGCCCTCGCGGCCGATGTTGCCGCGCAGGAGCAGCAGGTTGACGATCTCGCGCACCGTGTCGACGCCGTGCTCGTGCTGCGTGAGCCCGAGACACCAGGCGATGATCACCTGCTTTGACGCCATGTACGCGTCGGCGAGCTTGCGGATCGCGGGCTCGTCTATACCGGAATCGCGCACCAGGTCGGCCCAAGGGGTGGCCTCGACCAGTGCGCGGTAGTCGTCGAAGCCGTGGGTGTGGTGCTCGATGAACTTACGGTCGAGCACGTCCGGGTCCTGCTCCGACGCCTCGAACAAGGCCTTGGCGACGCCGCGCAGCAGCGCTAGGTCGCCGCCGATCCGAACCTGCACGTTCATCGTGCCGATCTCGGTCGTGTGGAAGGTCGCCATGTCGACGAATTCGTGCGGGACGATCGTCCGCCTCGAGGCGGCTTCGATCAGTGGGTTGATGTGGACGAGTTGGGCGCCACGCCGGTCGGCCTCTGCCAGCCAGGTGAGCATCCGCGGCGCGTTCGTCGCGGCGTTCTCGGCCATCAGCCAGATCGCGTCGGCGGCCTCCCAGTCGGTCAGATCGACCGTGCCCTTGCCGCTCCCGATCGCCGCCGTCAGCGCCCGTCCGCTTGCCTCGTGGCACATGTTCGAGCAGTCCGGCAGGTTGTTCGTCCCGAACTCGCGCACCCAGAGTTGGTAAAGGAATGTCGCCTCGTTGCTGAGCCGCCCCGAGGTGTAGAACGACGCCTGATCCGGACTCTCCAACTCGCGCAGCGTGGCGCCGACCAGCGCGAAGGCGTCGTCCCAGGAGATCGGCTCGTACCTGTCGGTTGCGGGGTCGTAGCTCATCGGCTCGGCCAGCCGCCCCACCGCCTCGAGGTCGTAGTCGCTCCACCCGGCCAGTTCGCCGACGGTATGGGCGGCGAAGAACTCGCGGTCGGCCTTCGCGGGGGCGAGCTCCCAGGTGGCGTGCTTGACGCCGTTCTCGCAGATGTCGAGGCGGAGCCCGCTCGGGTCGTCAGGCCAGGCACAACCCGGACAGTCGAACCCGCCGTCCTCGTGGTTCATCACGAAGAGCGCGCGAAAGCCTTCGAGCGGCTCGCCCGCTCGCTCGAGCACTCTCCCGACGCTGCGCGCCGCGCCCCAGCCGGCGGCGGGATGGTGGTACTCGTGGCGGGAGTAATCGCCTTTCGGTGCGGGGCCGCGCCCGAGCGCAGGTACGCCGGCCACAGCGCCGAGCATGCGCTGCTCCGCGTCCTGCTTCGCGTCGGGCGGCAGTGCCATTCCTCCTCCTTCCGAAGGACACCGACCCGCCCAGGATGTCACACCGGCTAGTCCGCGTCGACGATGCCCGGCGGCAAGGCAGCCCGAAAGCCTGAAAGGATGAACCCGAAGAAGCAGGCAACGCCGATCGCGTGAGCCCAACCAGCGTTCGCGACCGTGAGGAAGCCAATGCCTGCGACGAGGAAAGCAACCGAGAGCCGTGCGTCCAGCCGGACGTTTACAAGCCCTCGGCGGCGGGATTCGACCGACGTCTCGACTGAGCCCTGCCCGCTGTCCCGGAGCTCGCCGCCGAGCGTCAGCCGGAAGAGGAGCGCAAGCGACGGGAAGAGCAGCAGCGCGCCGACGACGATCGCGACGACGACGGCGACCAGCGTGTCGTGCCCTGCCGCCGCCTCGCGGATCGTGAGCCCCTGCAGGAAGACCGGGTTTTGGGCCAGCGCCCAGCCGACGATCGTCGCGGCGACTGCCACCGCGGCCAGGTACCGCGCGGGCTCGTAGCGCCGTCGCCAGACCAGCGCGAGCGTCGCTATACCGGCGATCACGGAGGCGACCAGCGCGGGCAGCCCCGGGCCCTGGGTGAGTCGCCTGAAGATCCGCTCTGCGTCGAAGTGCAGGACGATGAGCGCTGCGATCGCGACGGCGCCGGCGACGACCCCTGCCGCGATCGCTCGAACGCGGAACCGGTCGGCGAGGACGCGGTCGCCGCGACGTGTGGCATCGCCGCTCAGAAAGACGGCCGAGGTATAGGCGCCGCTCGCGACGGCGAGCACGCCGATCGCGATCGAGGTCGGATTGAGCCAGCTCGTAACGAGGCTGCCGCCCGGGTTGCCGAGATGCACGCGCTCGGAGGCGATCGCGCCGATCACGGTGCCGAGCGCGAACGGCGTCAGCACGGACGAGAGCGCGAAGATGGTGTCGACGCGGCGTTGCTCACCGGCAGTCCTGGTTCCCCCACGCAGGGCGTAGGCGCCCCCGCGCATGACGATCCCGACGCCGGCGATGAAGAGCGGGATCGAGAGCGTCGACGCGATCGAGCCGAAGGCAGCTGGGTAGGCGGTCCAGACGACGGTGAGGACGAAGATCAGCCAGACGTGGTTGGCCTCCCAGACCGGCGCCATCGCGTGATGGGCCTCGTCGCGGATCTCGTCGGCCTGCTTTCCTCTGCCGGCGACGAGCTGCCAGAAGCCGGCGCCGAAGTCGGCCCCGCCGAGCACCGTGTAGAGCGCTAGCCCTACGAGCGCGAACCAGAGGGGTAGCTCGTAGAGGTGCATCAGACCGGCGTCCTCGAGAGGCGAAGCAGGACCCACGCGACTCCGGCGGCCAGCGCGAGGTAGACGAGCGCGAGGGTGGCGTAGCCGACGGGAATCACGTCCGCCCCGGTCAAGGCCTCCGAGGTGCGCATGACCTGGTAGACGACCCACGGCTGGCGGCCGACTTCGGTCGTCACCCAGCCTGCGATCAAGGCCACCACCGAGAGCGGTCCCGCCGCCACCAGCGCCCGGTAGAACCAGGTCGACTCCGGCAGTCGCCTCCGGCGGATGCGCGTCGCCAAGTAAACCACCGAGAGCAGCGCGAGCCCGGTGCCGATCCCGACCATCGTCTGGAACGCGTAGCGGACGACGTTCACCGGCGGGCGGTCTGCGGGCGGGACGGCATCGAGCCCCTGCACCGTCGCGTCGGTGCTGTGGAAGGCGAGTAGGGAGAGGAGATGCGGAAGCGGGATCCCGTACTCGACGTGACCCTCTGTGTACCAGCCGACTATGTGCACGGGCGCGCCCTTTGTGGTCTTGCCCAGCCCCTCGAAAGCGGCAAGCTTGGTCGGCTGGTTGGTCGCGACCTCACGCCCGTTCCAGTCGCCGATGAAGACCTGCGCAACCGAGGCGAGTGTCGCGACCGCGAGCGGGATCGCCAATGCCGTGCGCTCGTACCGGGCCCAGCGGCCTCGCAGCCGCCCGAAGCCGTACGCGCTCGCCAGGACGAAGCCAGCAACCATGTACCCGGCCAGGTACATGTGAACAAGCTCGTGCCAGAAGTAGCTGTTGCCGAACAGCGCGCCCCACGGATTCACGTCGAAGACGCGGCCGTCGCTGAAGCGGAAGTGGGTGGGATGGTTCATCCATCCGTTGACGGAGATCACCGTCAACGACCCGGTGAAGCCGGCGATCGCGATCGGGATGCCGCTCGCGAAATGCGCCCGCGGCGAGAGGCGGTTCCACCCGTAGATGTAGATCCCGATGAAGATCGCCTCCATGAAGAACGAGAAGCCCTCGATCGCGAAGCCGAGCCCGAACACGCTGCCGAAGGTGCCGGTGAAGTTCGGCCACAGCAGGCCCAGCTCGAAGCTCAGGATCGTGCCGGTAACGACGCCGGCCGCGAACAGCGCCGCCAGGATCCGCGACCAGCGTCGCGCCAGCGTCCGGTAGAGCTCGTCACCCGTCCGCAGGTACCGCGACTCGACGAAGAGAATCATCGCCGGGAAGGCGATCCCGAAGGCGACGAGGGGGATGTGCACGGCGAATGAGAGCGCCTGCATCTGCCGCGCCTGCGAGAGGTATTTCTGCTCGCCGGGCCCGAGCGCGGCGACGATGGCCGCGAGGTGAGTCACCTACTCGGGGACCATAGAGCGAGAACCAGGTAGGCGACAACAAACGAGCCGAGCGCCGCCGCCTGGAGGTTCGCGACGGCACCGGGCGCTGTGCGTCTACGGCGAGGCTGTCCTGTCAGAGCCGCGCCGCTTGAAGTCCAGCGAGCTCCGCGCGCGTGTTGACGTTCTCGAGCTCGCGCGGGTCGAACGCGACGACTGTGGCCTCGATGTCGCGCAGGGAGTAGTCACCGCTCAACAGCTTCTGCTCGAGCAAGGGCAGGAGCGTCCGGCGATACGCGCCTGGAAGGGGGCCGGTCGGCGGCACCGCCGCGGCGGCCCCCGTGTCGGCAAGCCGCAACAGACTCTCGGCCGAGATCAGCGGGCAGTCGACAGGAAGAATGACGCAGAGCGCGTTTGTCGCCTCCCGCAGGCCCGCGACGACTCCGACGATCGGCGCACGAACATCCGAGCAGTCGTCGAGCACCGGAAACGGCAGCGGCAACCCATCCACAGCTTTCCCCACTGCGATCCGTTCGTCGCACGCCTCGCCGAGCACGCGCCACGCACGCTCGGCGAGCGTCTCGCCCTCGAACCTTGCCAATGCCTTCGGCGAGCCGAAGCGCCGGCTCGCGCCGCCGACAAGCAGAACGCCTGTTAGTCGCTCACCCGCCATCGTTCCGAGTAGACGTTGATCTTGCCGTCGCGGACGAAGCCGCAGAGCGTGACCCCGCGGTCCGAGGCGAGCTCGACGGCGAGCGACGACGGGGCGCCGACCGCGACGAGCAGCGGACAACCAGCCACCGCCGCCTTTTGCACGAGCTCGAACGACAAGCGGCCGCTGACGCAGAGGAGCGCATTCGCAAGCGGAAGCTGACCCTCGCGAAACGCCCAGCCCACGACCTTGTCCATCGCGTTGTGCCGGCCGACGTCTTCCCGAACGCACAGCAGCTCGCCCTCGGCCGCGAAGAGGCCAGTCGCGTGCAGTCCACCGGTGACATGGAACGCCGCCTGCGCTTCCCGCAGGCGTCGTGGTAGCTCGGAGATGACGCTCGCGGGCACGCGCAGCTCGCTCTCCACGCGCGGCGCTTCGACCGCAACCGCTTCGAGCGCGCCCTTGCCGCAAACGCCGCACGACGAGCTCGTGAAGAAGTTGCGCCTCACTTCTGCGGGCGCGAAGTCGCTCGCCGTGACCTCCACCGCATTCGCGGACAGGTCACGCGGCAGCGCGGCGTCGCGCGGCGCGAGGCCTTCCGAGAGGCAGAAGCCGAGCGCGAGCTCCTCGTCGTGTCCCGGCGTCCGCATCGTCACCGCAACCGGCTCGCCGTTGATGCGGATCTCGAGCGGCTCCTCCACCGCGACCGCATCGCTTTCGGTATGACCGCCCGGAAGTCGAACGACCTCGACCGCTGACGCGGAGTATGGCGGCGCCTCGCTCATCCCGATAGCGTCCCAGATTATGGATGCGTGGTTGCGCTCTGCGCGCGACGCCGTTGCCGCCGCTTCGGGGGTTCCCGTCGGCGAGCTCGAGCTCACACCCGCCGATGCGCGGATCCTCCTCGATCTGGCGCGAGCCGCCGCGCACGACAGCGGGCAGCGAACAAATGCGCCGTTGCTTTGCTACCTCGTCGGTCTCGCGGCTGCCAAGAGCGCTGCGGGCCTAGACGAGATCGCGACCGCGGTCGGCTAGATCGCCGCAACGGACTTCGCGTACCTGTCGGCGGCGCGACGGGAAGCGGTAGTCGACCCCACTTGGCTGAACGATCAGGACTGCGTGGCGGATCGCGCCCACTCGGGCGATGTGCGGGACGCGCGGTAGGTCAGGAGGGAGACCAGTGCGAGAAGCCCGGTCGCGAGCGCGAGGGGGGCGGCCTTGTCGACCTTGAGGACGAGCAGGCCGCCGATGAAGGCTCCGAGCAGCATGGCGGCGACGGAGAGGCCGCGACGGCCTAGCTTTGAGCCGTGCCCGCCGGCGAGCGCTGCGTCGGCGGCGACACCGGTGAGTGTCGTTGTCAGGACGGTGGTGGCGAGATCGGGGACCGCGAGCTGTCGGACGGCCGCGTTCTGGATGCCCATGGCGATTGCTAGGAGCACGATCAGCGGATAGCGACTGCCTGTTCCCAGGTGGTCGCCGGCGAGGGCCGCGATCACGAGCGCCCCTGCGACGAACAGGAACTGCGTGGCCGTCGCAACCGTCAAGTAACGCCCACGGTCGATCGCCGTCCGAGACCCAAAACGGCCGCCGACGACGCCACCGACGAGAAACGAGCCGAGTGCCGTCAGTGACGCCCAGACCGAGATGCCGCCGGCTCCTGCGATCCCGAATCCGAGAAAGACGACGTTGCCGGTCATGTTCGCGACAAAGACGTGACCGAGCTTGAGATAGCTGGTCGCGTCGACCAGACCCGTGAGCACGGCGAGGAGCAGGAGCAGCGGGGGCAGCGGGCCGTCCCTGCTGCCGCGAGGAGGCCGGATCGTCTCGGCGATCTCTTCCCAGGCTCTCACCGGCACGTCCTAGACGACGAAGCAGGCGCAGCCTTAGCATCCACCGTCTCGCTACCCACCCGGGACAGAGTCGGCAGACAAGGCGCTTCCTCCTGTTACGTGCGACCGGCCTGCGGGTAGGGCGGCTGCATGCCCTCCTTCGGCTACAGCCTCATGTGCGAGCTGTATGGGCCGAACGAGCTCCTGGCGCAGGCTACCCATGCCGAGGAAGCGGGCTTCGACTTCGTCACGATCTCCGATCACTTTCACCCCTGGCTGTTCTCTCATCGCCACAGTCCTTATGCGTGGAGCGTGCTCGGCGCGCTCGCGGCGCGAACGAGCGATCTCGAGCTCGTTTCGCTCGTCACCTGCCCGACGATTCGCTACCACCCGGCGATCGTGGCTCAGAAGGCGGCGACGGTTGCCGTGATGAGCGAGGGACGGTTCCGGCTTGGGGTCGGCGCGGGCGAGAACCTGAACGAGCACGTAGTCGGCAGGGGCTGGCCTCCCGTGCGCGTTCGCCACGAGATGCTCGAGGAGGCGATCGAGATCATGCGGTCGCTGTGGGAGGGCCACTACTACTCACACGAAGGAAAGCACTACGTGGTCCACGACGCTCGGATCTTCACGTTGCCGGAGGAGCCGCCGCCCGTCTACGTGGCCGTCAGCGGTGCCGCCTCGGTGGCGCTCGCGGCACGCGCCGGGGACGGGATGGTCGCCACCCAGCCGGACGCGGAGCTGACGAGCGGATTCGACGCCGCCGCGGGCGCAGGCAAGCCCAAGTACGGCCAGCTCGCGCTGTCAGTGGACGACCACGAAGCACGCGCGCGGCGGATTGCCCGTGACCTGTTCCGCTTCGGCGCGCCGGGCTGGAAGGTGCAATCCGAGCTGCCGAACCCGGTCAACTTCGAAGCGGCGACGGCGAGCGTGCGCGAGGACGACGTGGCGAAGGACGTCTCCTGCGGCGCAGACGCCGACCGGCACGCGGAGGCGATCGAGCGGTGGGCGAGTGCGGGCTTCGACCGGATCGCGATCGTCGCGCTCGGCGACACCGACCGCTTCTTCGAGCTCTGGGAGCAGGAGCTCCGCCCCCGGCTCGAGTCGATCGCCGTAGCCAGCGGCGGCTGAGACGGGGACGACGGGGGCGCGCCGTCGTCCTCCCCGGTCAATCGGTTCGCCGTCGACACCCGGGAGTTCGTCGCCGCAGCGGGCAACGAGACGAGCGCGGCGTCGCTTGCGCCGGGGCGCGGGCGGCGTTCCAAGCTGATGCAGATGTCGCGGGCTCCGCGGCTCGAGTCTTTGACCCACCGGCGCCAGACCGCTTAACTCAAGGCCCGTCGAAATCGAGGAGGTCCGCCCGGTCATGAGGCATCCGAGCTTCCACCATCACCCTGACCTCGACCGCCAGTCGTTCCTGCTCCAACGCGTCCAGCCCGGCCTCAGCGGCCTCATGGACGGGTCGCTGTCCACGCTCGCGCCCATCTTCGCGGTCGTGCTGGCGACCCATCATCCGCTCACGGCCTTCTACACGGGGCTTGCGACCGCGCTCGGGGCGGGCGTGAGCATGGCGTTCTCGGAAGGGCTCTCCGACACCGGCGACGTGACCGGCCGCGGCAGTCCTGCTCTGCGTGGTGCGATCACGGGCGGCGGTACGTTCGTCGGCGGCGTCTTCCATACGTTGCCGTTCCTGATCTCGAACTACCAGGCAGCGATCGTCGTCGCGGTCGTGATCGTCAGCGTCGAGCTCGTCTTCTTGGCCTGGCTGCGCTACAAGTTCTTCAGGACGAGCTTCGTCCGCTCGTTCGTCTCCGTCACGGTGGGCGGGGCAATCATCGCCAGCCTGAGCGCGGCGCTGGGAGTGGCCGCCGCCGGCTGACGCTGCGGGCATCACCGCGGTCAAAACCTGCCTGTGTTGTAGGAGCTGAGGCGGCTGGCGTCGCTGCCGGCGCCGATGGGGATCCGTGTTGCCTGGATCCTTGGGGATGGGCGGCGGCACCGACGGCGCTCGTGATCACGCGCTGGTTGAGCTTTGCACCCAACAACCCGGTCGTATTGGCGATGACCTACTAGCTGGAACGCGGACGTACGTGACCGCGGCCGCCTGCGGGCTGTTTGGCTCGAGGACCCGACGTGCTGACAACGTGGCTCCCGAGGTGCGATTCGAGGCGCAAGAGGTTGTCGAGGTGTTGGCTCGCCCTGAGGAAGGCGAGGGCCGGGCGGATGTCGCGTCGGCGCGCGTCTCGCGCGGCCGTCTGCTAGGACGGTAGTCGTGATCGTCTCGCTTCACGTAGCGACGGGCGCCGCGGCCGGCGCCGCCAGCGGGTCGCGGCTCGCGGCGGTCCTGCTTGGCCCGATCCTTCATCTCGCGGAAGATCGGCTGCCGCACAAAGACATCGACTCGCGCCGCTTCGAGATCGGCAGCGGTCTCACGGCCCTCGTCCTCCTCGCCGCGCGCCGTGGCCCGCTCGATCCGGCGACGCTCGGCGCCGCGGCGAGCTCCGCACCCGACCTCGAGCACGTCCTGCCGTTCTTGCGCCCGGGCGGCAGCAAACTCTTCCACGGCCGCCGAGGCTGGCACCGCTCGGGGCGCTTACCCGCAGATCTGCAGCTCCTGCTGGCCGGCACGATTCTCGGCGCGCTCGTCGCGCCACCGAGTCGAGCCGTTTGAGCAAAACCCGGCAGTTCTTGTCGCGCTTCCGCCATTCCGCGACATGCGTTGGCGGCGCGGGCTGCCTCGACGTCGGTGAAGAGGAAGGTGACTGTGCCGGTTGACCGCTCGGCGCCGCTACTCACTGGCTAGTGGTACCACCTTCAGGAGGCTCGACTCAAGGCAGTCAGACCGCGGCGGCGACGCGGCCTCGTCAGATTCGGACGCGCGGTGGACTGTGCTGTCGGGCGATCTCCCGGTATTGGCGCGGCGGGTCGCCGACCGTGATGGCCTTGAGCTGGTCGTGTTCCACCCTCATATTTGAATACGCGTGAGAGCGGATCTCCCAGCCGGGACGGTCACGTTCCTCTTCACCGACGTCGAGGGGTCGACGAGGCTGCTGCACGAGCTCGGCTCGGAGGGCTACGCGGACGCGCTGGCCGAGCATAGGCGCCTGATCCGGGAGGCAACC
>Ga0207646_10004626_pt1 | contig 14867 bp, 12 predicted proteins | sample KBSK5502metaG_FD_184343 | JGI IMG/M metagenome (GOLD analysis project Ga0207646, IMG submission 184343) | Corn, switchgrass and miscanthus rhizosphere microbial communities from Kellogg Biological Station, Michigan, USA - KBS K5-50-2 metaG... | ecosystem: Host-associated > Plants > Roots >... | reverse complement strand
GTCTCCGTAGTCGAAGTTGACGAGCAAGGGTTCCGAATCGACGGCCAACGTGAATGTCTGTTCTTCTTTCGCCGCGATCTGCACACGTTCGATGCGGGTGTCGGAGGCAGTGGCAATCTCGATGTCGACTGGAGTTTGAAAATAGACGACCTGTGGATATTGCGATTCAGGATCGGGACGCTGCTCCTGGGTGACCGTCAAGGTGAGAGATTTTTTGGCCGGATCATAATCCTGGGTGACGCGAAAAATGGGATGGCCCATCTTGTAAAGCCATTGCTCGAAGAACCAATCCATCGGTTGGCCGGTGGTCTCCTCGATGGCGATCCTAAACTGTTCGGTCTCAACCGGCTGATGCGCGTACTTTGTCAGGTAATGATTAATCGATCGCCACCAGTTGTCTTCGCCCAGAATCGTGCGCAGCATGTGCAGCACCGCGCCGCCGCGCGGATAGGCATAAGTATCGAAAACTGCGTCCGGCTCTGAGTAGTTTTTCGTGACAATGGGCCGTCGTTGACCCCGCGCCCAGGTCTCATAGTAACTTTCCTTGTTTGCCCGGACGTCGAGATACAAAAAGGCGTCGTGACCCAGGCTATGTTCGTCCCACATCGCCTGAAAATAAGTAGCAAAGCTCTCGTTCAGCCAGATGTCCGACCAGTGCCGGCAAGTTATCAGGTCGCCGAACCATTGATGGGCCAGCTCGTGAGATTGCAGTCCGTCGCTGGTGGCGTCCAATTCGGTGCGCGCGTCGTGAATCATGTTATCGGTCTGCGTAGTCGCGCTGATATTTTCCATCCCGCCGCCGAAATCGCGGACGGTTGTCTGGGCGTACTTGGCGTATGGATACTTAACTCCGGTCTTTTCAGAGAAGAACCGGACCATCTCCGGCAGGCGAGCGGCCGTGACTTTTCCTTCCTGGACTTCATTACTGTAGACGTTCGTGATGATCGGAATGCCGTCGTACTCGCCTGTAACAGGCGCAAAGTCGCCGACGATAATTGACGTGAGATAGGTGGCGTGTGGTTCGTCGATCTTCCAATCAAACGTGCGGGTCCCATCCGAATTCTCCCGCACCTCAACCAGCTTGCCGTTCGAAATTACGCTGAGAGGTTTTTCAACCGTTGCCACCATTTCCGAAGTCGCAAAGTCGCTCGGATGGTCAAAGCAGGGGAACCACAGATGATTGAATTCCGCCTCGCCCTGAGACCATATCTGCCGGGGCCTGGTCGGGTCGTCCGGCCGCGGCTTGATAAAATTAAGTCCGCCGCCGCCCAGATTAGAACGCTTTTCCAGCGGCGGTTGATTCGTGTGATACGAGATGATGACGGTGAACTCCTCGACCGGCTGATACGGACGATCCAGTGCCACTGACAGCTTTTCCCTGGTTGCGTCGTACGCGAAATTGAGCGTGCCGCCGGAGGAAAGTTTCACTGACGAAACGGTCATATAAGCAGCGTCAAAGTCTATCTGGCGTAAATCTTTCACCAGGGGAGCGAGCGTGATCGTCGCAGTGCCGATAGCCTGTTCGTGCTCCCAGTCGAAGCGTAAGTCGAGCTTGATGTTCCGCTGATCATAGTCATGGGCCGGAATGTATTGGGTGGGTGGAAAAGAGCGTTGCGCCCGTTTCGTTGGGGCTGGGGTCGCGGTCGAAGTCGGCGTCTGTGCCAGTGTCGCACAAGAAAAAATGCTAACGAGCGCCACAGTCAGGGACCATCGCACTGCGGGTCCAATGAACGAGCGAAATGCTTTCATCGTGGTCTCCACTTTAATGACTTTGAAGAGTCTCAGCCGCAACACATAGTTCAGCCCTTATTAATTCAAGTTGGACTGAGAACGTTGTGAAATACATGCCACCGAAGACAGGAAAGGGAGAATTCTGTCATTCCATTATGCTAAAGACAAGTTGAGTCAAATCGGTTTGTAGCGAGAGTAGGCTATTTGTGCGTCTGGCCGGATTTGCGTAATTCTCAGATCTCTTACTGCAGTTTTGAATGCCATGCATCCCGGCGCTTCCCGGGATGAGAACTTACTTCGTCTGGCCTGAAAGCCGCGCGCGTTCCGCGTCGGTCCAATCACAGAGTGTCTTCTTGTCCTCAGCGGACAGCCTCGCATGCGGATGCATGGGCAGATAGTAACTCAACGGCATTACACCGTCAGAAACTTCATCGCAAATCTGCCGCAGCTTTCTGTCCTGGCGATCCTGAGCGAGCTTACCCCATTCGGACAGATTCAGGGCCTGGCGGCCTTCGTTCACGTCATCAGAGATCAACCAGGAAATCGGCGCGACGTTCGAGTACCAGGGCCAGACGGTCTTGTTGGAATGACAATCACTGCAAGACCGTTCAAGGATGGCCGAGGCCTGCGGCGTCATTTGCGCCCGCGCAAAAATCGTCTGAGATTCGTCGACCGGTGGGTTCGTTCTTGCCGGGCGGATGAATTGAATGCCGAGAAAAACAACGATCAGGATAATGGCGATCCATTTCAAGACTCGAAGTATGATTTTCATGTTTGCTGTCTTTGCAGTCGCCGATGGCAACTCCGAATGGCTGTTTGGATGTATCGGTTTTGTTGACAAAGTAAGCGGGCGCTGGGAAGAAGTAGAGCGGGAGTGCGGTCTATTGCTCCCTCTCTCCCTTTGGGAGCCGGTCGGGGCTTAAGGTTGAACTCAGTTAGTTCCCTCTCCCCAGCCCTCTCCCAAAGGGAGAGGGAGTTTCGAAGGCGTAAACATTCGAGCTTGCCATCACGATTGAAGTCGGCTAAAGCCAGACTGGAAGGCGAAGTGCCGACACTGATCCGCAATCCTCTTTGCGTCGCTGGGTTTTTGGGTCTTACATTACACCCTCCCGCCAGCGCGGCGATTAGCAGACACTGAATCAACGTCAAAACAGATCGGTTCAACGCGTCACGTGCACCAGCATTTCGGTGCCTGATTCCAGACGCAACTCTTTGCTGCCGTTGATGGCTAGCGAGCCAGCGCCGCCAGCGCCTCCCAGAATCAGCCCGATGGCTGCGCCTTTGCCGCCACCGGCAATGCCGCCGATGATGGCGCCGGCCGTGGCCCCGATGCCGCTGCGCTTCAGCGTCTGGTTGCCTCGGCTCTTGGATTGCACGCCACCTTCTTCGTCAGCCTTGGCCGAATCTGTTCCGTAAACCTTGGTCACATACCCGTGCAGGATTCCGTGGCGGCCGTCGCTCAATTCAATCGAGTCGAACGTCAAATTCATCGTCGTCCGACCCGTGACCTTACCCGACTTAATGATCGAGCGAATATGGCCGCGGACCGTGGCTTCATTAAAGCGAACTGGATCGATCACCGTAGCCGTGAACTTATCGCCCACCCGCGAATCCTTACTCGACAGCGTATCGTTAAGCCGAATTTTGAGGTTGGTTGCGACGGGTACCAATACGGGCGTAACCGTCCGCGGCGCCGGCCGCCTCAGCCGCGGTCTTCTGGTTTGGGCGCTGAGCGCCAACGGGATCGCTACCAGTACCAAAAGCGTCAGTATGCTCTTTCTTGCTTTAGTAGACTTCATGAGACTCCTCCTAAACAGTGCTCAGTGGCACTTCAAAGCAAAATCACAATTCCCGGAGGGTTACTGCGTCTATGATAACCGGATTTTGGGTGAGGTTGCCACCTCGCCGGCGGCGGATTCCGTCGGGGCGGGATCCGTGCGGAACATTCCGGGGTCGGGTGGCGGCGGCAGCAGTTCGGGTGCGATCCCCTTAACAAGCTTCATGTGCTTCCGCAGCTTGGCGGAAATGTACAAACCCACCGCGAAGGTCAGAGCCAGACCAATCGCTCCGTCCACATAGCGGAGCAACAAAGAAACGAGCAGGCCGAAACCGATCAGTCCTCCTGGCAACATACTTACCCGGCCGGCCTCATTGAGATGTGATGAAAGAGTCGAAGGCCACGCAAAAAGCCAGTAGAGATTGTAAAAGGGGATGAAGTGTTTGCCCACGGCCTCGCCCGGCTGGATGGGATAGCGGTGTCCGGTCATCTCTGCCAGGATCTTGTGAAATCGATGGACACAAAAGAGCCAGTAGATCCAGCCCCCGAGCACAAGCAACACAAAGATGATTTGGAGAGATTGCTTATCGAAATCCAAGATTAAATCCGCGAACTCGGCCGACAGGAAAGCGATCGCGAAGACGAACCCAAACCATACCCAGGGAGGGGAACTCACGGCTGGACGATCTTCCAGATGTTGATCTGAATTGAGGAATGTTTGCATGTTAAGAAGCGAAGGACACTACTTCAGAAGAACCAAGATCCGGGTAGTGATCTTAGACAACGGCCGCTTGATCATCGGCTTTGCCGATAAGTTGCGGCGGTTCCGCATTCTCAAATGAACGCAGCCGCCGGGCCGTGCCGTCAGATTCAAAGATGTAAGCCGACGGAGCTTCGCGCATGATGATGTCCTGCAGACGCATCAGACCGTAAAGCAAAGCCTCAGGTCGCGGCGGACAACCAGGAATATAAACATCCACAGGGATCGTGCGGTCGACGCCCTGCATGGTTGAGTAGGAATCAAAAGGTCCGCCGGTCGAGGCACAGGCGCCCATGGCGATTGCCCATTTCGGTTCCGGCATCTGGTCGTAGACGCGCCGCACCACCGGCCCCATCTTCAGGGTGACTGTGCCGGCGATGATAATCAGGTCACTCTGCCGCGGGCTGGGCCGAAAAACTCCCGCGCCAAATCGATCGATATCAAAGCGCCCGGCGCCCGTCGCCATCATCTCGATTGCGCAGCAGGCCAGACCGAAGGTCATGGGCCACAGCGCCGATTTGCGCGCCCAGTTGACCACCGGCGCACCGATATCCATCGCCTTCGCCGCGATGCTGCGACGCACGAAATTCGTGATTGAATCGACGGTGGTTAAGACAAAGCCTTCGTTGTGTTCAGACATAAGTCATTGCCGATTTCCGATTGCCAATTGCCGATTTGCCGTTAGCTTTGGGTTTGAGTGATTCAGAAGCAGACTTCCTCGAACTCGCCATTATTTTCGCGAGCTCATTCGCTTCGTCCAACAATGGCTGGACTAGCCGCTGCCCTAGTAGTTTCCCCTCGATGATCAACTCCATCCAGAAAGCACTTTCATCTGCTTCCTCTTCGACGATGCCGATCTTCGCAATGAACTCAAGCTTGGTTCGGGCGCGACAGGCAGCCCGATAGTTGGCTCCGACCGAAGTACCTGCTCTCGCAAGTTGACCGCCTATTGTCCGGCCGCTCAAACTATTCGGTAAAGCTGCAACAAGCTTAAGAACTCGTAATGCAAACTGCTTCGTGCGCTTCTTCAAGTCGTCGGGTTTCATCAATTCCAATCAGAGCAAGGTTCTTTCATCTAAAACCAATCGGCAATCCTCAATTGGCAATCGGCAATGGCTAGGCCCATTCCAGCGCGCCTTTGCGCCAGGCGTAGTAATAGCCCACTACCAGAATTCCTATGAAGACAAACATCTCGATCAGGGCAAACTTGGTGAACGAAAAATCGTCACCCATAAAGATAATCGCCCATGGCAGCAGAAAGATTGTCTCGACATCGAAAATCAAAAACAGCATCGCTACGATGTAGTAACGCACCGTGAAGCGATCGTGCGCACCGGTTTCCGGATCGATACCGCACTCGTACGGTCGCATCTTGTCTTTCCCGTATTTCCATGGCCGCAGAAAGCGGCCGAGGACGATCGGGAGAACAGGGAAGGCAATCGCAAAAACAAAAAAGACCATCACGGGCAAGTACGCCGTGCCTGGCCCACCAACGATGGGTGCAGTCGTGTTTGTTGCTTGTAAGAGTAGCATCGCGTTGCTTCCTAAGATGACTCCATCCAAGTATCGCCTCAACAGTCCCGATCAACTCGACCACATGAGGCGAGCGCTGGCCCGCGCTGCGTCCCGCTGTTCCAAGTAATACGCTTCCATTTTGCGAAAAACCTCAACAACTGTTGAACTAGCAATCTCTCCCGATTCCAATCGCCTACTGTTTAGGTCTGCCAACCGACCAGCCCAACGAGCGCCATCGGCGCACAAGTCTGCTCGTTGGAGCGCAAGCTTGGGTAGTGCATTCACATCATCCCACCTGATCTTTTCCATTGCGGTTTGCCTCTCTCACTCGTGATTTCGATGAATCATACCAACAACGGTGGCTGCTTTCAATCAGTTTATCATCGCGAGATCAAAGTCGATGAGCACTTGAGGGAAGGTTACAGAACCGAGAGCGGTAGCGACCGGATCATAGACTCAACTCGAGTGGCAGCATCCCGTTGCTACTGCTCTGGGTTCCGTAACAGGGTGCCTTTGATCGGTTGGCGGATCATAGATTCAACTCGAGCGGAAGCATCCGGTCGCTACCGCTCTCGGTTCTGTAACGAAAGCGGTGACAACTCACCGCACCCCAAATATCGCGTCAGTTCGTTCGACTCCGTAGGAGCGACATATTCCAGTTCAAAAAATCGGGACTGCTCCTTCAACGCGCTTCTGCGTCCTGTGCTATGATCAAGTAAGTCCGGTTTCGCCCTTCAGAGCCTTTGAAGAAATAAGCAGCTTCAATGAGCGTCCGCGTGTGACTTACCTTCGAGCAGAGCAATAGCGTGAGGCAGAACCGGCTTGATGATCTCAAAGCTCTCGCGCACGCCTTTGGGTGAGCCGGGAAGGTTTACAATTAACGTTCCGGATCTAATGCCGCAGACGCCCCGCGAGATCATGGCCATCGGCGTGTTCTTTAAAGTCTGGATACGCATGGCTTCGGCCAGACCCGGGGCTTCCCGTTCGATGACCTTCAGAGTTGCCTCCGGCGTGTTGTCGCGCGGGCCAAAGCCCGTGCCGCCAGTGGTCACGATCAAGTTCACGTCGTTACGATCAGCATACGAGCGCATCATGTCAGCCAGAGGATCCAGGTCATCGTTAACGACCTCCTTGGCGACGATTTCCGCGCCGAGTTCGGTCAGCAGAGTAACCAAAGCGGCGCCCGATTCGTCTTCGCGCTCGCCAACTGAGCAAGCGTCGCTCGAGGTAATGACAACGGCGCGGATTTGTATTGGCATTGAGGCTCCAAGGTAAAAGTAAAAAGGAAAAAGTTAAAAAGCGGAATCGCAACTTTTCCTTTTGCCTTTTTACTCTTGCCTTCTCACATGTTCTTTCAGCCAGCAACGATCCATTACGACGAGTAATCCGGCATCCACAGCGCGCTGCGCGGCGGCGTAATCGATCACACCTTCCTGTAGCCACACCGCTTTGGCGCTGACCGCGATGGCTTCATCGACGGCCGTGCCGGCTTCTTCTGAACGTCGGAAGACGTCAACCAGATCGATTTTCCGGCTGACCTCAGACAGTGAAGCATAAGCGACCTCCCCGAGCACCTCGACCTCGTTGGGATTGACCGGAATGATGCGATAGCCGGCGCGCTGCATGTAACCCGCCACGCCATGTGAAGGCCGCGTAGGCTTGGAAGACAAGCCCACGACCGCGATCGTGCGACTTTCGTCGAAGATTCTTGCGATTGCTTCAGGGCTGTTGATTTCCAAAGTTAGTTCGCTGTTCACAGTGTCCTCTGTGACCTCTGTGGTGAATTCCGTCGGGCTGATAATTCAACCACAGAGGACATAGAGAGAGTCCGCATCCTATCGCGCCGACGCGCTGACCGCGTGCAAATCCTGTAGCGCGTTCACGCCAATCTCTTTATCGTCCGCGCGTGAAGCCAAAGCTTCAACCAGGGCTTGCGCGCCGGTCATTGTGGTTACGCACGGCACGTTGTACTGCAAAGCGGCGCGCCGAATTGCCTGCTCATCATAATGCGACGCGCGGCCCAGTGGCGTGTTGATGATCAGAGCAATCTCACCCTGCTTGATGTGGTCGACGACGTTGGGACGACCTTCGTTCACCTTGAAAACGTTAGCCACTTCCAGTCCGACCTCGCGCAGGCGCGCTGCTGTTCCCTGAGTGGCCATCAGGTTAAAACCCAAGCGTGTCAGTCTGCGCGCCAGCAGGACAGCCTGGCCTTTGTCCGCTTCGCTTACGCTGATGAAGGCGATGCCTTTTTCCGGCAGACTGAGTCCAGCGGCAGTCATCGCTTTGCCATAGGCTTCGCCAAAACTCTCGCCGATGCCCATCACCTCACCGGTTGAATGCATCTCGGGACTGAGAACCGGATCGACGCCCGGAAACTTTGCAAATGGAAAGACCGGCGACTTGATATAGAAGCGATCGACACTTAACTCGGCAGGCAAATCAAAGTCTTTCAGCTTCCGGCCGGCCATTACCAGGGCGCCGATCCGAGCCAGCGCGACCCCAGTCGCTTTGGAAACAAACGGCACGGTGCGCGAGGCCCGCGGATTGACCTCGAGCACATAAACGCGATCGTCCTTAATCGCGAACTGAATGTTCATCAAGCCGCTGACGGACAAAGCGGTCGCCAGCTTACGCGTGTAATGCCGCATGGTCTCGAGATGCTCTTCGGCGATGCGCACCGGCGGCAGAACGCACGACGAATCGCCTGAATGAATGCCGGCCTCTTCGATGTGTTCCTGGATGCCGGCGATGACGCAGGCGCTACTGTCGGCTAAGGCATCAACGTCGAACTCAGCCGCTTGCTCGAGAAACTTGTCGATTAGAACCGGGCGGTCGTGCGAGAAATCAACTGCCGTCCGCATGTACTGATCCAAACTCTCGTCATCATAGACAATCACCATCGCCCGGCCGCCCAGCACATAACTGGGCCGCACCAACACCGGATATCCAATGCGCTCGGCAATCCCGCGTGCGCCTTCAATCGAAGTCGCTGTACCGTTTTCCGGCTGGGGAATGCCCAGTTCGTTGAGCAGGGCGCCGAAGCGCTTTCGATCTTCCGCCAGATCGATTGAGTCCGGAGAAGTGCCGATAATCGGAACCCCGGCCTCGTGCAGACGCATCGCGAGATTCAAAGGCGTCTGGCCGCCGAATTGGACGATCACGCCGGTTGGCTGCTCGACATCGACGATGTTCATCACGTCTTCGAAGGTCAGCGGTTCAAAGTAGAGTCGATCCGAAGTGTCATAGTCAGTCGAGACGGTTTCCGGATTGCAGTTAACCATGATGGTTTCATAGCCCGCTTCGTGCAGCGCGAACGACGCATGGCAACAGCAATAGTCGAATTCAATTCCCTGGCCGATGCGATTCGGGCCGGAACCGAGAATCATGATCTTCCGGCGATCGGTCGGCTGCGCTTCGTCTTCTTCTTCATAAGTCGAGTAAAGATAAGGCGTATAAGATTCAAACTCCGCGCCGCAGGTATCGACGCGTTTATAGACCGGAACGAGTCCCAGCTTCTTACGATAAGCCCGGACCTCGTCCTCCGTTCGCCTGGTCAGATAGGCGAGCCGGCGGTCCGAAAGCGCCGCCTCTTTGAAGGCCCGTAAAGTTTCCAGGGGAATCTCTTCCAGCGTCTTGCCTTGAATTTGCTCCTGGATTTCCATCACCTGTTTGAGCTGATCCAGAAACCATGGATCGATTTTCGAGAGGCGATAAATTTCATCAATCGCCCAGCCGTGCTCGAGCGCGTAGGTGATGTACGAGAAGCGCTGCGAGTTGGGCCGCGCCAGCTTTCTTTGCAGTTCGTCGTTCGAGACGTCTTCCAGACGCAGGGGCTTGACTGCTTCCAGCGAACGCAGGCCTTTGAAGAGCGACTCTTTGAAAGTGCGGCCGATGGCCATCACTTCGCCGACGGATTTCATCTGGGTGCCGAGCACGTCTTCGGCTTCGCGAAACTTTTCAAAGTTCCATTTGGGAATCTTGGTGACTACGTAGTCGATCGTCGGCTCGAACGAGGCCGGTGTTTTCCTGGTGATGTCGTTGGGAATCTCGTCCAGCGTGTAGCCAACGGCCAGTTTGGCCGCGATCTTGGCGATTGGAAATCCGGTGGCCTTTGATGCCAGCGCCGAAGAACGCGAAACGCGCGGGTTCATTTCAATGACCCGAATCTCGCCGTTGTCCGGATTGACCGCAAACTGTATGTTCGAGCCGCCGGTTTCCACGCCCACTTTGCGAATGATCTTAATCGCCATGTCGCGCAGCCGTTGATATTCACGATCGGTTAGCGTTTGCGCCGGGGCCACCGTGATCGAATCGCCGGTGTGCACTCCCATCGGATCGAAATTCTCAATCGAGCAGATGATGACGACGTTGTCGGCGATATCGCGCATCACTTCCAGCTCGAATTCTTTCCAGCCCAGAATCGATTCTTCGATTAGAACTTCATGAATCGGCGAAGCCGCCAGTCCGTGACGCACTATTTCTTCAAACTCTTCCGGATTGAACGCGGTCCCGGCCCCGGTGCCGCCCAGAGTAAACGACGGGCGAATGATTGCGGGATAGCCGGTCTCTTGCACGAGTACTTCGGCTTCTGCCCACGACTTTGCAAAGCCACCGCGCGGCATTTGCATTCCGGCTTCATCCATCGCCTGTTTGAAGAGCAGACGATCCTCGGCGACTTTGATGGCTTCGCGCTTCGCGCCGATCATCTCGACGCCGCATTCATCCAGGATGCCTGAGTCGGCCAGAGCGATTGCCAAATTCAGCGCTGTCTGGCCGCCAACTGTTGGCAATAAGGCATCTGGACTCTCTCGCCTGATTATTGCTGAGACAGATTCGACCGTGAGCGGTTCAATGTAAGTTCGATCAGCCGTCTCGGGATCAGTCATGATCGTCGCCGGGTTTGAGTTGACGAGGACGACTTCATAGCCCTCTTGTCGCAGGGCCTTGCACGCCTGTGTGCCCGAGTAGTCGAACTCACAGGCCTGGCCGATGACAATGGGCCCGGAGCCGATGATCAGGATTTTGTGGATGTCAGTGCGCTTGGGCATCAATCAATGAACTAGCGGACCCTCTAATTGACGTAGTGGAGTCGAAGCATTATACATAACCGATCGTAATCGGGGCACTAGCCCGACCATAAGGGAGGGCTCAAAATTGGTCTCAATCATTTGCGAAGTGCAACGATGAATAATCCTAGTTGGTGTTCAAGCAACCGCACTCGATCGATTGAGCCCTCCCTGACGGTCGGGCTAATGCCCCGTCGACACACTCGAGACGTTACCTAATGAATACTCTTCTCCGACCAATCACGGTTCTTTTTGCCGGACTGCTATTAACGTCTGTTGCCTTCGGTCAAACGCCCACCGGGCAACATGACGATGGAGTTCTGGAACCGGTGGCCGCAAAGAAGGATCTCTATCCCAAAGATGCCGACGCGAAGAAGGAGATCGATGACGCGCTGAAGCAGGCGAGCATTGAAAAGAAACGAGTGATCCTAATATTCGGCGGCAACTGGTGTTATGACTGTCACGTGCTCGATCGCGGACTGCACGAAGGCGCCGCCGGAAAGATCGTCAAACAGAGTTTTCTGCTGGTGCATGTCGATATCGGTGAAGGCGACAAAAACCTTGACCTGCTGAAGCTGTATAAGATCCCTCTGGAGAAAGGCGTTCCCGCCGTCGCAATTTTGGACGGTGGCGGTAAACTTCTCTACAGCAGTGGCGACGGCGAGTTCGAAGCCGCGCGGAGGATGATGAAGAAAGATCTCGTCAGATTTCTTTGGATTTGGAAAGAGGAGTAGGTAACCAAAACCAGTGCTCATTTTCAAAGCATCTATCATGGAAGCTTCGCTTCGCCTGGCCATCCTGGTTCTGGCCGTCTGCGGCGCCGCAAGCGATCTGATTGCAAAGCGGGCCTCACGAAGATCGCCGCCGTTGCGAGTAGTAATTGGCGCCAGCCACGACAGCGTACTCTGATGGGTTTCCGCAGGGGCCGCCCACATATCGCTCCCAAAAAGCAAGTGGCGGCTTATCGAGAGTTCGGACAATGACTCTGTGGCCCTCGCGAACGAAACCGAAGAGTTGTGTTTCTTAGCTCAGTCTTTCCGATCCTGAATGCTCCGCTGCCATTTACCGGGCAGCTCTTTGACGAGCTGGCCAGGTCAAATCTCAGCCGAAGCTGAAGCTACGGCCACGGCATGTGTGCGAGAGCCCGTCTTGAGTAACGCCGAAGTTTTTGATAATTTCCTCACGTTCCCAGGTTCCTCTCTTTTTGGACTAATCCCCCCAATCAGATGAATTCAGCGCGAACTTCCAAATCAAACGACCTGCGGCCGGCGGGAAGCGACGAGCGCACAGATCAGGAATTGACCGTCGAGGGGCTGAGGCAGAAGACCGTAGCCCTGACAGAAGAGAACCGGAAACTAAAGCTGCTCGCGGAATATCGCTCAGCCTTTCTGGCGCGGCTGGCCCACGAGCTGCGCACGCCGCTGACTTCAATTCTCGGCTTTGCTGAAATCATGCTGAGCCAGGAAGAGCTGAGCGAAGCTCAGCGTAACTTCTGTGAAAGGATTCAGAACTCAGCCCAGCAACTGCAGATGAATTTCAATCAACTCGCGGACCTATCGCGGTTGGAAGGTGGCCAGTCTGAAGTGCAGCCAGAAGAATTTTCTGTCGAAGATGTGTTGCGAGAGTCGTGCGCCTCGGTAGCGCGACAGGCCCAGAAGCAAAACACGGGACTTCAGTCTGAGCCGAAGCCCGGCTTGGCGCCGATCATTTCTGACCGCGGGAAGCTGCGGCAGGCGCTGTATAGCTTTTTGTCCTATGCGATCAATCGTAGCCCCGAAGGCGCTTTGGTAAGGATCGCTGCGGAAAAAGCTGAACATGGGTTTCTGATCACGATTGAAGACGAAGGGGAACCGCTGGCCGAAAGCGCCGAAGTCGGAGAGTGGGACCCGACCGACCGAAGATTTGGGGATAGCGAACTTGGTTTGGCGATCGCCAGACACAATATCGATCTGATCAGCGCGACGTTGAGTTGGCAGACCCGAACTCCGCGAGGTTTGCGAATCCTGATTCAGCTTCCGGCCGTCGTTCCGCTGAAGGAATCTTCCTAAGACCTCACTTGATCGCGCGCGCCCAAATCGCCGTGATATTATTCCACTGTTTCAGAAAGAGAATTTGAGTTGGTCTGCTCCTTTTTAGAGGGGAAAGCTGGCCAGGTTGTTGGGTTGCAGGGCAAGCTGGCAGCTTGCCCTAGTGCTCGTATTTATGTCGAACAACGCGACTAGCGCGCCGCAGAATGAACTTTTCGAAGTTCGTGAAGTAGAGTCCATCGATGAGTACGACTCGTGCATCCGCTTGCAGCGCGAAGTGTTCGGACTTCCCGACCTGGAAATATCGCCACGGCGTCACTTAATTGTTTCGCGCATGGCCGGTGGCTGGACGCTGGGGGCGTTTGTTGAAGGAACACTGGTGGGCTTTGTGCATCATCTGGCCGCGGTTTCCGGTGAGGTCATCTTTGGCTACTCGCACGTGATGGCCGTGGCTGCTGATTATCAGAATCGCGGCGTCGGCGCGCGCTTGAAGTGGGCCCAACGAATGCGCGCTTTGTCGGAAGGTCGTGATTTTATCAGGTGGACTTTCGAGCCGATGCGCGCGCGCAACGCGCATTTCAACTTGAATCGCCTGGGCGTGGTGGTCCGCGAGTATGCGGTCAACTTTTATGGCACCGACTATGTCACTAATCCGGCGGAAAAGGCGGCGGGGATCAGCGGGATGGACAGCGATCGTCTGTTTGCGAATTGGGACCTGAACTCGCCGCGCGTTAAGGCATTGGCGGCCGGACTGAAGTATCCGCTCGGCGCGGCCGATCGCGTCATCGAGATTCCTGCCAACTTTTCTGAGCTGTTAAAGTCGGATCCGGAAACCGGGAAGCGTGAACAGTTACGGGTGAGGGAAGAGTTCTTGAAGGCGTTGGGAGAGGGTTTGGTGTGCCGTGCTTTCCAGCGCGATGAGGAGCGCCCGCGCTACCTATTTTATCGAGATTAGCCACAGAGACACAGAGACACAGAGCCGAACGAGTTAAAAAGCTGAGGCCCGCCATTCTTGCTTTGATTTTCTCTGCGCCTCCGTGTCTCTGTGGCAATTTGTTTCGGAATAGAATTCAGACTTGCCAAAACCAAAATCGATCGCAAAGACAATCGATGCGCTGCGCGAAGAAATTCGCCACCACGACGACCTGTATTACCTTGAGCAGGAACCGGAAATTTCCGATCGCGAATATGACGAGCTGATCGAAAAGCTGCGCGACCTGGAAACCACCCATCCCGAATTCGTCACTCCGGACAGTCCCACCCAGCGCGTCAGCGGCCGTCCGGCCGAAGGGTTTGCGGAGTTCTTTCACCGGCGTCCGATGCTGTCGCTCGACAACAGCTATAGCCTCGAAGAGTTGCGCGCGTTTGACGAACGCTGCCGCAAACTCGCCGGTGGTGAGTCGCCTGATTACGTTGCCGAACTAAAGATCGACGGGCTTTCGCTTTCGATTCATTATGAAGATGGACTGTTTGTGCGCGGCGTCACCCGGGGCGACGGGTTTCGCGGTGAAGATGTGACTTCGAACGTGCGCACAATCCGCAGCGTACCTCTGAAATTGGAGAAGGTAGGCAAAGTTGGGCGCGAGATTGAGGTGCGCGGCGAGGCTTATCTGGCCCGCAAGGTCTTTGAAAAGATCAATGCCGAGCGGGAAGAGGAAGGGGAGTCGCGCTTTGCCAATCCGCGCAATGCCGCGTCGGGCGCGATTCGCCAACTCGATCCGGCCATGGTGGCGAAGCGAAGGCTGGACATGTTCGCCTACGACGTGCTTTCCGGCGAAAGCAAACCTTTCCGGACACATTGGGAGGCGCTCAATTGGGCGGAACGCGTCGGCTTTCGCGTTAACAAACATCGGGCGTTGTGTAAGACCATCGACGAAGTAATCGACTTTTGCAATGCGATGGAATCTGTGCGTGATGAGTTGGGCTATGAAATCGACGGCGTTGTGGTCAAAGTTAACTCCACCGCTCTACAGGACGAGTTTGGCGCG
>Ga0207646_10004625_pt1 | contig 14870 bp, 17 predicted proteins | sample KBSK5502metaG_FD_184343 | JGI IMG/M metagenome (GOLD analysis project Ga0207646, IMG submission 184343) | Corn, switchgrass and miscanthus rhizosphere microbial communities from Kellogg Biological Station, Michigan, USA - KBS K5-50-2 metaG... | ecosystem: Host-associated > Plants > Roots >... | reverse complement strand
GCCGTGGTCCGCGAGCAGCACCAGGTAGGTCTCCAGCCAGCGCGCGCGCCCGGGGTCGGGCCGGGCCCCCGTCATCATGTGCAGGAAGTTCGCCGCGTGGTCGAGCTTGGGGTCGGGATCCACCCACTCCTTGCCCTGGGTCTGCCGGTAGAAGGCGGCGATGATGGTGGGCATCACCGCCGTGTAAGCGATGGCGTCCTCCAGCGATGGCTTGGGCACCCCGGGCCTGGCCCCTTGGGCCGAGAGCGCCGTGCGCAGGGCGTCCATGGGGTCGGCGTCCCCGGGGACGCCTTCGAGCGCCGCCCTGGCGGCCGGGTTCATGGCGCGCTGCGCCACCAGCTGGGACTTGAGCTGCCCGACCTCCTTGGAGCCCGGGAGCTTGCCGTTCCAGAGCAGGTAAGCGACCTCTTCGAAGGAGGCCTCCTCCAGCTCCTGGATCAGGTAGCCGCTCCGGTAGATGAGGCGCCCGCCCTGGCCGTCGACCTCGGAGATCTCGGTCTCGGCGGCGACGACGCCCTCCAGTCCGGGGACGTACTCACCCATGTTTCTCAAAGTTTAGGCCGAGCTCAGTGGCGGTGAGCCCGGTGTGGGTGGGAGGCCGTGCCGGGGTCCATGTGCACGTCGAGCCGTCCCAGCTCCACGCGATGCCCGACCTCGTGCTCGACCCGTTCCACCACCTCGTGCGCCGACCGCAGGGTCGAGTCGGGGTCGCAGTCGACGTGCATCACCGCCCACAGCTCGCGGCCGACCCACCAGGCGCGGACGTCGTGGACGTCCAGCACCCCGTCCACGCCGCGGGCGGCCTCCGTGATCTCGTCGACGACCGCCGGGTCGACGGCGTCCAGCATCCGGTTGAAGAGGCTGCGCACGGTCCCGGCCAGCACGTAAACGATGGCCACGGTGATCACGATGCCCGCGATCGGGTCGGCGGCGCGCAGGCCGAGGCCGGCCAGTCCGATGCCGGCGAAGGCCGCCGCGGAGACCAGGGCGTCGACCCGGGAGTGGACGCCATCGGCCTCCAGGGCCGTCGAGCCGAGGCCGCGCCCGACGCGGATCTTGTACTCGGAGACCGCCAGGTTGCCCGCCACCCCGACCGCGGCCGCCAGGAGGCTGAGAGCGACGTTGCCGTAGGCCTCGACCACGAAGAACTTGCGCACCGATACGGCGAAGGCGGCCAGGGCGGTGACCACGATCACCAGCACGATCACGAGCGTGGCGACGTCCTCGATGCGGCCGAAGCCGCTGGGGTAGCGGCGCGTGGCCGGCCGGCGGGCGATCGTGAAGGAGACCAGCAGGACCACCGTCGTGAGCACGTCGCCCGCGTTGTGGAGGCCGTCGGCGAGGACGCTGGCCGAGCGGCTGGCCAGCGCGGTCGCCAGCTCGAGGGCGGCCGCGACGCCCAGGACCGCCGCGCTGACCAGCACAGCCCGGACCGCGTCCCGGTTGTCGTAGACGGCGCCGTGATCGTGCGCGTGGCCGGCGCCCATACGTAGATTCTGTGTGAAGGAATGCGCCGGGCCGCCCTTGCCGCCTCCTTGGGGGTGGCTGTATTCCTGGGCGCGGCCGGGGCCGGGAGCCGGCCGTTCTTCCGGGAGGAGATCGCCGGCGGCCTCCGGCCGGTGCCTCCGGCCGAGGCGCCGGCTTCGAGCCTGCCAGGCTCACCCGAGCCGGCCCCGGCCCCGGCGGCGCGGATCGGCGCCGGGATGACGTTCGACCCCGCCCGCGGCGCCGTGGTGCTCTTCGGCGGTTCCACGCCCACGGGCCAGCTGGACGACACCTGGACCTTCGACGGCCGCGTGTGGTCCCGGCCGGCGATCACGGAGGCACCCTCGGCGCGCGACCTGCCCGGCCTCACTTACGACGCAGCCCGAGCCGAGACGCTGCTGTTCGGCGGCCGGGCCGGCCAGGCGCCGCTCGGCGACACCTGGACCTGGAATGGCGAGAGGTGGGGTCAGCGCCACCCGGCACACAATCCGCCCGCCCGCTATGGGGCGCTCCTGGCCTACTACCCATCGACAGGAGCCGCGATCCTCTTCGGCGGGGTGAGCGCCGAGGGCGCCCTCCACGACACCTGGGAGTGGAGCGGCCTCGACTGGCAGCCGCTCCCGGCGGCGGGCGAGCCGGCGGTGGGCGACGGCGCCGCGATCGCTTATGACGCCCGCCAGGCGCGCCTCCTGGCGGTCGGCGTGGGCGCCTACTGGAGCTTCGTGGGCGGGCGCTGGTCGCGGGTGGACGACACCCCGGCCGGCCTGCCCACCAGGTTCGCGGCGGCCGCCTACGACAACGAGGTCAACTCGATCCTCCTCTTCGGCGGGGAGGCGGCCGCCGGAACATCGAACGACCTCTGGGCTTTCGACGGCAAGCAGTGGGAGAAGCGGGAGGCGGCGTCGCCGCCACCCCCGCGCGCGCATCCGGCGCTGGCCTACGACGACAAGGACGCCGCGCTGGTGGTGTTCGGGGGGGCGGGCGCCGGGGGCGTGGCGCTGGGGGACACCTGGCTGTGGACTGCGAAGGAGGGCTGGAAGCCCGTCACATAGCAGCCCTTTTCATGAAATCGGCACCCCCGGCGGTGCCTCAAGGGGCCCTTTTCATGAAATCGGGCTCAGACCATGCCGAGTTCCCAGCGGGCGTCTTCGGACATCCGCTCGGGGGTCCAGGGCGGCTCGTACGTGAGCTCCACGCCGGCATCCTTGATGCCGTTGAGCTGGAGCAGGTGGTCGCGCACATCGGTCATGACCTCGCCCGCCATCGGGCAGCCGAGCGCGGTGAGGGTCATCTTGACGTCCACCCGCTCGGGCTGGATCTTGACGTCGTAGACCAACCCCAGGTCGATGATGTTGACCGGGATCTCGGGGTCGTAGCACTCGCGCAGGACCTCGATCACGTCCTCCTCCCGCACCTGCGCGCCCTCCGCGCGCTCGAAGGCGATGGCGGCAGCTTCGGTGGTCATGAGGGCTTCTCCAGTGGGAGGCCAGCCTCGCGCCAGGCCTTGGTCCCGCCCCGGAAGTTGACGACGTCCCTGGCGCCCAGGGCAGCCGCCATCTCGGCGGCGACGGCGCTGCGTTCGCCCACCTCGCAGACGAAGATCGTGCGGTCGTTGAACGACTGGTTGGCGCCCTTGGCGATGATGGAGGCCAGGACCCGGTGTTGGGCGCCGGGCACGTGGCCGCGCTGCCACTCCCAGTCCTCGCGCACGTCGACCACCTCATAGCCCTCGTCGATCAGCTTCCGAATCTCGTCCAGCTTGAGGTCCCGGATCCCCTGCTCGGTGCTCACGTCACTCGTCCTCCTGGTTGAGGCCGTAAGCCCCGACCTTCAACACCTTCAATGAAAGCAGCGCGCACTTGAGGCGCGCGGGTGAGATCTCGATCCCCAGCTCCTCGAGCACGTCTTCCTTGCCGATCTTGCGCGCGTCGTCCAGGGGCATGCCCTTCAGGCGCTCGGTCAGCAGCGAGGCCGAGGCCTGCGAGATCGCGCAGCCGCGGCCGTGGAAGCGCACGTCCTCGATCACCCCGTCGCGGGTCTTGATGTCCATCCCCACCACGTCTCCGCACAGCGGGTTGTTCTCCTCGTGGGAGATGTCCGCGCCCTCGAGGCGTCCGAAGTTTCGCGGGTTCTTGTAGTGGTCGAGGATGTACTCGCGGTACATCTGGTCTGACATCAGGCGAAGATCCTCTGCGCCTCTTTCAACCCCGCCAGCAGGCGGTCGATTTCAGCCCGCTCCGTGTAGACGAAGAAGGACGCGCGCACGGTGCCCGCCACGTCGAGGCGGTGCATCAGCGGCTGCGTGCAGTTGTGCCCCGAGCGCACGCAGACGTCGGTGCGGTCGAGGATGGTCGACACGTCGTGCGGGTGGATGCCTTTGACGTCGAAGGACAGCACCCCGGCCTTGTCGGGACCCGGCGGCGGGCCGAAGACGGTCACGCCGTCGAGCTCCGACAGCGCCTCGTAGGCGTAATCCGTGAGCGCGTCCTCGTGTGCGCGCATGGCCGGGAAGCCGATGCCCTGCAGGTAGTCGATGGCCGCGCCCATCCCGATCACCTCGGCGATCGCCTGGGTGCCGGCTTCGAACTTGTGCGGCGGTTCCCGGAAGGTGGTGCCCTCCAGGCGGACCGCGCTGATCATCTCGCCACCGGACAGGAAGGGCGGCATCGCCTCCAGCAGCGCGCGCTTGCCGTAGAGCACGCCGGTGCCGGTGGGGCCGCACATCTTGTGCGAGGAGAAGGCGTAGAAGTCGACGTCCGCGTCCTGCACGTCGAAGCCGAGGTGGGGGGCGCCCTGCGCGCCGTCCACCACCACCACCGCGCCGGCGGCGTGCGCGGCCGCGGTCAGCTCCTTGACCGGGTTGATGGTGCCCAGCGTGTTGGAGACGTGCGTGAAGGCGACCAGGCGCGGGTTCTGCGCCATCAGCGCAGCGAACTGGTCGCGCCGGAGGCGGCCGTTTTCGTCGATGTCGACGAACTCGAGGCGGGCGCCCTTTTCCTGCGCCAGCAGCTGCCAGGGCACCAGGTTGGAGTGGTGCTCCATGACGGTGGCGACCATCAGGTCACCCGCCTTGATGTTGGCGCGGCCCCAGGAGTAGGCCACCAGGTTGAGGCCGCCGGTGGTGCCGCTCGAGTACACGATCTCGTGCGTCGAGCGCGCGTTGACGAACTGCCGCACCTTCTCGCGCACGGCCTCGAACTCCGCCGTCGCCTGCTCGGACAGCTTGTAGGCCGCGCGCTCGACGTTGGCGTTGTACTTGCGGAAGTACTCCTCCATCTTGGCCACCACCTGGTTCGGCCGCTGCGAGGTGTTGGCCGAGTCCAGGTAGGCGACCCCGGTCTCGAAGATCGGGAAGTCGCGGCGGACCGCGGTCACGTCATACGTCAATGTAGACATCACCGTCCTCCACCTTCACCGGGTACACGGGGACCGGCTCCACCGCCGGCAGCGCGTTGGGGTTGCCGGTGCGCAGGTCGAAGCGCGATCCGTGCTGCGGGCACTCGATCTCCAGTCCCCACAGCTCGCCCATGGAGAGCGAGAAATCCTCGTGCGAGCAGACGTCGTTGATGGCGTACCAATCGCCGTCCTCGGCGTGCACCAGGCAGATGGGCGTGTTCTCGACGTCGACCAGCTTCTGCGAGTCGAGCGGCACTTCGTTCACCGAGGCCACGCGGTGCCAACTCATCAGCCCAGGCGGGCTTCGAGCTCCGACTCGACCAGCTCGCGCGCCTGGCCGACGGGGATGCGGTCCAGCACCTGGCCGAAGAAGCCGTGCACGATCATGCGCTCCGCGGTCGCGCTGGGTATACCCCGGCTCTGCAGGTAGAAGACGTGCTCGGGGTCGACGGGCGCGATCGTGGCGCCGTGCGTGCAGCGCACGTCGTTGTTCATGATCTCGAGCATCGGGATCGAGTAGGCGTTGGCCGACTTCGAGAGCAGCAGGTTGCGGTTGGCCTGGTAGGCGTCGGAGTGGCGGGCGCCCTTCTCGATCCGGATCAACCCGGCGTACACGCTGCGCGCGGTGTCGCGCAGCGCGCCCTTGAAGAGCAGGTCGGAGGTGGTGTCGCCGACCACGTGCGACTGCAGCGTGTGGTAGTCGAAGAACTGGTTGCCGGAGCCGAAGAACAGGCCCTTCAGCTCCGCGGTGGCGCCCGGCCCGCGCAGCACGGCTTCGACGCGCGTCTTGGCGAACCGCCCCCCAAGGCCGACGTTGACCACCCGCACCGTCGCTTCCTGCTCGGCGGTGACCTTCTGGTCGGCGAACTGCCAGGCGTGATTGCCCCAGCGCTGGAGCGAGACGTAGCCCACGATGGAGCCCCGGCCCGCGAAGACTTCGGCCGAGCCGCTGGTCAGCGCCGGCTTGTCGAGCGAGGGCGAGAGGAACTCGTCGATGTAGTTGAACTGCGAGCCCTCGCCGGCCACGATCAGTGTGTGCGGCAGGACGGCCGCGCCGCCGCCTGATGACCAGAACTGGCTGACGAACGGCTTCTCGACGGCCACGCCCGCGGGCACGTACAGGAAGGTGCCGCCGCTGAAGAGCGCGCCGTGCAGCGCGGCGAGCTTGTCGCGCTCGGGGTCGACGCCCTTGAACAGGTGCTGCTGCACCAGCTCCGGCTGCTCCCTGGCCGCCTGCGAGAGGGGCATGAAGAGCACGCCTTTGCGGGCCAGCTCTTCCGGCAGCTCCACGACGCCCGGCTCGGAGCCGCGCTGCCGCAGCACCCCGGCCGCGTCCTCGATGGGATCCGAGGGAGCTGCTCCGTTCGCCTGCTCGAAAGGCTCCAGGCCCTCCAGGGAGAAGCCCTTGAGGTCGGTGCGCCGCCACTCTTCGTCGGAGCGCGAAGGCATCGGCAGGCGTTCGAAAACCTCGAACGATGCCCGCCGCCGCGCGCGCAGCCATTCGGGTTCGCCGTGGAGGGAGGCGAGCTCCTCCACGGCCTCGAGGGTGAAGGGCATCAGCCTACGGACCCCTCCATCTCCAGCTGGATCAGCCGGTTGAGCTCGACCGCGTACTCCAGCGGCAGCTCCTTGGTGAAGGGCTCGATGAAGCCGTTGACGATCATGGTCTCGGCCTCGACCTGGGGGATGCCGCGACTCATCAGGTAGAAGAGCTGCTCGTCGGAGACCTTGGAGACGGTGGCCTCGTGGCCGATGTTGACCTGGTTCTCGTCGCACTCGATGTAGGGGTAGGTGTCGCTGATCGAGTCGTCGTCGAGCAGCAGGGCGTCGCACTTCACGAACGACTTCACGTCGTGCGCGCCTTTGTGCACCTTGATGAGCCCGCGGTATGACGTGCGCCCGCCGGCCTTGCTGATCGACTTCGACGTGATGGTCGAGGTCGTGTGCGGGGCGACGTGGACCATCTTGCCGCCGGCGTCCTGGTGCTGGCCCTTACCCGCGAAGGCGATGGAGAGCACGTCGCCCTTGGCGCCCGGCTCCATCAGGTAGACCGATGGGTACTTCATCGTGATCTGCGAGCCCAGGTTGCCGTCGACCCACTCCATGGTCGCGTCCTGGTAGGCCATCGCGCGTTTGGTGACCAGGTTGAAGACGTTGGTCGACCAGTTCTGGATTGTGGTGTAGCGGCAGCGCGCGCCCTTCTTGACGATGATCTCGACCACGGCCGAGTGCAGCGAGTCGGTGGTGTAGATGGGCGCCGTGCAGCCTTCGATGTAGTGCACGAAGGAGCCCTCGTCGCAGATGATCAGGGTGCGCTCGAACTGGCCCATGTTCTCGGCGTTGATGCGGAAGTAGGCCTGCAGAGGGATGTCGACCCTGACGCCCTTGGGCACGTAGATGAACGAACCGCCCGACCAGACCGCGGTGTTGAGCGCCGAGAACTTGTTGTCGGCGGGCGGGATCACGGTCCCGAAGTACTCCTTGAAGATCTCGGGGTGCTCGCGCAGGCCGCTGTCGGTGTCCAGGAAGATGACGCCCTTCTTCTCCAGCTCCTTGTGCAGGGAGTGGTAGACCACCTCCGACTCGTACTGCGCGGACACGCCGGCCAGGAACTTGCGCTCGGCCTCGGGCACGCCCAGGCGGTCGAAGGTCTTCTTGATGTCGTCGGGCACGTCGTCCCAGGACTTGCTCTGGTCCTCGGTCGACTTGAGGAAGTAGAAGATGTTCTCGAAGTCGATCACCGAGAGGTCGGCGCCCCACTCCGGCATCGGCTTCTTGCGGAAGATGTCGAGCGACCGCAGCCGCAGCTTGGTCATCCACTCTGGCTCGCCCTTCATGAACGAGATCTCGCGCACGATGTCCTCGTTCAGGCCCCGCTTCGCCTTGAAGACGTATTTCTCGGGGTCGAAGAAGCCGTACTTCTCCTTGTAGTCGTCGCCGACGTTGATCTTGGGAAGGGTCGTCGCCATGGCTATGCCTCCTCTCCGCCGGCGGCGACCGGCTCTTCCTTGACGCCCCATTCGGCGTAACCGGTCGTCTCCAGCTGATCGGCCACCTCGGGCCCGCCCGAGCGCACGATGCGGCCGTCCACCAGCACGTGCACGAAATCGGGCCGCACGTGCTCGAGGATCCGCGTGTAGTGGGTGATGATCAGAACTCCCAGGTCGGGGCCGCGCAGGTCGTTAACGGCCTCGCTGACGTACTTGATGGAGTCGATGTCGAGCCCTGAGTCGGTCTCGTCGAGGATCGCGATCTCGGGCTTGAGCACAGCCATCTGCAGGATCTCGGCGCGCTTCTTCTCACCACCCGAGAAACCGTCGTTGATGTAGCGGGACAGGAAGGAGTCGTCCATGCGCAGCACGTGCATCGAGTCCTTGAGCAGCGCGCGGAACTCCTTGGGGGTGATGGCCTTCGATTTGTCCTTGCCGTCGTAGCCGCGCTTGGCGTTGAGCGCCGTGCGCAGGAAGTTGGCCATCGTGATGCCGGGCACCACGGTCGGGTACTGGAAGGCCAGGTACATGCCCAGCCGGGCCCGCTCGTCGGGCGCCAGGCCAAGCACGTTCTTGCCCTTGAAGCGGACCTCGCCGCCCGTGACCACATAGGCCGGGTGGCCCATCAAGGCCTGGGACAGCGTCGACTTGCCGGAACCGTTGGGACCCATCACGGCATGGACCTGGCCCCGGTCGACGTCCAGGCTCACGCCCTTCAGGATCTCGCGTCCCTCGACGCTCACCCGCAAATCCCTGATCTCGAAATCCGCCATCAATTCCCCTTTATCTCGTAGGTGCAGTTGCTGTCGTCGCCGGCCATCCAGGCCGTGCGCTCGACGGACGTCCCCAGCAAACGCTCGTACATGTCCTGCTCGTGCCGGCAGGGGTGGCCACCCTTGGCGGCCACGTCCTGGATCGGGCAGTTGCAGTGCTTCAACGCCAGCTTGCCGCCGGGCATTTCCACCACCTCGGTCATGTGCCCGGCCTCGGTGGCCAGCCGTGCCAGCTCGCGGACCCGGCCCTCGAAGTCGAGGCCGGCCAGGCGCGCGGCGTATTCCCGCTCGAGGCGCGCGGCCCGCGCCTTGAAGAAGCGGTCCAGCTGGTCGGACTCCATGAAGTCGACCAGCTCGGAGGCCAGCTGGCGGTGGGCGTGGGGGAAGAGCTCGGCGGCGGCGGCGGTGAGCCGGTAGCGGTGCTCGGGGCGGCCGGGGTGGTCGTGGGCATGGCCGTCGTGGACGCGCTCGATCAGGCCGCGAGCCTCCAGGCTCTCGACGTGGCGCAGCGCGCCCTGTTTGGTGACCTCCATCCGCTCGGCCACCTCGGCCAGGCTGGCCTCGCCCCTGACCTTGAGCAGCGCGAGGATGGCTTCCTTTCGCTCCACGGGTTCCAGTCTACCCATTTATCAACACCGCCATTGATAAACCGGGCCGCCGGAAAAATCCCAGGTTTCCCGGCAAACCACGTCCAAATCGCGCCCACCTCGCAGGGTTTGCCGGGAAATCAGGAGAACGGGCGCTATCCTCCGCTCCAATGCGGCGGATCCTGGGCCCCGGGTGGTGGCTCCTCCTGGTCGCCGCCGCGGCCGGCCTGGGCGCCGCCTACCTCGCCTACCCGATCGCCTTCCCCAGCGCCGTCCACGGCTGCGCGCCCTGGGACTTCCCGATCGAGCCGGGCGCGCGCCTGGTCCAGAGCCAGCTGAACGGCAGCGAGTGCCTGGCCAGCTGGGAGGTGCCCGGCCAGCCGGAGGCCGCGCTGGGCTGGTACGACGCCAACCTGGTTCAGTCCGACTTCGTGGTGATCGACCGCCCCCAGGGCGGGGGCCGCCTCGGCATCGTGGGCCGCTACGGCGGCTCCCAGCACGGCACCCTCTCCTTCGGCGACTCGACCTCCGGCGGGGCCCGCGTGGACCTCGACCTCACGACCGAGCACTGAGGGGCGCCACGCTGGGCCACCTTCCGCCGGGCTGGCCGTTCTTGGTGGTCGCGGCGGCCGCCGGCCTGGCCGCGCTGGTCGCCTTCCTGCTCCAGATCGGCACGCCCTTCAACAGCGGCTGCGTGCCCGGCGACTTCCCCCGCTACCCCGGCTTGCGCGTCCAGGAGCAGTACCTGGCCCAGGGCCACGGCGTCGACCAGTGCAACGTGGTCTGGAAGGCGGACGCCGACAGCCCGACGGTCCAGGACTTCTACAACCGGCAGCTCCAGACCGGAGACTGGGAGCTGGTGGAGGGGGGCACCAACCCGATCCTCTTCCGCCGCCACAGCCGGCCCGAGACCAACGGCTCGCTGGCCATCTCCGGAGACCGCCCGAGCACGCTGATCTTCTACCTGCGGCTGCCCCACTGATGGACCTGACCGCCCTGCCGGCCGGCGAGCTCGAGCGTCTTTTGGAGGACGTGCGAGCGCGCATGCGCCCGCTCGAGGCCCAGCTGGCCGAGCTGCGCTCGGAGCGCGACGTGCTGCTCACCGAGCGGCGGCGGCGAGAGCGCCTCGAGCACCGAGAGGGCCGGGCAGAGCTCAAGGAGCGCATGCGCGCGGGCGAGTTCCCGACCATCGCCGACCTCGTCGCGGGCTCGGAGGCGGGCTCGCTGGACGACTACACCTACAACCTGAAGACGGGCGGCGAGGTCCGGCTCGGCTTTCCGGGCGCCCGCGCTCAGGCGCTGGCCTTCACCGACGGCAAGCAGGTCGCGCAGGCGCGCGACCTGGCCGAGGCCGCGCGCTATTTCGCGGCCGGCTGGGAGCTCGGCAGCCCGGGCCGGCCGGGCGTCCGGGTGCACTTCCCGGGCACTCGCCAGGAGCGCCTGGCGGAGGCCACCGAGGTGTTCGCCAGGCCGCGTACCCCCTGATAGCCTCTCCTTATGGAAACCAGCGCGCTGCGGAAGAAAGGCGACACGGCCCTGTCCGAGCTGACACGGACGTACGCGGTGCTCCGGGACGAGCTGGCCGAACGGCTCGACGAGATCGACGCGCGCGCCCTTGGCAACCGCGCGTACTCCTACTCCCGGGACCTGCGCCGCCGCGTAGAGGAACGCGTACGGCCGCGGCCCCAGCCGCGACGCCGGATCCCGATCGGTGCGGTGCTGGCGCTCGGCCTGGCCATCGGCATCGGCGTCCTGCTCTACGACCGGCGGCGGCGCGACATGGTCCAGGGCCGCTTGACGCAGCTCAGGGTGCGCACTCAGGAGCGGATCGCGCCTGCCATGGGCAGTGGCTTGAGCGGAGCCGTGGACAACGTCATGGGCCGGATGCGGGGCGGCTCCGTGGACCTCGAAGAGGAGAGCCTCAAGTCCCAGGTCGAGTCCGCGATCGCCGACGGCAATGCGATGCCCGAAGGGCTGCAGATCGCCGTCGAGGGCCGGACCGTGTACCTGCGGGGCACCCTCGAGCCGAGCGTGGCCGACGAGGCCGCCCACCGGGCGCAGATGGTCGAGGGCGTGGCCGCGGTCGTCAACCTGACCGCCGCCCCGCCGCCGGCGGCCGCGACGACCTCCTCTTCCAAACGTAGCCAGAGCTAAGCACTCCGCCCTCGCCGCGGCCCGCGGCGAGCCCTCCTACGTCTGGCGCGCGGGCCAGGAGCGGCGGCTGGCCATGATCCGGCGGGCCGCCCCCGGCCTCGAACGCATGCGCGCGCTCGACGACGGCTGCGGCATCGGCGCCTACGTCGAGCGCCTGCGCCCGTTGGCGCGGGAGGTCTGGGGCCTCGACTACGAACCCGAGCGAGTGGCCGAAGCGGCGCGCCGGCTGGGCCCTGACCGCCTGCTGGTCGCCGCGGCCGAGGCCCTGCCCTTCGCCGAGGGCAGCTTCGACCTGGTGCTCTCCAACGAGGTCATCGAGCACGTCGCCGACGACCGCCAGGCGGTCGCCGAGATGGTGCGCGTGCTGCGACCCGGCGGCCGGGCGGTGATCTTCTGCCCCAACCGCTGGTACCCCGTCGAGCAGCACGGGGTGTACTGGCGCGGGGTCTACCGCTTCGGCAACGTCCCGCTCGTCAACTACCTGCCCGACCCTCTGCGCAACCGGCTGGCGCCCCACGTGCGCACCTACACCCGGCGCGCGCTGCTGAAACTTTTCGACGGCCTGCGCGTTGAAGTGGTGTCGCACGGGCGCATCTTCGGGGGCTACGACAACCTGGTTGCCCGCTTCGGGCTGCCGGGCCGCGCCCTGCGCGCCGCCGCCCAGGGAGCCGAGCGCTCGCCCCTCCAGGTTCTCGGCTTGTCGCACCTCTTGGTGGTGCGGAGAATCGAGTAGCGCCAATAGTTAGAATCCCGACCGCATTCCCAGCTTGAGAGCTCCCGCACGCCTTAAGACCAAGTCCGGGCACCGGCCGCGCGCCCGGCTCCACGCCACCTGGTCGCCCATCGGCCAGCGTGAGAAGCGCACCACCCTGCTGCGCGTGCTGGGCCTGATGCTCGGGCTGGTGATGGTGCTCGGCCTGGCCGCCGACGCCTACGCCGAGTCCTTCCTGGGCTCGCTGCCCGACATCCGGGGCCTGGACGCCTCCAGCCTTGGCGGCGACATCTTCATCACCGACCGCAACGGCCGGCTGCTGGCCGATGTCACAGACCAGGGCAACCGCAAGATCTACGTCCACCTCAGCCAGGTGGCGCCGGTCATGACCAAAGCCACGGTCGCCATCGAGGACAAGAACTTCTGGACTAACCCCGGCTTCGATCCCGAGGCCATCGTGCGCGCCGCGCTCAGCAACTTCAGGTCCCGGACCATCACCGGCGGCGCCTCGACCATCACCCAGCAGCTTGCCAAGCAGCTCTTCCTCACCCCCGATCAGACCTACGAGCGCAAGGTCAAGGAGCTGGTGCTGGCCTATCAGTTGAACAACTCCTACACGAAGGAGCAGATCCTCGAGCTGTACCTCAATCGCAGCTACTACGGGGCCCAGTCCTACGGGGTGCAGGCGGCCGCCGTGACCTACTTCCACAAGGACGCCAAGGACCTCGACCTCGCCCAGGCGGCGATGCTGGCCGGGCTGCCCCAGGCGCCGGCCCAGTGGAGCCCGATCGTCAACCCGGAGGCGTCCAAAGCCCGCCAGCACGAGGTGCTCAACGCCATGGTCAGGCTGGGCTACATCACGCCCGAGGACATGGGCAAGGCCCAGGACGAGAAGCTCGACATCTACGGCCCGGTGACCAACTGGTCGGCGCCCCACTTCGTCGACTACGTGCTCAAGGAGCTGGAGCAGCTGGGCTTCAAGCCCGGCCACGCGCAGCTCCTGGTCAAGACCACGCTCGACCTCGACAAGCAGGGCTTCGCCGAGAAGGTCGTGCGCGACAACCTGAACGCCAACACCTATCGCGACCCGGGCGGCCTCCTGAGCTCGTCGCTGGTCTCCATGGACCCCAAGACGGGCCAGATACTCGTCATGGTCGGGTCACCCGACTACAACGGGCCCGGCGGCAAGTTCAACTTCACCACCACCTACCGGAACCCCGGCTCCTCGGTGAAGCCGTTCACCTACGGCGCGGTGATCAACGCTCGCAAGGCGACCATGGACACCCCGATCGCCGACAGCCCCAGCCCGCTCGTCATCAGCCAGGGCCCGGGCATCGAGCCCTACAAGGTCTACAACTACGACCACGGGACCCACGGCGTGCAGCCGCTGCGGGTCTGCCTGGCCAGCTCCCTGAACATCCCGGCAGTCAAGTCAGAGCTCTCGATCGGGGTGCCCGCCGTGCTCGAGTTCTGGCGCAACCTGGGCCTCCATCCCTGGGATCCCAGCGGCGACCCCAACGGCCCGGTCTACAACTACGGCGCGGCGCTCACCCTGGGCGGCTATCCGATCACCACCCTCCAGGAGGTGACCGCGCTCTCGGTGTACGCGAACATGGGGGTCTACCACCCCGCCGAGGCGCTCCTCACCGTGACCGACGTGCACGGGCAGGTGCTGTACCAGGCCAACCCTGACGCCACCAAGCGGCAGGCCATCGACCCCGGGGTTGCGTTCATCATCGCCTCGATCCTGAGCGACGACAACAACCGGGCCCTGATCTTCGGCCACAACAGCCCGCTGCACATGTCCGACCACACCTCGGCCGCCAAGACGGGTACCACCGACAACTTCAAGGACGCGCTCACCATCGGCTTCACGCCGGACATCGCGACGGTGATCTGGGTCGGCGACATCCTCGACCTCAACCACACGATGTTCAACGGGTCTGACGGCGTGTTCGTGGCCGCGCCGGCCTGGCACACCTACATGGAAGGAGTCCTGGCCGGGGTGCCCGACAAGTGGTACAGCCCGCCCTCCGACGTGGTCAAGGGCCCGGGCAACAGCTGGTACCTCAACGACGCCACCAAGATCGACAAGCTGCCCAACGACAACCCCACGCCGAGCCCCTCGCCGCCGGACTACGGGATCCCGCCCGACCCCGGCGCCCCGCAGGCGGTGCCGGTGGCCACCCCCACACCCAAGCCGACGCCGACCAAGCCACCCCGCTAGTGGACCGTTCCGGCCAAATCTAGACCCGACCGGGACAGTCCTCTAACCCTCCGTACAATCGGGCCGCGTGCCCATAGCCGATCTCTCGGTCGCCGTCGAGGAGCTGCCCGGCTCCCAGCTGAGCCTCACCCTGGAGGTGCCCCAAGCCGAGGTCGACAAGGCCTTCGACCGCGCGCTCCAGCGCTTCCAGTCCAAGGCCAAGATCGAGGGCTTCCGGCCGGGCAAGGCGCCGCGCGAGCTGGTCGAGGCGCGGGTCGGCCCCGCCGCCCTGCGCGAGGAGGCGATCGAGATCCTGGTGCCCGAAGCCGTGAGCCAGGTGCTGGTGGACAAGGGCATCGAGGCCATCGAGCGTCCGCGCGTCGAGATCGGAGACTTCGAACGCGGGCGCGACGCCCGCTTCACGGCCAAGGTCACCGTCTACCCGGAGGTGGGGCTGCCCGACCTGGACAAGCTGGACGTGCGGAAGCCGGAGACCACGGTCACCGAGGAGATGGTCGACCGCCGGCTGGGGGAGCTGCGCGAGCAGGTGGCCGAGATCACCCCGGT
>Ga0207646_10004624_pt1 | contig 14872 bp, 14 predicted proteins | sample KBSK5502metaG_FD_184343 | JGI IMG/M metagenome (GOLD analysis project Ga0207646, IMG submission 184343) | Corn, switchgrass and miscanthus rhizosphere microbial communities from Kellogg Biological Station, Michigan, USA - KBS K5-50-2 metaG... | ecosystem: Host-associated > Plants > Roots >... | reverse complement strand
TCTCCGTCTACTCCACCTCCTGCGAATCCGCCCCAGTCGCAGGCTCCGGCTCCGGTAACGACGCAACCGGCTACTCCTCAGCAACAACCTCAGCCCCAATCGCCTGAGCCCCAGGGTCAGCAGCAACAACCGGCTCAGCAACAACAGTCTCAGCAGCCCAACCAAACTCCCGAGCCAGCTCCCGGCCAGCAGCCCGGGCAACCCGCGCCGGGCACCCCCGCGGGTCAGGAACCTGACACCACAGGCGGTGGCTTTGTGTTCCGCGCCCAAGCGCAAGAGGTCATGCTACACGCCACAGTAGTGGACGAAAAGCAGCGTCTGATTACCAATCTGACTCGCAACGCCTTTCAAGTCTTCGAGAATGGACAGCCCCAGCCAATCACTTCCTTTCGCCACGAAGACGTCCCGGTGGCGATGGGCATTGTCATCGACAATTCCGGCTCCATGCGGGAAAAGCGCGACAAGGTCGCCAAGGCAGCCGAGAATCTGGTCGCTTCCAGCAATCCCCAGGACCAGGTGTTCGTAGTCAATTTCAGTGATGAATATTATCTGGATCAGGACTTCACCAATGATCCCAAAAAATTGCGCGGCGCACTGGAGAAGCTCGAATCCCGCGGTGGAACCGCTCTCTATGACGCGGTCGTTGCCTCCGCCGACCATCTGAAAAAGAACGCCAAATTGCAGAAGAAAGTTTTATTCGTAGTCACCGACGGTGAAGACGACGCCAGCCGCGAATCTCTGGAGCAGTCTGTCCGTCACCTTCAGGAAGAAAACGGACCCACCATCTATGCCATCGGCATTCTGGGCGAGGAGAAGCAAAGACGCGCCAGGCGCGCCCTCCAAACCATCGCAGAGCGCACCGGTGGAATCGCTTTCCTGCCCAAATCAGCAGATGAGGTCGACGAAATCAGTCGCACCGTCGCCAAAGATATCCGCAATCAATACACCATCGTCTATAGACCCACCACTCCCAAGCGTGTCGGCGGATACCGCACCATTAAGGTAGATGCTCGCGCCAGCGGCTATAAAGGCCTGGTCGTAAGAACCCGCAGCGGCTACTACCCCGGCCAGGAACAAGCATCCACCGGCGGTTCGAACTGATTCAATCCCATTGTCATCCTGACTGTCAACGCGTTGTCATCCTGAGCGGATTTTTCGCGAAGGATCTTACGAAGTGTTTGAATTAGCAAGTGCGCATACGGGACCTAGGTTTTCCCTGAACCGTGATCGTGAACTGGTTCTTCGAGATGGACCCTTGTTTTGCCATTCAACCCTGATTGACGCCACCCTCACGCCTTCCGTACCCTGTAGAGTGCAAACCAAGAGCATCGAGAGTTCCCGCCTGCGCGTCGCTGACGACATAACCGACCTGGTCGGCGAAACTCCCATCCTTCATTTGCGACGGATCGCTCCCCCAAGCTCAGCCGCAATCTACGCCAAGCTGGAGTATTTGAATCCTGGAGGAAGCGTAAAAGACCGCGCCGCCATCGGCATCATCCGCCGCGCCGAGGACGAAGGCCTGCTTAAGCCCGGAGGCACCATCGTCGAAGCCACGGCAGGGAACACCGGAATCGGCCTGGCGTTAATCGGAGTGAATCGCGGCTACAAAGTTGTGCTCTTTGTCCCTGAACACTTTTCCGAAGAAAAAGTTTTAATCATGCGCGCCCTCGGCGCCGAAGTCATCCGCACCCCCGACGCCGACGGCATGGCCGGAGCCATCACCAAAGCCAAAGAACTCGCCGCGCGCGACCCCAAAGCGTTCATGGCAGCGCAATTCGAAAATCCTTCCAACTCCGACTACCACTACGAAACCACTGCCCGCGAAATCTTCGATCAGATGGAAGGCCGCATCGACGCTCTGGTAATCGGCGTAGGAACTTCAGGCACTTTTACCGGCGTAGCGCGTTATTTAAAAGAGCGTCTTCCCCACGTCCAAGCCTATGCGGTCGAAACTCAGGGTTCAATTCTCGGAGGAGGGAAGCCCGGCAAACACAAAGTTGAAGGCATCGGTTCCAGCTTCATCCCCAAAAATTTTGATCCCGCTGTATGTGACGAAGTAATCATGGTGACCGATCCCGACGCATTCGGCATGGTGAAAGACTTGGCCTCGGTTGAAGGCGTGTTGTCCGGCTCCAGCGGCGGCGCCAATGTTTTCGCCGCTGTGCAAGTTGCCCAACGCCTAGATCCCGGAAAACGTGTAGTTACGATGATCCCAGATTCCGCGGAGCGCTATTTGTCCAAGAAGATCTTCGAAGGCGGAATTTGAAGGGATGTCATCCTGAACGGCGTCAGCCGCGGAGGATCTTACGAAGCGATTGCATCAGCAAGTCCGCCTACAGGATCCTTCGCGGCTGACGCCGCTCAGGATGACAGCACTAGAAAGATTCATTCGTTACGAGTCGGTTCGAGTTGGGGCATGCTGATCTTTTGGTACCAGCCATAACTTAAGTCTTTCCAGTTGGGATTGGTCGATTCGATCAGGCTGAGCTTCTTCTTCCGTAGCCAGCCTTTGAGTTCCTTCTCTCGGCCGATAGCTCGGTAGACATTAGAATAGCGTTCGAAATAAACCAGGTTGCTGACATTATATTTGGCTGTGAATCCGCCGAAAAAATGTGCCTTGTGCTGAAAGACACGTCGTTCGAGTTTGCTGGTGACACCTATGTAGAGAACGCGACGTTGGCTGCTCGTGATGTATACGAAGTATGATTTCATATGACAACTCTAGGGATACTGTTCGACTTAGATCTATTACGCGGCCTTGCTGATTCAATCACTTCGTAAGATCCTTCGCGATGAATCCGCTCAGGGTGACAGATTCGGGACCGACTCGGGACACTGATCAACTCGGATCTTACCAAGCGGTGGGAATCAGCAAGACCGCATACAGGATTCAAGACTGAGTCGTATCCCTAATCTGTCATCCTGAGCGGTCTTTTCGCGAAGGATCTTACGAGACGATTGATTCAGCAATAACGTGGACAGGCCCTACTCGACAGCAACCCTCTCCACCACAGGAATCTCATGAAACCAAAATCCGGATTCGCCACCCGCGCCATCCACGCCGGCCAGGAACCCGACCATGAAACCGGCGCAGTCACCGTCCCCATCTACGCGACTTCCACATACGTTCAGCAAGAACTGGGCAAGCACAAGGGATACGAGTACGCCCGTGTCTCCAATCCCACCCGCACTCGCCTGGAAGAAAACCTCACTGCGCTCGAAGGTGGCACCAGTTCACGCGTCTTCGCCAGCGGCATGGCGGCTATCAACGCCATCTGCACTATGTTCAAATCCGGAGACCACGTGGTCTGCGGCCACAATCTTTATGGTGGCGTGCCGCGTCTCTTCAACCAGATTCTCGCGGACTTCGGCATGGAATTCACGTACGTGGACACTTCCGACGTGAGGAATATAGAACGTGCCCTGCGCAAGAGCACGCGCATGGTCTATATCGAGACCCCCACCAACCCTCTGATGGCGCTCAGCGATATCGAAGCTATCAGCAAAGTTTGCCATCGCAAGAAAGTCGACGTGGTCGTAGACAACACTTTTATGTCGCCATATTTCCAGCAACCCATTGCGCTGGGCGCGGACATGGTCGTCCACTCCACCACCAAGTTTCTTAACGGTCACAGCGACGGCTTGGGAGGCGTAGTAGTCTGCACCACCCGCGAGCAGGCTGAAAAGCTAGCGTTCGTGCAAAAAGCTGCGGGTGCGATCCTTTCGCCATTTGAATGCTGGCTGGTGTTGCGCGGAGTCAAAACTCTCGCTGTCCGCATGGAGCAGCACAATCGCAACGGAAGATTTGTCGCCGAGTTCCTGGCCAGACATAAGAAAGTTAAAAAAGTTTTTTATCCCGGACTACCCGACCATCCCCAATATCAGCTGGCACAGCGCCAGATGACCGGCTTCGGCGCCATGATCAGCTTTGAAACCGGCTCTCTATCCAACGCCAAAAAGATGTTGAAAAAAGTGCGCGTGTGTTCGCTCGGTGAATCCCTGGGCGGCGTCGAAACGCTCATCTCCCATCCCGCCACCATGACACACGCCGCCGTAGGCGAAAAAGGACGAAAAGAAATTGGCATCACCGACGGCATGGTGCGGATCTCCGTTGGCATTGAAAACGTAGAAGACATCATCGCCGATCTCGATCAATCTCTGGGCTCAATCTAGAGTTTTTGGCTTGGACGGACGATGCGCCTAGCTGGCAACTGACAACTAATTAGTTACTAAAGTCACTCATAACTATTGAAATCCCGGCCACTCCCACCCACAACTTCCTACAATATTCAGGGTTCACAGACATGTACGACGCAACGACATTATTTCAGGGAGTGTGACATGCGACGAACTCTAACTGCTAGCGCTGTTCTGTTGTCCGCCTCGTTGTTTTCGTTTGGGCAAACTATCCCTTCGCAGGCGCCAGTATCATCCGCCACGCAGGCTGATCGCAAAGATCTTCGTCACGATAGGCGCGATATTCGCCATGATCGGCGAGACATCCGTTCCGACCGCCGTGACCTGAACCAGGATCGCCGCGAGCGCAATGGCGACCGCCGTGAGATCCGAGCGGATAAAGCGGACGTAAGGCAAGATCGACGCGAATTACGTCAGGACATCAGGAACGGCGACACCGCCGCTGCGGCCAAAGAGAGAGCCGATATCCGTGCCGACCGCAAGGATCTGAAGAGCGATCACCACGATCTGCGCTCCGATCGTCGCGACCTTCGCCATGACCGTCGGGATGTGCATACTGATCGGCGCGACATTCGTCACGATAAACGCGACCTCCATCACGACCGCAAAGATCTCCGTGGCGATCGTCGGGAAGACCGTCGGGACCTGCGGGAGGTCAGCTATGACAAGCGCAAAGCGCACTCCAAAAAGTAACTCATCCGCGTGAACGAGAACGGGCGGCGAGATTCTCGCCGCCCGTTTTCCTATTCTGTCATCCTGAGCGGGTTTTCGCGAAGGATCTTACGAAGCGATCGAATCGGTAAGACGCAAAAAGGATTCAAGTTCAGCCCTTTCCATTTTCGCCGTCGTTCGTAGCGCCGGTGTCCCTGGCGGCAACTCCAACGTGCAACTAGCACCGGAACTCACCTCACCGAATCGCCGATCCACTGCAAGTACTCCGCACTTCCGTCCTCCACCGGGATTGAAATACACTCCGGCACCTCATAAGAATGCAATTCAGTTATCGCGTCACGCACCCGCTCAAACGCTTCATCTGTTGTCTTGATCACGAGTAGCCACTCCTGCGCCTGTTCGACCTCCCCCTCCCAACGATAAATCGATTCGACCGCGACGATATTGATGCAGGCAGCCAGCATCCGCTCCACTAGGGCTCGAGCAATCTTCTGCGCCTCTTCTTTGGATCCCGCCGTACTCAGCACCAATTTCTTATCAGTCATATAAAATCACTCGTTCAGTTATGAGCTTTCGGCAAACAAATCAAAGATTACCACTTCACCCTTAGCGAGAGGCCAGCCATGGCGCTGCAGATCAAATTCGGCACCTCGGGATGGCGAGCCGTCATGGCCGAGGAGTTCACCTTTGCCAATGTGCGCCGCGCGATCAAAGGAATTGCACGTTACGTAATTTCGCAAAAGCTCTCCGGAGCGCGAATCATCGTAGGACGCGATCCCAGATTTCTGGGCGAGACCTTCTGCTCCATTGCAACAGAAATCCTTTCCTCCCACGGAATCACGCCGCTGCTGATCGCCGAAGCCGCACCCACGCCCGCCATCTCTTACGCTGTAATCCTCGAGCGTGCTGACGGCGCCATCAACTTCACGGCGTCGCATAATCCGCCAGAGTACAACGGCATCAAGTTCTCCACGCCCGACGGCGCACCCGCGTTACCCGAGGTCACCAAGAAGATCGAGGCAGAAATCGTCGCCGCGGACAAGGAAAGTGAAGCTGTTCCGTCGCAAAACGCGCAAGCAGATGCGCAGCCCCTGGACCCTCGGGACGCTTATCTCGCGCGCTTGCGGGAAATCATCGATTTCCCAGTCATCAAAAAAGCCGGCCTGCGCGTTGTGTATGACCCGCTCTGGGGCGCAGCCCGGGGATATCCCGACACGTTGTTGCGCGACGCAGGCGTGAAAGTGGAGACGGTTCACGACTACCGCGATGTCCTCTTCGGCGGACACGCTCCCGAACCCGAAGACTACCTGCTCAACCCTCTCCGCGAACAGCTGCACGCAACCAAAGCCCACATCGGCATCTCGACCGACGGCGACGCCGACCGCTTCGGCATCGTCGATGAAGACGGAACTTTCTTCCAGCCCAACTACATCATTGCCTTGCTCTTCGACTATTTGGTCGAGAGTCGCGGCTGGAAAAACGGTGTCGCCAAATCCGTAGCCACCACAAATATGATCAATGCCCTGGCAAAACGTCACAAAATCCCGCTGCACGAAACTCCCGTAGGCTTCAAATACATCGGCGAACTGATAAAGGAGGACAAAATCGCCATCGGCGGCGAAGAAAGCGCCGGACTTTCCATCCGTCATCATGTTCCCGAAAAAGACGGCATCCTCGCCGGCCTCCTCTGCTGCGAGATGGTGGCCCGGCGAGGCAAGCCTCTCGGAGCACAATTAAGCCGGCTATTTGCCGAAGTTGGTTCCTTTTACCCCCAACGTATGAACTTCCACTTGACGCCGCCAGTGAAAGCGAAGTTCACTGGAAAGCTAGAGCAGGCACCAGGCGAATTCTTCGGCCGCAAGGTTAGCGAGGTCGTGCGCACCGACGGCTTGAAGCTCGTTTTCGACGACGGCTCCTGGGTCTGTTATCGAGTTTCGGGCACTGAGCCGGTAGTCCGGGTTTATTCCGAAGCCAGCAGCAAAGAGGGATTAGAAAAGTTGAGCGCCGCAGCCAAAAAATGGATCTTCGAATAGTACAGCTTCCAAAAATCCGCATCCTTCGACGCCCCGAGCATGGATTGCGTGCACTGGTCGAACGCGCTCCTCAGGCGGAAGCTTTCACCGAACGCGTCTTCGAAAAACTGCGCCCGTATCTAACCTGGCTTCATGCCGCCCGCCGGAGATTGGCCACCGCAGCCGTGGGCATACTCACCGTATGGCTGTTCGTGCATGTAACGTTCGGCGCCAACGGCATGGTCGTCTATCGCGCCAAACGCGCGGAGTACCAGCGCCTCCAAAAAGAAATCGACGCCTTGCAAAACGAAAACGACCGCTACACCGGCCAGATCAAAGATTTGAAAACCGATCCCCGCGCGATTGAGAAAGAAGCCCGCGAGCAGTTGCACTACACTCGTCCCGGCGAAGTGATTTACGTATCTCCCGCTCCGCCACAGCCCCAATCGCCTTCGACAAACGCCGCCAGAAAATAGCCGCCCTAACAACTTTTCCGCCGCTCTATGTTATAGTTCCCGGCAACTCTGATTTCTAAAACCTACCGGCTGCAAGCATGTTTGCTCCATCGCTGTGCGGTTGGTAATCTGCAAGGCGCTTGCAGCGGAAGTGCCCTTTGATTTCTGCTCTGAATCCGCGGCCTCAGCCGCAAAACTCGAGGAGATGTGCGCTATGAAAAAGCTATTGCTGATTTGTTTTGTTCTGTCCCTGGCACTGTTCATGGTCACAATGAGCTACGCTGGCTCGAAGACCGAGACCGTGAATGGATATGTATCCGACTCCATGTGCGGAGCCAAAGGCGCCTCGGCCGACCAGGCCGAGTGCACCAAGAAGTGTGCCGAGAAAGGTGCCAAATTAGTCGTGGTCACCGACAGCGACAAGAAAGTTCTCGCCGTCGACAACCCCGACACCCTCAAAGGTCATGAAGGACATCACGTAGCCGTCACCGGCCACGTCGAAGGCGATTCCATCCACGTGGAAACCGTCAAAATGTTGTGAAGTAGAACTCAGAACGGTTCAGGGCGGCCGAGAGGTCGCCCTATTTATTTGTGTGCCGAGCATGTTCGATAGCTTGGAGGTGAAAGTCCTCTACCCAACCTGATGGAGGTGAAGGGTTAGTGAAGCGCAAGGGCGTTGTCGCAAGGCAGCGTCTGAAAGAAGCGTGGAGCAAACACGCGAGCCGATGAACAAGAACTGGATAGGAGGCCTACGGTGCCGGGCGAGCGGGCAAATGATCGCGAAGCCCACATCCATCAAAGGTACTTGTGGTAAATCCAGCGGTTGCGCGTGGAAGGCGATCGAACTTACCTCGGGAGATCTGCTGCATGTCACGGAATCGCGACTGAGGGTGGAGAGAATCACTCTGACCGTGCGGCAGAAGTCAGCAGCGGGCGTATTAGTCGCGAAAGCGATGAAGGCCCAAACCGCAGGGAGCGACAAGTAGGACGCAGGACTCGATGAGCGACAAGCGGCAGAAGAACCAGCTAGTGCTGGCCTTTACCGAGGAGGGGAGGAGTGAAGCTCCGAAGGCTTCTTAGGAAGGGACCGAATCGCTCACGGCGAAATGCGAAACCGAACGTCCAGCTAGCCACGAACCGTTGATGGAAGAAGTCTGCGAGCGGGAAAACTGCTGGCAGGCTTACAAGCGAGTCCAAGCGAACAAAGGAAGTCCGGGGATCGACGGCATGAAAGTCGGAGAGCTCTCGGGCTACCTGAAGCAGCACTGGCCCTCTATACGGGAGCAGCTGTTGCGTGGGACCTACCAACCACAACCGGATCAATGGATCCGGCATCGTCTACGATCCATGATCTGGAAGCAATGGAAACGCGGCACAACGCGGTACGCGAAGCTACGTCACCTCGGGGTAGGAAAGGATCTCGCTGCACAAACGGCGGGCAGTCCTCTCGGCCCATGGCGACTGGCGAGTAGCCCCGCTCTGCAATACGCGTTACCCATCGCCTACTTTGACGCTCGCAGTCTTCCTCGACTCTTCGATGACCTAGCGTAACCCCACTGAACCGCCGGATGCGGGACCCGCATGTCCAGGTGGTGTGGCAGGGGCGAGTGGGCGACCACTCCCCCTATGCCGATTGACGTTTTATTTTCAGGCCGCGCGCACATTGGCCCCCAGACGCCTACCGCACCACACCCTCCAGCGGAGAACTCGCGGTCGCATATAACTTCTTCGACATCCGCCCCGACAGATAAGCTTCGCGCCCCGCGATCACGGCATGCTTCATGGCCACCGCCATCCGAACCGGATCCTGCGCCCCGGCAATACCCGTATTCATCAGCACCGCGTCCGCCCCCAGTTCCATCGCAATCGTCGCATCGGACGCTGTCCCCACCCCCGCATCCAGAATCAGCGGCACGCCGGTAATCATCTCCCGCAAAATTTGGATATTCGCCGCGTTCTGAATTCCCAGTCCGCTGCCAATAGGCGCTCCCAGCGGCATGATCGCGCTCGCGCCCGCATCCAGCAACCGTTTGGCAAACACTACATCATCGGACGTATACGGCAGCACCGTGAATCCTTCCTTCACCAGCACCCGCGTCGCTTCGAGCGTCGCCTGCACATCGGGATAGAGCGTTGCCTGATCCCCAATCACTTCCAGCTTCACCCAATCCGACAATCCAACTTCGCGCCCCAACCGCGCCGCGCGGATCGCCTCATCCGCGGTGTAGCATCCCGCAGTATTGGGCAACAGAAAATATTTCTTGGGATCGATGTAGTCCAGCAGCGACTCTTTACTGCGATCCAGATTGACGCGCCGCACCGCGACCGTCACCATCTCCGCTCCACTGGCTTCGAGCGCCCGCGAGTTTTCCTGAAACGATTTGTACTTCCCCGTCCCGACAATCAGCCGCGACCGAAATTCCCGCCCAGCAATGATCAATGCGTCTGTCATGGATCTATTGTAATGAAACCCAAGCGCGAGGGTGGATGGGAAATATCCCCACGATCTTAGATGTTGAAGGCAACGCCAGCACCAAAATTACTCACGAGGGTGCCCCCTCGATAAGAGCGAAGGCTCTCTCAAGGGCATAGTCATCCTGGGCGGTGCGTAAGCACCGCTTGTTTTGCCAGAGAGGTTGAGGACCAAGACTCTGGAAATCTCACGCTGAATCATCTCGCGGTGGAACTCGTTCCACCAACCATCGATTCGGTCTAAACATCAACCATGATTCTTCTATGCGAACATCCCGCCCCGTGCGGGATGCGAGAGCGCCCAATCAACGTTCACGGTCTAGCTTGCGCCGACCAGGGGCACCCGCGGGCTGCTCTCGATGCGAACGATTCCGCCTTTGCTTCTCGGGCGCGCGCGGCCTTTGTTTCTGCCTTTGTCATAAGCCTCCACTAGCTCCGCGTCGTGTCGGCAACGTCTAAACCCGTGCCTTTGAATCTTTTTGCATAAGAATATGTTTCGGCTGCGTCACCGAACTCCCTGTTTGGGTGGGTCACTGTCGGTCGAGGAGCAGGAGGCGTTGGCAGATTCCCTGATTTCTAATCTCGATGGCAAGGTAGATGAGGGCGTGCAAGCCGCCTGGGCAGAGGAAATTGCGAGGCGGGTCGATGAAATTCGGTCCGGGAAAGCAACCATGATCCCATCCGAGGAAGTACGACGACGCCTGGCCGCTCGGCTACTCGATGGCCGGATGTAGGCCTTATCGCGTCCACGCCCAGGCACCCCCACGTTTCTAAAATCGCGAAACATGGGGCACCCGGCCGAAAGAGAACCACTGGTTAAGAACGCCGTATAGCGCGTACCACTGCCGCACTTTCTCTAAAGTTTGCTCGAAGACGCGGCGGGCCTCCGGCGTACCCAGAAGAGGAGCGCGATGGTAGCAGCTGAAGGTGATGAAATGCAGGTTGCGCGTCTGCTGAAATCGTTTGAGTCCCCAAGGCATGGGGTGAGGTTACAACGGAAGTCCGCGGAACATTGTGATGGGTGGCCTTCCCCACCAACCTCCCCACCCTGTCTTTCCAAAAACGGGAAAGACAAGGGTGGGGCACCCTCGTGGTTTCATCGCGAATTCTGCGTGACTGCACCAGAGGTCTCCGCTTGCGCATACAACTCTTCAATTCTCTCCCGATACCGTTCTTCTACCACCCTCCGGCGCAACTTCATACTCGCGGTTAAGGTCCCACTCTCCGCGGAAAATTCCTCCGCGATCAACAACACTTTCTTGAGCTGCTCGAAGCGGGCCAGATTCTGATTCAAGTCCGCGACAATTCCTTCATACAGCGCGCGTACTTTTGGATGTTCGACGAGTTCCTGACGCGACGAGAATTCCACATTGTTGCTGCGGGCCCATTCTTCCAACAAAGGGAAATATGGCGAGATGAGGACAGCAGGGAACTTGCGCTTGTCGCCGAATACCACCGCTTCCGCGACCAGGGCATTGTGCTTGAGCGAGTTCTCGATCGGTTGCGGAGCGATGAATTTTCCGCCCGAAGTTTTGATCAGATCTTTCTTCCGGTCGGTGACAGAGAGAAATCCGTCCGCATCAAGATTGCCGATGTCCCCGGTCTTGAACCAGCCATCCGTGAAAGCATTTCGCGTTTCTTCCGGCATCTTCCAGTAGCTACCAAGAACGGACGGACCACGCACCAGGATCTCGCCATCCTCAGCGATGCGCACTTCCACATTCTTTAGCGGCTTGCCCACCGTGCCGAGTTTATGCGCCTTGGGATTATTGACGGCGATCACTGGCGAGGTTTCAGTCAGCCCATAGCCTTCATGAATGCGAATCCCGATGAGGGCATACCACTCGGCCAGTTCGCGTCCCAGAGGTGCGCCTCCGGAGATGAAAAGTTGCGCCCGCCCGCCCATGCCCGCCCGCACCTTGGAGTAAACCAAACGGTTGGCGAGCTTCCATGAGAACGTCTGCGGAGTTTGTCCGGCAAGAATGTCAGCTTCGTGGTCGCGTCCCACCTTGAGGGCCCATTGATAAATTTGTCGCTTGGGAAACCCCCTGGCTTGCGAATCTACTTTTGTGTGAACCTTCTCATAAACCCGCGGCACACCAACAAAGATAGTCGGCCGCACTTCCAGCAGCGCCTGCGGCAACTGCTCCACCGAGGGCACGTACGCAATCGTCACTCCGTGATAAAGCATGACGAAATCCACATGCCGCGCCGTGACATGCGACAGCGGAAGAAACGACATGCTGATCATCCCGCGCTGAATGCCAAAGTCTAAGAGCGAACACGCCAGATTCGACGCCATGTTCCCATGCGTCAACATCACCCCCTTGGGCGTCCCCGTGGTCCCCGAGGTATAAATAATGGTAGCCAGATCGTCGGGCTGAATGGCGCGACCCGCAGCGTCCGACTGCGAATGGTTTTCCGCCGTGCCCTCCTTCATCAGATCGGACATGAGAGACGCCCGCGTCCTATCAACCGTGTCCATGACAACAATTTTTTCCACCACCGTCTGATCTTGAATGCTGAGAACTTTTTGTAGGTGTTGCCCGTTGGAAACAAAAACGATCCGCGCCCCCGAGTCGCGCAGGATGTACGCCGTCTGCTCCGCCGTCAGCGTGGTATAAATCGGGACCACCACTGCCCCCAGCAGCAGGCAAGCAAAGTCCGCAACAGTCCACTCCGCCCGGTTCTCACTAAGAATCGCAACCCGATCCCCCTTCGAAATCCCCCACCCCGCCAGCGCCCGGCTAACGCCACCCACCTTTTGCTGCAGTTCCCGCGAAGAGATTGGGATCCAGCCGCCGGATTCGCGAACCATCATGACGCGAGGATCACCCCGCTCGACCACCGCGAAATAAATGTCATTAAGAGTAAGCAAGCTCATGCGAAATGATTTTGAAGCTGACTGCTGAATGCTGAATGCTGCAACAAAAATGTACGTCGTCCCCGCCCCCAAAACAATGCCAACTTAGTTGACCCTACCCATCCGAAAGGCTAAGCTTTCGCTAGCATTCCGGAGACCTCCTATGCGAAAAGTTCTGTCGAGCACCCTGACCGCGATGCTGCTGGCGGTATTGATGTCGCCTCAACTTCAAGCTGACGAAAAAAAGCCCGTGCCACTACCTCCGAAATTAAAAGTTGGCGATGCAGCCCCGGATTTCAAACTTCAATACTTCACCGGCAGCGACCTGAAAGACGTCAACCTAAGCGATTACCGCGGCAAGAAAAACGTCGTGCTGGCGTTTTATGTGTTCGCCTTCACCGGAGGTTGAACCGAGCAAATGAAAAACTTCCAGAAGAATTTACAAAAACTGGAAGCTTCCGACACCCAGGTCCTGGGTGTAAGCATGGATAGCCCCTTCGCCAATAAAGCCTTCGCCGACCAGATCGGCGTCACCTTCCCCCTGCTCAGCGACTGGGGCGGAGAAGTCACTCGCAAATACGGAATCTACACCGACAAATACAAAGCCGCCCGCCGAGTAAATTTCCTAATCGGCAAAGACGGCACAATCCTAGAAGAACAAATCGACAGCGAGGCCATCGACCCCACAAAACTCGTAGCCGCCTGCGAACGCCACAAGCTAAAGAATTGATGTAGAATAACAACGCGGGGTGGAGCAGTCTGGTAGCTCGTTGGGCTCATAACCCAAAGGTCGGTGGTTCAAATCCACCCCCCGCAACCAACCTCATACTATTGAATACTCAGGGTCAGCGCATTTGCCGCTGGCCTTTGTTCTTGTTCATTCCGTGCAGTAACGTGCAGAATTCTCCCAAGTTCATCAGCAATTCTGCGTTCGTCTGCCGTGATCGCGTGCGTGTAACCCATCGTAGTTTGCGCCTCGGCGTGGCCCAGCCGATTCAGCCGGACCGCCATCGGTGCCCCGATCTGATCGAGCAGTGTGGCGTTGCCGTGCCGAAATGCGTGGAAACCACACTGCGGGATCCCTAACTTCTTGAGCAAGGGATGGAATTTGCGCTTACGTACCAAGCTGTGATCCCACGGGGTGCCGTTCTGAGTGGCAAACAGCAGCCCTGGTGGGTTTGGTCGCCAGGTGCGTAAGTAGACGCGCAAGTGTTCTACCAACTCCGCTGAGATCGGAAAACGCCGATTTCCCTTGCGGGACTTCACCGTCTGAACTTGCCCTCGCCACACGCTCTGGTGGACATGGATGAGAGCATTCTCCAGATCCAGGTCGGCAACCCGAAGACCACAGATTTCGCCGCCCCGGATCCCGGTTTCGGCCAGGATGGAGTAGAAGGTTTGGTGAGGCTCGCTGGCGGAGTCAATAACGCGCTTAATCTCATCCAGCGATAGAGTGAACGTCTGCACCAATCCGCGCTTGGGAAGTACCAGGCCCTCAAACGGATCGTGAGCCACATAGCCCCACGCTCGGGCACTACTCCACATCATGCGTAGCGTCGCGACCAAGTTCCGGATGGTTTTAGCGTTGCAGTCACAACCGGAAACAAATGCCTGCAACTGTTGTCCGTCCAGATCCTTGAGAGCGCAGCTGCCCAATTGCGGCACTAACCACTTCCTCAATTGGCTACGTGTCGAGCTTTGCGTACTGGGTTTATGTTGAGACAAGGCCGTCGCATCCCATCGATTTGCGAACTCCGCAAACGTTGCTGTCGGTCTTGCCCTGTAGATTGGACTGTTGATGGTTGACAGACGGGTTTCCAGAGCGCGCAGGGCGAGCTTCCGCGTCGGATAGTCCCGGATCGTGCCGAGGACCTCCCATTGATACGGACGTGCAATGGTTCCGTTTGGTTGAACCACGTCTTCCCGCCACCTGCCTACCCAGAGCCCATTTGTGGGAATGCCTCGATTGGGAACGAGGCTCCCCTTCTGGTAGCGTCTTCGGGCCATTGATACCTCTTTCGGCCCGTTGACCTGTTGCCCTTGGGGACGGATTGTAGCAGCAAAATTCATTCAGCCGTCGCGTTTCCCACGTTTATTCATATCTACTGCGATCGATTCCCGCTGGACCGCCGCCTTTGTTGTCATTAAGGGCGCGGATCAGCAACGCAACCACAATCGCCGCACCTACGATGAGCGCTGTT
>Ga0207646_10004623_pt1 | contig 14872 bp, 12 predicted proteins | sample KBSK5502metaG_FD_184343 | JGI IMG/M metagenome (GOLD analysis project Ga0207646, IMG submission 184343) | Corn, switchgrass and miscanthus rhizosphere microbial communities from Kellogg Biological Station, Michigan, USA - KBS K5-50-2 metaG... | ecosystem: Host-associated > Plants > Roots >... | reverse complement strand
CTGCAACAGTTGCCCCATCGCGGCATCCGCTACGGCCCTGGCCAAGTTCCGGTTGGCCATCATCCCCAGGATGTTGAGGTCTTCGATGCCGATGACCCCACAGGTTCGCGCCAATTCGGTGGTGAACTTGTGCTGGATATCCCGGCGACTATTGGCGATCTGCTGATGCTTGCGTGCCACCTTGAGCCGTTGCTTCTCATAATTCTTGCTGAACACGGTTCGCCTGGTTTCCGGGTCTTTCGTCTTCTGTTTCTTGCTCAGTTTTCGTTGCAGCTTGCCGAGGTTCTTAAGATGGCTTGCTAACGGCCTTTGGTTCTCAAGCCTGCGTCCATCGGAGACCACGGCAGCCTGTTTTACGCCCACATCTACCCCCACCACTGGGACAGGTTTTAGAGGGCGCTCTTTCTTGATCTCGACTTGCACGGAGACGTACCAATGACCTGCTTCACAGGAGACGGTCGCCCCCAGGATTTTGACGGACCCGCACACGACTTGCTTGCGTCGGTTGCGCTTCTTCGTGGGAACGCTTGCTTTCCCCTTTTCGACAAAGCGGAGCTTTTCTGCCAGATTGACCGTTCCCAGTTTGCGCAGCAACTTACCTCGGTCCCTCCTCGCTTGGCGTTGATCGAGGATGAAGCGCCCTAACCCAGGAATGGAGATCCATTGGCTCCCCAGGGTGAATTTGTCGTTGGAGAGATAGAACGACTCGTGCGACTTCCCCTTTTTCTTATACTGCGGGTAGTTCGCTCTGCCCGCAAAGAAGTTGTCGTAGGCCTTTTTGAGGTCGTCGAAGGCCCCTTCGATCACACACTTGGTTACGTGATAGGTCCACGGATACTCCCGCTCCCGGATCTCGTTGAAGTGCTTCTTCAGGGCAAGAGCATTGGGCGGTTTGAGCACGCGCTCCTGTTCAGGAATGGTTTCCTGCTCTGCTTTGTACCCCTGATACTGCTTCTCCCACTGTTCCCGTCCCCAGTTGTAAATAAAGCGCCTGGTGCCACAGGCTCGTTTGAGATACGCCACCTGTTCAGGCGTCGGGTTCATCCGGATCTTGTGCGCAGTTTTCATCCTTCAGCGCCTTTTCTAACGCTTTGCGGTACTTCCGCAGGCCAGACCATCTCGATGAAAAACAGTGGATACTGCTCATCACATCCTGGAGACGCTCTTGCTCTGGAGCGAGCGTCTCCGTGTTCATCACGACCAATTCCGTCTAGTGGGTCTCACGCAGATGCTTGAGCAGAGCAAAGCCGAAGCGAGCCAGCCGATCCTGGTGGGCAATGACCACCTGTTCGACCGCTCCGGCCAGGATCGCATCCACGACCTTGAGAAAGCGTTTGCGATCAAAATTGAGGCTTCCCCCAATTTCTATGACCCACTCATCGACGGCAATCTGCTTTTCCAAGGTGTAGCCTTCCAACGCGGCGCGCTGATTCAGCAAGTCGGGCCGTTGCGCAAGACTGGATACTCGGCAATAGGTGATCGTCCGGCGTGCCCCTGGCAGCTAAAGAAGGTTGAGCGCCGTGGCCAGATCGGCCCCATGAGAGGAGCGACGCCCAGTAAGAGTTCATCTGGCTTTGAGCCTGCCTTCCCGGTCCCCGCGCTGCCACGTTTTCACGCTGACACCCACCTGCTTGGAAAACTGTGCGACTGAGTACATATGTACTAATTCTTACTCACTTTCGCACACTTTGTCAATACCTAGTACGTATCTCCTTTTCCTATCAAATGCTATGCCTGATTATAGTATAGCCGTAGCCAGATATTCCTAACCAGCTCAGGGTCGGTGAATTAGTGCTGAGAGCCAGAGACTCCGAAAAACAGGCAATCCTGCTGCATCGCGGTCGCCGAGAAAGCCAATGAAATCCCTGTGGCCCAGGCGTTGGTCACCCCCACGGTCATCGTGCGTTAACCGCGACTTTTGCAAAGCCCTGGTGCCAGATGGAGTGAGGGCTTGACACGCTGAACAATCATTGACTATACTTCAGGTTGAGCTATTTGTTCGGTGCAATTCAGTGCACCTTGCTCATGAGGTGCTCTTGCACATTCATTTCCTCTCAATTTCATTGTTCCGTTGGAATTATTACGTTGCTCTGTCCAAGAAAGGGGGGATACTCTTCACCGTTGATTTGATGCGACCGCATGTATCAATCTGACCGGCGTGAACTCTATTGTGTGTAGTGTGCATGGCGTACAGCCTGAACTGCAAACGTTTTTTGGAGGTTACACTCTCTATGGCAACAATCACTGAAAGCAGTGACGAGGTCCTGCGTTCAGAGCGCATTGCGGGAGGCATTCTGCCCAAGACTCTGAACACCTTCGACTTGGTGGCTATCTTCGTTGCTATCGTCCTTTTTATCACGAACTCACCCGGTATTGCTGCCGCAGGCCCGGTAGCCTATATTTACCTGGTCGTGGGCTTCCTGACCTTCCTGATTCCGGGTGCTATCGTGACCGGCCAGCTCGGCCGCATGTTCCCCAAAGAGGGCTCGATCTACGTCTGGACGAATAAAGCCTTTGGCCATTTCTGGGGCTTTTTCGCCGGCTTCTGCGCCTGGTGGCCCGGCATCTTCGTGATCATGGTGTGCGGAAGCCTGGTCAGCACCTTTATTAGCGATCTCTTTTCCCGGTTTGGCCTGAGTGTCCTGACCCAACCCTGGCAACTGGGCCTGGTGATCATCGCGGTCACCGCCATTTCTTTCGGGCTTTCCGTCGTACGTTTCCGCGCCGCGCAAAACCTGGTCAACATCGTGTTCATCGCGTATGGCGCCGCCATTGTGCTGATCGGCCTGGCGGGCCTGCTCTGGCTCGTGGCGGGTCACGGATCGCAAACGAACCTGGCGTTTAACGGGGGCGGCTGGGCCTTGACCTTCGGCAGCACCGGCAACTTCACCATCTTTGGCTTTGTGATCCTGGCCCTGCTGGGCATCGAGGTCCCGCTGAACATGGGTGTTGAGGTCACCAGCGACCGCGCTGTTACCCGCTACCTCATCTGGGGGCCGATTGTCGTCATGGTAGCCTATCTCCTCACCACGTTTGGCGTGATGATCGCCGTGCCTGCCGCAGGTCAGACGAATCTCTGGGCGATGGTAGACGCCGTCCACAGTGGGTTTGGCGCTGCAGGCCAGGTTCTGGCGGTGATTGTTGACGTGGTCATGATCGGCTGGGGTCTCTATGCGGCGCTTGTCTACAATTATTCATTTGGCCGCATGCTCTTTGTCTCCGGCCTGGATCGCCGCCTGCCGCCCGTGATGAGCAAAGTGAACGCCGCCCGCGTGCCGTGGGTCGCCGTGCTCGTCCAGAGTATCATCATAGTGGTGCTTGCCGTGGCGATTTACATGGTGATTCCCTACGTTGCAGGGACGAATCCTGCCAATCTGGCCAATCTCATGTATTACATCCTGTTCGCCGCGATCACGGTGATCTGGTGTATCTCGATGATCTTCATGTTTATCAACATCATTGTCATTCGCTACAAGTACCATGAGACCTTCACGGGTGTCCGGCTTGCACCAGACTGGGTCTTCTACCTCGCCTCGCTGCTGGGTCTGCTTGCCTGTGGCGTCGGTCTCTACGCGACCGTGTCTGCGCCCTGGGTTCCCAGTTTGATCAATATCACCGGCTGGGATATCTGGATCGCAGGTATCGTCGTGGTGTCGCTGATTGCAGCCACGACCATCTACTTCCTCGGTCACGCCCGCATCAGGGATGATGTGACTGATGAGCAGGCCATCGCTGCAGCTGTGGGTACGGCACAAAAAGCCTGACGAGGTAGCATCTGGTTTGCGCGAAGGGGCGGTCTGTAGAGACCCGCCCCTTCCTTTTTTAGCAGTATGCTGGCAAGCAATGCAGCCAACCGGGCAAGAATTGTACGGGTAATTAGTACTGCTTTCTTGCATTATACCTCTTCTGCTTGTATCCTTACTGAGATGCAATTTGGGGTGTTTCAGATATATACGTAGCCTGTTGTGAATTAACATCATCTAGGCTATTTCCTGCATTTCGTGCGATACTTATTTAACGAGCGTCTGTGCGTTGTGCCAGGATAGTTGGCGCGCAATAGCAGACACCGGTCGTTGCTTTTTGACAAATTTGACGTGGAGGGAAACATGGCAACACTCGGACAGCAGTTAGGCAGAGAGGATGCTCTAGAACAAGACAGACGCTCTGCAAGAGAGCCTGGATCGCTTAAGTCGGAAGAGTATGTAGTCAAGGCAATGCCATCCGTATTGGGAAAGTTCGATATGGTGGCAATTTATTTGATGATCATCTTCTACATAACCAATTCCGCTGTCGCCGCATCTGGAGGTGCCGCGGCCTTTACTTTCCTGGCCCTTGGCGGCATTGCATTTTTTATTCCCTGTGTTATCGCTACCGCCCAGCTTGGTGTGATGTTCCCGCATGAAGGCTCCCTCTATAACTGGACACATAGAGCATTCGGAGGCTACTGGAGTTTCTTTGTCGCCTTCTGCGCCTGGTTTCCAGGTGTGCTTGTGATGATTACTGCGGGCGATGTAGTCGTCACGTTCATTCAGGGGCTTAACGCTAACTGGCTCGTTCAACCCTGGCAGCAAGGACTGGCCATCGTTGCGATCGTCGTATTCTCCGGTGTGATAGCAACCCGGCGTTTTCGCATGGTGAAAAACACTATCAACATGGTAGCCGTACTCACATTCGTTGCTGTTTTCCTGCTGGGCCTGGCCGCGGTTGCCTGGCTCGCCAAAGGGCATGCTATCCAAACCAGTTTTAGTCATTTATCTGACTGGAGTATCAGCACGGCGAATCTCAGTTTATTTGGTCTTGTCACCCTGGCCTACCTGGGCATCGAAACACCCTTGAATATGGGAGGGGAGCTGGCGAAGTCAGGGCTTGCGGAGAGAGGAAAACGCAAAATAATCACTGGCCATTTATTCTGGGGCACGCTGCTCGTCTTTATTGGCTATTTCGTGGCCACCTTCGCCCTGCTGGCTGTGGAGGGACCAAACAACGTAGCAACTCCATTCGCCCTGGTGAGTACGGTGCTCACATCGCTTGGCCCGATTCCAGGTGATATCGCGGTCGTCTGCATCCTGAGTTTCTTTGTGATGTCCGCAGTTACCTACAATTTTGCGTATGCGCGATTGCTCCTGGTCGCAGGCATTGACCAGCGCCTGCCCGCTAGAATAGGCAAACTCAATAAGAACCGCGTTCCTGGTAACGCGATTATCTTCCAGACTGTTGTTGCAATGGCCATCACCGCCATCATGTTCGTTCTCGTTCCCTACGTCGTTCATCTAAGCAGCCCGGTAAATCTCTCTATCGAGATGTACAATATTATCCTGGCTGCTTCAACACTGGTCTGGGCGATTTCGACGCTCTTCCTCTTCATCAACTTGGTGAGGTTCTTTACGCGCGATCCTCAAACATTCAATAAGCAGCGTATTTTCCCGCTGCCTGTGCTCTTCATAAGCGTGGCACTTGGCTCCATCTCTTGTATACTGGCTCTTGTAGGTACGCTGTTCTTTTCCTGGATACCAAGCCTGATCTCCAACGGCCAGTGGTGGTACATCATCGGTGGCTTGACGGGCGTCTGCCTGGTTGTCGCTGCCATCGGCAGCATGCTCGGGAGCAGCGAAGCTGCCTGGCAAGATTTGAACACCTGAGGACTTGTGCTCTCTCAATGTTCAATAAAGGGATGGGCCTGGCACCCCGCGCGGGGTGCCAGGCCCATCCCTTGCGTGTGCCAGGTTCACCCCATCGTTGATAGGCAGAGTGACCAGAAAGCGGGCATAGATTCCATTACTTTCTAATATTGACTTGTGCCTACCTGCAATGTTATTGTTGAGTAACTTTCAGGCTCCTCTCGCCTATTGTGTAAAGTTCACCGTAATTGTTTTGCCCAGGCGTAATGGTGGCGAATCCTTTCTTCTCACCTTACGCCGAAAGCTGTAGTTTTCTCTGTAGTCGGTCTTATTCACGGAGGTGAAAATTGGCAGCACGTGACGAACTCGTCCCATCTTCAGGAGTTGTACCGGGAGAGGCCATAGCGGGCGATGTCGATGTCGACAAGGCAGACGTCGATAAGCTCCATAAAAATGCTATGGGCCTCCCTGGCGTCCTTTATTTCTGCCTGGCAGGCTCTGCGCCAATCTCTGCCATGCTCTTCAACGTCCCACCTATAGCATCACAGGCAGGGGCAGCTTCACCGCTCGTCTTCATAATCTCTGGCATTGGCCTGATGCTGCTCGGCGTCGCCATTGTCTATCTCTCGCGCCGCTTGACCTCCGCCGGAGGTTTTTATACCTGGGTACGTCACAGCCTGGGTAAACGCACGGCATTCCAGGCAGGCTGGCTGATGATGGGCGGCTATGCCCTCTTCGAAGCCTCACTCCTCGGTGCCTTCGGCTCCTACACCAACAGTTCGTTTATTAACTATGCGAATTTCCACATGCCTGGCGGCTGGATCGCCTTTGCATTGATCGGGGCTTTGATCATCTTCTCGCTCTCCTACTTCGATGTCAGGTGGTCGGTCTTCGCTATGGCTCCTTTCCTCGTACTGGAAGTCGGTGTCCTGCTCGTCCTGGACATTGCCATCAGCATTCACGGTGGAGCTTTTGGCCATGACTTCGCGCATACCCTCACTACCGCGGGCGCAAACCCCTCTCCAGGAGGGCCTTTCTTCATACCCACTTCAAGCGCTCCAGCAGCTAAAATTACGGCCGCTCCAGGTGGTCTGTTGGGTATCGGCGTCGGCATGGCTCTCGGCGTCTGGTCGTGGGTCGGCTTCGAGGCCGGTGCGGTCTACGGTGAGGAAGCGAGAAATCCCCGTCGCGCTGTTCCCATTGCGGTCTTCTCGGTTATCGCTTTCTTGATCGTGCTGTACACCTGGACAGCCTATTCCGCCATCATTGGTTATGGTTGGCAGAATGCCGTTAGCCAGTTCGGGAATCTCTCAGGCAACCCGACGCCTTACTACCCGTTGGCGAGCTTCTATGTGGGTGGTTTCCTGCAGGCCCTGATGATTATAGCCATCAGCACCAGTGCGTTAGCCTGTGGCCTGGCTTTCCATAACGGTATGGTGCGTTACCTCTATGCCATGGGACGTGAAGGTATCCTACCTCACGTCTTTGGGAGGACCCACCCCAGGTATCGCAGCCCGCACATCGCGATCATTACCCAATCGCTCTTTACTGTGCTGCTCGTCATCTTCTTTGCCTTTGTCATCCAGAATACTTCTACTGGAAATTTTGGATTTGGCATAGCCAATGGTAAGACGACTGTCCAGGTTGATGGAATCTTGCCCTATACCTGGTTGGCCATCATTGGGACGATTGCTTTCATCCTCGTCTACATCATGGTCAACATTGCTTCGCCCGTTTTCGCTTTGCGTTTTGATAAAAAGAGCTTTAACGTGCTTGCGCACATTGGTGCTCCAGTTCTCAGCATACTGGTCCTGCTGATCCCGTTGATCTCCTTCGTGATGCCCACCATCCCGGGTGCAATCGGCAACTACTTCACCGGCCTGGGCTTCGCGGCAACGCTGTTCCCGCTGAATATCCTGCCGCTCTTCGTGCTCGCCTGGATTATTGTTGGGCTGGCCTATTCCTTCTACCTGTCCAGCAGCAGCCCTGAGCGTTACGAGGGCATGGGCCGTATCATTCGCGGTGACGTATACGCAGCGTAATCTCGCGCTTTCAGTGTAAAGCGGGCAGCCGGAGGCATTCGGCTACCCGCTTTTTGCTTTATTTGGTATTTCTACTCCCTTGAAGTTAGCCTCCCGTGCTGTACAATACCTGGCCGCCGCCAAACACCGTATCCACAATGGCAACGGCTGTCGCGTCTACCGGAGCGTGGGCCGTCTGCGGCGTATTATTCGCAGCGCTCCCTGTCGCCACCAGCACAACATCTCCCCGCCCCGCTCCTACAGCATCGATCACAATCATCGTACCCTTGGCAAGAGGTTCGCCATGCGGGTCCACCTCTACAACCATCAGCATCTTAGCGCCCTGCAACTGCGCATCCTTCCTGGTTGAGACCGCTGTGCCAAGTACCTTGCAGAGTATCATGCAGAAGCCTCCTCCCGAGCCGAACGATATACTACGCCTGCTGCGCCTGTTAGCTCATCGATGATTGCAATGATCACCAGGTCTACCGGGGCATCCCGCAAGTTACCCGCTTTACGTGCCGATGCCCCGCTCGACAGCATCACCAGCTCACCGTCACCGGCGCCCGTCACATCGGCTGCGACATGGATACCTCCCTGCGGCTCCAGCGTGCGCCCATCGAGCAATTGCACCAGCCGTAGACGCTGGCCACCCATCGTCGATACACGGGCATCCGCTACGACAGTACCGATCACCTTCCCAAGTATCATTTCAGTTCTATCCCTTTTTCTTTCGCAACCTGTCGCGCCAGCGGCGTTACAATTGCCTCCGGCTGCAATACAATCACTTTCTGCCCCTGCTTGTATGCCGCCAGTATCTCCTCCTGCGTAATCAGTTGACGCTTTTGTAGCGTTGGGGTCTGTGGTGCAGGAGTGGGTGGTTCAGAGTTACGCAGAAAACGCTGGACCGCCTCTCGCACATCGTCACGGTTCCTGCCAGCCATAGCTGCAAAATTACCGTTCAGTGTTGCATCTTGAGAGCCTGTCTGCGCTGGCGCCACATCTATGAAACGCGAACCGGGTGGAGACTTGAAAACGCTTACTGCGTTTTGCCCACCTGGGGCCTGCGTATCTCCAGTGTAAGTCTCCAGCACTGCCCGCACGCACTGGACGATGATTCGCACCAGCCACTCGTACTCGCACTCACTGGTCGTCGAGCTAAGGTCGCTTGTGAAGCTACTTGATGGTTCGTCTCGCTGAAACACGGGGCTACCTCCTCTTCGTGTATTGTAGTCCTTATGTCAACACCGGTTTACACGAGAGCTTGCCACCCGGCAGGCCCTTTGCGGGTACGGTCCCAGAAGAGGTTTGGATGATCACCGTCGCATCGGCGTGACTTCTCATATATGCCTCCTTCCCTCCTCGATGCCCTTTGCGAGCCCGGCTGTGCGGATGAATTCGATGCGGGGTACGCTACAGGCTGGATAGAGGCACTTATTCAAGATCGAGACCTTTTCGCACTGCCTCTCGCTTAGGGGGCTTGACCGTCACGAGAGGCAAGAAAAAGAATGAAGTAGCGGGTTGGGCGCTGGTTGCCCGCTCGCTTTTCACAAGGAGAGAGAAGACATGAAACCACGAATGATCATCCCAGCAAGCATCACCGAGTCTTTCGACCGTGAGATCGAACGCGAGCTAGACACATCCCGCCCGGTGGTCCAATACATCCGGCGCAGCACCGAGAACCAACGGTTGCGCAACCAGATGAGTCTCGTCCAGCAGGATGAAAAGCTTGGAGAAAAGCTCGTTGGCAAGGGCTTCGGACGTATCGAGAAGATTGACGCCGATGACGGCAAGAGCGGCCAGCGCCTTCTGGAAGACCGCGCAGGACTTCAGTACGTCTATGACCTGCTAGAGGGTCGTACACTTATCGACGGCCAGCGTATCGCAGCCGTCGGCGCATACGATGCTAGTCGGATGTGGCGCGACACCACGCACGTGTGGTACAACGATTTTATCCAAAAGCTCATCGCCAACAATGTCCCTTTTATCACGTGGAGACGAACCTACTGGCCCCAAGACTCACGAGACATGGATGCGCTCCGTCGTGAGTTTGAATATGCCCTCAAATCGCTCGAAACCATCACCGAGCGAGCAATCCCCGCGCGGTTCCTTGCCGTCGAGGAGAACAGTTCTTATGGCGGTCATGCCATCCCGCCTGGGTTTATCATTGCTGGGCTCCAGACCGACAAGCACTACGTTGTGTACGAGGAGCACCGCAAACTCGTGGTCTACTTGTTTGAACGGTTTAAGGCCCTCGGTGGCAATATCCCCAGGCTCCTGCGAGAACTCCTACACGAGGGCTTTCATTTCCCTGAGTTCACCATCGAAACCCCCCCATACCTGGCCCTACCCCATGTTCCGGGGGTCGGCTACTTCATAAATACACGACGGGCGCTCGTTTCGATCTTAACGAACCGGGCCTATATCGGGCACTACATTTTCACCAAGCACGCAGAGAGCACCGTACGTTTCGACGAAAAGAAACAAAAGCGCGTCCGGGTAAAAGGGCAGCCGGAAGCAACCTATGTCAACGAACATGCCCACGAGGCCATCGTTGACTACGACCTCTTCGTCTGGTGTTACGAAAAGATCACCGGCTATACCCTGGATGGTATACCTGTCCAGTCCAGGCCAGAACGACGCTACGGCACGCAGACCAACGCGCTCCTGGATGGCATCCTCACAAGCTGCGGCAACCCAGTTTACGCAATAGCGGCGAAAGCTGCCTACGTTGCCCGCGAATATGACCATGACCTCAATACCACCACACTCACCGTCTCCATCAAGCAGGTGGACACCATCGTCGGACTGGTCATGGACAGCATCGTGATGCAGGAAACCCTGAACGGCAACGATACCCTTGCTCGCCGCATCCGAGAGGTACAACAGGGAGTCAGGAAACGTGCCGCCGACTTTGGAGCAAGACTCGCAGTCATTGATAATGGCATACGTGGCTGGGAATTAGACAAGCAGTCGGCCAGAGAAAAGGGCTATAAGCCGGGACTCGACAGAGCAAACGAAGAACTGGCTAAACTCGCTTCCCAGCGGGCAGCCATCGAGGAAGAGATGAAACGTGCAACAAACGATGACAGCGTGCTCGCAGAGTGCGCGGACCTCATAGAACGAGTACGAACTGGCTGGACCTGCCTGGAATATGAGCACCAAAGGCGGCTCGCCAAACTGGTCATCATCCATGCAGACATACGCGAGGTTGCCCCACACATGCTATGCCTCACCCTCTCACTCGGCATTCCAATTAGCCGGAAGCTCGCGGTCTACTTCTACCGTGCGCGGGGCACGCACCCGGCCTGGACAGAGGCAGAGAACGCGATCTTACGCCAGTATTATCCATACGCTGACCGAAAGATCGTCATGGAAAAACTACGCACCCGCACCTGGGAGTCAGCTATCATGCAGGCTGGGGCAGTTCTCCATCTCGTTCGTACTACACGGGAGAACACCAGCACAATCCCTGACAACATGACCTATGCCGACCGGCTTGTACTCCAAGAGCTTGGGATACCCATGAGTGAGGCCAGAAATAAAGCCATCTGGCCGCAGGTACGGGACATCACCTCAGAGGCACAACCTGGGGAGCTTGCACCAGCGTTTGTTCTTCTTGAGGCGTCATACCCGTAACCCCGTGAATTTTGACGATCAAGTGACAGATTCCGCTATACAATCCTGAAGTAATCCACCAGGGCGCAGCGACGTTCGCGCACAAACGTACGGGCAGTCGTCATCCCTTCACCTGTAGCTGTACCGATGGTAAAGGCCGTATAACCTTCACCTCCAACACCCAGGCCGGCCAGCGAGGAGCCATTCTTGACGAAAAGCGTTGTGTTGATCAGCCTGGCCATACGGCTCAGTGCAGCGAGGTCGTGTGAATGCATCATTGCAGAATGCCTGAAGCCCTGCTCGATCTCGACCGCCAGGTCAATCGCTGCATTGACATTGGGAGCCGTGGTAACCGGTAAAACTGGCATCATCTGCTCCAGGAAGAGCAATTGATGATCCTGTGGCACCTGGCAGATCAGCAGGTATACATCCTCGCGCCCGCGAATACCAATACTCTCCAGTAGCGCGGCAGCGTTGCGCCCCACAAACTTCCCGTTCATATGTGGCTTGCCACCGTCGGTCAGCACAATCTGCTGCATCAGCGCGGATAACTCACTCGCAGACAGCTCATACACGGGTAACTTCCGTATCTCTTCCATAAACGGCCGTATCGCGGCCTGGGTGCAGACAACCGCTTTCTCGCCGACGCAAAGTATATTATTGTCGAAACTCGCGCCCTCGAAGACATCCTTCGCAGCTTTTCGCATGTCCGCTGTTTCATCGATCACAACCGGTGGATTGCCTGGGCCGGCTGCTACTACTCGCTTGCCGCTTCTGAGCGCCGCACGCACCACGGCTACACCGCCCGTAGCCACAACCATATTAACCTTGCGGTGCGTCATCAGCGCCGTTCCAGTATCTATGGTCGGCTCGATTACACCTGTCATCACATTATCAGGCCCGCCGGCCGCCACGACCGCCTGGTTAATCAACTCGATCGTTTTCATGCTGCAAACTTTGGCGCTTGGATGGGCATTAACTACTGTGGCATTGCCCGCTGCCATCATACAGATTGCGTTATTGAGGATCACCGATGATGGATTCGTGACAGGCGTAATCGCCACCACGACACCAAACGGAGCCCAGTCATGCACCGTCAACCCGTGGTCGCCGGTGAATGCCCTGGGTTCGAGTATTTCAACGCCAGGCGTCAATTTACAGGCAGTTTCGTTTTTAGCAATTTTATGTTCGTAGCGGCCCAGGTGGGTTTCCTCGTGGGCCATCTTCGCCAGTAGTTCTTTGTTTTTCAGGCCGGTTGTGCGAATGGCCTCGATAAAGCGCTTGCGATCATCCAATGAGCAGGCGGATAATTGCTCGAAAGCTACGGCGGCAGCGTCCACAGCCTCGTCAACAGTCCTGCCCTGCCCATTCACTACTCGCCCGCTGGCAGCCTTGACCTGCCCATTGCCCGTAAGCTCGCTCAGGACACTCCGCACAATGCGTTCCAGTTCGGCCTCACTTATTTGCAGGGCCATATCTAGCTCCTTTTACATGCTTACGCCGTTGCTGCCGCCCCGCGCTTTGTGCCGTCACTTTTGCTGGGTTCGGCAAGCTCTTTTTTGCTCAAGAAGATACGCACATCCACCTGCGGGCGCGCGATCACATCGACCGAGACAACTTCGCCGACACGGCCAGCCGCCGCAGCTCCGGCGTCGGTTGCGGCATTGACTGCTGCCACATCGCCTGTAACGATCACCGTCACCAGGCCCCCGCCGACCATCTCCAATCCTCGTACATCGACGTTCGCCGATTTCGCCATAGCATCCGCAGCCTCTACTGCGGCTACATAGCCCTTTGTCTCGATCATGCCCAGTGCACCTCTTGCAGGCGCCGCTCCGTCATCCTTGGCGTCACTATAGTTGAACGCCTCGGCCACGCCGGCATCCAGGCTGGGGATGACGTGCACCGAAATCACCGAACCCACACGGCGAGCAGCATTTGCGCCCGCATCGGCCGCTGCGCGTACTGCGCCTACATCACCTGTCACGACGACACTTGCCAGGCCGGAACCGGCCTTCGCATAGTGAATAATCTGTACGTTGGCGGCTTTAACCATAGCATCAGCCGCCTCTATGACGGGTACTAAGCCCTTTGTCTCTACCAGGCCGATAGCGCGTTGTCCGTTAGCCATTGTATACCTCTCTTCTTTGCCTTTCGGATATAGACAGGACAAATTACTTCAACAGTTCGCCGTGTACTTCGCAGACGATTCCCGCTGCATTCGCGTCGTCTGTGTCCAGGTGCGCGACGAGTTTCCATGTCTCATGAATGCGAATCTGTACGTTATGGAAGGTGACTCCTTCCGGCCCGCCAATCCGCAAATGCACAACATTATTCTGCTTGACACCAAAGCGTGCAGCGTCGGCAGGACCCATGTGAATATGCCGGTTTGAGCGCATGGCAACTTCGGGCAGGTAAAGTGTGCCAAATGGCCCGACCAGCGTGAGCGGGGCCGCTCCCTGCAGCTCACCGGACCTGCGCATGGGCAGGTCCGGTATGCCCAGCGCAATGCCGTCTGTGCGCGCCAGCTCAACCTGGGTACGCGTACGCAGAGGCCCTAGTATACGTACGCGGGGTATAGTCTTCCCGTCACGCCCAACTAGTGTGACCATTTCTTCGGAGGCGAATTCCCCTGGCTGCAGGAGATCACGCTCGTGCGTTAATCTGTACCCCGGCCCAAATAGCTTCTCGAGGTCTTCCTGGCAGAGGTGGAGGTGTCGTGCCGAGACACCGATAGGAATCATCGCCTTTTCAGACTGTGCCTTCAAGCCGTTGATGCCGTACATCTCGACATCGCGCAGCACGCTTGTCACAACACTCCGCACCCTCGCCTCTACCTGCGCTCTTTCATCCCCGGCAGTTGGTAAGATGTCCCGCCGCTGCGCACACAGTCCACATGTGTCACAAAGCCCCACGCGACTATTGGTTGTATTAGTAGTAAGCGTAATCATTGCCATTCACATCCGCCCAAATGCCGTTGTTTTCACGTACATGCCTCGTTTCGTTACAATCTATTACGGCCTCACCAGAACCTCTAGTCCCCCAGGCACGTGCAACAGCATCTCATTCATTTGTGTATCCCTAGAAAATCTCCAGGTACTCGTCGCGCTCCCAGTCGGTAACGTGAGCCTTTAGGCGCGCGAGTTCGCTGCGTTTCATGGTAGTGAAAACCTGCACAAACTCATCTCCCAGGATGGCTCCGAACGCCTCGTCTTGTTCCAACGCATTCAGAGCATCGTCCAGGGTGGGAGGCAGAGGCGCGAAGCGATCAGAACTTTCTGCCAGGCCCTCTTCCAGGTTCGGCGGCATCTCTGCATCCTTGAGTCCCAGTGCCCCGGCGGTAATTACAGCAGCGATTGACAGGTACGGGTTACTCAGAGCCGTAGGTAGACGATTCTCCAGGTGCGTCCGGTGGTCGCGGCTGTTCTTGGCGCGAATCATGGCCGAGCGATCCTCCAGGCCCCAGCTGACGTTCGATGGCGCGAAATGATGCGGCACGAAACGATGGTAACAGTTGGGCGTTGGGGCCATCAAGGCCATCGCTGCGTTCGCGTGTTTCAGCATGCCATTCGTGAAGTGATAGGCCACCTGCGACAATCCATGCGGATCGTTGGT
>Ga0207646_10004622_pt1 | contig 14873 bp, 14 predicted proteins | sample KBSK5502metaG_FD_184343 | JGI IMG/M metagenome (GOLD analysis project Ga0207646, IMG submission 184343) | Corn, switchgrass and miscanthus rhizosphere microbial communities from Kellogg Biological Station, Michigan, USA - KBS K5-50-2 metaG... | ecosystem: Host-associated > Plants > Roots >... | reverse complement strand
CCGCACAGGCCGGATCCGTAACTCTGAAATCTGAGGACGAATGGCCGCAGGCCTTTTCGCGTTTTTCATTGCTCTATTTGCGTCTCTATTTCTTACTGTTCCGGTTCGCGCTTTGGCGCTCCGCGTCGGCATGGTCGATCTTCCCGGGCCCCGCAAGGTTCATTTACAACCTATTCCTCTGCTCGGTGGATTGGCGATGTACGCTGGAGTCGTTCTCGGCGTGTTATTTCTTTTTACCGGTCCCGCGCGCGAGCAAATTGAAGGAATTCTCGCCGGAGCCACGCTGATCGCCGCGGTGGGAATCCTGGATGACCGCGGACTGCTGCATCACCAGGTAAAACTTTTTGTTGGAATGCCGCTGGCTGCTGGGATTCTGCTCCTCAGTGGCATTCGCGCCCAGGTTTTCAGCACAGTTCTTGGCGGCCGTACCGGCGATCTCCTCGATATCGTCCTTACCGTGGTGTGGGTTGTGGGCATCACGGCTTCATTCAGTATTTTGGACCACATGGACGGACTTTGCGCGGGAGTCGCGGCCATGGCATCCGCGTTTTTCGCCTTGCTCGCTTACCTTAATGGGCAGACGCTGGTGACCGTGCTTGCCGCGGCCGTGCTTGGCGCGGCTTCGGGCTTTCTTCGATGGAATTTCAAGCCTGCAAAAATCTTCATGGGCGATGGTGGCGCGATGTTCCTGGGATTCCTGATGGCGACGCTTGGGCTAAAACTACGTCTCGCGGAATCCAACGTACTTTCCGCTTGGGTTGTTCCGGTGCTCGTTCTGGGCGCGACTATTTTTGACACCACACTCGTCACCATCTCGCGCAGCAGACGTGGACTCCTGCCGTTTGCCACACCGGGCAAGGATCACGCCGCTCATCGCCTGGCGAATCTTGGATTGGGCCAGCGCGGCGCAGTGCTCGCAATGTACATTCTCGGCGCTGCTTCCGGTTCGCTCGCCCTTCTCGTCAGCTTTTTACCGCTCGCTATGTCCTTGGGCCTGATCGCATTCGCAGTAGTCGCGGCGTTTAGCGGCATCGCATTCCTCGAACGTGCGCCGTACGAGCGGCAGACTGCCAACCCCGCTGCCGCGGCGACGGACTAACTCCCGTCCACGTGCGGTTTCCCGCTAACATTGGATTCGCTATACTAACCAGCACAGAAGTTTCCTTACCTGAGGCGGGCGTTTGGCTGTATCAAACATTTTTGTTGTGACTTCCCGGCGTGGCACTCTAGGCGACTGGGTAAATCGGAAGAACTGAACGAGTGCTTGAAAACCAGCAGAGTCTCCGAACAGAGACCAAGAATGGCAGCGTTATCGTTGTGGGCAGCTCGGCGGCGGGACTGCTCACTGCCGCAAAAGTGGCTGCGGGCGGGCGGGACGTTCGCGTTCTCGACGCAAAATCCGGACTCGATCCGGCGCCTCGCTCGCTGATCGTGACGCATCATTTTCGTGAACAACTTCGCGAGGTCGCTTCCTCCAGCATCGTCAACGAAATTCGCCGCTTCGAATTGTTCACCGATGGACGATCGGCGGAGATCGCTCTCCGCCGTCCGGATCTGATCATCGAACGTGCACGACTGATCCCCGCCCTTGCGAATGAAGCCTCGAAGGCCGGCGCGAAGCTTTCTTTTGACTCGCACTTTCTTGGTCTCGGACCGAACTCGCGCGGTTTGCGTCTTGACGTAGAAACCGCAGGGCGCCGCGAAGAGCTGCACGCCGATCATGTGGTGGGCGCCGACGGTGCAACCAGTCGAGTCGGCCGCTCGGCCGGATGGCCTCCCATCGAGACAGTCCCGCTGGTTCAGGCCCGGGTGCGGCTTCCTAAAGATTGTCGCCCGGATACCACACGAGTGTGGTTTGTTCCGGACGACACCCCATACTTTTACTGGCTCATTCCCGAAAATGAATCCCGCGGAGCTCTTGGAATCATCGGCGAAGGCAGCGGGCAGGAAACGAAAAAACGCATCGAGCGCTTCCTCGAAAAGAAAAATATGGAGCCGCTGGAGTGGCAGGGCGCTCGCATCCCCGTGTATCGCAGATGGATTCCCGTGGAGAGGCGCGTCGGCAAGGGCAGAGTTTTTCTGGTTGGCGACGCCGCCGCACAAGTGAAAGTTACCACCGTAGGAGGTATCGTCACCGGATTCCGCGGCGCACAAGCTGTGGCCAACGCCCTTCTCGGCTCGGAACAGAACCGCGAACTTCGTGCATTGCGCCGTGAACTCGACACGCATTGGCTGATCCGGAAAACGTTGCACCACTTCCAGCAGAAGGACTATTCCTATCTTGTTGATCTATTGAACTCGGCAACCCGCGAATCGCTCGGCGAAATTCACCGCGACCATTCGACGGAACTGCTGTGGAGCGTTCTTCGGCGCCAACCGCGGCTGGTGCTGCTCGGACTTCGCGGTCTGTTGATGGGCAAAGGGCCGCGCTGAATTTCTTGTACGGATTCTGAATTGCGATTACGTGCCGGCATTTCTAGGATTTAGAGGAGACTCGCGTTGCGATTATCGGTGATCGGCTGTGGCTACGTTGGCCTAGTGACGGGCGCGTGTCTTGCTGAAGCGGGACACGATGTGATCTGCACCGACATCGACGCAGGCCGCATTGCTCAGCTGAAAGCCGGCCAGATGCCTATCTACGAGCAACATCTCGATAAAATTCTTGTTTCGGCCGGCAAGTCCGGAAAAATCTCCTATACCGCCGATGCCGGTGAAGCAATCCGCTTTGGTGACGCGATCTTCATCTGTGTTGGTACTCCGCCTCGCCCCGACGGCAGCGCCGATCTTTCCGCCATCGATCACGTGGCGCAACAGATCGCCGCCGAGGCACGTTCGCCCAAACTCGTCGTCGAAAAAAGCACGGTGCCGGCCCGCACTGGAATGGAGCTGCAGCGAGCGCTTTCTGCATACAGCCGCGGAAACGGCGGCTTCCGTGTCGCTTCCAATCCGGAATTTCTGCGCGAAGGCACGGCCGTGGAGGATTTCTTCCATCCCGATCGCATTGTCGTCGGCATCGAAGATCCCGCGGCCGCCGAACAGCTCCGCGAAATCTACCGGCCCATTCTTGAACACCAATTTACTTGCCCGGTGCACAACGGCAAGTGTCCCGACACACATAAGGCCGAGTTCTTGGTCACCACCATCAACAGCGCCGAATTGATCAAGCATGCTTCGAATTCGTTCCTCGCCTTGAAAATAAGTTATGCCAATGCAGTTGCCGACCTTTGCGAAAAGCTGGGCGCAAACGTCGAGGAAGTCACGCACGCCATGGGCCTCGATCCACGTATTGGCACGCAATTTCTTAAAGCCGGGCTGGGATTCGGGGGCTTTTGTTTTCCCAAAGACATTCAGGCGTTTATCAGCCTGGCCGCAACCGTGGGCGTCGATTTCGAAATTTTGAAAGCCGCCGAGCGCGTCAACAAGCAGCGCATCGATCGTTTCTTCGACAAGGTCAGCAAGGCGTTGTGGGTCGTAAAAGGAAAACGTGTGGTGGTTCTTGGTTTAGCCTTCAAAGCGAACACCGATGACATTCGTTTCGCTCCAGCCCTTGAGGTGATGAAGCGCCTGCTTGAAGAGGGTGCCGAAGTTCACGCGTGCGATCCCGAAGCGCTCGAAAAAGCGAAAAGACAGTTTCCACAGGCGCACTATCATGACGACCCTTACAAGGCGCTGGAAGGCGCACACGCGGCTCTCATCTGCACCGAATGGGATGTCTACAAAAAGATTGACTGGGATCGCGCCGGAAAACTTATGGTGCGGAAACTCGTTGTGGACGGCCGTAATCTCTACCAACCTGAAAAAATGAAAGCTCTCGGGTTCGAATACTTCTCGTTCGGGAGAGAATGAGCGATTGAGCTCTTCGGCTTGGAATCGGTTGCCTTATCGCGCGCTTTGTAAAGCGTACTGCTTCTGGAAATAGTCAATCGTCAGCCGCAGTCCATCTGCGAGTTGTATTTTCGGTTCCCATCCGAGCAGCCGTCTCGCTTTGCGGATGTCCGGACAACGCCGTTTTGGATCGTCCTGTGGCAGCGGCTCAAAAACGATCGGCTCCGCTCTGGGAAAATAACTGCGCACGCGCTCCGCAAATTCCAGAATCGTGATTTCCAGGGGATTTCCGACGTTTACGGGAAAATGTTCGTCGGAAAGCATCAGCCGGTAAATTCCGTCGATCAGATCCGAAACGTAGCAAAAGCTTCTCGTCTGTTTTCCGTCGCCGTACACCGTGATAGGCCTGCCGCTCAGGGCCTGAAAAACGAAATTCGGCAATGCGCGCCCGTCGTTCAATCGCATGCGCGGACCGTAAGTATTAAAGATGCGTACTATGCGTGTATCGAGTCCGTAGTGCCGGTGATATCCCATCGTAAGCGCTTCAGAAAAACGCTTCGACTCGTCATACACGCTGCGCGGCCCGACCGAATTTACGTGGCCCCAATATTCCTCATGTTGCGGAGAAACTTCCGGGTCCCCGTAGCATTCGCTCGTCGACGCGATGAAAAACTTCGCGCCCTTTTCCCGCGCCAGTTCCAACGCGTTTTGTGTTCCCACCGACCCAACGCGCATCGTCTCGATGGGATGCCGCAAATAATCAGGAGGGCTTGCCGGCGACGCAAAGTGCAGCACGTAAGCTACGTCCCCTTGAACGCGCAGCGGATCGCACACATCCCCTGTTTCGAAGGAAAACTGCGCATTCCCCTCCAGGTGCTCAAGATTTTCCTTCAGGCCGGTAATAAAATTGTCCAGGCCGAGCACCGACCAGCCTTCCGCCAGCAATCGGTCGCACAGATGCGATCCCAAAAATCCGGCTGCTCCGGTCACCACTGCCCGCATGTTTCCCCCCTCCAAAATTTCGTCTTGCCAGTGTATCCTCGCTTTCCGCGATTGACCATCGATGTTGCTGAAGATTACCATTCGCGTTCTGAATGAATGAACGCTCCGCATTGGGTCGATTCCGGCGCCGGTCCGTCTTTGCGATTGGATTTGCCGTCGTGCTGTTTGTTCTCGCGGGCATTTACGCGTTCTATCACGCTGGATCGTGGCTCGTTCGTGAAGATTCCCTCGAAAAGTCCCAGGCCATCCTGGTGCTCAGTGGTGGCCTTCCATTCCGCGCCCTGGCGGCAGCGGAAATTTATCGCGATGGCTATGCGAAGGAAGTGTGGTTGACAGAGCCACTCGAGCCCGGCGCGGCAATGGAAGGTCTTCGTCTCCCGTACGCGGGCGAGCAGGAATACAGCCGTATGGTGTTGATCGAAAAGGGGGTGCGTCCCGGCGATATTCGCATCTTAAAGCCGCGTATCCTGAACACCGCGGACGAGCTTCATATCGTCGCCGAGGCTCTCGATCAGCAGCGCGGTGCCCGGGTAATTGTTGTCACCTCGAAAGCTCACACGCGCAGGGTTCGTGCGCTCTGGGAAAAAGTCTCGCGCGGACACGGTGGCGGACGCATACTTGTCCGCGCCGCACCTGAAGATTACTTCGACGCATCCCACTGGTGGCGCTCGACGTCCGACGTTCTTAGTGTCGTCCGCGAATATCTCGGCTTGCTGAACGTGTGGGCCGGCCTGCCGGTTACTCACGCGAAATGAAAGCCTAACTGCAGCCTGCGGCGAATCGAGCACAACTGCCCAACTGCGCTACACAAAATCAGAAAAACAAAAACCACTTTTTCTTGGCTTGTTCTTCAACGATCTCCGGCACATGAGGCAGCGGGCGTCCTTCAAAAGCCGCCAGCGGATTTGTCACGAATAACGCCTCTGCTTTTTCTTCTCCAAATTCCGCGCGAACCATGTCGTACGCAGCCCGCAACTTGTGCGGCCGGCTCGTCAGATTATGCGCGTCGCTCGCGACAAAATGCACCAGACCGCGCGTGATCCACGCAACTGCAGCCTGCCGCGCCGCTGTCCCAAAACTTCCCGTCAACGATCCGCCGGTCACCTGGCCGTATCCACCGGTCCGAATCCACTTTTCTAGTCGCTCCGGCTGTGTTCGAATGATGGCGTTCCGCTCCGGATGCGTGATGATCGGCCGTAAACCCGCCAATTGAATTTCATAAATGGTCTTGTCCATCGCGGGAGGAATGGAGAATTCATTGAACTCCACCAGCAGATAATCCTTTTGATGAATGCAAAACCGCGCGGCATCTCTCTTTAGCGCCGCGATATTCTCCGGGTTCAAATGAAAATCGCAGCCTGTCGCAAGTTTCAGCCGGTCGCCCACGGCTCTTTGCAAGTCCATCGAAGCCTGTCGCACAGCCGCGAAATCAAAACGGTATTCGTTGTTCGAATGCGGTGTCGCCACGACGTGAGTAATTCCGTCGGAAATCGCCATCTCCGCCATTGCCAGCGACTCTTCAGCGCTCCTCGCGCCGTCATCCATTCCGCTCAATATGTGGCAATGCAGGTCAATCATGATTTGCGAATCCATCATCCGCGGAGAGCGCTAAAAACCTGCCAGATTCCCAGCAAAAACATCAACGAAGCAAAAATCCGCCTCATTCGCGCACCGGGAATCCGTTTTGCAAGATTCCCACCGGCAATTCCGCCGAGGAACACTCCGGGAATCAGCAGCAATCCTGTTTGCCACGAAACGTAATCCGATTTTGCGTATGCGATCACCGCCAGCAGTCCCGTCGGAGGTATCAGTGCCACCAAACTTGTTCCCTGCGCGCGATGCTGGCTGAATCCCAGCAGCAAGCCGAGAATCGGAACTAAAATCACGCCTCCGCCGATTCCAAACATTCCTGATGCGATTCCGCCCGTCAGACCTGCCAGTAGCACACCGGCATCCACAAACATTTGCCGGCTCATGCTCGGCTGCCCTCTCTGGCAACCGCCGACGCCGCGGCAGGCTGCGAGGGCCGCGCCTTCATCCACAGCAGCACTGCGGAAAACATCAGAAATCCCCCGAATAGTCCCTTTAGAAGTTGCGTCGACATCGGCACCGCAATCTTTCCGCCGATGTACGCTCCTAAGATCATCCCCACTGCGCACAAAATTCCGGCGCGCAAATCCACGTTTCCGGCTTTCCAGTATTGCCGCAGCGCCCCAAGGCCGATAGGCGGCAGAAGAATAAAAAGCGAAGTTCCCTGCGCCAGGTGCTGGTCCATGTGCAGAATGTGCACCATCGCCGGCACCAGCACGATGCCTCCGCCAATTCCAAGCAGCCCTACCAGAATCCCTGCAACAATTCCCAACAGCAAAACCAGAAAAATTGTCACGCGATCCGTCCTGAGAAAAAACTGTCGCCTGCCGCGCGTCATTTCATTTTGTCCGGCCTTTCACGGCGAAGCAACGCTTCTCCATCTTAAACAACGCGTAACATACACTTCGCCGCGCGCCGGCTCTTTTGCGAACCTGCTATATTGGTAGCGCCGCCCCTTGCGCCGCATGCGCGTAGTTTTTCCAGCCTGGGTTTTCGGGGTCAGCCTACTTCTTCTGTGAATGAGGAGCGATTACAATCAGATGCCTACCGACCGGAAACCAGAATTCTTCAAAGGTGCTCAATTAAAAGTTGGAATTATCGGGTGCGGTTACGTAGGACTTCCCCTGGCGCTCCGTTTTGCCGAAGCTGGCCACAAGGTCACCGGCTTTGACACCGATCCCGCGAAAGTCTCCATGCTGAATGCTGGCAAGTCCTTCATTGAGCATATCCAGCAGACCAAAATCCAGCAGTTCGTCAACAGCCGCCATTTCAGCGCCACCACCGATTTTTCCAAGCTCAAGGAGACTGACGCCATTCTCATTTGCGTTCCCACTCCTCTCGATGAACGCCGCGAGCCGGACCTCAGCTACGTCGAGCAAACCGCCATCTCCATTCAGCCGCACCTGCAGAAGGGCCAGCTCGTCGTTCTGGAATCCACCACATATCCAGGCACGACAGAAGAACTTGTTCGTCCAATCCTTGAAAAAAGCGGTTTAAAGTGTCCCATTACGTCCGGAATCGAAAGCGAAAATATTCCCACTGATTTTTTCCTGGCGTTTTCGCCCGAACGCGAGGACCCCGGAAATAAGCAATACGGCCTCGCGCAAATTCCAAAGGTTGTTGGCGGCATCAATCCACCCAGCAGCCGCGCGGCAATCGCTCTTTACGCTCAGGTAGTCGCTCGCGTTGTGCCCGTCAGCTCCACTCGCGCAGCGGAAATGGCCAAGCTTCTCGAAAATATCTTTCGTTGCGTCAACATCGCCCTCGTCAATGAACTGAAGCTTCTCGCATCACGCATGAAAATCGACATTTGGGAAGTCATCGACGCGGCGGCAACAAAACCCTTTGGCTTCATGCCTTTTTACCCGGGTCCAGGACTCGGCGGCCACTGCATTCCCGTCGATCCTTATTATCTTTCCTGGAAGGCGCGCGAATTCGATTTCGCCGCTCGATTTATCGAGCTTGCCGGCGAAATCAATACCTACATGCCCTATCACGTTGTAGATGCCGTCGCTGCCGCCCTCAATCGGCAGAAAAAAAGCCTCAACGGCTCAAAATTGCTCATCCTCGGTGTCGCCTACAAAAAGGACGTGGACGACCTTCGCGAATCGCCGTCGCTCAAAATCATGCAACTGCTCCAGCAGCGTGGCGCTCACCTCGAGTACAACGATCCGTACTTCCCGCAAATGCACAAAATGCGTCACTACAATTTCGAAAATATGAAATCGGTGCCGATCTCCAAGGACATGCTCGCTAAGTATGACGCCGCGCTGATCGCCACCGATCACTCCAGTTACGATTACCATGCAATTGTCGACGGCTCAAAGCTGGTCGTGGACACGCGGAACGCGACCAGACGCGTCACCCGCAACCGAGATCGCATCGTTCCTTGTTGACGACAATTCGGGCCTTGCTGCCGACAATTGGGCCATTGGATGGGCGACGCTTCGCTTTCGTTGACTAACCTATACTCGAAACCTAAGGTAACGCAGCCATGCCGGATCCCCCGTCCATCCTGGGACAAACTTTTTCCCACTATCGCATCGTGGAGAAGCTCGGCGGCGGCATGGGCGTTGTCTACAAAGCGGAAGACACGCGTCTTCATCGCTTCGTGGCCCTCAAATTCCTTCCCGATGACGTCGCGGGCGATCAGCAGGTCCTCGCCCGTTTCCAGCGCGCAGCTAAAGGCCATTAACAGCCAGACCGGCGATGCCATCGCCACCGAACAAGTCGAAGTCGAGAGCAAGGAACAGGTTCTGAAGGGCATGGACCGCGCCGCCACGCAAATCCGCCAGAAGCTCGGTGAATCTCTGACCTCTGTCAAGCAATTCGCCACACCGCTCGACCAGGCCACCACCTCTTCTCTGGAGGCCCTCAAGGCGTATAGCGCCGGGGCACGGACATTTCAGGATGCGCAAACCATCGCGCTCAAATTCGGGAATGTCGAATTTTCCGCATTCATTGCCGGTCTCTCCAGTTACACCGCCAGCATCGCCTCCGATTGCTCTTCCGCCAAGGCTCTCGCGTTTGCTTCCTTGCAGCAGTTCCCAGGCGGTCTCAACATCGAGCCTTCGGCCACCGCGCTGGCCAATTGCGGCGAGTCCTCCAAACCAACTCAAGCCATCGAGACCCTCGTCAAGCAATATCCCAGCGACACTCTGATGAATCTCATCCGCAAGCCTGTGGTTCTCGCCATCATCGTCATGCGCGATGGCAAGTGAGACGAAGCCATACGCCTTCTTGAACCCGCACGCCGCGTCGAGCTGGGCGTCGGGCCCGGCGCTGCTCCCGCCCTGGTTCCCTATACGCGCGGCCTCGCCTATCTCAGCAAAAAAGACGGCGCAAATGCGGCCCTCAAGTTTCGTAAGATTCCCGATCGTCGCTATCTTTTCGCCAGCGCTCCCGCGTTCTCGCTTTCCCAGCTCGGTCTCGCACGCGCTTACGCCTTGCAGGGAGACTCCGCAAAAGCGCGCACCGCCTACCAGGACTTTCTCGCCATGTGGAAGGATGCTGATCCCGAGATCCCCGTCCTCAAAGAAGCCAAAGTCGAGTAGGCGAAACTGCAATAGCTTTCGCGCACTCACTTTGTGTCAAATTCCCTGAACCGGCGCGCTCTGAGCCGCCACAGGTTGCCAACGCCGCCAAACATACCGCGCGGGCAGGAACAGAATCATCATCCACAGCAGCACCACCGGACCACGGCCAATAAAAAACAACAACAGTGCCGAAACGCTCGCCGCTGCCTCCTTGAATCCCGCAGAGGCCGCGCTATGGAATTGCGCTCCGAGCGATTCAACCGGCGCAGGAATCTCTTCCCTCAGCGAAAACTGCACGTTCGCGAAGACAATCCGGTGTTCCGAGGATTGCCGTTCCGCTTCCAGGCGATTGACTTCCGCGTTCGCGCTGGCGATTTGCCGCTGCAGTTCCCTGACGTTTCCATCCGGATAGGTCTGCTTCTTCAGGAGCTCTTCGAAGCGCCGCAGCGTGCCCCGGGCATTGCTCAAGCGCGCTTCGAGATCCGCGCGTTGCTGGGTGATTTCGTCCGCCGCTTGCTCTTCCTGTTCAACCTCGCCAAGCGATTTCAGTTCGCTCACCGTGGCGCCCAATTCCGGCGAGGGAACGCGCAACGTGGCAGAGAGAACACCTCCGCTGCGCCGGCCCACCATTCGCAACCGCGCGGCATATCCGCGATGACGCTCGAGAATTTCTTCAAGGGATGCGCGCGATTGCGCGAACTCCTTCGTAGCCAGCGCAAGTTGCGCTGTATGAGCGATCAACGGCGTCGCAAATGGCAAGGCCGCCGCCACCTGCTTTCTATCAGCCGTCCGAGACTCGAGCGGCGCACTCATTGGCTCGGGCAGGTCCATGAATTTATCCGTGTCCCTAAAAAATCCGTCGTCCGCCTGTAGCGCGCTCGTCCCAGTCTCGGCGTGTTGCGCCTCGCGAGTGGACTGCGTGACCGTCTGCGAACCCGGCGGAGGGCTCAGCCGACTGAATTGCGCAAGAACCACGAAGCACACAACACCAGCAGACGCCAATACCAGGCTGCGCCGAACCCTGGACATCGCGCGAAACTTAGTAAGCAGCAATCTCAATGCGTTTCTCACGGGTAGCCTCCATTACCATCCTCATTAGAACGAACCACGTCGCATTTCTTGCAGCCGCCGACTCTGCCGGCAAAGAACCTTCTCGCGCCACCACACAGACACCGAACACCAAAGCAAGTTACGTTATGACTTGTGTTGATCAAGAGTAACTTACCGAGCTGAGCACATAACAACGCGATTCTAGTACTCAAGCCTTATACATCTCTGTATCGTCGGACCAATCGCTTCAATTGCTGATTTGTGCCGGCGTCGGACTTGCGTGCTGGTCGCTCCTGCGACGCACCCGTCTGTGTGGCCGGCCTGAGCGCGTGTTCCTGTCGATCGTCAACGAATGACACAAGACGCGTCGATTGATTGACCAAGAAGACTTGAGAGGGTGAAAACATGAAGGCCGCTCCAAAACTGTCCTTGCTCTATTACTTGCTCGCCTGTTTCTCGTTTCTGCTGGCCGCTTGCAGCGGTGTAAAGCAGACTTCCGGAGGCGGCGGAGGTGGCGGCTCCGCGACCCATACCATTTCGGCCACTGTTTCCGGCCTCTCGGGTACCGGGCTGGTGCTGCAGGATAATGGCGCGGACAATCTGACGGTTTCGGCGAACGGAACAGTTACCTTCGCGAAGGCGGTTGCCAACAACGGCGCCTACGCCGTCACTGTCATGACTCAGCCTTCGACGCCCTCGCAAACTTGCGTAATCGTCGGCGGCTCGGGCACGGCTACGGCAAACGTAATGGTCCAGGTGAATTGCTCGACTGGCACCTTCACCGTCGGCGGGCAGGTAACCGGCTTGACCGGTAGTGGACTCGTCTTGCAGAACAACGGCGGCGACAATCTCACCGTCAATCAGACCGGCACGTTCACGTTTGGCACGCCCGTCGCTACGGGCAGCCCGTACAGCGTCACGGTTCTCCAACAGCCCAAGAATCCTGCTCAAGTTTGCACTGTTGCCAGCGGAAGCGGCACGGTCACGGCGAGTGTTGGCAACATCGTGGTCACTTGCTCTGTCGGAACGCTTTCAGTCGGTGGCTCCGTCTCCGGATTGGCGGGCACCGGGCTCGTCCTGCAGGATAACGGTGGCGACAACCTCACCATCTCCGCGAACGGCACATTTAAGTTTGCAAGCTTGATCCCCAGCGGCGGCGCATATGCGGTGACCATTCTGACTCAGCCTTCCGGGCCAGCGCAGACTTGCACTGTCACTGGCGGCTCTGGCACCACGACCGCGAATGTCACCAATATTCAAATCATTTGCCCGGCAGTGTTCCACTCGATCGGCGGACAAGTCGTTGGTCTCGAGATCCCCACCGGTCAGACCTCGCAAATGGTTTTGCAGGACAACGGCGGCGACAACCTGCCCATTTCCGGCAACGGTGCTTTCACCTTTGTCACTCAAATCGCGCACGGCAGTACCTATGACGTCAGCATTTTCGTCAGTGCTGGCACGCAGCCTCAGGGCTGCATCGTCTGGGGATTCCAAGGAACCGCCCTTACGGATATCACCTCGGTAACGGTCGATTGCGGTCATAACGATTGGACATGGATGAGTGGTTCCACGAACTCCAATCAATTCGGTTCTGCTTCAGCGGCTCCACCGACACCTCCAAGCGTTGACAGGGACACTCCGGGCGGCATTCGCTATCCGGCCACTTGGACCGACCTCAACGGCAATCTTTGGCTGTTCGGCGGCTACGGATACAGTTCTGATTCGTCGATCCCGAATCAACCAAGCTTTTTCGGCGAAATGTGGGAGTACACGGGCACCGGCACGGCGAACTACAGTGGCGGCTTTGGAGTCGAGTGGCATCAGATTTCCAAAACAAGCTTACCCGTGCCACGTTGGGGAGCGGTGACTTGGACGGATGCCGCCGGTCTTCTCTGGATGTTTGGCGGTCAGGATGGCGGCAACGCGTTCCTCAACGACCTCTGGAAGTTCGACACCGGCACAAAAATCTGGACCCAGGTGTCCGGTGGTTTCAACCAGAACGGCGTTTATGGAAGCAAAGGGACTCCTGCGGCCGGCAACTTGCCGGGCGGACGCTGGGGAGCAACCGGACGAGTTGATGGTTCCGGCAACGTCTGGCTGTTTGGCGGATATGGCTATGACTCAACCAGCGCCACGCCAGGATTGCTTAACGACCTCTGGAAGTTCAGCGGCGGCCAGTGGACCTGGGTGAGCGGGGGCAATACCACGAATCAAAATGGTGTCTATGGCACGCTCGGCACCGCGGCCGCAGCCAATGTACCTGGCGGACGGCAGGCCTCGACCTCATGGGTGGACGCTTCAGGCAATTTCTGGGTCTTTGGCGGCTACAACCTCTCGCCTACCGGCCAACCCAATGCCTTCAACGATCTGTGGGAATTTAGTGGAGGCCAGTGGAAATGGGCCAGCGGGGCGAATGTCGTAAATCAAGCCGGCACGTATGGAACTCAGGGCACTGCGGCCACCGGGAACACCCCCGGCGCGCGTTGGAGCATGGCCTCGTGGACCGACCAGGACGTTCTTGGTAACACGCGTCTGTGGCTTTTTGGCGGACAAGGTTTCGACGCGACCGGCAACGGCTCCCTTGCCGACCTTTGGGTCTTTAAGAACGGCCAGTGGACTTGGATCAAGGGTTCCAACTCTGTCAGTCAGAATGGAATCTACGGCCTGCAATCCAACCCGATTGTTTGGCCTCACGTAACAAGCGTTCCCGGTTCGCGTTGGGGCGCCGGCTACTGGATCGATAACGACGGCCAGTTTTGGATGTTTGGCGGCGAAGGCTTCGACGCCTCCAGCGGAAATGGCAACGGCCTCCTCAACGACCTGTGGCGTTATCTGCCATTTCCAAAGTAGACCCACTTAGAAAGTGTTGGGCCGCGCCCTGATGGACGCCAGGAACCCCAGAGGTTAACGGGTTCCTGGCGTCCAACTTTCAACTGTGCACTGCTTCCCTCACTGCTTCTTTCTCAGCTCTACGCGTGCCGCCGCAAACGGCAGCACTGCCTCGAGCAGCACCGGAGTCCGCGCTTCATCCTTAGCAACGTAGAGCGTAAAGTGCGCGTCATTCATCTCCACGCCATTGTCGAAAACTTTCACGTCGACTGTCGAAGTCGAAAACTTTCCCGCCGGTACCTGCACTTCCGCCGAGCCGGTTTTCCGCGCGCGTATTTCATAGAGTTTTCGCCCGTCATACACAGGTCCATGCACCAAAGGAGTTTTTGCCCAATCGACCGACCGCAGGTACTGCATCATTCCCAGCGGATCGCGCGTGCCAGGCAGCACACGAGCGGCGGACGCTCCAGCCGGCGCGGGTTCGCGTCCGGTGGCCGTCAATCGCTCGACCGACTGCACTTTCTGTCCGCGTTCGCTCAAGTGCATTTCATACTGCACGCTTGCAAAATCTCCCGGCAGGCTGTAGGAATCGAATTGGTCGTCCAGCTCGAACACCATGCGCAGCGGATTCTGCGTGTGAGCAAACGCCTGCAAGTGCCACGCGTCCTTGCCCGCAATTTGCTTTCGGCCGTTCACCAGGAGACGAAGGCTCGCCACGTTGCTCACTTTTGCCACGCTGGCGGTAAACTCCAGCACCTCGCCAGTCACGGGCATAAATCCAGGTTCCGGCGCAGCGTTGGCCGACGACTTCGAATCCATTCGTGGCGTAGACGAGTTCTTTCCAGCGGGCGCGGAAGAGGCATCAGCATTCGCCGCCGGCGGATCGGGAGTAAAATGGACCACCGTTTTGCTCTGGCCGCCCGCATGCAGCCACACAAAGGCGGCGGCTCCGCAGAGAACGGCGAGAATCACGGCAAGCACGGTAACTATTCGGCGGCTCATAACATTCCTGCGGCTTTGCTTTTATTGAAAACCTTGCGC
>Ga0207646_10004620_pt1 | contig 14878 bp, 14 predicted proteins | sample KBSK5502metaG_FD_184343 | JGI IMG/M metagenome (GOLD analysis project Ga0207646, IMG submission 184343) | Corn, switchgrass and miscanthus rhizosphere microbial communities from Kellogg Biological Station, Michigan, USA - KBS K5-50-2 metaG... | ecosystem: Host-associated > Plants > Roots >... | reverse complement strand
TTTGCTCCTTCGACGAAAAGGCACCGTAGAGCGTCTGGACCGCCACCTTGGCGGTGCGCGCAATGGCGGCGACCGTCGCCTTCTCGTAGCCGACCTCGCGGAACAGCTTGCCGGCGGCGTCAATGATGCGGCGCCGGGTGGCCTCCGCATGCTCTCGCCGGAGGTCTGATTGGATGTGCCGCTTGACTTTCACACGATCCATTCTAGAATGCCGCTAATAATATTGGAATGGCGCTCTAGTTATTGGAACGTCGCTATGGAGGCCTAGGTGAAAAGAACATTGACCTGGATCGGTGTCACGGTGGCCGCAGCCCTTGTAACTCTGGGGCTTGGCCGAACGATCTGGCCGGACCCGGTGGGAGGACTGCAGCCACCCGCGAGTCTCCTCCCATTCTTCGTCGTCCTCAGCCTCGCCGAGTCGATCTTGTTCGGCCTCGGAATCGCCTTCATCGTGTTCGGTTTCGGTATCGTCGCCCGCAGCCGCCAACCACTCTGGCTGACCTACGCCACTTATGGCGCGATCGCTTGGCTGCTGGTCAGTTGGTGGCCGCACGACAACTTGCACCGCGTCACGCTCGCCGGGAATTGGAACGGCCTGCTCGGGATTGAGTATGGCTTTCACCTGACACTGATGGCGTCGGCGGTCGTGCTGGCGGTTTTCTTCTTCCGTGTGCTGCGCGGCGCCGAGGTGCCGGCATGAGCGCCGGGCCGACCGACACGTCGCCCGAACCGACCTGCTCAGGGGGGTTGGCTGGGGAGGAAGGATTCGAACCTTCAACCTTCTGATCCAGAGTCAGCTGCGCTACCGTTGCGCCACTCCCCAACTCCGCTCAACCATGTGTCGAGGCTACGCGGAGAGAGCGCCCTATTCTAAGCAGCCGCTCGAAGCCGGCTAGCTACGTGGCTCGCCCAGGTCGACAGAGCGCGACGAGCGCTCGACGTACAGCGGCGCGGCGCCCATCAGGCGGTCGAACAGGTCCTCCAACAGCACCTTCGCCTGATACAGGTTGACCGCCCAGCCGACCCCGAATACCCGGTCGCTGAAGAGTTGCTCGGACTCGGGGTTCCAGTACGCCGTCCGTATGCGTTCCCATGTCGGAGGTCGGAAGTCGTAGGGTACGAGGCCGAACACGCGCCCATTCCACGTACGCTCGGCCTCAGGCTTGGCCAGCTCGGTCGCCACGGCGGCCACCACGAGCCCGACCACCGCGAGCCGTGCCGCACGGCGGAGTCCGCGCACAGCCCCCATACTTCAAGGAGAGCGTAGCCCACAGTAACCGTGCACGTCCTGAACACGTTGAGGCAAACGGGGTAGATGGCCAAGAGGCTCCAAACGACAGCGCGCTGGTTGCGCTGGCTCACACCCGGGCTCGAGATCAAGCGCTGGCTTCTGCTGCTGATGTTCGCCGAGCTCGTGCTCGTTCTCGGCGCTGCATACGCCTTGAAAGAGATCTACCAGACGGCCATTCTGCCGCACCAGTTCTACTACATCACGCTGCAGTTCTGGCCGTACTGGGCCCGCGCGACCGTGTTCGGCATCCTCGGGGTGGGGCTGTTGTTCTTCAGCTACCTGAAGCTCACGCAGTCCGTGCTGGGTCCATTCCTGCCCGGCACCAACGCGGGCAGCATCGTCGATGTCATCCATGCGTTTCGCCTGCGTGGTCGTGGGCCACGCATCGTCGCGGTCGGCGGCGGCACCGGGATGTCCACGTTGCTGCGCGGGCTCAAGACCTACACGTCGAACCTCTCGGCCATCCTCACCGTCGCGGATGACGGCGGATCGTCAGGGCGCCTGCGCGACGAGTACCGCGTGCTGCCCCCGGGCGACTTTCGTCAGTGCCTCATCGCGCTGGCTGACGCCGAGCCGTTGATGAAGCAGCTCTTCGATCACCGCTTCAAAGAGGGATCGCTCAACGGCCACTCGTTCGGAAACCTCTTCATCATGGCGATGGCCGACGTCACCGGAAACTTCGAGCACGCCCTGCGCGAGTCCGGCAAGGTGCTCGCAGTCAAGGGCACCATCGTTCCGTCGACGCTGCAGGACGTGACGCTGGTCGCGTCCATCAACGGCAGCAACGTCGAGGGCGAGTCGAAGATCCCGAAGCAGAACGGAAAGATCAGCCAGGTGTTCCTCAAGCCCGACGGCGCTCAGGTCAACCCCGAGGCCGCGCAGGCGATCCTGAACGCCGAGCTCATCGTCATCGGCCCTGGCTCGCTGTACACGTCCATACTCCCCAACCTGCTCGTGGAAGGCATGGTCGAGGCCATCAAAGCGTCACCTGCTCTGAAGCTGCTCGTATGCAACCTCGCGTCGCAGCAAGGCGAGACCGACGGTTACGGCGTCGACGACTACCTGCGCGTCATCCGCGAGCACGTCGGGTCGAACCTTTTCGACTTCGTGCTGGTCAACTCGAACCACTCGCACACGCCGACCGGTGGCCAGTCTCAGGTCGTCTTCAAGCCCGAGGACGCCGCGACACATCCTGAGGTGCGGTTCATCGCGGCGGACGTGGTCAACATCCGCATCCCCTCGCACCACGACCCCGACAAGCTCGCGCGCGTGATCATGCGGAAGGTGTGGCAGGCGTAGGCGCTCTCTTCGCGCGCCAGCGGGCCACCAGCTCCACGATCGCCAGCGCCACCGCCACGTAGAGATACCCATCGAGCGCGTCCACCACGTAGTGCTCGCCGAGGTAGACGATGGAAACCAGCACCGCCGCGCTCCAGGCGATAAGTCCGATCGCCAGCGGGCGATACCTCGACCACGCGTAAGCCGCGGCCAGCGCAGGAAAGGCCGCGTGCAGTGATGGGAACGCGGCAAACCGGTTCGGGTTGAAGCTGTTGTAGATCTGCGAGACGGCGTATTGACCGTCCCAGAGGGCGCTGACCGTCTGGTTGTTGATCTTCACCACCTGGCCCGGGAACTGGTACCACGGGGGCGCGCTTGGAAAGAAGAGATACGTGGCAAAGGCCAGGAAGCACATCAGCAGCAGCGCGGCCACAAAGCGGCGGTAGTGCTCGCGCCGGTTAACCCAGAAGACGAATCCGACGACGATCGGCAGCGGGAAGTGCATGAAGTAGAAGAACATCGCGATCACGTCCTGCAGGCTGACGACGCCGGGATGGTAGAAGGCGTGCTGCAGGACGAGCGTCGGGATTGAGCCTCCGAACACGAAGCGCTCCATCCCTGACAGGTCGTACGGCGCAAAGCCGGTCTTGGCCGCGAACCCCCGCATCTCCTCGTAGGCGAGGAACAGGATCAGGAAGGGAAGCCAGTCGATGACGAAGCTGCGGCCGCGCCCGAGCGCGATCGCGATGAGCAGAAGGGCAAGCACGACCCATTCGGGCTCGATCGAGATGCCCCGCCACAGCATCACGCCGAAGATCAAGACGAGGTAGGCCGCGCTGCCGGCGAGGATGAGCCGCGACCGCTGGGGGGCGGGCCGCGGCTCAGGCTTTTCGGACAACCACCACCGCCGTGATCTCTACCGTGACCGAGAACGGGAGCGCGCTCGCACCGACTGCCGCGCGTGTGTGCTTGCCCGGGTCGCCGAGCACCTGGACGATCAGATCTGATGCCGCGTTCATCACCCTGGGTTGATCGCCGAAGTCGTCGGTCGACAGGACCCATCCGATCAGTTGCGCGACCTCGATCACATTGTCGAGGCCGACCGCGGCCTCGATCTGCGCCAGCACGTTGAGCGCCGCGGCGCGCGCGGCGTCCTGCGCCTGCTCGATGCTCACCTGGTCCGGGCATCTGCCGGTAAGACGCGCGCCGTCACGCGACGAGACCTGGCCGGCGATGAACAGCAGAGCTCTGTCTTCACCCACCGGCACCAGCCGCGTCGGAATGTAAGAGGCCGCCGGCGGTGGAGGTGCGGGCAGCGTCAGGCCAAGCTCACGCAGCCGGTCGTGAGGGTTGCTCACAACGAAAACGTTAGCGGCGGCGGCTTCTGAGCTGCGACACGACCGCCAGCACGACCACCGCGAGCGCGATGACGCCCAGGGCGATGTACGGCGCCTGCGCCGAGCTCAGCCACTTGAACAGATCGAAGCCTGAGGGCTGAGGACTGTGCGGGCGCACACCGCTCGCGGTGGGAGTCACGCCCAGCGGCTGTTGCGGTGTGCCTCCGGTGTCGTGATAGCTCCACAGGAACACCGCATGGTCCGACGGTCGAAACGTGGCGACATAAAGGATCGGCTGCTCATCGCCCGACACTGCCAGCGCGGTCACCGCTTGAAGGGGAGGTCGAAGCGAGCTGAAGTGCTGGCCTGAGTCGCCTGTCGCCCAGATGCCGCCCGACTCACCGCCGCCCCCGTCGCTGGCCACGTAGAAGCGGTCGAAATGCGCTGCGGTGAATCCGACCTGTGTGTAGTCGGTCGACGGCAACAGCGCACCCGAGCTGAGCGACGTGAACGTTGTCCCGTTGTCCTGGGATAAGAACAGCCCTGTGTTCGTGCCGAGTACAAGCGGCCGAATTGTGCCGTTCGGTGGCAGTGGTCCGGCAGCGATTTTGGTGACGATCGAGCCGCTGATCGCCGGCTTCAGGGCCGTCCATGTCGCGCCTGCGTCCGCGCTGGTCCAGAGCGGGACGGTTCCGGATGGACCGCTGTCGCCGCCCGCGACTATGCGCACCGGAGGGTTGACCGCGGCCACCGCGATGGCGTCGATGCCGGACGTCGTGAGCCCAAGCGACGTCCACGTCGCCCCGGTGTCGCTCGAGTAGACACCGTGATCCGTGCCGGCCACGATCATCGTCCGCGCGAAGCCGAACGCGCGCACGTCGCGGCCCTCGAGCCCCGCCACTGCGCTCCACTTCACGCCACCGTCGGTGCTCATGAGTGCGCCGGCACCGCGCGTGCCGGCAAGCACGACGGTGGGGTTGAAAGTGCTGTACGCGATGCTGAGCACAGCTGCGTTGCCTCGCTGCACCTGCGTCCACGCTGCACCGCCGTCAGCGCTGCGATAGAGACCGCCCTGGCCTCCACCCGCGATCACCGCATGATCGTTGACGGGATCGACCGCCATCGCAAACACCGGCACCCGGCCGGGGTCTGGCAGCGACCGGAGCTCGACCCACGTGGATGGTGGCAACGCATCTGCGTTCGCGGCAATGGCCGCGATCAACAGAGTCGGACCCACCGCCAAGGTCGCTAGAAGACGCCTGGAGAGCTGCGACAAACGCGGTTATTTTATCGATGCCCCTGGGTGGCCTCCGGGTCGAGATCAGGGGTCGATTGCATACAATCCCCTCGTGCTGGCTCGTGTAGCGAGCTGGCTGGACCGAGCTGCGTTCAGCCCTGACACGCTTCCGGATGACCTCGTCATAGGTATGGCATTGACGCCACCTGTGATCGCGGGTCTCGTGATCTTCAAGCTACCCGCGGTGGAGATGCTTGCGATCGCGCTTATCGCGGGCATCGCTGCGCAGCTGGTTTCGCGATTGCTCTGGCGCGGCTTGATCCCGAAACCGGAAACGAGCCCGATCATCGCGGCCGTCGTCGGCATCGCGCTGATCGGAGTGGGCGCGCCGCTCCTGATCAGCGGTGAGGTCGCGGTGCTCGCGGTGGTGCTCGAGGTGCTGCGCGCGCGGTACACGCCTGCTGTGCGCGCACAAGCCGGCCTTTTCGCGTGGGCTGTGATCACTCTCGCGAGCCGGGGCGCGACCATGGCGTGGGTCAACCCGAACGGCGGCACCAATAATGCCGAGCCGATCGCGATCTGGCATCTGCTGCCATCCGACCCGATGCCGGTCGAACCTGTGCATCTCTACGTGGGCAGCGAGCCGGGGCCGGTCTTTGCGACATCGCTGTTGGCCATAGCCGTCGGCATCGCGTGGCTCGCCTACGCGCGCCGGCTCAGCCCTGTGGTCGCGCTTTGCTTCCTGCTCGGGGCCCTCGTCCCCATCGCGGTGTACCACTGGGACTTCGTTTTCCAGCTGGACAACGGGCCGCTGTGGTTCGTCGGCGGCCTGATTCTTTCCGACCGGCGTTCGCTTCCGAGCTCGTGGGCGGCGCGGCCAATTCTTGGTTTCGTGGCAGGCGCGATTTCGCTGGGACTTCGCTCGCCTGTCTATGGAAGCCGCGGCCTCGAGGCGGCGCTTTTCACCGTCGCGGGCGCGCAGGCGCTCGTGGGCCTGATCGTCGTGGTGATATGGGCCGTCAGGAACACCACGCGACGAAGAGAGCGCGCGCGATTGCTGCGCCGGCGCGACGAGCAGCTGCGCGCGATCAACCGCACCGAGGAACCAGCCGACCCGACCGCGGCTTAGTCCACGGTTACGCGGTCCAGAGTCGCTCCCAGAGCCGTGGCGATGATCTCGGCCCTGGCTCCCGCTTCCTTTATCACCCGCGGCTTCAGCGGAGCGAACGGCGTGATGTCCACCTTGAGCCTGTCTTTGGTGACCGTGTGAGACCACACGCCCAGCACGCGGCCGTTGACGAGCACGACCGGCGAGATCCAGCCGGCCACGCGGCTGACCTTCCAGCGGTGCACAGGGTCGAAGAGGTGGTCGCGCGTCGCGTGGCCCATCAGGTAAGGGTCGAACCCCGGCAGCAGCTGCACCGATTCTTGACCGGCGCTTGACCGCATCGACTTGAGGTCGGCGGCCAGCATCTGCGCCGTCTGCCCCTCGACCGAAACATTGATGAGCTCTTTCTCGATCGCGGCCCAGGCGGCGCGATCCGCGCCTGGGAACGTGCCCATCCAGCGGGAGAAGTCCTTCCGAGTAGCAGGCCCGTAGGCGCGCAGGTAGCGCCTGGCTACCTCAGCGTTCGCGGCCTCGGGTTCAAGCTCGTGCCATTCGTTGAGCCAGTTCTGCGGACGGACGAAAGTGACGGACTGGCCGCGGTTGGGGCCGAAGCAGAGCCAGCCCTTGCGCGCCGCGGGCTTGAGGAGGCCTCCCCATCCGGATTTCAAGATCTGGCGTACATGCGCGGTCTGGCCGCGACCGACCACCGTGATGAGCTCCTCTCGCGTGACGGGCGTGCCGTCGAGCGCGCCGCCGATTCGCTGGAACAGGTTGTTCATCTGCGGCTCGGTGAGCTTCAGGTACTTGAGCCACGTGCTCAGGTTGCGCAGCGTGTACGCGCCGAGGACGCCGGTGTAGACGGGCAGGTCGGTGGAGCGCGCGAGGTGAAGCGTCCCGCGCATCAGCCACGTCTTGACCAGCGTCTTCCGTTTCCAGAGGGCCTCGCGGATGTCCGCGGGCGTGCAATCGACGCGCACTGCAATCTGCAGCTCGGCAAAGGACATGACCTGGGCCTGCGCCCCGCCGATGTCGCCGACGACCTGCGCGAGCTGAGATTTGGGCGCGCGCCGCGTGAGGTGATGGCGCTCGAGACGAAATGCATGGACGTCGGACCAGCCGAGCTCAGCCGCGACAGACGCGCTACTTTTCAAGCCAATCCGAAATGATCGATGACCGGCATGGGGATGCGCTAGATGGGGTAGGTCTTGCTCCAGACAACAGGGGCGGCACCGTCCGCTGACAGGACGTACACGTCGAGCGGTTCGGGCCCGCTTGCCGATACAGAATTGGCAGGGTTGAATGCCCCAACAGCGACGCGAGATCCTCCAGGCTCCGGGCGCGCCCACCCGCCATACCAGACACCCTGTGGCGCCGACCAGATGACGGTGGCGTCGCGCCATCGAACCACACTCAATTGCGCTTCCTTGGCGCCGACAACGGCCAACGAACCGTCCCAAGAAAATGCCTGGATTGCCCCGGACACATGACCCACCACTGAGCCGTTGAAACCGTAGATCGTGCTCTCGAACGTCGGTTTCTCAATGGTGCCTGAGTTGTGGACCTCAGCAATGTACTTGCCATCCCGAGACGCGACCGCGAGCTCGTACTGCCGCGTTGACGTGTTGAATCCGAAGTTGCGCGTCCACAGCACGCGGCCGCTGGAGAGCTCTACCACCCAGTATTGCGACACGCCGCCGAGTTGAATCACGACCGCTCTGTCCGCCTGCAAACTGCAGGCGGCAACGTATGTCGCGGCCTGCTTGTATACCTTGCCCACGCCGGCTACGTTCCGCGCGGTTCCGCCCGGCGTGTTCAGCTGCAGCGTGGCCACCGCACCATCAGGACCGACGAGGTTGAACGGGACGATCTGGCAGTAGTGGAGCTCGTCATCAGCCCAGGTTCCTTGAAAATATTTGGCCCCCGGCTCCAGTGGCGCGACCACCTTTCCAGCGCGATTGCGATAATCGCTCACGGTTGCGTACATGGTTCCGGCGGGATTGGACACGACTCCGTTCGCACCGCCTAGCCCGAGCTTCCCAGACTCCGTTCCGTTCCACGTAACACCGTCTATCTGGTTGAAGCTGGCAGGGTCGTAGTACAGGATCAACGGTGTGGTGTCAGCCACGCTGATCTCGTTGCCAAGAGGGGTCGGCGATACGCTGGGCTCAGGCGGTGGCGTCCCCGCGGGGATCACCTGCGAGTGACCGACCCCGCGCACGAGGGCAAGCGTGACGATGACGATCGCCGCGATGAGTACGGCCGCGATCGCGGCCGCCCATTGCAGGCGACGCGACGCGGGGACATCCCGATTGGCGAGTGCACTGCGTACGAGCCTGTGACGAGCTTCGGAGACGTCGCCAAGCCTCGCTTGTTCCCTGTCGAAAGCGCCGCGTACCTCGTCGCGTAGCGTCTTCATCACAGGTCCTCCTCGAGCAGATCGGGCCGCAGCCGGCGGCATGCGCGATAGATGCGGCCTTTGGCCGCAGCCGGCGAGATGCCGAACGCGAGCGCGACCTCCTCAACGGTGAGGTCGAGGTAGAAGCGCATGAAAAGCGCCTGGCGGTCGGCCATCGGCAGGCGCGCCAGCGCCCGTTCGACATCGATCCTTTCCATGACGCCATCGACCGGATGCGCGGGCCGCGGGAGTTCGCCGACCCGCAGCGTCCTAAACCATCGCGTCCGGCGCACGTTTCGACACTGGTTGGCGACCACGGCCAGGAACCACGGCCGCACGTGCCTCCGGTCCTTCAGCTGCGAGATCCTGCGCCACGCCCGAGTGACAGCCTCCTGCGTGGCATCTTCCGCGTCCTCCCGGTTTCCTAGCATGGAGTAGGCGAGGCGTAGACCCGGCTCGACAAGCGGTCCGATAAGCACCTCGAACGTGGCCTCGTCGAGTCCCGTCGAGTCCACGCTTAAGGCCTGAGCCACATAAGTCAAGACACCCAAAACGGGCACTTGGTGACAGCCGCCGTCCCGCTCAGTTGAAGAGCTTGCGTCCGCGCGTCACGAACTGGTCGCGGCGCGGGCCCGTACCGACGAGCTCGATCGGCGCGTTGATGAGCTCGCTGATGCGCACCACGTAGTCGCGGCATTGCTGCGGCAGGTCGTCCCAGCAGCGCGCGCCTCCAATCTGTTTTTGCCAGCCCTCCATCTCTTCGTAGACGGGCTCGCAGTGCTTGTAGTGCGAGATGTTCGCCAGTGGGTGGTCGTACACCGTGCCGCGGAATGTGTAGCCGGTGCAGATCTTGAGATGCGGTTGCTCGTCGAGGATGTCGAGCCGCATCAGCGCAGCGACGCCGACGCCGTTGATGCGGCACGTGTAGCGGGCGACCGCGGCGTCGAACCAGCCGATGCGCCGCGGCCTCCCGGTGACTGTCCCAAACTCGTGGCCGCGCTCGCGGATCTGGTCGCCGGTTTCGTTGTTGAGCTCTGACGGGAACGGCCCATAGCCAACGCGTGAGGTGTAGGCCTTGAAGACACCGATTGTCAGGTCGACCTTGGTCGGCGGAATGCCACTGCCGGTGAGCGCGCCGCCGGCGGTGGGGTTGGAGCTCGTGACGTAGGGATACGTACCGAAGTCGAGGTCGAGCATCGTCGCCTGCGCGCCTTCGAGCAGGATGTTGGCGTTGCGATCGAGCGCGTCCTGGACGATCGGGAAGGTGTCCTTGATGTACGGGTCTAGCTGTTTCGCGTAAGTCGCGTACTCGGCGAGCATGCTCTTCCAGTCGTAAGGCTCGCCGCCGTATAGCTTGGTCAGGATCGGGTTCTTCACCTGGTCGACGACGAAGGCGAGCTTCTTGCGCATGAAGGCTTCCTTCTGGAGGTCGCCGATCCGGAAGCCGATCCTGCGCACTTTGTCGGCGTAGGCCGGGCCGATGCCCCGCCACGTGGTGCCGAGGCGGTCGTCGCCTCTCGACTCTTCTTCCAGCTGATCGAACAACGGGTGGTAGCGCATGACCATGTGCGCGCGCTCGCTCACCACCAGGTTCTTGGGCTCGATGCCGCGCTCTCGCAGCTGCGCGATCTCCTTGAGCAGCACGATCGGGTCGACCACGACGCCATTGCCGATGACGCACGTGCAGTTGGGGTACAGGATCCCGCTCGGCATGAGCTGGAACTTGAACTCGCCTTCCTCGGTGATGACGGTGTGGCCGGCGTTGTTGCCGCCCTGGCTGCGGATGACCATGTCGGCCTTCGAGGCGAGGTAGTCGATGACCTTGCCTTTGCCCTCGTCCCCCCACTGACCGCCGACCAGGATGATGACCACTGGTCTCCGCCTACTCGGTACCCGGCTCGGGGCGCCTCGTCTCCAGGTTGTAGAACCGCGTGTGGTCGCGGCGGAACTTGAGCTCGATCATTCCGGTCGGGCCGTTGCGGTGCTTGGCCACGATCACCTCGGCGACCCCTGGCTTTTCTTCGGACTTGTAGTACTCAGGTCTGAACAGAAATACAACCAAATCCGCATCCTGCTCCAACGCACCGCTCTCACGCAGGTCGCTCAGGATTGGCCTCTTGTCAGGTCGCTGCTCGGGCTGCCTACTGAGCTGTGAGATTGCGATGACTGGGACTCTGAGCTCACGCGCCAGGCCTTTTAGGGCCCGAGAAATCGAAGAAACCTCCTGCACGCGATTCTCGTCGCCGCCGTGCGCTCTACCGCGCATTAGCTGCAAGTAATCGACGACGATGAGGTCGACGCCGTGTCGCAATTTGGCTTGCCTGGCCTTGAGCTGAAGCGTGAGCTCGTCCATGGAGGGCGAGTCGTCGATGTAGATCGCCGCCTCGCCAAGCGGTCCCAGTGAATTCGAGACTCGATCGAACTCCGCCTCGCTCAAAAGCCCACGGTGAAGCCGCTGCGCGTCGATCTGCGCCTGCGAGGTGAGCAGCCTTTCCGTTAGTTGCTCCTTCGACATCTCAAGGCTGAAGATCGCAATCGACTTCTTGGCGTCCAGCGCCGCGTGCAAAGCAATGTTCAGTGCCATGGCCGTTTTTCCCATCGAGGGCCGGCCCGCGACGATGATCAGGTCCGAGTCCTTGAACCCGCCCGTCATGCGGTCCAGGTCGTGGAACCCTGATGGAATCCCGATGACTCCCTGCCCGCTCTCCATCTGCAGCGAGATGCGCTCCATCGCGGGACCGAGCAGGTCGTACAGCCGAGCCAGCTCGCGCTGGTCGCGGTCGTCGGCGACGCCGAACACAAGCGACTGCGCCTGGTTGATCGCCTCCTCGGCCTCGATCGAATCGTCGTAGCCGTAGCCCGCGATGTTGCCGCCCGCCGAGATCAGCCGGCGCTTGTATGCCTTCTCCTTGACGATCCGGCCGTAGTACTCGATGTTGGCCGCGGTCGGCACCAGGCCCTGCATCGACGCGAGCTGGGCGCGACCGCCGATGCGTTCCAGGACGCCCATCGTCTGCAGCTGCGCGGCCAGCGTGACGTTGTCGATGGGTTCGCCCGAAGCGAACAGGTCGAGCGCCGCACGGTAAACCTGCCCGTTGTTCTCGCGGTAGAAATCCTCGGGATGCAGGAACTGCAGAACCTTCGCGATCGACAGCGGGTCGATGAGGATCGACCCGAGCACGGACATCTCCGCGTCCAGGTCGTGTGGCGGCACCCTCCCAGGTGCCAGCGCGATGGTCGCCATGTACCTCGTGAGGGCCCTAGCGGTCCTGCGTGACGATCAAGTTGACGTGGGCGGTCACATCGCGATGCAAGCGAAGAGGAACCTGGTGCTCGCCGAGCGTCTTGATCGGCTCCTTGATGTCGATCTTGTGCCGGTCGATGTCGACGCGGTGCTGAGCCTTCAACGCAGCGGCGACGTCCTGGTTGGTGATGGACCCGAACGCTTTGTCTTCGGCGCCCATCTTCAGTCGCACGACCACCGTCTTGTTGCCGATCTCATCGGCAAGCGCCTGTGCCTCGGTGCGGTCCTTCGTCTCGCGCTTGGCGGCCGCCTCGCGCAGACGCTTGCCCTCGGCCTCCACGCCTCGGCGCGCGATCACCGCGAGCTTCCGCGGCAGCAGGTAATTGCGACCGTAGCCGTCCGTGACCTCCTTGATGTCGCCGGCCTTGCCGACGCGCTCGACGTCCTTGGTCAACATCACACGCACTGCCCTAGCCCTCCGCTACCGATGAATATGGATCCTCGAAATCGTCCCTTCGCTGGAAGCGCGACGCGATTCGCCTCACAACCCGCCTCCTCCCGTGCCGCGCCGCCGCCATCGTGTCGCGCAGGTCGCGGTCGAATGTGCTGTCCTTCGCCTCCAGCGCCGCCTCATGTTCGCGCCGGATATCCTCCGGGCACGCTGCGATGAACGTCTGCACCGCAAGAATGCCGAGCGCCAGCATGTCGAGCTCGCCCAGCACGGGGATCCACGCCGGGAAATCGATGGGGCTGACGATCACGCCCAGCGCCGCCAGCAGCACGGCCTTCGGCGCGCGCGGGACCCTTTCGTCACGCAATAGGCAGTAGGCGAGCTTGCCGTGTTTCGGCACCTCCATCAGAACTTGCATGGCACGCGAAAGCAGTGGCATTGGGGGCCGCAACAGGGTAGCGGGTTTCGGGTTCCGCGGGAACCCCACTTAACTTAGCCTTGCGACGTGAGTTCGGCGGTGGCGACGCAGCCGGCGCCGGTGCGCTTTGGAAATCTCAGGCACACCGCCCTCTCCAGCCTATGGTTCGGCTTCAACTTCCACTGGCTGCCAATCGGGTTCGTCCTGATCCAGAGCCAGCTCCGCGACCTGGTGCCCCACGACACGTTTGGCGCGGCGCTCGGGACCATGGTCGGGGCGGGCGCGATCTTCGCGGTCGTCGTGCCCCCGCTGGTCGGGCAGCTTTCGGATTATCTGTACACGCCTTGGGGCCGCCGGCGCCCTCTGATCTTCAGCTGCACGCTCGCCAACCTCGTCGGGCTTGGGATCATGATGACCGCCCACAGCTACGCCCAACTGTTCGTGGGCTACATGTGGATCCAGCTCTTTGCCAACGCGGCGGGTGCCGCCTATGCGGGCGTGATCCCAGACGTGGTGCCGAACCCCGAGTTCGGACGCGCGAGCGGCTTTCTGGCCGCGATGAACCAGGCAGGCGGCCTTGCGGGCGTGCTGACAACGTCAGTCCTGGCCGGCATGCACCAACTGGTCTGGGCGTATGCGGTCATCGGTGCCATCACTGTGCTGACGATGATCCCCGCGCTCTGGGCGTCCCGCGGCGAGGGGATGACACGGATCGTGCGCGGACCAAGCATCCCCCTGCTCGCGTCCGCCCGCAACTTCCTCGCGCCTCTGTGGAGCGGCGACTTCGGCTGGGTCATCTTCACCCGGCTGATGGTCACGGCCGCCATCACCATCGTCGCCTACTTCTTGTCCCCCTTCTTCCACGACATCGTTCGCGTAAGCAACGCCGACCAGTTCACGTCGAACTGGCTCGGCATCGTGTTCGTCGCCGCCATTCCGTTCGGCATCTTCGGCGGAGTCATCTCGGACCGCCTCGGCCGCAAGATCTTCGTTTACCTGAGCGGCGCGGCGCAGAGCCTGGTGGCGATCGTGTTCATCGCTCTCTATCCCCCACAGATCCCGCTGGTGTTCGCGCTCGGCGTCGTTTACGGCCTGGGGTACGGGCTCTACTACGCGGTCGACTGGGCGCTCGCGTGCGACACGCTGCCCGACCGCTCGAAATCCGCGAAGGACATGGGGCTTTTCCACGTCGCCCAGACGCTGCCCCAGACCATCGCGCCGGCGATCGGAGGCTACCTACTCGATTACTTCAACCATCTGTCCCCCAACTCGGGGTACCGCGCGGTGTTCGCTAGCGCCATCGTCTTCTTCGTGCTTGGCACCGTGTTCGTGAGCCGCATCCGCTCGGTCCGCTGATCGCTGCCGGCTGACCGCGAGCAGCGTGGCCGCCCAGATGGCCGTGATCCCGACCACGCCGAACTCGGCCATGAGCCGCAGCACGAGCATGTTGGAGTAGCCCGAGATCAGCAGCGTCTGGAACAGGTTGTGCCCGGGGCCGATGAGCATCCAGCCCGCGGCCACGAGCCCCACGACGAGCCAATCGCGTCGCGCGATCGTCCAGTGCAGCAGCACCAGCATCGGCAGCAGCAGCAGAACGAGGTGCGTGCCCCATGAGTAGCTGGCGATTAGCGGGCCCGCGGCCACCATGGCTGCCGCCTCGAGCGTACGCGCGCGGCATTGCGTCGCCGGCCGGCGCAGGATCCAGAAGGTCGCCACCAGCACGGCGAGCGAGATGAGCAGCGTGACCACGCGTGCCGCCGGCGGTGTGTTTGCCACCGTGCCCAGGAACGTGCCGGAGTCGAAGAGTCTCGCTACCGTCCCGCCTGGCGAGTGGTTCTCGAACAGCCCGGTTCCGGCGGAAAGCACGGGCGCGACCTTGAGCAGGAAGTCGGGTAGGTACTGCGGCACGGCAACCAGCCACAGCGCCAATCCGGCCACAGCCGCGCCGGCCAGCATCCGCCAGCGGCGTCCCCAGAGCACCAGCAGGCCCAGAGGCGCTTGCAGGAGCTTGACCGCCACGCCGGCGCCGAGCGCGACGCCTGCCCACCAGCGGTCGCCGCGCACCCACCCCAACAGCCAGATCCCGCTCAGGCCGAGCAGGACCAGGTTGATCTGCCCC
>Ga0207646_10004616_pt1 | contig 14886 bp, 10 predicted proteins | sample KBSK5502metaG_FD_184343 | JGI IMG/M metagenome (GOLD analysis project Ga0207646, IMG submission 184343) | Corn, switchgrass and miscanthus rhizosphere microbial communities from Kellogg Biological Station, Michigan, USA - KBS K5-50-2 metaG... | ecosystem: Host-associated > Plants > Roots >... | reverse complement strand
TGCGGCACGCGCTGGGAAAATAACGCGCAGTCGCTGTCTCAATCGAATCCCGCTGGAATTTCCAGCTCGGCGTTGCTGACCCGAACAAGTTTCCAGTCCCACGGCTTGCGCGAAACGTCGCGCCATTGCAGTTCAAATGGCGTCGTCAGTGAATTGACGCGCTCCTTCACGACTGCGACCAACTCCGCGTCATCGCTGTCGATTGCAATTCTTCCGCGCCAGAGACCGCCTCCGTTGTCGATGTTGCAGGTCGCATCGATGACGCTAAGACGCAGATGATGGCCGTAGCCAAACACAAGACGCATTCGTTCGAGAACAAGTGCGCGATCGTTGCCCCATTGGTCGGCATACTCCGTCCCAATTAAATCGGCGACGCCAGCCCAGTTTTTCTGTTCGATTTTGTGAAAGAGATTTTGAGTGTGCCGCTCGATTTGGCGCTGCGGTTGCCACAGCCAGATACAATACAACCCGATCGTGAGAGTCGCGCCCAGCCCCACCAACAATCCAGTCCGAAAATCAACGCGCATCAGTCAACTTAGCGCTTGTCGTAGCGTCGTGCATTGTCCGCGCGTCAGGTAAAATCGCGCGCGTACGTTGCGGGAAAAAGAAATAATTGCGATTGACGCGAAGCGCCCCGATGGGGCATGAACCGTGCTGGTAATTTCGTTTTGATTCATGCTGACGTTTGCTGCTTTTGGCGTTGCCGTTTCTGCGGTGTTACTTTGTGTGTGGTGGGCGTGCTTGAACGAAAGTGATTAGATTAGAGGCGAGGCTTATGCTCGACCAAGAAGACTTGAAGTGGATCGCGGCTACTTCCACTGAGCTGAATTCGATCTTGCAACAGGTCGCTCGCTATGCCGATCTCGCCCGCAGACATCGCGGCGAACATAATTACATCGATTTGCTCGGCGAACGCGTTGAGCTCGCTTCCAAGACGGCGCAGTCGCTTTTTGATCGCGTGACATCGAAGATTCTCGCCGGCGCCGCGCGCAAAACGGCGGCAGCGCGCAAAAGCGAAGCGGGTTTTAAGGTTATGCCGCCGCCGGCCGAAACCGATGATGAGTCGCGCCGTTCCATCCGAACATTGCGAAAGGGCGAACAAAAACGCGGATCGAGTACTGATGCAAAACAATCAACGGCATCCGGTGATAACGGTATTCCAGCAGGCGCCAGAATTAAGAATGCGAATGGCACCCGCGAATACATCCTCTTGATTGAAGATGAACCGGACGTAGCGGACCTGGCTTCGGAAATGTTGGCTGAAGAAGGTTATCGAGTTGTAATCGCGCACGACGGATTCGAGGCCCTTAAAATCTACGAAAAAATGGGCAAGCAAATCGGCTTGGTCATTCTGGATTATTTTCTGCCGGTGATCGATGGCGACGCCGTCTTCGAGGAGCTGCGCTCGATCAATCCAAAAGTGAATGTTGTCCTGAGCAGCGGCTTCGCCGAGCAGACCAAGATCGCTTCGATGTTGGGGCAGGGTCTTCGCGGTTTCATTCCGAAACCCTACAGCCGCGACAAGTTGCTGGAACAAGTCCGTTCCACTTTGGACGCAGAGCGCCAGCCGACCCGCTCGTCGAGCCAGTAGAGCCCGAGCGGGCCATGAATCCCCTCGGCATGGCATCAATTTAGCTTCTCCAGGCAGAGACGCTCATGGCTCGCATTGACGCCTTTTTCAAATTGATGGCGGAGCAAAAGGCCTCCGATCTTCATCTCTCGACCAACAACTCGCCGATGCTGCGCATCAATGGCGATTTGGTGCGCGTCGATTTTCCGCCGCTAAAGAACGACGACCTGAAGGCGATGGTTTACGAAATCGCGCCGGAAGGGAAGATCAAGCAGTTCGAGGAAAACCTCGATGTCGATTTTGGCTATGAGGTGCCGGACGTCATGCGCTACCGCGTGAATTTCTTCCAGCAGAAATATGGCATCTCGGCCGCGTTCCGCTCGATTCCTTCGCACGTGTTGACGGTTGATGAACTGGGTCTGCCGCCGGTGTTGAAAAAATTTCCGATGTTGAAGAAAGGCCTCGTCCTAGTGACCGGCCCGACCGGTTCCGGTAAATCGACGACGCTCGCCGCGATGGTCGATCACTCCAATCTCCATCGTCACGATCACATCATCACGGTGGAAGACCCGATCGAATTCGTGCATCGGAGTCAAAACTGTCTCGTTCAGCATCGCGAAGTGGGTATTCACACGCGCTCCTTTGCGAACGCTTTGCGTGGCGCGCTGCGCGAAGACCCGGACATCATTCTCGTCGGCGAAATGCGCGATTTGGAAACGATCGAGCTCGCGCTAACCGCGGCCGCGACCGGTCACCTTGTTTTCGGCACCTTGCACACGTCCAACGCTTCCAAGGCGGTCGATCGTGTCATCGACGTCTTTCCGACGACGCAGCAAAATCAAATCCGGACTACGCTCGCCGAATCGCTCAAAGGCGTGATCGCACAAAATCTCTTCAAACGCATCGACAAACCGGGCCGTGTTGCCGCTCTTGAGATTTTGGTGGTCGACACCGCCATCGCGAATCTCGTGCGCGAAGGAAAAACGCACCAAATCCCGGGCATGATTCAGGTCGGCAAGAAAAAAGGTAATCAGCCGTTGGATGACGCCATCATGGATCATTTGCGGCACGCCCGCATTTCGCCGGAAGAAGCTTACGACAAGTGCATCGACAAGAAAAAGTTCCGACAATTTTTGGCGGAACCGCCGCTCGACCAGACAGAGGAATAACGTCAGCCCATGAGAGTTCCGGACTTGGACAGAATTTTATCGGCGATGCTGAAAACCTACAGCGGCATTTCCGATTTGAATTTTTCAGTCGGTCACCCACTCCAAGTCGAGGACTTCGGCGAGCTAAAACCGGTATATGTCGATCCACCCATTGAGGCGCTAACTTCGCACCAAACCGAGCAAATCGCGCTCGCTCTGATACAAGGCAATCGTCGCCTTATTTACGATTATCTAACGGGCGGCTCGTGCGATTGCAGCTATTCGCTCGAGGATGAGGCGCGCTTTCGCGTGAACATTTTCCGGCAGCAGGGTCACTTTTCGGTGGTGCTTCGCAAACTGCAAAGCGAAGTGCCCACGATTCAGTCATTGGGGCTGCCGGAAATCTTTTACGAGATCGCCAAGGAAAAGACCGGCCTTGTCCTGGTTACCGGTGCGACCGGCAGCGGCAAGACGACTACGCTGGCCGCCATTCTCAACGAGATCAACGAAACGCAACCGGTTCACGTCGTCACGCTGGAAGACCCGATCGAGTATGTGCATCCAAAGAGCAAAGCGACTTTCAATCAGCGCGAGCTCGGACACGACTTTAACAATTATCCAACTGGATTGCGCGCCGCTCTCCGTCAGGCGCCGAAAGTCATTCTTGTCGGCGAAATGCGCGACCGTGCCACTGTCGAAATCGCGATGATGGCAGCCGAGACCGGCCATTTGGTTTTAAGCACGCTGCACACTGTCGATGCCGGCCAATCTATCAATCGTATCCTCGGTTTGTTTTCGTTAGGCGAAGAACAGCAGCTACGAATTCGTTTGGCGGACTCGCTTCGCTACATTGTTAGCCAGCGCCTTGCCCCAAAGGTCGGCGGCGGCCGCCAGCTTCTGACCGAAATCATGGGTCACAACTTGCGGACGCAAGAAGCGGTAGCCATCGGCGAAGGCGAGCACCGCAGCTTCTACGAAATCATCGAAGCAAGCGCGCCGTTTGGCTGGATGACATTCGACCAATCAATCCTGCGCGCTTATGAGCAAGATTTGGTCACCGAAGAAACGGCCAGACTCTTTGCCTCACGCAAAGGCCGAGTTACTCGCGGCATCGACTTGATTCAAAAAGCGCGCGGCGTCGATAGCGACCTCGATTCCGGATTGCGCCTCGACCTTCCGGAGAACGCTTTTCGCTAAGTTTTATGTTTTCGGAACAGGAACACGAAACGACGTTCTTCGATCTGGGCGACAACACCGCCCTGGTGTGTGTCGATCATCAGCAATATCAAAAAGTCGTCGTACCTCAGTTGATCGACATGACCTACAAAGTGCACCTCGGTCTGTTCGAAGAAGACGTCGTGCTCAAGCTCAAGACTTACAATTACAACGTGGTGATCGTTTACGAAAATTTCAAAGGCTCGACCCTGCAAACGAATCCGATCCTGGCGGAGCTAATTACACGTCCGGACACGCAACGGCGTCAGCATTTCGTTGTCCTGCTCAGTCACCGTTTCGCCACCAACGACGCGATGAGCGCATTCGTGCATAGCGTTGATCAAGTCATCAACATCACTGATCTCGCTAATCTCAAACCGATCCTTCGTCGCGGCGTCACCCAGCACCGCGAGCTTTACAACGCCTTCAACGAAATGTTCAAGAGCGTTCAATCGCTCTAACGATAAGTTCAACTCGCGTCGCGCGCGTACCAATCCACCTTGCGCGTCACGTACATCACGACTGCGAGCACGATGAAAGAGCGCGATTGCGCCCATCAGGAGCGCGTAATCCTGCTGCCGCAAAGTGAAACGTGTAAACGCCGGCCAGACCAGCGCCGATTATCAATGTCCTGACTCCGCCGCCGAGGAAAAATCGGCAATACCAAGTGATCAAGATTGTCGATGCGACCGCCGCGATCAGATACGCGAAACCGAAGCCGATAAATTCCGATATGGAAAGTAGCAGCAAATAAAACAGGCAAAGCACCGCGCCGACCATCAAATATTGGAACGGATGAATCTTTTGCCGCGCGGTGACTTCGAAGAGAAAGAAAGTTCTGAACACCAGCACCAGAAAGAGCAATCCCGCGATGCGGGCATTTCCTTGACTGCTTTAAATTTGTATTAATAGGGAATCCCAAGCACAGGCCCGATCACGCTCTGCTCTTTTCCCCAGGATGAAGTGATATCGGCGACCGCTTCGTTGCGCCGCTGCAACCGATCGGTCAATACGCCGGTGATCATCAAGAGCGGAATCAGGAGGATGAGAACGAGCGCGCCGACTCCGAGCAATTTGATGATTGTGCTATGGCGCTTTCCAAAGGAAGGCTGCGATTTCGGTAACGGCGGCGGAGCTGTGAGTGGGGATTCAGGCATAACTCGAAGGTTTAGTCAGGATACGGAGTCCGAGCCAAAATCTTTCAGCTGACGAGAAAATAGTTTGCCCCCTGCGAACTGGTTGAATCCAAACGGGACACAGAACGCATCTCAGTGAAAACAACCCGAGGTTTTCATGATACAAGATTTCAAGTTTGCCTTGCGACAGCTTCTCAAGGCGCCGGGATTCACGGCCGTGGCAGTATTAACGCTCGCGTTGGCGATCGGCGTTAATTCGGCCATTTTCGCGCTGGTCAACGGCGTTGTGCTGCATCCAGTCGTGCCGCACCGATCAAACGAAGTGGTCAACGTGTTCACCGCTAGACAGAACGCCAGCCACGATTACCGCCAGTTTTCTTACCACGAATATCGCGAGCTCCGCGAGAACGGAGGAGACGTTTTTGTCGATATTGCCGCGCTCGAGTTTGCCGTCGCCGGAATAGGTCGGGATCACGAGATGCGGCGAAGTTTCGCGTTCCTGACCTCGGAAAATTATTTTTCGCTGATGGGGACCAAGCCGTATCGCGGCCGGTTTTACACGGCCGAGGAATGCAAACCGAACGCGAACATCGCAGTCGTGGTCACCAGCTACGGTTTCTGGAAACGAATGGGCAGTCGAAGCGATTTTGTTGGCAGCACGCTTCAGATCAACGGCCAGCCTTACACCGTGATCGGCATCGCAGCCGATGGATTTAGCGGCGCGAACGCATTGATCGCGCCGGATATTTGGGCGCCGATCGGCATTCGCTCTCAGCTCGGCTCGGCCTTTGGCGATTCTGAAACGATGCACGACCTGATGAATCCGAAGAATTACGCCTTCAATCTTACCGGCCGCATGCGTTCTGGATTGACGATCGAAATGGCGAAGTCACGCCTGCCCGTGCTGGCGCAGCGACTCAGCGCAATCCAACCACCTGACAGCGAAGGCGCGCGCGAATTACAGATTCAAACGCCGTCGCGATTCAGTTTGAGCACGCAACCGGAGGACGACGGCCCGATTACGTTAATCGCGACGTTACTCACGGCCATGGCTGGCGCCGTCTTGCTCATCGCCTGTTTGAACCTTGCTAACATGTTGCTTGCGCGCGCCACCGCGCGGTCGAAGGAGATCGCCGTCCGGCTCGCGGTTGGCGCCTCACGATGGCGCATCGTAAGACAATTGCTCTGCGAAGGTTTTCTGCTCGCTGTTTGCGGCGGCGCGGTCGGACTGGTGCTCAGCGCTTGGTGCAACGACCTCCTTTTGCAGCAGCTGCGCAGTTTGCTCGCCTCGGTCAATTTTTCGTTTGTCGTGAAATTGCGGCCGGACACAACCGTGCTTGCAGTCACATTCTTATTTTGTCTTCTCGCGACAATGCTCTTCAGTCTCGGACCGGCCCTAAAGTCGACCAAGGCCGATCTCGTCAATGATCTCAAACAACAGGTCGGCGAACCGGCGCGCGTTGGACGCTTCAGCCGCTTTTTCGCACCGCGACACATTTCGGTCATGGTCCAAATTGCGCTTTCGCTCATGTTACTCTTCGCTGCCGGCTTATTTTTCCGGGGCGCGCTCAAAGCAGCCGGGCTAAATCCGGGATTTGTTGCGGCCGGCGATTTGATCAGCGAGTTCGATTTCACCCTGGTTAAAAAAGAGCCCGTCGAATCGCGCCGCTTGATGTTTGCGATGGCAGAACGCGCACGCCAATTGCCCGGCGTCACCGCGTCCGCCTTGGGGACAATGCTGCCCTATGCCGATTTCACTAATACGCGGCGAGTTCTTCGGACGAAAGACACGATGCCTAATGATCCGAAAGCGCCAGACCCAAGTACTAACTCGCTCTATACCGCAATCACACCCGGTTACTTCGATGCGCTCGGCGTGAAGCTGCTTCGCGGCCGCGATTTCACCCAAGCCGAGTGCGAGAGCAAGGAAGCTCGGCGCGTCGCCATCATCGACGAGGAAATGGCGAAAAAACTATTCCCGAATGAGGACGCGATAGGTCAACAAGTTCGCTACACCCAGCCGCCAAAGGATGGCGCGCCTAATGACCTGGAAATCGTCGGCGTAGTCAGCAAACATCGGCACGACATCCAGAACGACTCCATTATTTGCCGGTTGTTTGTGCCTCTGGCGCAAGGTTACAACGGTCAAACTTATCTTCACGTTCGCCTCAACACCCGAGATCGACATGCGGTGGTCGCGATCATGCCGACGCTTAGGCAAGCGCTACGCGAGATCGATCCGGACCTCCCTCTGCTGCAGATGACGCCTTACGTCGATTTGATGGAGAAGTCCCCGAATCTTTGGATCGTTAAACTGGGCGCGATTCTTTTCGGCGCGTTTGGTTGCATCGCGCTGTTGCTTGCGGTTGTCGGCGTTTATGGCGTGAAAGCTTACGCGGTCGCGTGTCGCACCCGGGAGATCGGCATCCGGATGGCTCTCGGGGCGCGTCGCAAGGATGTTTTCACGTTGATTATGCGCCAGGGGGCGATGCAAACCGCGCTCGCCGTGTTCGTGGGACTTTTGCTTTCGTTGGCCGCGGGCCGGGTGCTCTCCCAAATTCTCTATGGCGTAAGTCCGACCGATCCGTTCGCACTGATCACTTCAAGTTTCATGCTTGCCGCTGCTGCGTTGCTCGCGTGTTTTCTTCCAGCTCGGCGCGCGACGTATGTCAATCCGATCACCGCACTGCGCACTGAATGACCGTCAGTCAGAATGGCGTCGCCAGCCATCAAGGCGCGGGTCGGAAGTTGGGCGTGCGCAACGAGCAACAACGCTAGGCGCCTAGGCCTCGCGCAGAATTGGCTCACGGCGCACTGGCACGCTGAGAAACAGGCCGAGATAGGTTAGAGTAGCGATCAGCACGACCTGCGAAACAAACACCAAGTCCGACATGGCCTGTTCATAGAACTTTTGGTGCGTCCCGAGCGGCCCGACGAAAATCTGTACGAACAACGTAGCCAATTTCAAATTGCAAAATATCAAGGCTGCGATCATTGCTTCGCTTGCCGTAAGCAAACCGCGAAGTCCAACATAAGTGAAAACAACGAGGACTAGAGGCAACGCGTATTTTACGAAAGTCAGAGGAAAACACAAAGTTGTCTCGGTCAACCCTGATACTCCTTCAGGGAGATACTTTAGTGCGAAAGAGAAATCGATTTCTTGAGTGAAAAAGCCCTGAAACAACATCCAGAAGGTCATTAACAGCGCCGCAGCAACGAGTAGTCCGGAGCGCTCCGCCGCGAGATGTGATTCGTCTTTCAAAGGACCGGGAATATCAACAATGGTAATCCACGAAGCAAAAAACACCGACACGAGTGAAACCACTGCTAAGATAGAGAATGGGAGCTTGGCGAACCAGCAAGAGTAGAGCGGCAAGATTACCATCGTCACAGCAATCATGATTCTCGCGGCCGGCCGGCGAACGACCCAAACTAAATAGGACGCGCAACCAAGGTACAAAATTGCACTCGACAGCGGCCCGGCCGCCGAGTGCCGACACCAATCAATGAAGACATTGTGGATCCTGCCGATGTTTGGGCTTTGACCGCGAAGCACTTTGGCCGAGATCAGTAACACAGAAAACGCGATCCAACCTCTGCCCGTAAGATGAATCTGCCGAAACCGCCGGGTCACAATTAGGCCCAGCAAAACGAAAGCAGCGCCGAGCAACCACGCATTTAGGATATTGGGAGCGAGTTGTATTTTAAAACCAGTGCTCGGCAACACGAACATTGAAAAAGCTAAAAACGCCGCCGGCCAGCCGTGTAAACCATGTCCGCGCAGCAAGACAATCACTGTTCCAGCAGCAATAAAAACAATGATAGGGTGATGCCAGAATATTCGTTGCGAACGCTCTGGATTGAAGGCGGTCCAGGCTGCGATCGCGACGAGCAGAAGAAGAAAGAAAAGATGTCGGAACTCGCCTGCTTTGATTGCCCATAAAAGTAAAAAAAAGCCGATGAGAAATGCGAGTGCCATCCCCACGGTGGGTGTAGCGTAAAGCCAAAGCCCGATCGCCGGGATCGCCATCGCAACGAGTGGCCATATGGGAGATTTCGGAGAGTTGGTGACCCGAAATGCGAAGGTGATCCACGCCACAAAAAGGGCCAGCAATGGTGATACACGTTGAAAAGAAGCCGCCAACAGCGAGCGGGCCTCGGCTCGTCTGCCGGCAATCGCACTCGGAAGATTTTCCGGACTAACTTTGAGTGCGTCGGCTTGGACGTTTCGGAACACATCCAGCCGCCCCTGAATTTCGGGCGTGGCCACCGCAGAATCGACCGGAGTTTCTATCCCAAAGTAGCGACCTTCGTAATGGATTGGCAGCGGCAGATTGTGAGGGAAAGCCATGAAAAAAAGCATATCGACTTGTTGCAATGGGCCGAGCGAGCCCAACGCCGCGAACAACTGCGGATACGTACCGCCAGCAAAGATTGCCACCGACCAAGGAACGTGATTGCCGCGTTCGTTATGACCATGGTCGCCGGTGATGATGAGATGGTCGTTTTTCAGATCGAGCTTGTCGATCAGCTCAGATAACTTCGCATCCACCGCCCGGAAATGGCGCTCGTACTCGGGGTGGCCGGGATGCCAACGGTGAGCCGCACTGTCGGTTCCGCCAACATGCAGGATGATTAACCGAAATTTTTTGTCCGACAAAATCTCGATCGTCTTGTCGATCGCGGCCAGATCGCAGTCGAGTTCCGATTTCGCGAGCTCAGGGCGATTTACCGTGATCGCTCCGCATTGGCCATATAGTCCAAGGATAATGAAGTCTGCTATAAGCGCGGGATTCAAACCGGCGCGGGCCGCGGCGGCCGGTAAACTATTATTTGAACCATGTTCACCAGTAAAATCATGAATTGCACTGGCGTAAGGACTTTCCCGTCCTTCCAGAAGTGTTTGAATGCAGGGCAAGCTCATGTTGCCCCCGGCGGTGTGGACATCGAGGTAAACTGAACCGCGTTGCTGCGCGAGCGCCTTTAGATTCAGCATCAAGTCATCCACCGCCTGCCGCCGTAAACTATCGACAATGATTACAACCAGGCGACCATCGCCGATTGATTGTGTTGATTTCTCCTGCGGCGTCATGCTGCCGTGTGAGATTGGGTTCGGGCGCGCGCCGTAGATAAAGAATAGGCTGAGACCTAATGGTAACAGCATGACCAAAATCAGAAGAATCGTACGCCGCCGCTGTGCCGGCAGCATGCGGGTTAAGGTCTCCATCGCTCTGGTTTGTTCAGACTGATCTTTCCCTCTTAGGATCATCACACATGAGAAACAACGGCCATTCTAAAGATGGTCTGATCAGCTGCTAGTCGTTTATACCCTCACAACATGAATTCCCGTAAGCCTGATGCCGGGCGTATCCGCAATTCCGCAGCGATCCACTGCTTTCAGAAAGATGGCTGGGGGCGGAATCGAACCGCCGACACGTGGATTTTCAGTCCACTGCTCTGCCAACTGAGCTACCCAGCCGCAAGATTGTCGATCTTTTCGCAGGAGCGAGTGGTCACTATGCAACAATCCATTTGTAGGGCAAGCGCATCGCTTGCCTCTTGCTGTAGCGGCGGTCTATGACCGTCGCATTAATTCTTCCGGCGCTCATAGAGCGCCGCTACAGAAATCTTCGCGGCAATTCCACCGCGCGCCGCAACAATTTTAAATAATGATCTCGCGAAATTTCGGTCGCGCCGAATTGTTGTAAATGCGGCGTGGTCCATTGCGTGTCGAGGAGCGCGAATTTGTGCGCGCGCAAACGTTCGACCAAGGCGACCAGCGCGATCTTCGAGGCGTCGGTCACGCGATGAAACATCGATTCACCAAAGAACGCGCCGCCGATGGCAACACCATAAAGTCCACCGGCTAGCTTATTTTTGCTCCACGCTTCGACCGAATGCGCGTAGCCGAGCTCGTGCAAGCGCTCGTAACTCTGGATGATCTCTCGATTGATCCAGGTGTCTTTGCGTTTGGCGCACGCCCGAATCACTTCGCTGAAGTGATTGTCGATCTTGATCTCGAAAAGCTTCTTGCGAGCGACGCGGCGCAGAGCGTGCGGGACATGAAAATCTTCTAGCGGCATGATGGCGCGCGGGTCCGGTGAAAACCAGGCGATCGAATCGTCTTCCATCGCCATCGGGAAAACACCAAGCCGATAGCCTTGCAGCAAAAGCTCCGAGTCGATCATGACAGAGAAAGTTATCTAGAGGTGCTCGCGGCGGCGAGCGCCTGTTTATTTTGGTTCGGTGCTTGATACAAGCACCGCTACAACCGTCCATTTGCTTTTGCCAACTTCATTCCTAAAATGAGCGGATGAGGCCCCTGTCGATCTTGCTCATGATCGGGTGCGCGGCACTCGCGGGCGGCTGCGCCGATCCGCTCGAACAACGAAGTGGTGGAGACGTTCAATCGCAGTTGGAACGCGGGATCACTGGTCAAGGCCAAATCGTCCCCGAACAACGAGAGCCCGGCGATCCAGCGGGCGAGCATGGCGTCCCCCAGACGCATCCCTAACAAAGTGAAAACAGCCGCGCCCCCGAAACATTCAAAGATTCTTATCCTCGATTTCGGCTCGCAATACACCCAGGTCATCGCCCGTCGCATTCGCGAGCTCCAGGTCTATTCCGAAGTCGTTCCCTTCGATCTTCCGGCGGCTGAGATCAAAAAACTTAATCCGAATGGAATCATTCTTTCCGGTGGTCCGGCCAGCGTTTACGACAAAGGCGCGCCGCAGATTGACAAGGAAATTTTTTCGTTAGGCATTCCCGTGCTCGGAATTTGTTACGGATTGATGCAAATGGCGCATCATCTCGGCGGCCAGGTCGTCTTCACCGGGCGGCGCGAGTACGGCGCGGGAATGTTGCACATCACCAATGGCTCGCAGTTATTCGATGGACTTGGCAATCAACTCGACGTCTGGAACAGTCACGGCGATGAAGTGACGGCCTTGCCGAAAGGTTTTCTCGCCGCCGGCCGGACGGAGAGTTCGGACTTTGCCGCGGTCGAAGATCGACAACGGAAGCTTTACGGATTGCAATTTCATCCCGAAGTCGCGCACACGCCGCGGGGCAAAGAGATTCTGCAAAATTTCGTCTACCACATCTGCCACTGCGCGATGGATTGGACGATGGGCTCGTTTATCGAAGAAGCCTGCGAGCGCGTGCGGCGGCAGGTCGGCCACGAAAAGGTTGTCCTCGGTTTAAGTGGCGGGGTCGATTCGTCGGTCACGGCCGCATTGCTCCACAAAGCAATCGGCGATCAGCTCACCTGCATTTTCGTGAACAACGGTCTCTTGCGCGCGCGCGAAGAAGAAATTGTTCAACGCGTGTTCGGCGAAAATTTTCACGTGCGTTTGAAATATGTCGACGCGACCGAACGTTTCCTGACCGCGCTCAAAGGGGTGACTGATCCGGAGCAAAAGCGAAAAATCATCGGCAACGAATTCATCGCCGTATTTCAACACGCGACCGAAGAGTTGCTGGGCGAAGATGGACAAACCAAGGCGCGCAAACTCGCCGCAGCGACTCCGTCCCGTGGCGGACACGGTCACTACAAATTTCTCGCGCAGGGAACGCTTTATCCGGACGTGATTGAGAGCGTTTCAATCGGCGGCAACCCGGCGGCCGTGATCAAGAGTCATCACAATGTCGGCGGTTTGCCCGAGAAAATGCACTTCGAGCTGGTCGAACCGGTGCGGCAATTGTTCAAAGACGAAGTCCGCCAGGTTGGACTCCAGCTCGGCTTGCCGAAAGAAGTTGTTTATCGGCAACCGTTCCCCGGCCCCGGCCTTTCGGTGCGCATTCTCGGCGAAGTCACACCCGAGCGATTGTCGATCTTGCGCGAAGCCGACACCATCGTCCAGAGCGAAATGAAGGCGAGTGACTGGTATTATCGGGTCTGGCAATCGTTCGCGGTTTTGTTGCCGGTGCGCTCGGTCGGCGTCATGGGCGATCAGCGCACTTACGAAAACACGATCGTGCTTCGCATCGTCGAGAGCCAGGACGGTATGACGGCCGACTGGGTCCGGCTGCCTTACGAATTGCTCGCGCGCATTTCGTCCCGCATCAGCAACGAAGTCAAAGGCGTCAATCGCGTCTGCTTCGACATCTCAAGCAAACCGCCGAGCACGATCGAATGGGAATGAGGCAATTTTGGATTGCCGATTTTCGATTTTCGAATGGTAATCGGCGGTGATGAACGCCGAGCAGCAGCGTCTCGCTGAAAACAGGCCGCACGACGAGCCGTGGCATTTCTGGGGGCCATATCTGGCCGAACGAGCGTGGGGCACGGTGCGCGAAGATTACAGCGCCAACGGCGACGCCTGGAATTATTTTCCGCATGATCACGCGCGGTCGCGCGCTTATCGCTGGAACGAAGATGGCATCGGCGGCATTTCAGATTACAAGGGGCGGCTCTGTTTTGCGTTCGCGTTTTGGAACGAGCGCGATCCGTTTTTGAAGGAACGGATCTTCGGCGTGAGTGGCCCGGAGGGAAATCACGGCGAAGACGTGAAGGAGCTTTACTGGTACATCGACAATACGCCGTCGCACAGTTTCATGCGGATGATTTATCGCTATCCGCAATCGCGTTTTCCCTACGAAGAACTGGTCGCCCAAAGCGGCGCGCGCTCGAAGATGGAAGGCGAATTTGAAATTTGGAACACGAACGCCTTTGCGGACATCCGTTACTTCGACATTGAGATCGAGTATGCCAAAGCGGACACGCACGATATCTTGATCCGCGCGACGGCGAAGAATTGCGGCCCTGAACCGGCGCCTCTGCATTTGCTGCCGACGATTTGGTTTCGCAACACCTGGAGCTGGGGACGTGAAATGGACCGGCCGGGCTTAGAGATGATCTCGGCTCCGGCGCCAAAGATCGATGTCATTGAGGCGAAACATCGTGCGCTCGGCCGATATCAATTGTATTGCGAAGACGCGGGCGATGTTCTCTTTACCGAAAACGAGAGCAACGCGGAACGGCTTTGGAAGCTGTCAAATGCGCAGCCTTTCGTTAAGGATTCGATCAACGACCGCGTCGTCCACGACAAGATTGAGCTCGTTAATCCCGCGCGGACCGGAACAAAAGCCGCGGCGCATTATAAGTTCACGATTCCACCTAACGAATCGCGCAGCATCCGATTGCGACTGTCAAAGATCGACCCGCCTTCGCCAACCGCCAGTCCGGCTCGGACCTTCGGCGGGGCAGGCAATCAACCCGCGGCTGATTCTTTTAAGAAGTTCGATAAGATTTTTCTGCAACGCGCTACCGAAGCGGACGAATTTTACGGCTCGCTCGCGCCGGCAGTCTTAAACGAAGAACAGCGCGCGATTCAACGGCAGGCGTTCGCGGGCTTACTCTGGAACAAGCAATTTTATCATTATATCGTCGAGCAATGGCTCGATGGCGACCCGGGACAGCTACCGCCGCCTGACGAACGCGAGCAGGGCCGCAATTCCCGCTGGCGTCATCTTTACAACGAGCGCGTCATGTCGATGCCGGACAAATGGGAATTTCCCTGGTACGCATCGTGGGACCTGGCGTTCCACTGCATTCCGCTGGCGCTGGTCGATGTCCAATTCGCCAAGACGCAACTCGATCTCATCGTGCGCGAATGGTATCAGCATCCGAACGGGCAGATTCCCGCTTACGAATGGAATTTCGGCGACGTGAATCCGCCGGTGCTGGCCTGGGCGGCGTGGCGCGTTTATCAAATCGAGCGTAAGCAAGCCGGCAAAGGCGATCGCGCGTTTCTGGAAACGATCTTCCACAAAATGCTGCTCGTCTTTACCTGGTGGGTGAACCGCAAGGACTCCG
>Ga0207646_10004615_pt1 | contig 14886 bp, 9 predicted proteins | sample KBSK5502metaG_FD_184343 | JGI IMG/M metagenome (GOLD analysis project Ga0207646, IMG submission 184343) | Corn, switchgrass and miscanthus rhizosphere microbial communities from Kellogg Biological Station, Michigan, USA - KBS K5-50-2 metaG... | ecosystem: Host-associated > Plants > Roots >... | reverse complement strand
GCGAACTTTCCCACACTTCAAACAAGCCACGTGGATATGATCGCGCGGGCCGTGAGTCTCGTAGTAATGGCGATCGCCGCGAAGATGCAGCAAATCCAGTTCATCGATCAACCGTTCTTTCTTGAGGAGTTCGATCGTCCGGTAAACAGTGACCAGGTGCACGCCGGGATCGATGCTCTTGGCACGTGCAAAAATCTGGTCCACATCGAGATGCTGTTCGGCGTCATCCATCACTTGAAGAATCACGCGCCGCTGACGGGTCAGACGGATGCCGCGCTCGCCAAGGGCTTTGGTGAGATGGCCAGTGGTTTCCGAAGTGTTGATGCGCTCGCCGGTCGAAGCGCGATGCGAGGGCGTGGCGGCGGACATGACATTCCTTTTAGAGACAACTCCTGCGTCGGGCCAGATCAGGAGTGTATCGAGATCAAGCGAACGACGTCATTGTACATGACGTAGGCGAAGAGCAACAAAAGGAAGACGAAGCCAACCTGAACGAAGCGTTCTTTGACCGCCATGCTCAAATCGCGACGCATCAGGCCCTCAATGCTGAGCAGCAGAATCTGCCCGCCATCAAGAATCGGAATCGGCAAAAGGTTGAGGATGCCGAGGTTCACGCTGATAAAAGCCATCAGCAGGATGACTTGCGATGGGCCGCGGCGAACCGCTTCGCCGGAAACCTGCGCGATGCCAACAACGCTTTGCAGTTGCTTGACGCTCGCGCGCCCGCTGAAAAGTTTGCCGACCACGGCCACCGTCTGCGCGAAAAAATCACCAGTTTTTCGGAAAGCGTACTGGGTGGATTCGCGAAGCGAGGTGCGTTGATAAATGATGTCGTCTTGATTGACAACACCAATCTGCCAGGTGTTTTCCGTGCTGTCGCTCAATCCCTGCTGAGGAGTCACGCTGAGCGAAAGAATCTGGCCCTTTCGCGCAATCTTTAGCGCGACGGGCTGCCCTTTCGATTGCCTCACAGCATCAACGAATTGCCCCCAGTACGAAACGGGCATGCCATTTACCTCGACCACACGATCACCGGACTTGAGGCCGGCGCGTTTTGCCGGCGTGCCGGCCGCAACCTCGTCAATGATCGGAGGGAAAGGCGCGAAGCCAAACAGCTTGTTGAACGAGTTGCCGTCTTTCAAAGAAGTCCGGATTGTGCGCTCGCCGTCCTTGTTCGCTACGATCAGGGTTATCGGAGTGTCTGGGCCCTGCTTGTCGAGATACTCCAACGCTGATTCCCAAGTGGGATTCTTCAAATCGTTCAGTTGCACGATACGATCACCTACATGCAAAGGACTGGATGCGGCTGGAGCCGTTGAAAAGTAGCTGATCTGAAGAGTTTGACGCAGGGACGCCGAGTGCGGCAGACCCACGACCGCGTAAAAGACGCCCAGCAAAATCAGCGGAAAAATGAAATTTACCGCTGGGCCGCCAAACGCGATTAACGCGCGCTGCCACCGCGGCTTGCTCATCAACTCATCGGAAGCTCCCGTTGGAGCGACATCGTTGGAATCGACATCGGAGAGATCCTGGCCTGCCATGCGAACATAGCCGCCGAGCGGCAGTGCGCTAACACGCCAGTCCGTAGCGCCGCGCTTCCAACCAAACAGGCGCGGACCGAAACCGATGGAAAATACATCCACGCGCACGCCGCAGAGACGCGCAACGATGAAATGTCCCCACTCGTGAACCAGGATGATGATCCCCAGAACGAGGGCGACGCCGATCAAAATATCCAATGCCATAATTCGAACAACCTTTCGTTGGGACCGCGAGGCGCCAACTCTCCTAGTTACTAGAAACCGCCATAGCCCTTGAAGCCAGGCGGCTTACTTCTTCTTTCGCTATTCGACGCGCTTCCCTGTCTGCAGCGAGCACGTCGTCCATCTTTTCGATCCGAATCCGTGGAGTTCGCGTCAGAACCGCTTCCACAATTTCCGGAATTCCGAGGAACGGAATCTGGTGTTCTAGAAACGCCGCAACCGCGATCTCGTCAGCGGCATTCAAGGCGCAGGGCCACGCTCCTCCCTTTTTCATGGCTTCGCGGGCCAACCGAAGGCAAGGGTAACGGCGCGTGGAAACTTTTTCAAAATCCAATCGCTTTAATTTGGCCCAGTCCAGGTCTACTTGGTTAGATGCCACACGCTCTGGATAGGTTAACGCATACTGGATGGGCATGCGCATGTCTGTTGCGCCAAGCTGTGCGAGAACAGAACCATCCACGAATTCGACCATAGAGTGAATCGTGGACTGCGGATGGATCACGACATCCACCTGAGACGGCTTCATGTCAAACAACCATCGCGCTTCGATAATTTCAAATCCCTTGTTCATCATCGTGGCGGAATCAACGGTGATGCGGTTGCCCATTTTCCAGTTGGGATGTGCAAGCGCCTGCTCGACCGTGACATTTTCCAAGTTCTTGATCGGCGTCTTGCGAAAAGGTCCGCCGGAAGCGGTGAGCACCAGGCTGCGAACCTCGGAGTGCGCTCCACCACGAAGGCACTGGTGAACGGCGTTGTGCTCGCTGTCCACGGGCAAAATTTCTTTGCCGGCTTTGTGCGCAGCGGCCATGACAAGTTCCCCGGCCGCAACGAGGACTTCCTTGTTGGAAAGCGCGACGGTTTTGCCGAGTTTTACGGCTTCATACGTAGCTGCAAGGCCCACGACACCGACGGCAGCGGAGACTATGATGTCCGCACTGGCGTGAGTGCCCACCGCGAGCATGCCTTCCGCACCGTGATGGATTTCTGGGAGCTTGGCAACGCCCTTCTCGCGCAACCGCGCCGTGAGTGCATCCGCGTTCTGGGCCTCTCCCACCGAGACGATCTCAGGTTGGTACCGTTCGATTTGTCCGATGAGTTCATCGAGATTGTTGCCTGCGGCAAGCGCCACCACGCCAAAGCGCGGGGCGAGCGCGTCCACCACAGAAAGGCACTGGCGGCCAATCGAGCCTGTCGAACCAAGAATGGCAAGCTGCTTCACGAAACGAAAATCCCCTTTAGGGTTGTGCAAGCAAACCCTGAGACCCTGAACCCATTGTGAGAGACCTGAGGCGGAGACCCAGCGGACTTACGCGCGCGGCGAGTAGATCCACAACCAATAATACCAGACAACCGGGATGGCAAGGATGAGTGCGTCGATACGGTCAAGGATGCCACCGTGCCCGGGCAGCAACGCGCCGGAATCCTTCATGCCGGCGCTGCGCTTATAAGCGGATTCGAGAAGGTCGCCCATTTGCCCCGCCACGTTGCCCACCGCTGCCATGCCAACCAGGCGTAGCAGGGCGTCATTCACCCAGTGTGCGGCGATTAAGGCGACGACCAAGGAACCGATAAAGCTTGCGACCGCGCCTTCCCAAGTTTTCTTCGGGCTCAAGTGTGGCGCGAACGGATGGCGGCCCATGGCCCGGCCGACAAAATACGCGGCAGTATCGCCGACCCAGGTGATGACAAGTGAAAAGAACAGTAGAAAAGGGCCATCGATAGCAATCCCGTGAAGCCGCACGGCGAACGAGAGAGGAAGAGCCACCAGCAGGAGCGCGCTCGAACTGATGCCTGCCGCAGGCAACGCCTCCACGAGCGGCCGGCGGGTAGCGAGTGTCAAAATCGCAATGCCGAGCAAAAAAATAAACAAAACATCGGCGACTGTGGGCGTTGGCAGTTTGAAGAGGCCAAAAATCTTGTGCAGCACTGGACCATTGCCGACGGAGTGCTGTTCGTCCATGGCAGCCAGATATTGCACGTAAACCAGCAAGATTCCGCAGACGGCGGTCCAGTATCGGTACGCTCGATGGCCAATGGCATCGCCAAGCGCGAAGAACTCAAACATGGCGAGCAAAACGACGAGCGATAACGCAACAGACAGCAAGGCGGTAGGCGCTTTCCACACCAAAGCGACCACAAACGGTATCAGAACGGCCGCGGTGGCCACGCGTTTCCAAGTCATCGGACGTTACGCCCCGTCAAAAGGAATAAAGCGAATTGACGAATCATCATAGCGGGAGAAGCTATGGAGAAGAAAATGAAATCGGGACAGAAGGACTATTTGCGAGCAAGCCGTGAACTGCTGGCTTCCGACTCTTCGCTTTCGCCGATGCCGCCATAGCGGCGATCGCGTTTCTGGAATTCGACGAACGCTTCAAGCAAACGAGCACGGTTGAAGTCTGGCCACAGCGTTTCCGTGACAAAAATTTCCGCATAGGCGATTTGCCAGAGCAGGAAGTTACTTACGCGCATTTCGCCGCTGGTGCGAATCAGGAGATCCGGATCGGGCAGCCCGGAAGTGTAAAGATGGCGCTCGACATCGGCTTCGGTGAATTTTTGCGAATTGCCGGAGGCTTCGCGTTCGGCCAGTAAAGCGTTCGCAGCGTCGACGATCTCCGCCCGGCCACCATAATTGAGCGCGATGCAAAGCACCATGCCCGTATTTTGCTCGGTTGCTTCCATGGCCTCGTGCGTGTCGCGTTGCACCGCCGCTGGAAGCTCGTCGGCACGGCCCAGGAAACGCATACGAATATTATTTCGCTGGATCAGCGGCATCTCCTGCCGGAGATATTCGCGAAGAAGCTGCATCAGGAAATCAATTTCGGCCTTCGGGCGGCGCCAGTTCTCGACGGAGAAAGCGTAAAGCGTCAGGGCTTCAATTTTGAGCCGCGAGCAGGTTTCAATAGTGACCCGCGCCGTCTCGGTGCCCTTACGGTGGCCTGCAATGCGGGGCAAATGACGCCGCTGCGCCCAGCGGCCATTGCCGTCCATGATCACCGCAAGATGACGCGGCAAACTGCCAAGATTCAGCTTCTCCAGCAAAAAAGCTTCCTCGGCGGTTACGGCGCCGAGCGGATGAGAAGAGGCGACATGCAGCGTTTTTGAAGATGTAGGGTCAGTCACGGCGTGAGGTCGCTCTCTCCTTTACCGCACAAAGTTAACACGGCATTTGGGGACGCTGCAACGGGTTATCCGCTGCGTTTCCGAAATTGCAATGCCAGAGTAACGCTCAAGAAACAGGATGGGACATTAATTCGCGAATGGAAGAGTATGCGACCATCAGAGTCAGCACGATCATCGCCACGGTCGAAATCCAGGCGACCCAATTAAATCCCTTGGGGTTGGTTTGTTCGCCCATCAAGTCACGGCGATTGACCAGGATCAGAACGAAGATCATCACCACAGGCAAAAGAAATCCGTTCAGCACCTGCGACCAGAGAAGAATGGTGTTGGCGAAGCGGCCCAGGAAAAGGACGAAAATCACGCCCATAGCGATCAGCGCGGTGTATAACCCATAGAAAATTTTCGCCTCGCTGAATTTGTTGTCGATCCCCGATTCAAATCCCAGCGCTTCGCAGATCACGTACGAGGTGGAAAGAGGAAGGATCGACGCGGCAAACAGCGAAGCGTTAAGCAAGCCAATCGCGAAAAGTGCGCTGGCCCATTTGCCCGCAAGCGGCTTCAGCGCGAGAGCCGCGGTACCAGCATTGTCAATGTCGTGGATTCCGTTCACAAAAAGTGTGGAAGAGGTGCACACAATGATAAAGAAAACGATGATCATGCAACTGATGCTACCCACCAGCACATCATTCCGTGTGGCGGGGTACTGGCGCGGGCCAACTCTTTTCTCAACAACCGCCGCTTGCAGGTAGAAGTGTTGCCATGGTGCGATGGTGGTTCCCACTAAGCCGGCAAGGATGATCGCGTAACCAGCGCTGAAGGGGGGAACTTGCACGAACGGGCGAACTGTCGGGATGTAATGCATCAACTGCGGCGGCAGCAGGTGGAGCAGCGCAATCAGCCACTCCGGCTTGGCGAAAAATGCCGAAACTACATAGGAAAGATACACGACGCAAATACTCAGAAAAATTCGTTCGACCCATTTAGCCGTGCCTGCAACCACGATCGCCCAGACCAACAGACCAGCCAGAGGCACCGAAATGAACCGGCTGACGCCAAACGTCTCGCTCGCCCAGAAAACGCCCGTGAACTCCGCCATGACATTGCCGAGATTCACGACGAGGATTGCAGCCATCAGAAAGAACGTAACGCGAAATCCGAACTCCTCGCGGATCAGGTCAGACAAACCCTTGCCTGTGACTGCTCCCATCCGCGAGCACATTTCGAGAGAAACGTAGAGCGCAATGGTCATCGGGATCAGTGACCAAAGCACTGTGTTCCCGTATTTTGCTCCAGCTTGCGCGTAGGTGTAGATTCCACCGGCATCGTTGTCGACGTTGGACACGATCAGGCCCGGCCCGACGACCGCAAGAAACAGAGCAATCCGATGGCGATAGGGACGGACGACGGACATCACGCGTTCTGCGCGTTCGGTCCAGCCCGCCCACTGCGCCTCAAGGTTCTCGCGGTTCCACATCCGGTAGAGCCCTTCTCTGTTACTTCAAAAGTCTTGATACCACGTCGTCCACGGTAATCGCGCCGACGGGTCGCTTATCTTCATCGACAATCGTCAACATCCGCAGATTGTATTTGTCAAAAATTTCAAATACTTCCTTTTCGCTGGCATCCGGAGGCAGCGACAGCAGCGGTTCGATTTTAAGATCGGCAAGCGTCTGCTCAGGGTGCGCGAGGAGCAATCTTGCGACAGGAACAGTGCCGGAGAATTGCGCCGCGCGGTCAAGAAGGACGACCGTATCCAGCTGGTCGAGATTCAGATCCTGCTCGCGCATCCACTTCAGAACTTCTTCTCGACTCGAGCCTTCCCCTACAAAAACGAACTCCGAATTCATCATGCCGCCTGCCGTTGAAGGATCGAATTCCAGCAGTTCGCGTACCTCGGCAGCTTCGTGTCCGGGCATCTCTTCGAGCAGCTCTTCCGACGTTTCCTTGGGAAGGTCGGCGAGCAAGTCTGCAGCAGCGTCCGGGGCCATCTCTTCCAAAATGTCCGCGGCCTTCTCGGGATCGAGTTTCTCCACGATTTGAGAAGTCAGGCGGGCGTCGAGCTCGGCAAGCACCTCGGCGGCCGTTTCCTCATCGAGCGACGCGATGATTCCCTGGCGCTCCGCGGCGGAAAGGTCTTCCACGATATCCGCAAGATCGGCAGGATGCAGGTCCTCCAGCTTTTCGTGGGTGATGCGGAGTTTCACCCGCCGCAGTGGGTCCGATTCGACCAGGTTCACAAACTCCCATCGGATGGAGCGCGGCGGAAACTGTCCCTGCACTTTGCGAATGAACTTTTGTGGCGCGATCCCCTGAAATAGCCTTCGAACCGCGCCGGGCAAGCCAACGTCCACCTGGGTAACGCGCAGTTCGATCGATCCGTTTGTGCGCTGTTCGGCGAGGTCCACATCATTTACGCGAACCACTTTACGGCCGCTGGTATCAATAATTTGCTGATCCAGCAGATCTTTCTGAACAGCGAGCCAGGCTTCGTTGGGTTCGTAAGGCTCAAGCGACCGTTCATTCACGTTAAGCCGCACATTGCCAGGCGCAACCGCTGCCACCTGGTCATGGCGAGCTACCAGCGGCTGAAAACTGCCGCGCGACAATAAATAGTGCGCGATGCGGTTCGACTGGTCCGCAGGCTCGATAAAAAACTCGCGAATCTTGCCGACATAATTGCCCTGGACATCGTAGGTCTTTGCTCCCATCAATTCTGTTGCATAAAGCATGGCTTGCCCCGTTCCTTGGGCCATAAAAAAAGCCCGCGTGCCGGAATCGTTCGGCCGCGGGCGCTACCGCTTCAACGACGTGTGCCCTAGCCGCCGATGAACTCCCCCCGCACCACTCCTCGGACGTACCCCTCGCGTTTGGGAAGGTCGATCCTCAAAATCCGTCCTGCTTTGCGTCCCGATCCGCACCTCTGTGCGCGACGATCGGAACCAGGTTCGGGTTCCTTGGGCGAGTTCATCGAAAAAATAACTCCGAGCGTAGTGATAAGCCGCTTGGTGAACTATGTCAAGAAAAAAGCGGCACTTAGGCGAACTTTTTTGTTATTTTTGGCAAACGACGTCGTCGGTTACTTCGTTTTTCCAGAAGTGAACAGCATGTTTCCCGGAGCGACACCACGGCGCTTGCAGTCTTCTGCATACAGGGCCAAATAGTTCTTCAGCAGATAATCTTTTCTCGAATAGCCAAGCGCGGCAGCTGCTTTGTCGATCGCCTCAGGCGGCCCTTCTAACTCAACGAAAGCGCCGGCCGGCGTCTCATCCAGTTCAATCAGCAAATCCTTCGCCCAGCGCTGCGATGCTCCGAGCTTCCAGGTTGTTCGATACTTTTCATAGGAGAACCAGCCGCGCAAGCCCAGTCCTTCGAAAATTTTGCGAAGGGGCCCGGCCTCTACGACCTCGACCTCAGTTTCTTCGCGAACCTTGAACCGGTCGCCCTCTTCATCCACACCTCGCACGGATGGCTGTTTAAATGTGAGGATCACGCGAGAAGGAGCGGCCTTCTTGGCCGATCCTTGCGGCGTCTCCGTTCGAATCCGCAGCAACTGGCCGTGTTTCGCCAGGCCGCCGTCAGGCGTGTCGAAGATGACGTTGAATTCGTGAACGCGGCCGCTTCCGGAACCGATGGACTTCCCTCCAAGCTTCTTAATCTTTCGCTCAAACGCCTTCATATCGCGCACAGGCAGCTTGATCTCGATCTCTTTCGCCATCGTTCCCCTTCCCGCGCACTACCCTCTAGGCCGACCCGCTTTTGCCGTCGCCTGACTTCCGCTAGTATAACCAACACGCTCCAATTGTCTTCGGCGGCGAACCCAGTCACCGGCTACACTCAAAACTGAAACATGGAACCAAAAGAAATGAACGAAGCTATCTTTCCGGCAGAGGTTGCGACTGACGTGAATTCGCGTCCACATCCGCCTGTCGCTCGCAAAAAGCCCGTTGAGCACCGAATCCACGGAGACGTCCGTGTGGACGACTATTTCTGGCTTCGCGAAAAAGAGAACCCCGAGGTCATTCAGCATCTGGAGGCCGAAAACGCATATACCAAGTCGGTCCTGCAACCGACCGAGGTCTTTCAGGAGCACCTCTATCAGGAGATGCTGTCGCGCATTCAGCAGACCGACCTCAGTGTGCCTTATCGACTGCGTGGGTATCTTTACTTCACGAAGACCGAAGAAGGTAAGCAGTACCCGCTTCACTTTCGTCAACGCAAAGACGAGAACGACGCTGAGGAGCTGCTGCTTGACCTGAACGCTCTGGCGGAGGGGTACAGTTTTTTGGGGCTGGGTGTGTTTCAAGTCAGCGACGACAATCGGCTGCTTGCCTATTCGACCGATACCACCGGCTTCCGGCAGTACACCCTGCAGATTAAGGACTTGCAATCAGGGGACACTCTGCCTTTTCGTGCCGAGCGCGTGACCAGCGCCGCATGGGCCAGTGATAGCCGCACCCTCTTCTACACAGTCGAAGATGAAGTGACCAAGCGCTCGCACCGACTGCATCGCCACACACTGGGAGAAACCGCCGCCGATCCGCTGCTCTTTGAAGAGCCGGACGAGCGTTTTCGCATCGAAATCGAGCGTACGCGCAGCGGCGCGTATTTGCTTCTTCTCGCAGCCAGCCACACGACGAGCGAGGTCCGCTTCTTACCGGCTGGAAATCCGGCTGGTGAGTTTCGCCTGATTGTGCCCCGCGAAGATGCACACGAGTACTATGCGGAACATCACCCCCACTTGGACGCCGTTGACGCCGGCTCATCGGCGTCAAACGTGTTTCTAATTCGAACGAATTCAGGGGGACGCACGTTCCGGCTTGTTACGGCGCCTGTTGAAGATCCTCAGCGGTCGAATTGGCAAGAACTTGTCCCGAACCGTCCCAACGTCATGCTTTCGGCTGTCGAGCCGTTCCATTCACAGCTCGTTATGTTCGAACGAGAAGGCGGTCTTCCGTTTCTGCGGGTGATTCCTCTCCCCGTACACTCTAAAGAACTTCTTACGGCCTCCTATCGCATTGCATTTGACGAACCTGCGTACAGCGCCGCGCCAGGATCAAATCCGGAATTCGATCAGACGCACTTCCGGTATTCGTACGAATCTTTCATCACGCCTCGATCGGTCTTTGATTTCGATTTCACGACGAGACAAGGCATACTGCGCAAGCAGCAGCCGGTACTCGGCGGATACGATTCGACGGCCTACGCAAGCGAACGCCTGCATGCTCTGGCTGCGGATGGCACTCGCGTTCCGATTTCTCTTGTCTATCGAAAAGATACGCCGCGCGACGCCGGGGCCCCGCTGCTTCTCTATGGTTATGGCAGCTATGGAATCTCCGTTCCGGTGAACTTCAGTTCGAATCGCCTGAGCTTGCTCAATCGTGGTGTGATCTACGCAATCGCGCACGTTCGGGGCGGCGGCGAACTTGGCAAGCCCTGGCACGATGCTGCCCGCCTGCACAACAAACGTAACACTTTCACCGATTTCATCGCCTGCGCCGAACATCTCATTGCCGCGGGCTACACAAACAACCAAAATGTGATCATCGAAGGCGGCAGCGCAGGCGGATTGCTGATGGGCGCGGTCACCAATCTGCGCCCGGACCTTTTTCACGCTGCGATCAGCCACGTCCCGTTTGTGGATGTACTGAACACCATGCTTGACCCTTCGTTGCCGCTCACGGTCGGCGAGTACGAAGAATGGGGCAATCCGCACATCGCTGAAGACTATTTCTATATGAAGAGCTACTGCCCCTACACAAATCTTGAGCGTAAAGCGTACCCGGCCATTTTGGTCAAGACCGGTTTGAACGACAGCCAGGTCATGTACTGGGAACCGACGAAATACGTTGCAAAACTTCGCGCGCTGAAGACGGACGCAAATGCTCTGATCTTCAAGATAAATATGGGAGCTGGCCACGGCGGTGCTTCAGGCCGTTACGACTACCTGCGTGAAATTGCACTGGATTACGCATTCCTCCTGCGTGAAATCGGAATTCATGAATAATTTTCCCAAACGAAAATCGTTGCGCTTCGACGGACGCAACACTGCATAATTGTCGTTCGGCAATTCAGGTTTTGCTGAGAACTGAAACCTGATTATTAACAACTTTCTCGATGAGCGATCCCACCACACCACTGATGCAGCAGTACCAGGCGATCAAATCGCGATACCCGCATGCCCTGCTTCTTTTCCGGCTGGGAGATTTTTACGAACTCTTCTACGAAGACGCGATTCTGGCGTCGCGCGAATTGCAAATCACGCTTACCTCACGGAATCGCGAAAAGGGCCAGCCTATTCCGATGTGCGGTGTCCCGTATCATTCCGCAGACGGTTACATCGCACGCCTCATTCGTTCGGGCTTCAAAGTCGCCATCTGCGATCAGATGGAGCAGCCCGGTCCCGGCAAGAAACTGGTCCGCCGCGAAGTCGTGCGCGTGATAACGCCAGGAACGGCCACGGACGGCGCACTTCTGGAGGCCAAAGAAAACAGTTTTCTCGCCTCCGTTTTTCAAGATACGGCCGCAAGCGTGATTGGCCTCGCGTTCGTCGACCTCTCTACCGGAGAATTCCAGTGTACTGAATTTTCCGGGCCGCGCTCAGAGGAAGCTCTTCGCGATGAACTGCAATTGCTCCATCCGCGCGAAACTCTTCTGCCGCGTCCCGCGCAGCTCTTCGAAACGGCCAAGACTTCCCTTCTCGAGGGAGTCGGTGGTGTCGAAAGCCGCATCGACGACTGGGCGTTTCAGCTCGATTACACGCAACGAATCGTAAAGGAACAATTTGGTGTGGCGGAACTAACTAGTTTCGGACTGGACGGCCACATTCACGCGATAGCCGCTTCAGGCGCAATCGTTCACTATTTGCGCGAGAACGCCGCGAAAGGCGCCGATTCTTCCGCCAGCGTCGGCACGAATGGGCCGACCACGCTCGAAGCGCTGGGACACCTCGACCGCGTTCGTTACTACGAACAACACCACGCTCTCGTGCTCGATCCCGTTTCGGTGCGCAATCTCGAACTGCTCGCACCCATTTTTTCCGACGACTCGGGTAAGAATGTTCCTACAACGCTTGTCTCCGCGCTCGACGTCACCGTCACCGGGATGGGCGCCCGCCTTCTCCGTTCATGGATTCTCCGTCCCCTGATTGACCGCAGCGCCATCGACCAGCGCCTCGACGCCGTCGGCCATTTTGTCCAGCAGACCGTGGTGCGTGGTGAAATCCGCAAGGAGCTTCGCGGTATTCAGGATCTCGAACGCTTGACCAGCCGCATCACTCTTGGCCAGGCTGGCCCGCGCGAACTGGTGGCGCTCCGCAAATCGCTATCGCAACTCCCCGTATTGCGAAACTTCGTTACGCCCCCTCCTGCAGGAGGCAGCGCGCTGCTTCGCCACCTCCACGGCGAAATTGACGAACTGAACGACGTTCGCGAAACGCTCGAGCGCTCCCTCGCAGACGAGCCGCCCGCCCTCGCCACCGATCCGGGAATGATTCGCCTCGGTTTCCACGCTGAGTTGGACGAACTCCGCAACCTAAGCCAGCACAGCAAGCAGATCATTGCCGCCATGGAAGAGCGTGAGCGCAAACGCACTGGAATCGGCTCACTGAAAATCCGTTTTAATCAAGTTTTTGGTTATTACATCGAAATTTCAAAAGCGAACATGCATCTCGCGCCGGAGGATTACGAACGCAAGCAAACGCTTGTGAACGCCGAGCGATTCACGTCGCCTGAGCTCAAGGACTACGAACGTAAAGTTCTCGCTGCCGACGAACGCATCCTGGAAATCGAACGCCAGCTCTTCATCGAGGTTCGCTCAAGCATCGCCGCGAAAGCCACGCGATTGCGCCGCACGGCTGCTGCAGTCGCTCAACTCGATGTCCTCACATGTCTTGCGAAGCTTGCCGCGGACCGTGGCTATGTCCGCCCGGAATTTAACGACGCCGGCGAACTTTTGCTGGTAGCCGGTCGACATCCTGTAATTGAAGAACTCCTCCGCCAGAAAGGCGAGCGTTTTGTACCCAACGATCTTTACTTCGAACCACACCGCCAGCAGCTCCTTCTGATCACTGGACCAAACATGGGCGGCAAATCGACTTACCTGCGGCAAACCGCTCTGATCATCTTGATGGCGCAAATGGGATCGTTCGTTCCCGCGCGACAAGCAAAACTTCCGCTCACCGACCGAATTTTTACGCGCATCGGCGCGAGCGACAATCTCGCCCGCGGCCGCTCCACTTTCCTCGTCGAAATGAGCGAAGTCGCCAGCATTCTCACCCACGCGACTCCCGCCAGCCTCGTTCTTCTGGACGAAGTCGGACGCGGCACTGCAACCTTCGACGGGCTTTCTATCGCCTGGGCCGTTGTTGAACATCTGCAAAAACACACCCGTGCCCGCACGCTTTTCGCTACCCACTATCACGAACTCACCGAACTTGCAGATCTACTTCCCGCGGTGAAGAACGTTCATGTCTCCGTGAAAGAAACGCCGAACGAAATCGTCTTTCTGCGCCACGTGGAGCCCGGTAGCGCCAGCAAAAGTTACGGCATCGAAGTCGCCCGCCTGGCCGGCCTTCCGCGCAGCGTCATCGAGCGCGCTCGCGAAGTCCTGAAAAAACACGAGCAGAGCGAGCACGAATTAAGCGAGCGGCTCACTCCCGGGGCGTCCGACGCAGCCTCATCCAACGGTCAGCAGCAAGTCCTTTTCACTCCAATCGATCGCGAAGTCCTCGAACGTCTCCGGGCAACCGATCTTGACCAGCTCAGACCGATTGACGCACTCACCCTCCTTGCCGATCTGAAAAAGCAAATCTCGTAACAATCGCGCCATCGAGAGCCGCCTTTTCGTCGCCACAAAAGCGCCTTACGTCATTCGGGAGCGAAGCGGGAAATCTCTCTTCCGTCTTTCTCGATGGTTCACTCTGCGCCACAGGAAGTCATTTCTGCTCTGTCTCCTCTGTGCGCCCTGTGGTAAAAATCTCTTTCGCCCTTTCATGACCTCCAAACCCATGTTCGTCCTCGGCATGATGTCCGGCACGTCCGCCGATGGAATCGACGCCGCGCTTGTCAAGATTTCCGGTGCTCCGCCACATCTCAACATCAAACTTTTGGGTCACGTAAAACAGAATTTCCCGCCATCAGTCCGCAACGAAATTCTTCGTGTGGCCGAGCAAAAGCCGCTCGCCCCGAGCGAATTCAGCCAACTCCACGCAAGACTCGGCAAGCTGTACACCGATGCAGCCCTATCCGCGTGCAAAAAGCTCGCGATCTCGCCCCGGCGCGTGGACCTTATCGGCAACCACGGACAAACAATTTTTCATCAAGGCGCACCCGCGGATTTTCTCGGCGCGCAGACCGCCTCTACTCTGCAAATTGGAGACTCTTCGATCATTGCCGCGCTCTCCGGCATCACAACGGTAGGTGACTTCCGTTCGGCCGACATCGCTCTCGGCGGACAAGGGGCTCCACTTGTTCCCTACGTTGACTACCTTCTCTGGCGTGAAGCAAAGTTGGGCCGCGTCGCACTCAACATCGGCGGCATAGCGAACCTCACCGTCATCCCTGCGAATGCCAATCCTTCGGAAGTGTTCGCCTTCGATACCGGCCCGGGCAATATGCTCATCGACGCACTCGTTTCACGCTTCACGCATAATCATTCGCGCTTTGATAGAGGCGCACGCATCGCTCTTCGCGGCAAACTCGTCCCTCAGTTGCTCGATCAACTCATGCAGGATCCGTACCTCGAACGGAAGCCACCGAAAAGTACCGGCCGCGAATATTTCGGAGCGGCCTACGTCGAAAAAGTCCGCTCACTTGGCCACCGCTATCGTGCAAAGCCAAACGACTTGATTCGCACCGCGACAGTCTTCACATCACTCTCCATCGTCGACGCGCTCCACCGCTTCGTCTTGCCCAAAGCAAAAGTCCATCAGCTGATCGTTTCCGGCGGTGGCTTCAACAATCCGCTTATCATCGGCCAACTCGCCGCCCTGCTCGGTTCT
>Ga0207646_10004614_pt1 | contig 14892 bp, 13 predicted proteins | sample KBSK5502metaG_FD_184343 | JGI IMG/M metagenome (GOLD analysis project Ga0207646, IMG submission 184343) | Corn, switchgrass and miscanthus rhizosphere microbial communities from Kellogg Biological Station, Michigan, USA - KBS K5-50-2 metaG... | ecosystem: Host-associated > Plants > Roots >... | reverse complement strand
GGCGCCACCTCGATCATGCCCGTGTCGATGTAGCTGAGCAGCGCATTCTGGAACTCCTGGATGCGATTGACCGGCACCTCGTCCAAATAGGTTGTAATTTCCGTCGGACCCTTGGTGGCGGCGTAGATGAGGAAGACCTGCTGCTCAATGGGCATCGGCTTGTACTGCGGTTGTTTCAAAATCTCAGTCAGTCTTTGACCACGCGCCAGTTCTGCCAGCGTTGCTTTGTCCAAATCCGATCCGAACTGAGCGAACGCTGCGAGCGATCGAAACTGTGCCAGCGAAAGCCTGAGACCGCCGGCAACTTGCTTCATCGCTTTGATCTGGGCGGCGCCGCCTACGCGTGAGACTGAGTTGCCAACATCAATCGCCGGGCGAATACCGGAGTTGAAGAGATCGCCTTCGAGAAAGATTTGTCCGTCGGTAATCGAAATAACGTTTGTCGGTATGTACGCTGAAATATCGCCCGCCTGGGTCTCAATCACCGGCAAGCTGGTCAGCGAACCGCCGCCCTTGACGTCCGAGAGTTTCGCGGCGCGCTCAAGCAGACGCGAGTGCAGATAGAAAACGTCGCCCGGATACGCTTCACGACCCGGCGGCCGGCGCAGGAGCAAAGAAATCTCGCGATAAGCCGCCGCCTGCTTGGAAAGATCATCGTAAATAGTCAGAGCATGCTGTCCGCGATCGCGGAAGTATTCGCCCATCGCCGCGCCTGAGTAGGGCGCCAGGTATTGCATCGCGGCAGGGTCTGACGCAGTCGCTTTTACGACGATCGTGTAATCCATCGCGCCGAAATCCGTGAGCGTCTTCACGACCTGGGCAACGGTCGAAGCTTTCTGGCCAATCGCGACGTAAATGCAAATTACGTCCTTTCCGCGCTGGTTAATGATCGTATCAACCGCGATGGCCGTCTTGCCGGTCTGGCGATCGCCGATGATGAGTTCGCGCTGGCCGCGGCCGATTGGAACCATCGAATCGATTGCCTTCAGTCCCGTTTGCAACGCTTCTCTCACCGGCTGACGATCAACCACGCCGGGAGCGATGCGCTCGACCGCGTTGTAGTCCTCGGTGATAATTGGTCCGCGTTCGTCAATCGGGTTACCCAGCGCGTCGACCACGCGACCAACCAGCGCATGGCCCACCGGAACCTGCATGATGCGGCCGGTGCGTTTGACCAGGTCGCCTTCTTTGATCTTTTGAAAATCGCCGAACAGCACGACGCCGACTTTATCTTCTTCGAGGTTGAGCGCGAGTCCGCGCACCTCATGCGGGAACTCGAGCAACTCGCTGGCCATGACCTTTTCCAGACCGTGAACTTCGGCGATGCCGTCGCCTACTTTGATCACCGTGCCGACTTCGGCGACGGTAACGCCCGTCTCAAAGTTCTGGATCTGCTGCCGGATGATTTCGTTAATTTCGTTTGCTTTGATTGGTTCCATGATTCCATTTCCGATTGCCAATTGCCGATTTGCCGATTGTGATTTGCGACTCCAATCGGAAATTGGCAATCGGAAATCAGCAATGTCTAGCCTGCCATCTTCTCTTTAAACTGTTCCAACTGGTTACGAACCGAACCGTCGTAGATTGTCGAGCCGATGCGGGTCACCAGTCCGCCGATCATGTCAGGATCGGTATCAAATTCGATGCGAACGCTCTTGCCGGTCAGGTGGCGAAGGGTCGTCTGCAGAGTCTGCTGCGTCCCGGGCTCGACCGGCCGCGCCGTAGTCACCTGCGCCGCGATCAGGCCCGCGCGATCGTCAAGCACGGCGGAAAACTTTCCATTAATCTCGTCGAGTTCCGGAAGCCTTTGATTCTGCAGGAGTACTTTCAGAAAGTTGACCGTGGTCGGCCGTGGCTTGGCAATCTCGATCAGCCGTTTCAAGACGCCTCGCTTTTGATCCAGCGCGATCGTCGGATTGGCGAAAACCTCACGAAGATTTGCATTCGATCGGAGCAGGTCGGCCCACGCGATCAGCTCCTGCTGAACCTCACGCGCCTCTCCCTGTTGAAGCACGACATCCGCCAGCGCCGTTGCATAGCGGCGCGCTACCGCTTGCGAACTCATCGCGCGGCCCCCATTTCTTCAATATTGCGGGCAATCAGGCGAGCATCGTCTTCGGGACGCATCTCGCGCTTGAGCATTTCTTCGGCCAGGCGCACGCTCTGCTCGGCGGTGAATCGTCGCAGATCCTGCTTCGCAGTTCTGGCGGCATTTTCGATTTCTCGTTGGCCCTGCGCGGTCAGCTTGGCAATTTCCTCTTCCGTCGACTTCGCGATCCGCTCGCGTTCTGCCGCCGCTTCGCGTTTGGAATTCTCATCGATCGACGTAATTTGATCGTTCAGTCCAGCCAACCGCTCTTCAACTTCTTTCAACTTTGCCAGCGCCGCATCCCGCTCCTGCCGCGCTTTCTCGAGCTCGTTCTTGATGCTTTCACGCCGCGTGCTGAATGCCAGGCCGAGGTTTGCCTTGCGGAAAAGAATGAAGAGCAGGAGCCCTACAAAAACAGCGAGATTGAAGAACTTCCAAACTTCGAAACCGGGATAATCCAGGTACGGCTGAATGCGGTGCCACCACCCGCCGCCCGCGGGCTCCAGGATACCGATCACAAATGCGCCTACTGTAATCACAATCTTCAATTTATTCCCGAATCACTGATTGATCGGTCGAGTACGCGGCTGCTAATCTCTCGCGCGATCTGACGTGATTCAACTTCCAGCGAAGCGCGCGCCTGAGTAGCTTGCAGTTGAATAGCGTCCTTTTCGGCGGCGATCGACTGGGCCAACTGATCACGCATTTCACTTACTTTTCGCTGCCGTTCCGACATCGCTTCCGCCCGCTGACTTTCAGCCCGCGCATAAGCTTCACTGCGCGCCTGCCGCAGTGAGCGTTCATACTCAGCGAGCTTTTCTTTCACGCTTTGCATTGTCTCCTGGGCTTCGCTCAAACGGCCGCGGGTTCGTTTTTCGCGCGACGCCAAAATCTGATTGATGGGCTTATAAAGCGTGGCGTTGAGCACGTAGACCATTACCAAAATGATGAGGACGTGCAGGATTAGCGTGCCGTCCGGCACAAGTTGAATTGAGTTTTCGGCAAAGCCGAGTACCAAAGGCATAAGTTGTTCTAGCTGGGATTGATTTCAGACCGCGAACTGCTGATCTGAAGTTTCGGCCTTTACTGAGACTGACGGGCGGCGTCTTCAGTTACACAGTAACCCAACTGCGTTGTATGTAAAAGCCTTGAAGGCTAACACGCGATTTTGCGACGCGTCAAGCAGGCCTGTAGCCTTCCTTGACATCATCTTATTGCGCCGTTAGGCTAGGTGTTTTCCCTGAACTGGAGATTTGTTACCTATGCCGAAGCGAACCTTTCAACCCAACAATCGTCGTCGCGCCAAGACGCACGGATTTCGCGCGCGGATGGCGACCAAAAACGGTCGCCTGGTGCTCAAACGGCGCCGCGCCAAAGGCCGCAAGCGACTGACTCCGTCGCATTATTAAAGACTTTGGTTTTGAGTCCGAACCTGACGCCGGCGCCAGCGCGCCAGACGTTGCCAAAGCAAAGTCGTCTGCGCGCGCGCGCTGAGTTTCAAAAAATTTATGCCGAAGGGCAACGTTATGACGGCCGTTTGATGGCCGCTTTTTTACGCAAGAACGATTTGCCGGAACACCGCTTGGGTGTTACGGCTTCCACGAAAGCGATTGGAAAGTCAGTCGATCGTAACCGCGCACGGCGTCTGTTGCGGGAAGTTTTTCGACGCAGCAGAAACGAGTTGAACGCGCTTGGGCAGCGATATGACTGGGTTTTCAACGCCAAACGAGCCCTGCTCAGTTCAAGCGAAGAACTTCGCTTTCGTGAGTTTCGTAGGATTGTTGAGCAGGTGGCGCGGGACGAGCGCGGCTGAAAGCCATGGCACAGACTTTAGTCTGTGTGGCGGAGCAACTCACAGACTGAAGTCTGTGCCACATTAGGCGATGCGTTTTATCTTGATTTCGCTTTTGAAGTTTTACCAAGCAGTAATCTCGCCGTGGTTGCCGCCGTCCTGCCGTTTCGTTCCGACCTGCTCTCAATATGCGCGCGAAGCAATTGAACGCCATGGAGCTGTCCGCGGAACAGGCATGGCTGTCTGGCGGCTTTTGCGCTGCCAGCCGTTTTGCGCCGGCGGTTACGATCCGGTGAAGTGAGTTTTTGCAGTGCGCCGGCAGAGCGTAGTCCCGATACATCGGGAACGGCGCTTTGGATTGACACTAAGTTCTCTAAGGAAATGGAAAGCGGCGTCGCGCTAAAGCTTGCCGCCGCACTCCAAAATGAAACAGCAGCATCGATTTCTCATTGCTCTGGTCGCTTCGGCGGCCGTCCTTATTCTTTGGAATATTTTTTTCCCCCCGCCTAAGCCACCGCAACCCGACGCCAACGCTAACGCTAACGTTCAGCAGGCAGCATCGCCGTCGGCTTCGCCATCCGCGCAGGCGTCTGTATCAGTTACGCCCACACCCGCTACGGCTACGGCAAGTCCGTCACCGACTCCGGATACCATTCAGCAAAGAAAGTTGCGCATCGTGACTCCGTTGTATGAAGTGACCTTCGATACGCGTGGCGCGGTGGCGACCAGTTGGATTCTGCGCAAGGTCAAGAAGCCTGACGGAACTTTGAAGGATGTTTATGGAGCTTCTTCGACCAAGAACAATACTCATCCGCTCGAGCTGATTCCGACATTACCTCCCGGCGTTTCCGCCGACCAGTTCCTGCATCCTTTTCAGCTGGCAACGGGCGATACGGCCATCGATGGCGTCTTGACCAGCCGAAACTACCGAACATTTGGTCCGAATGCCGAAGCAGGCGACGAGACCATCAACGTGCCCAGCGGATCTAAACAAGTCGATTTCGTGGTTCACGATGACGCCACGGGTCTCGACGTCACCAAGCGGTTTACGTTCTTTGCGGACAAGTACGTGGCCCAACTCGAATTGAAACTCGCCCGCAACAATCAACCGATGCCCGAAACCAAAATGGTGATTGGGCCAAGCATCGGCGATCAGAGCATCGAGCAATTCTCGTTTTATTCGTACGCGCCGGAAGGCCTCGCGATGGTCAACGGTGAAGTGCGCCGCATCAACTCGCTGGAGGTCCACGCCGACAAGCGCAATAGCGGCGTGTTCGCGTCCTTGTTTGAATGGGTGGGAGTGAAGGCGCCGGTACCCAAGCCTGCAGACCGCGAGACGATCGACGGCCAGGTTCAATGGGCCGGCGTTGATGACACCTATTTTTCCATGGTGGCCGTGCCTTCGCGACCGACAACGGGTCTCGAGTACCGCACCGCGGCGTATGAACACAAAAGCAACGGAAAGCCAGAACAGAGATTCCTTACGACCGCTATGGTGCCAGTGCCGTCCGACGGCGCGAAGACCCTGATCTATGTCGGACCAAAGGACCATCGGTTGCTCGCGGCTGCAAGTGACGAGGTGAGGCAAATCGGCGGCGTCACCGTCGATCTGGGTGAAGTCATCAATTACGGATTTCTCGGCAGTATGCGCCGGTTCCTGGCGCGCCCGATTCTTTGGTCGATCGACAAACTGCGGGGACTCACCGGAAGTTACGGCATCGCGATCATTCTGTTCACGATTTTTATTTACTCGCTCTTCTTCCCGCTCAAGTGGCAGTCATCGCGCAAAATGAAGAAGGCGCAAAAGTACGCGCCGCGTATGAAAGAGCTGCAAGAGAAACTGAAGGGAATGAAGCAGAGCGACCCGAAGATGAAAGAGTTGCAGATGGAGCAACTCCGTCTGATGAAGGAGGCGAATCCGCTCGGTGGATGTCTGCCATTGCTGATTCAGATGCCGTTTCTTTTTGCGCTCTACACCGCGATTACGATCTCGATCGATTTTCGCCAGGCGCCGTTTCTTTGGCTTCCTGATTTGTCGAGCCCGGAACCTTACTTTCTTTACTTCCTGAGAATCCTGCCGATCCTTTTCACCGGGTCGATGGTGGTCCTGCAACTGCTGACGCCGGCGCCTTCGGCTGATCCGCTGCAGCGCAAGATGATGGCCATCGGCATGCCGCTCTTCATGCTTTACATTTTGTGGAGCGCGCCTTCCGGGCTCTTGCTCTACTGGTTGGTCGGAAATATCGTCGGCTTCCTGCAACAGATGATCATTAACAAGATGACCAGCGAAGAACCTCCGCCGCCGGATGAGAAGGGCGTGAAGAAAAAGCCCCCGAAGAAATTGAAGACCGCCGAGGCTTGAGAAAAACAGACAGGATTTACAGGATTAACAAGATAGCAAACCCCTGAACTGGCTGATTTGAATCTTGAAAACCTTGTAAATCCTGTCGATAGTTCTCACTGAATCCGCGCGACGCCGTTTCCGGGCTTCGGAAATTTTACAAACACTGCCGGATCGTGTCCCGGCACGATCAGATCAGCACGCGAGGCGATCTGCTTCATTCGATCCTGGGCTTTCAAATTTGAATCAGCGTCGAAGGTCTGGGCAATCGGAGCGTGCTTTTCCAGGTTCTCGTACAGGTACATGTTGTCTGAAGCGATGATGGCGGTTCCGCCCGCGGTGCGGACGCCTACATATTGCGACGCGAAAGTATGTCGTCCGCCGGTGTAGACCCTGATGCCGTCGATAATCTCTCGATCATCGCCGTCAACCAGGTTCACCTGATTCTGCATGTTGAGTTTCACAATCGTCAGCACATCTTCCGGTTCGATGCCACCGTGCTTGCCTCCGGCTTGCCACGCCGCGCCGGTGTAATAGGTGTATTCGTCTTTCTGAATCCAAATCTTCGCCCTGGGAAACAAATCCATTCCGTCAGCATGGTCCCAATGCATGTGGGTGATCACGACGTCGGTAATGTCGGCGGCTGAGAGTCCAAGTTTCGCGATTGCCTCGGAAGCTTTAATGAGGTTCTGAATACCTTTTCCCTTCACAACGTTTTCGTGATAGCAACCGGTGTCAACCAGGATATTTTTTCCACCCGGCCCTCTCAGCAGCCAGATCATCATCTGCAAATCGATCTTCCGATCTTTGTCCGCGCCGGCCACCAATCCTGAGACCGGAAAGTTTGGATAGACACCGTAACCCAAAGCGTAAACTTCATAGGCTGCCGCGGAAGTATTTTGGGAACCTCGGGTAGCCGGCAGCATCACTACGGTGAGCAAAGAAAGCGAAATTAGAAGTGGTCGCATAACGAAATTCCTTAGACGTTCCGGATTTGAATTCAATGCGATTACGGGATTCTACCTACAATTATCTTAGCCAACCTTCCAATCACCGTTCAAAACAGCCGGCTACCACGGAACAGAATCAGGTAGCCATGAACAGTCATTGGTAAGGCACCGATGACGGCAGCCACAATCGACGCTTTGACGCTCAGTCTTTTGTGTTTGACTCCTCTCGCAAACAACCAGGAGAAATAGGGCAGGTAGAGCACGACCGCGGTAATTACTCCCGGGACATAGCGGCCGTCAACGATCGCTCCGATGATATGAAAGACTGCGTTGGCAAACATTAGGAATCCAAACCACACGAGCACCACAGTCTGTGACGCGCCCGAGCGCGATGACCACTCAACGGCCACCACGATCAGAGTGATCATCAAAGCCGTTAGATTCACTCTCCAAAACATTCCCGGCGTGATTCCCCTTGCCACGTGAGCGTTGAACCAGGGAACAAAGGAGGGCGCTTCTTCGAGGAAGTGACAGACGAAGATAATTGGCGCGAGAAGGATCGGGTCAAACCATTTTTGGTGGGTGCGGGTGACGGTTACCATTATTCCAATCAACCCTGGACCGCCAGTGTCAGAAGCCGACCGTTAGTGAGGGCTATCAGCGTTATCTAATCTGGCTCTTCCGTTTACGAGCCCTCCCTGACGGTCGGGCTTCTGACACCGCGTAGTGCAATCTCAAAACTCCATCCGAGAACTTTTTCGTTGAGAGTAACTTAAGCGGTACCGTGCGATGGCGTGGGGCGATTAACGGAATGCCTTCGCCGATGAATGTCGGAATAACGTTGATGATGAACTCGTCGATCGCGCCTTCGTCAAGAAATGAGCCGATGATTCCGCCACCTCCCATCATCCAGATGTCCTTGCCTTTCTGTTTGCGCAGACGTCTGGCGAATTTCCTGATGGGCTCGGTCACGAAATCGAATCCAGCGAGAACCTTCTTCGGCGGCCTGCGAGAAAAGGCGTAGTTCTTTGTGCCGCCAAACATGTCCGGGGCAGCCTTTCCTTCTTTCTGAAACTTCCGAATCATGTCGTAGGTCTTTCGCCCCCACAGAATGGTGTCGATCGATTTGTAGAACTCGCCCATGCCGTAATTGCCTTTGACTGGGGGACGATCCAACCAATCGACCGCGCCGTCTTTGCGGGCAATAAATCCGTCGGCGCTGGTGGCGATGTAAACGATGATCTTTCGCATGGCCTGCTGTGAACGGGCGTTAGAGTACCGACTCTAGTCGGGTTGTTTCTTGATCGGGTAAGGCCCGACCAAAGTTGGTACTCTAAACACCGCGTCCTTCCCTCATTTCACAGTGATAGTCATTTTATATCGCGACGTGCCCTTCGCCTCCGTCGGCCGCTTCACACTAATGAAGTAATCGCCGGTCTTGGGCAGCACGCCCGAGTAATTGAAGTTCGCGTCGAATTCAAGCCCGAGCGTGTCGTTGTCAGGCCCAAGCAGTTGGAAGACAGAGGACTTCACTGGTGTCGAGGTGAGTTTGATAATTAGTCGCTGACCTTGCCTGGCCGCGAGCGTGTACTCGGCTTCCTCACTGCCGTGAACTACTCCGCTGATGGTTGTGCTGGTGGCGCCGCGCTTGAATTCGATTTTCAAAGGTTCGGCTTTGCCGCCCCTTTGCGCGAACACCGGCGCGGCGCAGCAGAAGAAAACCAGGAGACAGATGTAAGCGGGTTTGCGCAGATTGGAAAAAGCGAATTGTCTTGATTTGAACGGATGCATGGCAACCTCTAATTTTTCGTTTCGCGAAGCATGTCAAATACTGGGAGCGCGAGCGCCCTCGCCCGCAACGCGTGAGTAGCACGCTCAATTTCCAAGAATCTTTGGGCGGTGCAACCGTTCGCGCTTCGCGCTCATGGCGGGCGGGGGCGCCCGCGCTCCCAGTGTTAGCGGGCACGTTCCAGATCAGGTTGACTTTCCCGGCAAAGCCACCAACCGGCGTTCATCAGCGGCTAATTCAACTTCATCAACATCACCGCGGCCAGCGTTTCGATCCCGTCCCACAGATTTTGCAGTCGCAGGTTCTCGTTCTCAGCGTGCTGGTTGTTGTCGTAATTCACAATCGGCACAGTGATAGTTACGGTGCTGAGACGCTCGGTGATAATTGACAATGGCAGACTGCCGCCGGCGGTCGGCAACTTAACAATCGGATCCTTGGAAGTTGATTGCACCGCGTTGATGACTGCCATTGAGACCGGCAGATCCATCCTGGTGCGCTCGGCATTGTAGCCACCCTTGCGGCTGGTGACCTTCGCGATCAAAGCGTGCTGCTTTCTCTCCGCGTCCGTGGGATCTCGATCCGTGACATAGAACCCCTGTTTGCGAATATGATCAATTAAGTGCTGGACCTGACGCTGATGATCGTTTCCCTTCACCAGTCTCAAGTCGAGCACCGCCGAAGCCGTGGTCGGAATTACGTTGCGGGCCAGCGCGCCGACGTCACCGCTGCTGATGCCGTTGATATTCAGCGACGGCTGATTGATCAATTCCATCAAACTTTTTCCGTTGCCTTCAGTGCGCGCCAAACCTAATTCCGATCGCAATTCGTCGTCATACGGCGGCGCCTCAGCAATCGCGCGACGCTCTGCATCGCCCAGTGGCTCAACTCCATCGTACCAACCGGCGATCGTCACCCGGCCGTTTTCATCTTTCATCGAAGCCAGCAGACGCACCAAAGTCATCGCCGGGTTCGGAGCCCAATTGCCGTAATGCCCACTGTGCAGCGGTCGCTTCGCGCCATAAACAGTCACGTCCACGTTCTGATCGCCGCGCACGCCGAACACCACCTCTTTACGCCCGGATTGATGCACCGGTCCATCACAGATGATCCATGCATCCGATTGCAGCAACTCCTTATTCAGATCGATGATCTCTCCAAGATGTGCGGACCCGGCTTCCTCTTCACCTTCGAACAAGAATTTGAGATTGACTGACGGCGTGAGGTGCTGCGCTTTCAGCGCGTCGAATGCGATGAGAATTCCCATCACGCCGGCTTTATCGTCTGATGCGCCGCGCGCGTAGAGTCGCCACTCCGAATTAATCTCACCGGTCGCCGGGAGAGAAACAATTTGCCCGCCTGATTCCATCGCTGCGCTACGCCAGGTCGGCTGAAACGGCGGCGACGCGGTCCATTGTTTCGGATCAACCGGCTGGCCATCGTAATGGGCATAGAGAATTATCGAGCGCGTCGCTCCGGCAACTTTCCATTCTCCGTAGACGGCCGGCGGCGTCTCTTTCGATTTCGTTTCCAGCAGACGAGGATTGAGCCCTCGTCGCTGCATCATCTCCAGAATGAATTGAGCGTTGCGACGAATGTTCGGCGTATCAGAAGCGATGTTGGGAATCGCCAGCAAACGCGTGAATTCATCGATGATTTGCCGTTCTTGCGCGCGGCGATAGTCGCGAACGGGGGATTGAGCGTGAGCCGTCTGAACAGAGAGAACCAGGGTCGCCGCTACAGACAACAATATCAAGATGCAGGAGTAGGCGTGCATCAACGCGGATATCCGTGCTTTTGAATAAGAGAACATTTGAGACGATCGATTCCTCATTGGTCGAATAGATCCGAACCTGCCACCTTTCATTCACACCGGGGCTTTAGCCCGGTCTCAGCTTGGTAACAACCTCCTCGTATTAATGAGATGGCCCGAACTGAAGTCATTTCAGTTTCTCAACTCGATAAGTACCGCTCGCGCAGAACGTTCATGTGATGACGTAAATGCCCCGCCATGATGAAGGCCAGCGCCCGCACCGTAATCTGGTTACCGTTTGCAGTGCCCACGCGACTCCAGGATTCTTCATCGAACGTGCGAAACATCGCAATGTTTCCCAGACGAATAAGACGCAGCTCACTTAGCAGATTTTCCAGATCGATGTGCTTGTACGAGGCCGTCAGCATGTAGTCATCCTGATCAAATCCGGGCAGGTTCTGCTGCTCGCCGCGGGCGATGCAAAAGGCTCGGTAGCCAAACACTCGCTCACCATCAATCAGGTGCCCGACGATCTCGCGGATACTCCATTTGCCTTCGGCATAAGAGTACGTCTCCCGGTCTGGTGACACCCTGTCCAGCAGGACATCGAGATCATCCATTTGTGCGCGCAGCACCGGTAGAATCTCATTCTCGCTCACCTGATTGACGTAACCCTGATAGTCCGGTGCGTATTCAGATTCCATTGGTCGATTCATGTTTTGGACCCTCTTTAAGTTAAGGCTTTCCGAAGGCGCATCATATGGCGAGTTTCCTACACCTTGCAACGGTCTTCGCAGGTTCTGGCGTACTAATTTCAGTTGTCTCTGTGGCTCTGTGCAATTCTCAGAGACACGGAGAAGATCCCTCAGGGAGAAGAAACTTTTTTCAGTTCAGTGAGATATTCTCCCTTTTCCGTCTCCACGATCGTAAACTCGACGCGGTCGCCGGTCTTCACCCTATCCAGCAGTGTCTTGTCCTGTACGTTGAATTCCATCTGCATTGCCGGCATCAATCCTTTGATCTCTTCGTGATTGATTTCGATCCAACCTTCGTTGCGATTGATCAACGCGACCACTCCGGTTCCCGGGTAAGGCTGGTTCATCACTGGCGGAGGAAATCCGGGCGGACCAGCCAACGTCCCGGTTTTAGGCGTGGGTGTTGGTGATGCAGACTTCGTTTCAGAATTCTGCTTCTGACAAGACGAGAACAGAATTGCGATCAGAACAAAAAGTAACGGCGAGGTGCTGCGGTTCATTTTGAAAACGTTATTTAAGACTGTATTCGAAGTCGTAGAAGTGCTTCCCATTTTCCATCTTGATGCTTAGCTTGCCGGTGATGCCGGCGAGTTCGTCCGTTCCCGAATCCGGCACCACCGTGATTGTGAGTTGTCCCTCGCCTTTGGTCATGGTCCCGCTGTGCTGAAGGATGAAGGTCCCCTTCCGACCGTTTACGGTCCCGTTGAATTTTTCGATTGCGACATAACCGGCCGAGCCTGTGCTGACATCTCCGCCTGAAAGCATTTGCCCTTTGCTGGTACCGTCCAGGTCACCCCGCCATTGCTTGGCGACCGTCATCCGGCCAAGCGTTTTGTCATCAGACTTGTCATCCTGAGGCGTCATTTTCACTTCAAAAGGTTCCGGTCGCATGACTCGTCATCGTCAATTCCCTTTGGGCTGGGTCCTTCCTGGTCACTCGAATCCGTCTGCCGATGCTTTTGTCGGGAAGAATAGTTAAGCTTCCTTCGATAGCGTTTCCTTTGACCGCGAACTCCCATAAGCCGCGATAGCGCGAATTCTGCAATTCGCCGGTCAGTGTCTGCTTACCTGGATCATATTTCAACTCGATGTCGCCAATCCATTCGAGCTTGCCGTTGACGATTTTGTCGGCCGCGATCTTCACCTTCGCGGGGTCAGCCGGATCGACTGAGATGTGATAGACAACCTTCTCATCATGACAACCTGGATTATTGCCGACGCAGATTGATTCACCCGTCCAGTCGCCGGTCAATGATGATTGCTGGCCCGAGGCAACAGCACAGCCCAACACCAGAAAAAGGCCGACGATCAGAAAAGCATTTCGATCTTTCATTTCCCCGCAGTGCTTCGCCGGCAGCGTTACCTCGCCATGCGCGAAGTAGTTCCGTTGATTCCCAATTCCGCAAATAGAAACGCAAAGACGTCGGCCTCCTGAGCAATGCGCTCATCAAGGCCGGTACCGATTCCATGTCCGGTGTCCGCGTTCGTACGCAACAACACTGGTAATCCTGACCTGGTCGCCGCCTGCAGCCGCGCGGTCATCTTGCGCGACTGCATTGGATCGACCCGGCCATCGTTGTCACCGGTGATGAAGAGAACCGCCGGATACTTTGTGTTGTCGATCACGTGATGATAAGGCGAGTAGGCATACAGCGCCTTGAATTGGTCCAGATCTTTTACGGTGCCGAATTCGGTAATGTTGAAAGTGCCGTTGGGCGACAACTCGACCCGCAGCATGTCATAGATGCCCACGAAACTCACGACTGCGCGGAACAGTTCCGGATGTTGGGTCAAAGCGGCGCCCATCAGCAGGCCGCCATTGCTGCCGCCTTCAATGGCGAGCTTGGCCGGCGAAGTGTATTTCTTCTCGATCAGATACTGGGCGCAGGCGGCAAAATCATCAAACACATTCTGTTTCCTGGTTAGGTTACCCGCGCGGTGCCACTCGTCGCCGAACTCGCCACCGCCGCGAATGTTCGTGTCCACGTAAATGCCACCAGCGTCCAGCCAGACTCGGTTCACCGGTGAGAAGAATGGGGTCTCGTTGATGCTGTAGCCACCATAGCCATACATCAACGTGGGATTCTGGCCGTCGAGCTTCGTACCCTTGCGCATGATGATGTTCAGCGGAACTTTGGTGCCGTCCCTGGAAGTGGCAAACTCGCGTCGGACTTCCGCGTCGCTGAGACTGATCGATGAGGCAGCGGCCAGCCTGGTCCGCGTGATCTTCTTTGTGATGGGATCAAAACGGTTCCACGAAAAGGGTTCAATGTAACTCTCGCTGCCAAAAAGAATCTCATCGCCACTTAATCGCAGGTAGGCAAACACAGACGACACGGGCGGCGTGGGAATTGCCATCTGCGGCTTCCCATTCAGATCAAAAACTCGAACTTCTGACGGGCCGCCGATCATTTCAGTCACATACAGGCGCGTCTGGGTCGGCAAGACTCCATTGATAGTGACGCTGCCTTCCGGAATGATCGTCCTGGCGAGCGCCAATTTAGGATTGGAAAGCGGGACTGCCAGGAGTTTGCCTCTCGGTGCGCCCTTTAGCGACAAAAGGTACAGCTTTCCATCAACCCCGAATTCAGTCGTCGTCACCTGGTCTGCGAAAGTCGTGACCTGCGTCCACTTTCCGTCCGGCGACAGCAGGTAGTGCGCCACCTCGCCGCCATCACCATTCTTCACGCCGGCCACTATGTAACTCGCATCAGTCGTCGTGCTCAATTCTATCTCGGCAATACGCGGAAACTCTTTGCCAATCACATATGTGTCGGCACTCGGCGAGGTGCGCAGCTTGTGAAAATAAACCTGCTGGTAAAAATTGATGTCTTCCTTCGGCCGCTCACTGCCCTGCGGATATCTGGTGTAGTAGAAGCCGGTCCCGTCTTTGTTCCAGGCCACGCTGCCGCCGGCCGTCGCGAAATTAACGCGCGGAATAACATCACCCAATTCTTTGCCGGTAGCGGTTTCGTAAATGTGAACTGAGCCGTCTTCGCTGCCGCCCTCAGAAAGCGAAACGGCGACGAACCTGCCGTCGATCGAAGGCACATAAAAGTCGATCGCTGTTGTGCCCCTGGGATTGAGCATATTTAGATCGAGGATCGTCTTTTCCGAAGCGAGATCGTCCGCGGACTTCATCATCACGAGCAAAGGCTGGTTCTTTGGCGGCGCAAACTTCATGGCAAAAAACATTTTGCTTTGCCGGAACCGGTAATACCTTACCGGCTCGTTACTGAAAATCGTCTTTATCTGCTTCGCCAGCTCCGCGCGCGCCGGCAATTTCTCGAGCCACGGCCGGCTGAACTGATTCTGCGTCGCGACCCATTGTTTGACGGCCGGGTCATTCACGTCTTCCAGCCACTGATAATCATCAACAACAGTCACGCCGTGATAGTCGTTGGTGACGGGATGTTTGGCAGATGG
>Ga0207646_10004613_pt1 | contig 14895 bp, 12 predicted proteins | sample KBSK5502metaG_FD_184343 | JGI IMG/M metagenome (GOLD analysis project Ga0207646, IMG submission 184343) | Corn, switchgrass and miscanthus rhizosphere microbial communities from Kellogg Biological Station, Michigan, USA - KBS K5-50-2 metaG... | ecosystem: Host-associated > Plants > Roots >... | reverse complement strand
AAGATGCAGGACGAGAAATCCTAATCGTTCGTTGGCGACCTGTCCAGTTTCAGAAGCGGTAGCGACCGGATCCTGCATTCAACCTGCGATTATGATCTGCTCAGGAAAAGACTTTCCAGGGACGGTTAGTGTCTGGACCCGGTCGCTACCGCTCCCGGTTCTGTAACGACTCGTCCTTCGCTGGCGAGTGATCTCAATCCAGGATTTGAACTGAAGTAAAACCTCTACTCTTGGCTTAAAAGGATGCTAGGAAGCCTATGGATGACTTTTGCCGATTGACTACGTAAAATTCAAACTCCAAATCATGAGCGATCAGACCAGAGCTGAGAAGCGTCAACCCGTGACGCTTGGAGAACTTGCCAGAACCGTTGGCGGCAAACTCAGTGGCGACGAAAGCCCGGTCGTAACCGACGTGACACATGACTCGCGCCAGGCCAGAGAGGGAAGTTTGTTTGTGGCGATCCGCGGCGAGCTATTCGACGCACACAAGTTCGTTCCGCAGGTTCTGGAACAAGGTGCGGTCGGAATCATTTCAGAACTCGAGCCACCGGCCGTATGGCGTTCCTCAACAGACTCGCAGTCGGGAAGGGGGCTCGCCCCCGCCGCCTGGCTTCAAGTCGACAACGTCCGTCGCGCGATGGCCGTGGCCGCCGCCGAAGTTCATCACCATCCTTCGCGCGACCTGCAAGTGGTCGGGATCACGGGCACCAATGGCAAGACGACCACGGCTTATCTGATGGCTTCGATTCCGGAAGCTACCGGCGAGCCGGTGGCGATGACCGGCACCGTCGAATATCGGCTTGGCAAAGAGAGAAAGAAAGCCGGACGCACCACGCCCGAAGCGACGGACATGCAACGTCTGCTGCGTCAGGCGGTGGAGATCGGGTGCAAAACGGCGGTGATGGAGTGTTCTTCGCAGGCTATGGATTTTCATCGTTGCGACGATTTGGAATATGCCGTGGCCGTCTTTTCAAACTTAACCCGCGACCATCTCGACTATCACAAGACGATGGAGAACTACTGGTACGCAAAGCAGCGTCTCTTCGACGGCCGTCTGGGATCGAAGCCGAAAACGTCTGTCATCAATGTAGACGATCCTTACGGAATTGAGTTGGCGAATCGACTGGAGAAGGAAGGCCTGCGCGTGGTTCGCTACGCGGTAAAGGCAGAGGCCGATATTACTGCTCGCGAAACCGAATTCTCGCTGGCAGGCATGCGCTTCCGCCTGCGCACGCCGGCGGGCGAGCGTGAATTTCATTCGCCTCTGGTCGGACCACCCCATATCTATAACACGCTGGCAGCGGTCGGGAGCGGCCTGGCGCTTGGTTATAGCCTGGATCTGATTACGAAAGCATTGGCCAAGTGCCCAGGCGCGCCGGGACGGTTCGAGCGCGTGCCGCATGCGGGCGACTTTGCGGTGGTGGTGGACTACGCGCACAGCGACGATGCGCTGCTGAACGTTCTACGCACCGCCCGTGAGGTGACTAAAGGAAGGATTATCACTGTGTTTGGTTGCGGTGGCGATCGCGACGCATCCAAGCGCGCACCCATGGGAGCAGCCGCCGGCTCGCTCAGCGACGTGGTGATCTTAACTTCGGATAATCCGCGCACTGAAGACCCGAACCAGATTCTGGCGGATGCGGAAGTGGGGATTAAGAAAACGGGCAAGCCTTACGAAAAAATTGCCGATCGCCGCGAAGCGATTCATCACGCAATTGAGCAGGCCCGCACTGATGATTTGGTTTTGATCGCCGGTAAGGGTCACGAGGACTGTCAAATCATAGGCCGCGAAACTTTTCACTTCGACGACAAAGAAGTAGCACGCAAAGCGTTGGCCGATAACCGCTCGCAGTAGCTAGGGTATTGAGAACGGGGCGTTAGCCCGCGCGTTAGCAAGGGCTCCTGATCTGAGCCGTCCCTGACGGTCGGGCTAATACCCCGTTTCTCACGGTCAGCGTGATACCTGTTGTATGCGTACGGAATCGACATCAACTAACAAGCGCGAGGCCCTGCAGCGCGGCATACGCAAATGGGACCTGGTCGCGGTTGCGATTAACGGAATCATTGGCGCCGGCATTTTTGGGTTGCCCGCTAAGGTTTACGCCCTCATCGGTACCTACAGCCTGATCGCCTTTGTCGCCTGCGCGGTTGTGGTCATCCTGATCATTCTCTGTTTCGCGGAAGTCAGCAGCAGATTTGATGAAACTGGCGGGCCATACCGTTACGCTCGCGAAGCGTTCGGACCCGCCGTGGGGTTCGAAGTTGGTTGGCTGACTTGGCTGGCACGGCTGACAGCTTTCGCCGCGAACTGCAATCTGATGGTCAGCTATCTCGGGTTTTTCTGGCCGGCCGCAAATACACCACTGGCACGCGCAGTCATCATCGTGGGCGTGGTCGTCGCCCTGGCCGCAGTCAATATCATCGGTGTGCGACAAGCAGCAATCACCAGCGACCTGTTCACGATTGGCAAGCTGGTTCCCATGCTCATCTTCATCGTTGCCGGCCTCTTTTTTCTCAATCCGCACGCGTTTACTTTCGGTCCAAGTCCAGCGGCCGGAGCTTTCTCACAGTCGGTGCTGTTGCTGATTTATGCATTTACCGGGTTCGAGATGGCCGTGATTCCGGCGGGCGAGATTCGTAACCCGCAGCGAAACCTGCCGCGAGCCTTGCTCATAGCCAGCGCGGTTGTCGCTGTCGTATACGTTTTCATTCAAGTGGTTTGCATTGGAACTTTGCCTGAGTTGGCAACTTCATCAAAACCGCTCGCCGATGCCGCGCAGAAGTTTCTGGGAACTGCGGGCGCCGCAATAATCTCCGCGGGCGCGATTATTTCGATCGCCGGGAACCTGAATATTCTGGTGCTCTCGGGATCGCGCATTCCGTTTGCCATCGCCGAGCAGAAACAATTGCCGTCATTTCTCGCGCGCGTTCATCGACGCGCGTTTACCCCGCACGTCTCAATTGTAATTACGGCTTCGTTGATGATGGTCCTGACGCTTAAGAGTTCGTTTGTGGCGGCGTTGACGATTAGCGCAATTGCGCGGCTGGTAACATATGCGGTCACCTGCGCCGCGCTGCCCATCCTGCGACGGCGGTCAGACGCGCCAAAGGCCATGTTCAGACTTCCGGGCGGAACAATCATCGCGATTGCTGCGCTCATTTTGGCGGCGTGGTTGCTCGTTCATAGTACTTTGTACGAGGCCGTGGCGGCGGCCATCGTGGCTCTGATCGGTTTCCTGATCTATGCTGGTTACCGTCTCTATCTCGCGAGTGCTTCCTAAAATCTCTTTCTCGGATTCAGGTCTATCAGGTCCTAATTGACTTGGTAAAATTTGTTAGTAGGATTGCGATATGGAAAAAGAGATCGTGCAGCGCACCGTTAACTCGATAGAGTTTTTCCTGAATCCAAAGATTCTGGGAAACGCCAAGCTCGAGCGGCAGATTAAAGATCACCTCTTGAAGGGAGATCTCGTCGTAATCAGGAACGCTCTGGAAGCGGTATTCGCTGAACGGATGTAAGCCTGCCTCGATCAGTTTTCGGACTGGAAAGTCTACGAGGGCTACAAAGGACACTTCCATTATCACCATCACAATATCTATGATGACGAATTGTTTCCGCCCGATCTGCTTCGGTGTCGCGCGATTTTCGGAAGTGATTCGAGCAAGCAGTTTATTGAACGGCTGTCACAAAGGGATTGTGCGGGTGACATCACCTTGTCGGCGAGTCTGTATCTACCCGGCGATCACTCGCTTCCCCACGATGATTTCATAGGTAACAACGACCAGCATCGGCAAATTGCGTTTATCTGGCATCTCACCAAAGACTGGCATGCAGAATGGGGAGGGGATCTTTTCTGGTGTAGAAAGAATCGATACGTTCCGCCGAGCTTTAACTCCCTGCTTTTATTTCGGGTCCAACCAACGAATATGCATTTCGTAACGGTCGTGTCGCCTTACGCACAGGGTAAGCGGCTGGCCATCAGCGGCTGGTGGACCGGCAAACTGGAATCGGAACGTGAAGAGACCTCTGCTAAGGATCACAGCACAGACGAGAAACAATTGGTAGAGATTATTTAGCAGGGACAGGAAGTGGCGACGGAAACTCCTTCTGGGGGACCCGCATTCATCTGATTTCAGAGACGACGCGCCCGTTCATTATGGTCAGAACTACCTTGGCGCTTTCAATCTGTTTCGGATCGATCTTGAAAATGTCGCGCGACACGATCACCAAATCCGCCAGTTTGCCGGGGGCGATTGTGCCTTTTTCTTTCTCCTGAAACTCCGCTAAAGCCGAGCCCGTCGTATAGGCGCGCACCGCCTCTTCGACTGAGATTTTCTGTTCGGGAATCCAGCCGTACGGATGCTTGCCGTCGAGAGTCCTCCGCGTTACGGCCGCGTAAATGGTCAGAATCGGATCGAGAGGCGCCACGGTCCAGTCCGTGCCGAAAGCCAGCGTTGCCCCTGAATCAAGCAGCGAACGAAACGCATAGGTCGTCTTCGCCCGTCCAGCTCCGATTCGCTTTTCCGCCCAGCGCCCGTCGTCAATCGCGTGATAGGGCTGCATCGAAGCGATGACCCGATCGCGTGCGAAGCGTGGGATGTCCTGCGCCCGAAGATGTTGTGCATGCTCGATCCGGAAGCGTCGATCACGATCGCCGTCTTCTTTTTCGACCTGCTCGTAGATGGAAAGAATCTTGTCGTTGGCACGATCACCGATCGCATGAATCATCACCTGCAATCCGGCTCGATCGGCGCCGCGCACACGCTCGAGCATTGCACCTTCAGGAAACATTTCATCAGCGGCGATACCGTTGCTGTCGGGAGCATCGTTGTACGGCTCGAAGAAAAGCGCCGTCGTCGATCCCAAACTTCCGTCTGCAAATCCCTTCAGCCCGCCGGTCCGCAACATCTGGCTGCCGAAGTGTGCGCGCACGCCCGTTTGCGCCAGACGCTCCCAACGCGGTAACGGCCACACCGCGTAAATGCGAGTCTTGAGCTCACCGCGATCAAGCAACGCCTGGTAGATCGCGACATCCGCGCCGGCTGACATATCCTGCACGCTGGTCACGCCTAAACTTGCGGCGTGATTCGTGGCCGCTCGAGCCGCCGCAAGTTTTTCTTTAAAGCTGGGCTCGGGAATCACTTTCCAGACGAAATTCTCGGCGGCATCCTTCAGGATTCCCGTGGGTTCCCCCGTTTTCGGATCACGCACGATAACGCCGCCTTGCGGATCTTTTGTCTCGCGGGTGACGCCGGCGAGTTTCAGCGCCACCCCGTTTGCCAGCGCCATGTGACCGTCAAGGCGATTGACAAAGACTGGAGTGTTCGGCGTATAGCGGTCGATTAGTTCTTTCGTAGGCAGTCGCGCATCGGGCCAACGTTCATGGTCCCAGTCGCCACCGGTGATCCATCTTCCGGGTGGAAGCTTCGAGGCGAAGGCACGAATGCGCTCGGCAAATTCCTGTGATGTCCCGGCATCGCGCAGATCGACACTCGACAACTGGAAACCGCCGCTCATGAAATGGACGTGGGCATCGTTAAAGCCAGGAAGGACTAGTTGTCCTTTGGCATCGATGACACGGGTGCCGGGTCCTGCGAGTGACTTGATTTCCGCATTCGAAGCAACAGCGACGATTCTGTTCCCGATAATTGCCACGGCCTGAGCGTCGGGCGTGCCAGCGTCCATGGTATGAACGTTGGCATTGACAATGATCAAGCTGGCGGACAGTCGATGGTTGGCTTTCCCAGGAAACGTCATAGTCATTGACGCGACGACGATCAGCAGGGCCAGAAGGTATCTAAGATGAGAGGAGAGTTGATTCATTCTCACCGTAAGCAAATAACCTGAGGGACGCCCGCGCCACTAGTTTGGTCGTCTGTTTGGAAGGGCTTGAAGGCCGTAGTGTATCATTGACGCGAGAAGATCAAAATCGTGGATAGAGTGGTTCTAAATCTTCGCGCCATTGTCGGACGCCGGAACGTTCTGGCTGAGCCCGAAGAGTTGCTCGTCTATGAATGCGACGGCTTGCCACAGCATAAGCATCCGCCGCGCGCCGTCGCGTTTCCCAACTCAACCGAAGAAGTGTCGGAGGTATTGAAATTGCTGGCGCGCGAAGAAGTGAGTTTCGCGCCACGTGGCGCCGGCACCGGACTTTCCGGCGGCGCTCTGGCAATTAACCAGGGAGTTGTGATTGAGCTGGCGCGCATGCGCAAGATTCTGAAGATCGATCCTGAGAATCGCCGCGCAATCGTCGAGACGGGACTGGTTAACGCGCATCTCTCGCGGGCAGTCGCGCCTTTCGGTCTCTATTACGTTCCCGATCCTTCCAGCCAGCCATCCTGCACCATCGGCGGCAACATCGCTGAAAATGCCGGTGGAATTCATTGCTTGAAATACGGCACGACTGCCGACCATGTCATCAGCGCCCGGGTTGTCCTGTCTGATGGCTCAATCGTCGATCTCGGTGGCGGCATGCCGGGATATGATCTGCTCGGCGTCTTTGTTGGTTCCGAAGGAACGTTCGGTATTGCCACCGAAGCAACGGTAAAACTGGCGCCGATTCCGCCAGCCGTGCGTACGCTGCTGGCTGACTTTATCGACGTGGACGATGCCAGCCGCGCAGTGTCCGCGATCATCGCCGCAGGAATGTTGCCCGCAGCCCTGGAGATGATGGACAACGCGATCATCCGCGCGGTTGAGAAGAGCGTCTTTGCGGCTGGATTGCCACTTGACGCCCAGGCCGTGCTGCTGGTCGAACTGGATGGAATTGAGGCCGGCATTGACGACGATGCTGAAAAGGCCGCGTCGATTCTGCGTGAGCACGGTGCGCGTTCCGTACACCCAGCCACAGACGAGAACGAAAGAAAAAAACTATGGGCCGCGCGCAAAGGAGCGTTCGGCGCGGTCGGCCGTTTGTCGCCTGACGTGATGATTCAGGATGCGGTCGTGCCGCGCTCGCGTCTGCCTGAAGTACTCGCCGAGACCTATCGCATCAGTGCGCACTATCAACTGCAACTGGCCAACGTATTTCACGCCGGCGATGGCAATCTTCATCCGCTAATTTGTTTTGACCTCAGGCGTGGCGATGATTTGGAACGCGTTCGTCAGGCCGGCCGCGAGATTATGGAAACCTGCGTGCGCGCCGGCGGCTCAATTACCGGCGAGCACGGCGTCGGCCTGGACAAGAGCAGTTACCTACCGCTGATTTTCAGCGAAGACGATATGGAGACGATGCTGCAAGTGCGTGCGGCGTTCGATCCATCGGGGCTCTGCAATCCGGGAAAAATCATTCCGATGCCGCGGGGCTGTGGCGAGGCGCGAGCGGTGGCGACTCACGCTTTGTCCGCACCGACAGGAGTTATCCCGCTCCCTCAGGGAGAGGGCAAGGGTGAGGGGATTAGCACGAACAGTAACAACGATGTCCTGGCCCCTTTGCCTAGCCCGCAGGGAGCTCTTAAGCGGGCCGCTGCGGCGCCGCACGATCGCATTACACAGAAACAGACTCTGATTGCCACGAAACTGAACGAGGCGCGGATTGCGCGAGAGTTAGCACGCATTGTCGGCGATCAAAGTGTTCGGCGGCTGGCTGACGTGAATTTTGCAAACCTTTCGCAGTCAGCAGCGTTCGCCAACACGCGCGCTTTTGAAGTAGCGCCTCTGACAGGGGAACAGGCTGCCGAGGTGATGAAGATCTCAACGCGAGAAGATTTAACTGTGGTGCCAAAGGGAACCGGCGGCTGGTTGCAAGCCGGCAATGCGATGAGCGGTGCGGATCTGATTCTGAGCACGCGTCGCATGAAAACCGTGATTCGTCACGAGCCTGCGGACCTGGTGGCCTCCGCCGAAGCAGGTTTGACACTGGCTGAATTTCAGAAGCATCTGTCAAAGGCGGGCCAATGGCTGCCCCTCGATCCTCCCGATGACGGGGGTGTCACGCTGGGAGGAATTGTTGCCACTGGTCTGGGCGGCGCGCACAGTTTCGGTTTTGGGACACCGCGGTCCTATGTGATCGGGATGCGCGTGGTGCTGGCCGACGGACGTGTGGTCAAAGCGGGCGGGAACGTCGTCAAAAACGTGGCCGGATACGATCTCTGCAAACTGTTTACGGGAAGTTATGGAGCGCTCGGCCTAATCACCGAAATTACTTTCAAGCTGCGGCCGTTGCCGGCTGAGACCAGAACGGTAGTTGCTTCCGGGCCATTGGTTTCTCTTGCCACGACCGGCCGGCAGATCTCCGCGGACATGTTTCCCGTTGCCGTTGAGTTGCTCTCCCCGCAAATGGCCGGCAATCTTGAAATCGAATCGAAATCGCAGCAATGCGCGTTACTGGTGCGATTCGCGGGCTCGGCAAGAGCTGTCGTTTCACAGACGGCGCACGCCCTTAAGCTCTTGCGTGATGATCAAAATAATCGTTGTTACGCTCTTGATGAAGACCAGAACCTCTGGCAGAAACTGAGCGCGGCCCCCATGCAGACTTCCAATAATTTAGGCTGGCGCGTGAACCTGCGGCCCGGCGATCTCCCCACGTTTCTCAATGAGATAGTGGCGCTGGAGAAAGACGAGACCTCGCATGTCTCACTAAGTTGGCACGCTGGTCTCGGCGATGGCCGGCTGCGCGCAATTGCTCGCGCTCCGGTGTACCATCGCGAAGCCGTACGCGCGCTTGAACGGCTGCGCGGGAAAGCGGAAACTCTGGGCGGTAGTCTGGTCCTCGAGACGGCCCCGCTGGAAATTAGAAATGAGTTTGACGCCTGGGGCGATTTTGGATCGTCGATAGAACTGATAGAACGAGTAAAGACTCAACTTGATCCGCACAATCTGTTTTCGCCCGGACGATTTGTCACTGCGACTTTCTCCAGAGTTTGATTTCAGTGACGCGTTTTTCTTTGCGACTTTGCGTCTTTGCGAGAGATGGTTCGCGCCAAAGCGCCAAGCCGCAAAGAAAAGCAGCTACGCCTGAATCATAGCTGAGTCATAGCATGGAGATAAGAAATGAGTATCAAACTATTTTCGCTAACGCGCTTGCTTCTGCCCGTCTCGTTGATTGCCTTCATCCTCTCGACGCAAATCGCGCCGGCAAACATTGTGGCTGTCTCTGCTTCTCGCGAACCAGTACGCGCTCGCCACGGCATGGTTGCTTCGACAAACGAAATCGCCTCGAAGGTCGGCGTGGACATCATGAAGCGTGGAGGCAATGCGGTTGACGCGGCGATCGCGGTGGCTTTTGCTCTGGCGGTTACGCATCCAGCAGCCGGCAATCTGGGCGGCGGCGGTTTCATGATGATCCGTTTGCAGGACGGACGCACGACCGCGATCGACTATCGCGAGATGGCGCCAGCGGCCGCCACGCGAAACGTGTATCTGGACAAAAACGGCAACGTCATCGAAGGCGAAGGCGGGCCGCTCGAGGGTTATCGCGCTGCCGGCGTTCCCGGCACCGTTCGCGGAATGGAATTGGCGCTGAAGAAATATGGCTCGGGCAAACTAACATGGGCGCAGTTGATCGAACCCGCGCGGCGCCTGGCCGCGAACGGCTTTACGGTGACCAACTCGCTGGCGCGAGGATTGCGCGGCAATCGCGAATATCTTTCCAAGTACCCAGAGACGAAACGCATCTATCTCAACAGCGGAAAGTTTTACGACGAAGGTGACTTGTTTGTGCAGTCCGATCTCGCCGCGACTTTCTTGCGTTTGCAACAGCGCGGCCCGAATGAATTCTATGAAGGACAAACCGCCCAGTTGATAGCCGCCGACATGAGGCGGCATAACGGGTTGATGACGCTGGACGATCTGCGCGGTTACGTTGCCAGGGAGCGCCAGCCTCTGCGTGGCAACTATCGCGGCTACGAAGTTGTCTCGATGCCGCCGCCTTCGTCGGGTGGCGCCGTGCTGATCGAGATGCTGAACATTCTGGAAGGCTATGATCTGAAAAAGATGGATTGGGCGTCCTCTGATCGTTATCACCTGATGACTGAAGCCATGCGCCGCGCCTTTGCCGACCGGGCTGAATACATGGGCGACGCCGATTTTGTGAAGGTACCGCTGGCGGGTTTGGTAGATAAGAAGTACGCGGCGAAGTTACGCCAGACGATTAATCCGCAACGCGCTTCGTCGAGCGAGCAAGTGAAAGCCGGCAAACCTTTGGGCTACGAATCTGAAGAGACGACGCACTTCACAGTGGTCGACGCCGAAGGCAACGCCGTCGCGAACACTTACACGTTGAATAATTCGTACGGCTCGGCGGCGGTGGCGAAGGGAACGGGTTTGCTGCTCAATGACGAGATGGATGATTTCGCGGCCAAGCCGGGGACGCCGAATCTTTATGGCCTGATTCAGGGCGAGCGCAACGCTGTCGCTCCGCGCAAACGCCCGCTGTCGGCGATGACACCTACTTTTGTATTGCGCAAAGACGGCAGCCTTTGGTTTACGGTCGGCAGTCCGGGCGGACCTACGATCATCAATACTGTGCTGTGTGTGATTACCAACGTGATCGATTACGACATGAACATCCAGCAGGCTATCGACGCGCCGCGCATTCATCATCAATGGCTGCCCGATGAACTGGTCTTCGAACCTTACGGATTATCGGGCGACACGCAGAATGCTTTGACTGCCCGCGGGCACAAACTCGCCAAGCCGCGCTATCTCGGCGACGCCGAAGGGATCATGATCGAAGAGAAGACGGGCATGCGTCTGGGCGCTACTGATCCGAGAAGGAGTGATGGGTTGGCGGTTGGGTATTGAGGAAGTCCGAGCTTGCAAGAATTCATTACTTGACGAAATTCTGTTGAGACTGTAGAACGCACTCGTGAACCGAAGTGAGCTGAAATCATTAGCTGATTTACGACTGAAAGAGGCCCGGGCATTACTTAACAAGAGATTGTACGACGGGGCCTATTACTTGACCGGATATGCGGTTGAGTGCGGTCTGAAGGCTTGCATAGCCAAGAAAACGAAGCGATATGATTTTCCAGACAGAAGGATTGTAAACGATAGTTATACCCATGACCTAAATCTACTGATTAAAGTTTCCGGTCTGCAAGTAGATCTTGAAGTAGAGATGCGAAGGGATCGCGACTTCGAAGTCAATTGGGCTATAGTAAAGGACTGGAATGAAACCAGTAGATATGTAAGACATGAGGCGCAAGCGGCGAAGAGCCTTTACGCCGCTGTCACTGATAGCAGACACGGAGTTTTGAGATGGCTAAAGCGTCATTGGTAGAAAGCGACATAGAGGGCGGCCGCAAGCTTCTGGATGAACTCAAGAAGATCGATCCTCATTTTCTAGTACGTTCCGCTTTTTGGCTCTACCGTCCGGAAACGTTCGACTGGAGGCTTTTCATCGCAACTCCGCTCGTAGACAAGCGTGGGCCAGCGAGTGCTTATACAGATGTTCAGGGTGCACTCAGATCGCTCGCTAAACCCTTTTGGATTTCGATGCAAGATATCTCAGTTGTGAGCCCAAGCGACAAATTAGTTAAATTGATGAACAAGGCCGTGCAGGTTCCCAGAGGCGTGTCCGGCGTCCGTTTTGCGCGAACCAGAGTAGATGACACTTATATTGAAGATGCGTATATCTATCGCCTTAAACCCAAGTGGGCGGATCATGTCTTTGGGAACTAGGTGCTTTATCGGGAGAGTACTCGCTTTATTTCCTGCGAAGTCCCATCCAGCGCCAGCTAAGCGCCCTCCTGGTTCGATCTAATAATCGACACCCTAACCCAGGGTTCCGCTCGCTACGCTCGCTTCACCCGGGGCTAAACTCTGCCGCCAGCTTCGCTGGCTCGTTGAGTTCGTAACCTTGCTATAATCCACCGGGTAATAACAAAACGGATTCATCTTGCAAGATAAACCAATCAACGCGACCCTGACATCGGTACTCGCACGCGAAGAAGAAAAGATTCTTGCCTGCGTTCACTGCGGACTCTGTCTGGAAGCTTGCCCAACCTACGTAGCCACCGGAGATGAGAACGACAGCCCGCGGGGGCGTATCTACCTGATGCGGGCGGTTGAAGAGGGACGCCTTGCAGTCGGATCGCTAACGTTTGAAAGACATATCGATCGCTGCCTCGGTTGCCGCGCGTGTGAAGCGGCGTGTCCAGCCGGTGTTGAATATGGCCAATTGCTGGAAGCCGCGCGGGCGGACATTCTGAGGGGTCCAACCAGGCCCACCGGCGTTTACCGGCTGCTGAAGTTTGTGCTGCGCCATGTCTGGATGAAACCGAAACGATTGAAGGCGGCATTCGCTCTGGGTCGCTTCATGCGCGACATGGGATTAGCTCGGCTCTTGCTGCGCACCGGAATCGCGAGGGCAATTAATCAGCAGTTTGAATTCGGGTTGGCCTTGCTTGAGGGATCGTCGCGGGCAAAGGTGGGCCTGGTGCCCGCGCAAGATGCGGGCACGCCAATGAAGGATGCGAGCGCTCCTATGAAAAAGAGCCAGACTGCGCTGCTCTTCAGAGCTTGCGTTACTGAAGGATTGTTTCAACGCGTAAACGACGCCACCACACGGGTGCTGGAAGTAAACGGCTGCGAAACGCCGACGCCGGCGAATCAGGTTTGTTGCGGAGCCTTACACGCGCATGCCGGCGACCTCGATGGTGCGCGGGTGCTGGCGCGTCAAAACATCGACGCCTTCGACGCCAATCGAGAGCGCGCGATTGTGACCAACGCCGGCGGCTGTGGCGCGATGCTGGCCTCGTACGCGCATCTGCTCGCGAACGACAAACAATACGCTGAGCGAGCGCGTGACTTTAGCGCGCGCGTCCGCGACATTGGTCAGCAACTGAAAGCCATCGGTTTTCGCAACGGCGCGGCGATAGGATTCGAGCGCACAACTTACGATGCGTCGTGTCATCTGCTTCACGGCCAACACGGAGCAGATGCGTCCCTGCAGATGCTTTGGGCCATTCCGCATTTAAATCTCGCACTTTTGAGCGGCAGCGATGTCTGTTGTGGCGGCGCTGGAGTCTACAACTTGCTCGAACCGGATTTGTCTGAGCAGATCCTGGAAGAGAAACTCAGAAACGTCGAACAGTCGGGAGCAAGCGTCCTGGCCACCGGCAACGCCGGATGCCACATGCAGATCGCCGCCGGAGCCCGTCTGGCCGGAATCCCTTTGCGAGTTTATCACCCGGTCGAATTGCTCGACGAATCGTATCAGCGCGCGGGATTCTACAGCGCGAGCGAGCAAACCGATCAATAAGAAAAGCATCAACCGGATTACTCTGGTGTCTTTGCCCCGATTCTGATTCTGGTCGGTGTGGCTGGTTTTGTGATACCTGCACGGCAAAGCCTCACCAGCGGCGCGACCGCTTACAATGTTTTCCATCTCCTCTTTGGGTTTGTCGGGCTGCTTCTCGTCTGGTCGGCGAAAGAGCGGTTAATTAGTCTTTTCAATGCAGGCTTCGGTTTGGTCGATCTCTATCAGGCGTTAGCCAGTCGCCTTCATCTTTTTCCCGAGCAGTATTTTCTTTGGACCAAAGTTGATGATCTTTTGCACATCCTTATTGGGCCGGTGCTCGTAATCATTGGTGCTTACGGATTACTTAAGCGCCGAGAATTCTAAGGGACCATATTTTGTGCGGAGTATCTGTCGTGAACGGGCGCGATCACTTTCCATCCGTGATCGGAAGGCTGTCGCTCGAAATAGGACGACCGGCCATAACTGTAAGGCGGACATTTCCGGCGTGATCCAGGGCGACGAGGTCGGCTTGTTTCCCGACTTCAATAGATCCGCAGTATTTCTCGATTTGCAACACGCGCGCCGGGTTGGTTGAGGCCATGCGGGCAACTTCGATCTCTGGCACATCCAAAGACAACATCATTCGGACGGCATCAAGCATCGTGATGACTGAGCCGGCAATGCTGCCGCGCAGATTTCGTGTGCGGCCTTCGCTTACCACGATCTGCTCGCCCCAGACCTGATACTCGCCGTCGCCGAGCCCGGTGGCCGCAATCGCATCGCTAATCAAAGAAATCCGTTTCGACGTCTTGGTGCCGAGAACCAGTTTGAGTATCAGCGGATCGAGGTGAACGCCGTCGGCGATTAGGTCGCAGGTTACGTCGTCATGAATCAGACCCCATCCCACCGGCCCGGGCGCGCGATGATGCAGTGGCGTCATTGCATTCATGAAATGCGTCAGATGACGAGCGCCCGCTTGCAACGCGCGATCGAGTACGTCCACCGTGGCGCGGGTGTGGCCGATCGAAACAATCCAACCGCGCTTCTGCAGTTCGCCGATGAGTTTTATGCCGCCCTCGATCTCAGGCGCGAGTGTCATCATGTGAAGAGCCCCGTCAGCCTTAATCGTGGGCAGCGTGTCAATCTCGGCCATATTTTTGAAAGTGCGAAAATGCTCTCGATGAAGTGCGCCGCATTGTTCGTTGTTAACAAATGGCCCTTCGTAGTGAACCCCAAGAATTCGAGCGCCATTCGAGGAAGGTTCGTTCTTCATAGACTCGCCGATCGCATCGACCGCGCGCCTATACTGTTCAGAAGGCGCAGGCACCAGAGTCGGCAGCCACGCGGTCACTCCGCTGCGAACGAGAAACTCCGCGACCAGGGATAAGTCCTCCGCCCGCGCGTCCATCACGTCGACGCCGGCGGCTCCGTGAATGTGAAGATCAATGAAGCCCGGAAAAAGCGTAAGGCCGTCAAGATCGATTCTCGAATCAACCTTGGCGGATTCGTCCGCAGCGGAAATGAACACGCGCGCGATGCGGCCGCCTTCAATCAAGAGACTTGTGTTATCGGCGATTCGGTCAGGGAGAATTATCCGAGCATTAGCCAGTAGAGTTGTTTTGGTGGTTTCATTGTTCACGGCTTGCTGTTGGCCGTCATTGTAGCACTCCCAGGCACTGTAGTTGATTCATAAATGTCAATTCTCAGGATG
>Ga0207646_10004612_pt1 | contig 14896 bp, 17 predicted proteins | sample KBSK5502metaG_FD_184343 | JGI IMG/M metagenome (GOLD analysis project Ga0207646, IMG submission 184343) | Corn, switchgrass and miscanthus rhizosphere microbial communities from Kellogg Biological Station, Michigan, USA - KBS K5-50-2 metaG... | ecosystem: Host-associated > Plants > Roots >... | reverse complement strand
CTCGCTGCGATCTGCGTGCTCGCACTTCGCGATGCCTCACGTGCCGAGCCGTTCGTCGCCGCGACCGGCGTGGCGATCCTCGCTCTCGTCCTCGCGATCCCGCGGTATCTGCAGCGTCGCCTGCCGGCGCAATACGAGATGGCACTCGAGATCCTCGCGGTCGGGCTGGTCGTCTCCAGCGCGATGGAGCGCACGCTTACCGCGCCGTTGAACACGGGCGGCGGAGACGCGGCTCGTGTTCTCGCCGAGAGCGTCGCGCTCCTCGCAATCGGCCTTGCGTCCTCACGGCGCGCGCTCGCGAGCGCTGGTCTCGGCGCCGTGGCCCTGGGAGCCGTCTGGGTGATGGCCGACCCCGCGGCCCGGCAGTTCCACGGCATCGCCGCGGGTGCGGCCCTGGTCGTGATCGCTCTCGCCGCGATCCGCTACGCCCCGAACGTGCTTGCCGAGCGCGCTCTCATTGGGGCCGAACTTCTCGGCTCGGCGCTCTTCGTGGCACCCCCGCTCGTCGCGGGCTGGAACGAGCCGGTCCTGCCGGGAACGTTGATCGTCTTCTTCGAGATCGCGCTGCTCATCGGGGTCGGCGTGGTCCTGCGCCGGCGATGGATCGTGGCGGGCGCCCTCGCTGCCTTGGGCCTGGAGACCCTTCGGGCGAGCATCGACGTCGTCAATCGCCTTCCGAATTGGGCGCTCTTCGGCGGGAGCGGGGCGATTCTCCTGACCGCCGGATTCGTCCTGCTCATCAAGCGGGACGCATGGAACGCGTGGTCGCGCCGTGCGTACCAGTGGTGGTCTGGCCTCTAGGTCGATCTCGTGGCACGCGCCGTGCGCGTCGGGTGCGCATGGATAAAGCCAAGAAGCTCGAGCAGGAGCGCGCCGAAGAGCAGACCGAGGGTCTCACCGAGAAGCGCCGGGGAAGCCCACCCGCGGCGAGCGACCGTCCCGAGGGCACGCCGCCGCACCCTCAGGACGTGAACGAGATCGCCGAGTAAGGCGGCTAGCGCCGCAGCTCGAAGATGATCTCGCCGTCGACCACCTGACCGGTCCGCGCGAAGCCGAGCTTGTCGTGGACTCGAAGTGACGCGGCGTTGTCCGGCGTCGTGGATGAGACGAACCGGCGGATGCCGTGCTCCGTCGCGGCCCAGTCCATGAGAGCCCGCGCGGTCTCGGTTGCGTAGCCCTTCTTCCGGCGATGGGGAAACACGGTCCAGCCGAGCTCGACCGCGTTCGGCGTCGCGGTGTCGTTCACGCCGGGCGGTCCGTGGAAATTCACGTACCCGACCATCAGCGCGCCTTCGCGCAGCACGATGGCCCGCAGTGACCAGGGCGCCCACGATCCGTCGTTCGCGATCTGTTCGCGCCGATAGCGAAGGAGCTTGAGCGCGCCGGCGTTCGGAAACTCGGCTGGCACGCGGTAGCCGGCGAGCTCCGCGACGGCCGCGCGGTCGCCCGCGATGAGCGCGTCGAGGAGCGGGACCGGCATCAGGATGAGGTCAAGGCGTTTGCTGCGTACGACCCCGTGCGCGCTCGCGACCCGAGCTACTCCCGTTGCTTTGTGCCGAGCGTCCGCTCGAAGAGCTCCTCCGAGAGGCGCAGCGGCCGGCCCGAGCCGCCGTAACGCTCGAGCGACAGCTCTGCGAGGACCGACAGCGCGATTTCCGCGGGCGTACGGCCGCCCAGATCGAGTCCGACCGGAGCGTGGACCGCGCGGATCCGATCCTCGGGAATGCCCTCGCCTCGCAGCATCTGGGCGATGAGGATCGTCTTCCGCTTGCTGCCGAGAAGGCCGACGTACCGCGCCTCTGTCTTGACCGCCGCGCGAAGGCAATGCGAGTCCAGCTTGTGGCCACGCGTGGCGATGATCACGAACGAGTTCCATCCGATGGGCATCGTCTCGATCGCCTTGACCATGTCCATGTTCACGACCTCGGCCACACCCGGGAAGCGCTCTCGGCTCGCAAAGTCAGGACGGTCGTCGATCACCGCAACGTCGTACTCGAGCTGGACGCCGAGCTTCGCGATCGCGAGTCCGACGTGCCCGCCGCCCGCGATGATGAGTCTCGGCCGCGAAAGGACGGGCTCGACGAGGAGCTCCGTCGTCTCGTCGAGGACGACCGTGCGCGCCGTCCCTTGACGAAGCGTCTCCATCGCCGCGGCTCGCGCGCGGGCATCGAGGGCGTTGTCGCCGAGAGTGCCCCCGCCCTTCGCGTCCGTTTCGACGAACAGTTTGCCCGCGGCCGTCAGTTCCTTCCCGCGCTTGCGCATCAGGGTCGCGACGGCGACCGGCTTGCCGCCGGCGGACGCCGCGAGCACATCGCCGAGAAGATCGCGTCCGGCGAAGCGCAGCACGCGCTCGCCGGGTTCGATCGAGATCCACATGGTTCCGCCACACACGAGGCCGGTGTCCCACGCGAGGTCTTCGGTGAGCTCGTACTCGCGTAGCGAGGGCTCGCCGCTTTCGATGACGTGCTTGGCTTCGACGAACGCGTCACCCTCGACGCATCCGCCGCCGAGCGTACCGACGAGGCGCCCGAGGTCGTCGACGAGCAGCTTCGCGCCGACCACCTGAGGAGTGCTTCCGGTCGTGCGAACCACCGTCGCGACCGCGAACCGCCGCCCCTCACGCTCGAGCTCCGCCATCCGAGCGAAGATCTCACGCATCTATCCCAGTATCCGCCTTCCGTCCGAGTTCTCAGAAAGTGTGCTCAGGCGCCTGTGTTCAGCTCTTCGCCAGGTCCTCCGGTCGATCGACGTCTCTGATCACTCCCGGATCGTCTACGTCAATGTCCGTTCGGATGTCGGTGTGCGCGTGTATCACGTCGTGCAGCGTCGCGCGGTGGTCGGCCGCACGAATCTCATCACGAAGAGACAGAGGCAGAGCCACCGGGTGGCCGCGTTTTCCGCGATAGCGCGGCGAGACGATCGCGGGCTTACGTTCGTACGCCGCGATCACCGCACGCACCGTCTCCGCTGAGACAAACGGCATGTCCCCGGGCATCACGAGGATCGTGTCGCCCTGCGCTTGAGCGACCCCTTCCTGGATCGAGCTGAACATCCCGCGCGACGGGTCGGGGTTTTCGACGGGACGGACGCGCGGGTCGAGCATCGAGTTGACGTCCCGTTCGATTTCGGTGCGCGCATCTCGGCCCACGACGACGATCACCTCGGCGACCCCGCCCTCGAGCAGTGCGCGTATGGTGTGATCGAGAAGCGGCTCGCCGTCGATCGGGGTGAGCAGCTTCCTTCCACCGAACCGCTCGGCCGATCCCGCCGCGGTGACGACGGCGACGGCCCGCACGCCTAGGCCGGACGCAGCGAACGCAACGCGCGCTCTGTGAACACGAGGGCCGCGCGTTTCCGCTGCGAGATCGTGCCGGACGTGTTGTCCATCGGACGGGCCGCCTTGTGGACCGCCTCGGCCGCGAGCGCGATGGTGACGTCGTCGAGGCTCGTCCCGACGAGCGGCCGCGCGGCGTCCTCGACGAGCTGGGGCCGCGAGCCGAGGGCCGTGATGGCGACCCGCGCCTCGGAGACCTTCGCGCCATCCCAGCGGACGGCGGCGGCGACCGCGGCGATGGGAAAATCGAACGAGCCGCGATCGCGCAATTTCAGATACGTGCTGCGCCAGCCCTCGGCCTCGGTGAGCGTGACGTCGGTCAGGACCTCGTCCTGGCGCATCGCCATGGGCCGGATGCCGTCCTCGCGGTAGAGCTCGGACAGCGCCACGTCACGTCCGCCTTCAGCGTCCTCGAAGTGCACCGTCGCGCCGAGCACGAGCAGGGCGGGCACCGTGTCGGCGCTTGCGACGGCGAGGCAGCGCGGACTCGAGGTCGCGACACGGCACACGATGTCGGGATTGGTCTTCATGCAGAAACCTTCGGCCGTGCGCCAGAACAGAGACTGGTCGTACCAGTTGCAGCGGGTGTCGAGACAGATGTTGCCGCCGATCGTCCCCATGTTGCGAAGCTGCGGCGTGCTCACGAGCTCCGCGGCTTCGGCGAGCGCGGTCGAGCGCTCGCGAATGCCCGGATCCTGCGCGATCGCCGAGAGCGTCGTGCCGGCGCTGATGTCGACATGGCCGTTGCGCTGGATGCCCGCTGCGTCACGGACGCGTGCGAGCGAAATGAGCACCTCGGGCGTGAACTGCCGCCGCTTCATGTTGGGAAAGAGGTCGGTGCCGCCCGCGACGAGCATCACGCGAAGGGTCGGAGTCCCCCGGGACCGGTCGAGCGCGCCCGCGCCGTTCTCTGCGAGGAGCTGCGCCGCCTCGCCGTAGGAGCGCGGCTCGAGCAGACGAAAACGCGGGAGCCGCAGCATTAGTTCAGCGGCCGCTTGCGCTCGCGCGCGTCGGTCGATGCGGTCAGCCGCCGGAGCGCCCGTTTGGGGTCGCTCTTGCCCGCGTCGAGCCCGTCGGGCCCGATCCGCGTCTTCGGTTCGCCTCGCCGGTCACGCTTTCCGAGCGCGTTCAGGACCTTCTCGGCCGTGATCGGCGTTTCGTCGAAGCGCACGCCGATCGCGTCGTAGACCGCGTTCGCGATCGCGGGAATGACCGGGTTGAGCGGACCTTCCCCGGCCTCCTTCGCGCCGAAGGGGCCCTCGTCGTCGACGCTCTCGACGATCAGCGCCTCGAGCACCGGCGTATCGAGCGAGGTCGGGATCTTGTAATCGAGAAGCGACGGCTTCTTGTGCAAGCCCCCGCGGAAGACCTGCTCCTCGCCGATGATCTCGCCGTAGCCCATGTAGGCCGAGCCCTCGACCTGGCCCTCCACGTTCGCGGGGTTGAGCGCGCGGCCGCAGTCGTGCGCCGTCGTCACCTTATCCACCGTGACCACCCCGGTGTCCATGTCGACGGTGACCTCGGCGACCGCGGCCTGATACGAGTACGCAGGCGTCGGCCCCACACCCGCGCCTTTGAACGATCCGCCGATGCCCTTGGGTGGCTTGTAACTGCCCGCCGCCACGAGCGTCCCGTGCTTGGACTCAGCCAGGACCGCGGCGTCGGCGAACGCGACGAATTTCGCCGGATCGTCGCGGTCGTAGATGCGGCCGTACGCGGAGAGCAGGCGATCGGCCGGGACCTCGAGCTTCTCCGCCGCGGCCGCGACGAGCAGCGCGCGGAGCTTCATCGCCGCGTCGCGGACCGCATTACCGGCCATGAACGTGACGCGGCTCGAGTAGCTGCCGAGGTCGACCGGCGCGAGCGACGTGTCGCCCGACACCACGTGCACGTCCGCGGGCATGATGCCGAGGGCCTCCGCCGCGACCGACGCGAGCATGTTGTCCGAGCCCTGGCCGATCTCGGACGTCCCGCACATGACGGTCACGCCGCCGCCGCGATCGGTGCGTATCTCGGCGCCCGAGTGCGGCATCTCGTTCCAGTAGATGGGCAGGCCCGCGCCGGAGATGTAGGCGCTGCCGGCGAGGCCGATGCCCTTGCCGCGGCCGAGCTGCCCGCGCCGCTCCGAGTAGCGCGTCGCGCGCTGAAGTGCGTCCAGGCATTCCCCCAGACCCATCGAGGTGATGCGCAGCTCGTTGACCGTGCGGCTGTTCGCCGGTTGCAGGATCTTCTTCCGATATTCGAGTGGGTCGAGCTGAAGGTCCTCGGCGATCTTGTCGATCTGGCACTCGAAGCCGTAGCGCGGCTGCGTCGTGCCGTGACCGCGCTTGGGACCGCACGGGGGCTTGTTCGTGTACACGCGCACCCCGTCGAACTTGTACGCGGGGATCCGATACGTGACCGTGAGCAGCGCGCCGGTGTAGTAGGTCGTCGCGATGCCGTACGAGGCGTACGCGCCCCCGTCGAGCCAGCTCTGGTAATGCACGGCCGTGATCTCGCCGTCCTTCTTCACGCCTGTGCGGATGCGCATCTTGACCGGGTGGCGGCCGCGGTGCGCGTAAAAGACCTCCTCGCGGTCGAGCGTGATCTTCACCGGACGCCGGGTGCGCATCGAAAGCAGCGCCGCCGCGAACTCATGACCGAATGGATCGCTCTTGCCCCCGAACGCGCCGCCGTTCGGTGTCGCGATCACACGGATCCGCGAGCGCGGCAGGCCGAGGACCTTCTCGAGCTCGCGGTGCAGGTAGTGGGGGACCTGGGTTGCGGTCCACAGCGTGAGCTTGTCGTCCGCGCCGAACCACGCGACGGCGCTGTGCGATTCGATCGGCGCGTGCGTGTTGCCTTCGAAGAAGAACCAATCGTCGCGGACGTGGTCGGCGGCGGCGAAACCGCCCACGAGATCCCCGAACGAGAGGTGCACCTCTTTGAAGACGTTGGCGCGCTTGGCCTCGTCGTGGATCTTCACGTCCTCGCGTTCGAGGGCCTCCTCGATCGTGAAGATCGGCTCGAGGTCCTCGTAGTCGACCTGGATGAGCGACAGCGCGTCGAACGCGGTGTCCTCGTCGAGCGCCGCGACCGCCGCGACGGGCTCGCCGACATAGCGAACTCGATCTACCGCGAGGGCCGTCTCGTCCTGCGTCGACGGCATGATCCCCATCTTCTCGGGCATGTCCGCCCCGGTCACGACCGCGACGACGCCGGGATGCGCGAGCGCACGGCTGGTGTCGACGCGGCGAATGCGCGCGTGCGGCCGGGTCGATCGGAGAAGGCGCCCGTAGAGCATGCGCGGCAGGAACAGATCGTCGGCGTAGCGCGCTTGTCCGGTGAGATGCGCCCACGAATTGACCTTCGGAAGGCGCCGGCCAATGACGGAGAACTCGCTCATGCTCGCGCTGCGGCTTTCTCTATCGCTTCATAGATGGCCGTGTATCCGGTGCAGCGGCAAAGGTTGCCGCTGATCGCGGAGGCGATCTGGGCGCGCGTCGGTCGCGCGGTCGTGTCGAGCAGCGCCTTCGCCGTCATGAGCATCCCGGGCGTGCAGTAGCCGCATTGCGCCGCGCCCTCTTCGGCGAAAGCGATCTGCAGCGGGTGGAGAGATTCGCCGATCGCTAAGCCCTCGACGGTCGTCACATTGGCGTCGCCAACGAGCGCCGGGAGCGTGAGACACGCGAGGACCGGAATGCCGTCGACGAGCACCGTGCATGCGCCGCACTCGCCGAGCTCACATCCGTGTTTCGTCCCGGTCAGGCCGAGCTCCTCGCGAAGCACCTCGAGAAGCGTGTGGTGCGGATCCGCCGCGATCGTCCGCGGCTCGCCGTTGACCCGAAGGGTAAGGAGCTGCTTCGTCACGCGGCCTCCGCGCCGATCCGCTGGGAGACCGCGCGTGCCGCGGCGACGCAGCGTTCGCCGATCCGCCGCAGCGTGCGAAGATCGACGCGCTCTTTGAAGCCGACGACCATCACGACGGCGACGCGACGGTCTCTCGCATCGACGATCGGCGCCGCGACCGCGCGCACTCCCGCGAAAAGCTCCTGGTCGTCGTAGCCGACCTCCGCGCGCCCCGTGAGCACCTTGCCGTGCGCACCCTTGTCGAGCGGGAGCCGTCGCCCGAGCGGCGCGGTCATGTGCAGGTCGGTGGGAGGCTCGGCGCGCGCCGCGATCTCGAGGGCGCCGTCGGTGACGAGGCCGAGAATCGCGGTCTCTCCGAAGCTCTCCATCAGCGAGACGAGGTACGGCTGCGCGAGCGAACGGAGGTCCGGCGCGGATGCATTCGCCAGCGCGCGGAGCTCGGGCCCGAGGCGGAAGCGCGCGTCCGCGTCGCGAACGACAAAGCCGAAGTGCGCGAGGGTGAGGAGCACATCGCGGAGCGTCCCCTTCGAGACCTTAAGCGCGCGCGCGAGCTCGCTGATGCCCATCGGACGGCCGCCCTCGGCGAGGGCGCGTAGGACGCGGGCAGCCTTGTCGATCGCCGGGACGGGGCGCAGAGTCGGCGTACTCTCAGCCATACGCGTACGGCCGATAGTACTCCAGAGCTGGTTAGGTGCGCTGAGCGCTGATGCCGTCGAGGAGCGTGCGCATCGTCGCGACCTCGGACGCGAGCGCCGCGCGCCCCCTGCGCGTGATCGTGATCCATGTCCGCGAGCGCTTGTCCTCGAATGCTTTCGCGATCTGGATGTGGCCGGCCTCTTCGAGGATCGTGAGGTGCTGCGACAGGTTTCCCGCGGTGACCTCGAGGACCTCCTGCAGATACCCGAAGTCCGCTCGCCGCGACTCCGAGAGGACGGCCAGAATCCCGAGCCGCACGCGCTGGTGAATGGTGTCGTCGAGCGTCGAGCTGGGATGGGTCACAGGAGCTTCCGTCCGACACGCAGGCCGAGCCCGACAGCGAGCAAGGTGATCCCGTACAGCCCGAAGACAAGCGCCTTGCTCTGCGGGGAAGTGAGATCGAAGCCGATGATGGCGACCGCGACCGCGAGAAGCGCGGCGGCGATCGCGGCCACGATCCAGCTTCGTTCGATCCATGCGACGGCGAGGTAACCGGCGGCCACGATAAACGCCGGCCCGAACCGGGCGACCGCGGCCACCTGGAACACGGCGCCGATCTTTCCGGCCGTGTACGCAAGCGTGAGCAGCCCGAGCGTGATCGCGACATACGCGAGCGGGCTGCTCTCGATTCCACTCGAGCGATTGCGTCGATAGGCGTAGATGGCGATCGCGCCGGCGCCGAGCGGTCCCGCGAAGGCCCAGAGGAGACTCGTCAGGGACGTTGCCGCGTCGGTGAGGGAGAGGCTGACAGCGGAAAGGCTCGCCAGCAGCAGCAGCGCGATCCACGGACGGCCCACGTCCTGGCGCGCTCGGTTCCTTGCGTATTGCGCGTAGGCGAGACTCTCGCGTACTTCGTCGGCATTCATTGCGGCACTCCTCCGGACATCGGAGATGGGTTTGTATCACAGAGAGGTCTGTAATGCAAAGTACACCGCCAAAAAGGCTCAACCGCGCGTCGGTAGACTCGGCCCACCGATGGGCGGGCTCGACGCATTCGAAACGTGGACCGACGCGGAACGTCGGCGCACGCAGTGGGAGCGGCTCTCGGCGAGGCTGCCCGAGCTTCGCCGGACGAACGAGTTCTATAGCGCGAAGCTTCCGCCCCGCGCGAGCGGTCTCGGCGACCTTCCCTTCACGACGAAGGCCGATCTCTCCGAGGACCAGGACGCGCATCCTCCATTCGGCACGAACCTCACGTACCCGATCGATCGGTACGTGCGACTTCACCAAACGAGCGGGACCACGGGCCGGCCGTTGCGCCTCCTCGATACACCCGAATCCTGGGAGTGGTGGCGTGAGTGTTGGCAGCCGATCTACCGCGCGGCGGGTGTCACCGCGCAGGACCGCATCTTCTTCGCGTTCTCGTTCGGCCCGTTCGTGGGCTTCTGGTCGGCGTTCGCCGGTGCCGAGCGGCTCGGGGCACTCTGCCTCACCGGCGGCGCGATGACGACGACCGAGCGGGTCGCCGCGATCGTCGCGATGGAGGCGACCGTGCTCATGTGCACGCCGACGTACGCGCTGCGGCTCGCGGAAGCGGCGCGGGAGGAAGGGATCGACCTGTCTCGATCCGCGCTTCGCGTGTCGATCCACGCCGGCGAGCCCGGCGCCTCGATTCCCGCGACGCGCGAACGGATCGAGAAGGAGCTGGGGGTCGAAGCGTTCGACCATACCGGCGCGACCGAGGTCGGCGCGCACGGCTTCTCCTGCTCCGCGCGCGACGGCGTCCACATCAACGAGGCGGCGTTCATCGCAGAGGTACTCGACACGACGACGGGCGAAGCTCGCGACGATGGGGAGGGCGAGCTCGTGCTCACGAACCTCGGTCGGTGGGGCATGCCCGTGATTCGCTACCGCACCGGCGACCGTGTCACCGCCGTGCGCGGCAGGTGCTCGTGCGGGCGCACGTTGGTGAAGCTCGCCGGCGGCATCGCCGGTCGCGTGGACGACATGGTCACGGTGCGTGGCGTGAACGTGTTCCCGAGCGCGATCGAGGCGATCGTGCGCCGCTTCGAGGGTGTGGGCGAGTACCGCATCGCGCTGGCGCGTGTGCGCGAGATGGACGAGCTTCGGTGCACCATCGAGGCGCCGCTGGACGTCGCCGAGCGCGTCGCCGGCGCGATCCACCGCGAGCTCGGCATCCGCTGCACCGTCGACGCCGTCGTGCCGGGAACACTCCCGCGCTTCGAGATGAAGGCAAAGCGCTTTAGCAAGACGAACGTGTAGTGGGTCAAGCGTTCCTGCTCGGCATCGCGGCCGGCTACGCCATCGCCATCCCCTTCGGGCCGATCGCAATTCTGATCGTGCGCACGGGCGTGCGGCGAGGACTCCGCGCGGCCGCCGCGGCAGGTGCCGGGACGGCAACGGCCGACCTCATCTTCGCGACCATCGCGATGCTGTTCGGCGCCGCGGCGTCCGCGCTGCTCGCGCCGATCCTGCCTGCCGCGCGCATCGTGGCCGGCGTGGCGCTCGCGGTCATTGCGCTACGCGGCCTTCTCGCCGCGCCCCGGGCGATGGAGCGGGAGCCCGGCACCGCTCGCGCAGGTAACACGTATCTCTTGTTCCTCGGCCTCACCATGCTCAACCCGCCAACGGTGATCTACTTCGCTTCGCTCGCGATCGCGCTGCCCGAGGTGTCGGCCGACTTCGCGAGCCGCGCCGCGTTCGTCGTCGGCGCATTTGTCTCGTCGCTGTCCTGGCAGGAATTCCTGGCGCTCGTCGGAGCGATGCTTCACGGCCGCCTCACGCCTCGGCTGCAGCGCATCACCGCGGTCGTGAGCTCGCTCATTATCCTGGCGCTCGCGGCACGGGTCGCGTTCGGTTAGCGCAGGATCTTCGCTCCGAGCGTCTTCTCGAGCTCGCGGAGCGCGTCGCGGTGCGCTTCCTCGTCGAACGAGGTCACACCGCGCTCGACGACCTCGACGGCGTAGCCGAGGTTGCGCGCGTCCGCCGCTGTGTAGAGCACGCAGATGTTGGTGCAGTCACCGACGAGCCGCAGAGTGTCGACCCCGCGCTCGCGCAGCGTGATGTCGAGGCCGGTGCCGAAAAACCCGGAATACCGACGCTTCGGGATGACGACGTCGTCGTCGAGCGGCGATAGCTCGGGCACGATCTGGGCGCCCTTCGTGCCGGCGATCGCGTGGGGAGGGAACATCTGGAACTCGGCATCGCCCGCCAGGTGATTGTCGGTGAGGTAAACGACTGCCTCAGCCGCGGCGTGCGCTCGGGCGATCTCCTGCTGGATGACGGGAACGATGCGGGCCATCGATGGTCCGCAGTAGAGCGCGCCCCCTTCGTGCACGAAGTCTTCGATCATGTCGACGACGACGAGCGCGCGCTTCATCTAGGTCCCGGTCGCAAGGATGCGAGTGCCGCGCGAGGGTCTAGTGAGCGCAGGCCTTCGCGGTGCCGGACTGTTCGGCCGTCCGGAACGACTGACCGCAGCCGCAGCTCGAGACCGCGTTCGGGTTGCGGAGCGCGAAGCCGCCGCCCATGAGGGCGTCGACAAAGTCGATCTCCGAGCCTCTGAGGTACATGGCGCTCATCGGGTCCACGACGACGCGAACGCCGCCCTGCTCCACGATCGCGTCATCCTCTTCGGTGCCGTCGGCGAACGTCATCCCATACGAGAATCCCGAGCATCCACCCGGCGTGACGTACACGCGAAGCGCGAGATCTTGCCGCTCCTGCTTGGAGAGCACCTCACGGAGCTTGTCCGTCGCTTTCGGGGTCAAAGAAACGAGTGGGGTCTCGGTCGTCGTCGGGCTCTGCTCGATCGCCAAGTCGGCACCTCCGTCGCGTTGAATAAATGATAGCCCACGAAATCCGAGAAAAACACCCGATTTCTGCCCGCCTAAACTCAAATTTGTGGGGATTTCCTTGCATCACGCGCAGGTGTTCTATCCGCCTGGGGAAGAAGCGCGCGCTCGAAAGTTCTACGGAGACACGCTCGGGCTTTCGGAACTCGAACGACCGTCGACACTCCGGGACCGCGCGGGCATCTGGTATGCGGCGCCGCCCGGCCACGTCCATCTCTCCGCCGACCGCGAGCTGGGCCTTCACCCGCGCCGGCATTTCGCGCTGCGTGTGGACGACCTCAACGCAACCGTGAAGACGTTGCGCGCGGCCGGCGCGCGCTTCGAAGAGGCCGAGGCCATTCCTGGGTGGCGGCGGACCTATGTCTTCGACCCGTTCGGCAACAAGATCGAGCTGGATGAGATTTCCGAATGAATCAGGAGCGGCTTTGACATTCCGTTTCTCTCCGCGGCCGAATCGCGCTGCCGAGATCGGATGGCGACCGTGGGGCGAGAAGGCGTTCCAGGAAGCGCAGGTCGCGGACAAGCCGGTGCTACTCGCGATCAGCGCGGTGTGGTGCCACTGGTGCCATGTCATGGACGAGACGAGTTATAGCGATCCAGAGGTCATCCGCCTGATCAACGAGCGGTACGTGCCGATCCGCGTCGACAACGACGAGCGTCCCGACGTGAACCGGCGGTACAACATGGGCGGCTGGCCGACGACCGCGTTCCTCACACCCGATGGCGAGATCGTTCACGGTGGGACGTACGTGCCGCCCGAGACGATGCGAGGGTACCTCGCGCAGGTCGCCGAGCTCTGGTCTTCCCAACGCTCGGACCTCGCGCAGCGCGTCGCCGAGCTCCGTGAGAAGGAAAACGAGGCGCGAGCGCCGAACTCCGGAGATCTCAGCGTCCAGATCGTCGATCAAGTGGGCTCGCTCGTGCGCGGGCAGTACGACCCGCAGTTCGGAGGTTTCGGGCGCGAGCCGAAATTCCCGCAGCCGAAGCTCCTGCGCTTTCTACTGGACGAGCATCGCCGGTTCGGCTACCCGGAGATCGCGACGATGCTCCATCGGACGCTCAGCGCGATGGCCGGTGGCGGCATGTACGACCAGGTCGAAGGCGGTTTCTTCCGCTACTCGACGACACGGCAATGGCAGATCCCGCACTACGAGAAAATGCTCGAGGACAACGCCGAGCTCCTCGCGATCTACGCCGAGGCACACCGGTCGTTCCCGACGGCGGGGTACGACCGCGTCGTGCGCGACGTGATCCGGTGGATGGATACGGTCCTGTGGCAACCCGAGAAGAAGCTCTGGGCCGGTTCGCAGGACGCCGACGAGCACTACTACACGCTCGAGTCCACCGACGAACGCGCCAAGCACGACGCGCCCTTCGTGGACCGGACCGCATATACCGGCTGGAACGCGCTGGCTGCGTCCGCGTACTGGGCGGCGTGGTCGGCGCTCGGCGATGGCGCGCTGGATACGCGCGCGCACGATGCGATGGGCGCGCTCGCCCGTGGTCTCTGGGATTCGCAGACGAAATCACTTCGTCACTCCGATACGGACGATGGGTCGAAGGTCGTCGACCTCCTCGGGGACGTCGCGGCGGATCTGGCGGCGAATCTCGACGCGTATGAGACCGGGATCCATCCCGGCGCGCTCGGTGGAGCGGAGCGAATGGCGATGACGCTCCGCGACCGGCTCACGGACCAGGAGGCGGGCGGTTTCTTCGATGCCCCCGAGCGCGGAAACCCGGAACCGGGGCGACTCTCGCGCCGCGAACGGCCGATCGAGGAGAACGCCCTCGCGGCCGAAGGGCTCCTGCGTCTGGCTGCGCTGACCAGCGAGGATCAGTGGCGCGAGCTCGCGATGCGCGCGCTACGCGCCTTCGTCGGCGAGTACCGACAGTGGGGCCAATTCGCGGCCAGCTACGCGAACGCGGTCGCGCGAGCGCTCGCCGAGCCGGTCGTCGTCACCGTGGTCGGGCCTGCGGACGACGCGGTTGCATCCGCGCTCTGGCGGCGCGCTCGCGCGACCACCGACTCGGCGCGTGCCCTTCACCGGCTCGTGCCCGGGCGCGCGGATGATCGCGGGGAGAATCGCGACGACGAGATGCTGAACCGGCTCGGATTTTCCACGGAGCGTGTCGCCGCGTACGTCTGCATCGGCACCGTCTGCTCCGCGCCGATCGCGGACGAGGCGTCGCTTCGCCTGTCCCTCGAGCAGGCGAGCCGGAGATACACCCACCCCGATTAGGCACGAGTCCTGCGCGCTCGGTCGGTCATGGAAGACCTCAAAGAGGAACTCAAAGAAAAGTCCCTGGTCGCGGCGTTCCCCGATCACGAGACCGCGGTAACCGCGGCGACGGCTCTGGATGCGGCAGGGATCCCGCCGGACCACGTCGGCGTTGTCGCCGAGAACGTGCGTCAAGCGCGCGAGGCCGCGGGTTCGTTCAGCGCTCTGGGCGCGATCGTTGGGGCGATCGTCGGCGCCCTCATGGCGTTGGTGTTCGTGATCGTCGGGGGCGACAATGTCCGCCAGAACCTTGTCGCGATCGTCATCGGGGCGCCGGCCTTGGTCTTTGCGTTCGCGGCCATCGGGGCGCTGGTCGGCCGCGCAAAGTTCTTCCAGAGCGGAGAGTACGAGAGCTACGAGCGCGCGATCGATCGGGGCGAGGCGCTCGTGACGGTCAGCGGGTCGCCCGAGCTGTTGCAGCGCGCCCGTCGCATCCTCGAGGAGCACGGTGCCCTCCGCATCCGCCGTGAGGAGACCGGCGAAGCGATCTGATGTCGCGCTAGAGCGCGGCGACCCCGCGCACGTACACGGCTTTTGGCGCGGCGAGCACGCGCAGATCGTTGAGCGGATCGCCGTCGACGAAGACGAGATCGGCCCAACAGCCCGCTCCGATGTGGCCGGCCTTCTCAAAACCGATGACCTCTGCCGCGCGACTCGTCGCGGCGACGAGGGCCTCCTCGGCCGATAGGCCGCACTCCGTGAGGAGCAGCGGCTCCATCGCGTAGCGGTCGTGCCGGGTGAACGGCGCGCCGGCGTCGGTGCCGGTCGCGATACGCACGCCCGCCTTGTGCGCCATGCGTACGCCCTCGCGGTGACGTTCGGAGACCGCGCGGGTGCGCTCGACGATGACCGGATCGAGGGCGTCCGCGTGGTCGAGAAGCGATTGCACCACGAGAAGTGTGGGCACGATCGCGACGTTGCGC
>Ga0207646_10004611_pt1 | contig 14898 bp, 10 predicted proteins | sample KBSK5502metaG_FD_184343 | JGI IMG/M metagenome (GOLD analysis project Ga0207646, IMG submission 184343) | Corn, switchgrass and miscanthus rhizosphere microbial communities from Kellogg Biological Station, Michigan, USA - KBS K5-50-2 metaG... | ecosystem: Host-associated > Plants > Roots >... | reverse complement strand
GGGAAGCGCGAGAGCTAGTGTGAGTACGGCGGGTGCGAGTGGATGAGCGGAGCGAATGCAAGCCCGGAAGGGCGCAGCCATTAATAGACGGAATGACATGCCAGGCCTCCGTCCGGATTATGACCTTTAAAGGGTTCCGGACGGAAGCGGCACGCGCCGGCCGAAGCCGGCGTCTACCTTAGCGCCTACGAAGTGCGGCGATCTTTGACGACGACACTGAGAAACAAGTGTCCAAGTCCGACGGCCGATGCGCCGGAAATGGCAAGGACTGCCAAATTAATGACAATACTTTCAAGAACGACCATTATCTTTCCTTCCAATCCATCTAGTTGTTGTGGCTTTTTGCTGGTCTTACCCAACATTTGCCTTCATTTAACCACGAACACGAGCCCAAGCTGGCGTCTATGGTGCAACTTACGTTCCAATCTGCAACGTCTTCAAGAATTCGACGATCGCGGACCTTTCATACTTCGACAAATTCGAGTATTTCTTTAGCGAGGGCCTCGCCTCTCCAGCGTGATGTTCGATGGCTTCCCCGATCGTCGAGAGATCACCACGGTGCCCAAATGCTGCCGAACTGCCAATATCCCACAGTTTCCGGGTCAGAAAGGAAGATGGAGGAATTCCAGGCTGCGCCACTTTCTCGTTACAAAAGAACTGATCCTCCGAGTCGCACAGGTTATGGCGCTTCAAGTCCGTATATGCGCGCACGATGGCGCGTCCGTCGGGCGTGGGTTCCAGCCGGGGGGCCTCACCTTGCCTGGTCATATCGAAACCAGTGGGCCTGGAAACCGTAACCGGCAGCTTCCATTCGGGGTTAAAGGGATTCGCCTCGGTAAACATGCGGCTGTCCAGCTTCATTTCGGGCACGTGGCATTCGGTACAGCCGATCCTGTTAAAAAGAGCTTCGCCATCTGCTGCCGCCTGCCGTCTTACTGGATCGTCCGGGATGATTCTCGTCGGGGTGCCCAATTGGGCCTGGAAGAGGGCAATCGCCGTCATGTCGCCGACGGTGAGCTCATTCTTGACGCCATCACCGTCGGGGTCCGTGTCGATTCCAAATAGTTCCTGGGACTGCATTCCGAGATGCTGATTCATCCCTTCGTTCGTAAACTGACGCAGCGATACCGCCGCTCCATCCTGATGAAATGGCCGGACAACGAGGTCGGCGCTGACACCTCGAACGCCGCTCGTATCCACCTTGCCGTCAGGACGAGCGATGATGTCGCCGAAGTCGATTCCTTTGGCGACGAGATGCGCCGGAACGTTCGTGGCGCTGAGGTAGGCCCGGTTAATCGCCGCCATTCGTGTGGCCTGCAGCTCGCGCGTCATCTCCCGGGCAAGTATTTCAATGGGGCCGGAACCGAATAGGCTGACGGTCATGCGTTCGCCGTCGCCCGTCACAAACACGTTCGTCGGGAAATCGCCGCCCCCGCCCGCCCGCGGCCGGTTGTGGCAGGAGGTGCACGAATGCGCGTCGGGCCCATTCGGCCGCGCCATCAATAACGAGTCGTTCGGCCGCCCCTGGCCGTCCAGCTTGTTGTAGACCGCGGTGAACAGCCGCCGGCCGTGTTCGACGACTTCCGGGAAAGAGACGCGGCCGCTCTCGATGTCACGTTCGTCGAGGTGCGTGGTGATGGCGGGTGTGTCGCCGATCTGCTGTGCAACAATCACCCGGGCGCGCACCTCGGCGAACATCAGAATGGAACCGACTGTGACTAAGGCGGTAACTAGATTCCTATGCATCGTAACTGTAGCGGCGGTCTATGAAGGTGCAGACACATTCCCCTCCTTGAAAAGGAGGGGTGGATGCGGCATTAATAAAAAGTCGCGAAGCCTCCCAAGCGCCGCAGACGGGGTGGTCAGTCCGGCGAAACTCTTCAGGCCTTAAGATTTCGCCGGTCTGACCACCCCGTCTGCGCGAACAAGGTTGCTTCGCGACATTTTCTTGATCGCGCATCCACCCCTCCTTTTCAAGGAGGGGAATAATGCTTGATTTCAATTCGTTCACATCTATGACCGCCGGCGCTCACAGAGCGCCGCTACAGTTGAATGTGCTGGCAAACAAGATTCCTCTCCTTTTACGCTTGGCGAATGCGCGTTCTCGTAATCGGGGGCACCGGGTTCATCGGTCCTTGGGTGGTCACGGATCTCATTCGCCGCGACAAGGAGGTCGCTGTCTTCCATCGTGGGAGTACGGCCAGCGTCCTCCCTTCCTCCGTTCCACACATCACCGGCGATCGCCGGGCCATCGCGGATGCGGCGGCTCAGATCCGGGCATTCAAGCCGGACGTCGTCATCGACGTCATTCTCAGCTCCGGTATGCAGGCCCGCGACATCATGAGTATCGTCCGAGGTATGGCGCAGAGGATCGTTGCTGTCAGCAGCATCGATGTGTATCGCGCGTGTGCTGTATTCCATGGGCTGGAGCGCGGCCCGCTGGAGCCGCTGCCGCTCACTGAGGAATCGCCGGTACGATCGCAGGGGCAGACGTATTCGCGGGAACAAATTTCAAGACTGCAGCAGGTGTTTGGCTGGCTCGATGACGAGTACGACAAGATTCCAGTGGAGCGCGAGGTACTGAGCGATCCGGAGCTTCCGGGAACCGTGTTGCGGTTGCCGATGGTTTATGGACCCGGCGATCCGTTGCATCGATGCTTTCCGCTGCTGAAGCGAATGGACGATCGCCGTCCGGCGATTCTCTTTGAAGAAAAAGCTGCGCTTTGGCGGGGTCCACGCGCTTACGTGGAAAACGTGGCCGCCTCCATCAGTCTGGCGGCGACGTCTGAGCGGGCCTCCGGACGTGTGTACAACGTCGCGGAGAGCAAGTGCCTTTCAGAATTGGAATGGGCACGAAAGATCGCCAAAGCAGCGGACTGGCATGGCGAGTTTGTAACTGTACCCGGCGAACGAGCGCCCGCATTTCTGAAGAATCCTGGAAACATGGACCAGCACTGGGTTGCCGACTCCAGCCGCATTCGCAACGAGCTGGATTATCGCGAACTGATCGATCCTCATGAGGCGATCGAATGGACCCTGGCGTGGGAGCGTTCGCATCCACCATCGCAGATCGATGCCCGTCAATTTGATTACGCCGCCGAAGACGCGTTCTTGGGCGGGTTTCATCACTGAGTGATGCCGACCTGTTTTCTGGTAATGTAGTCGGGTGTCGCGACCGCCAGGACATCCTGTCTCAATCGCCGAATTCGAGGCCGACGTGCGGGCGGGTCTGACGAAGACCGGGCAAAAGGAACTTTATTCCAAATACCTGTACGACGATCTCGGGACCGCGCTGTTTGAAGCCATCACCCTCCTCCCCGAATATGGACTGACGCGCGCGGATCTGCGGCTGCTGGACCGTCACGCGAGTCTGTTACCCGAGCATTGCGTGAGTCTCTCGACCGTGGTCGAACTGGGAAGCGGTTCCGGCGAGAAAGCAAGGCGCATTCTGCCGCATCTCGTGAAATGCGGGCCAATCACGTACTGCCCGATCGATCTTTCATCCGCAGCGCTCAGCCGATGCCAGCGCGATCTCGACGATATCGATCAATTGAAAGTCATCCCGTTCGAGGATTCGTATATCGATGGACTCGCGTCTGCCTCGATGCTGCGGAAGCCAGGAACGTCGATGCTGGTGCTGTTTTTAGGTAGCTCGCTTGGAAATTTCGATCCGCCTGTCGCCGAATCATTCCTTCGCGCTGTTCGAGAACTTCTCGAGCCTGGTGACGTCTTCCTGCTGGGTACCGATCTCGTGAAGAATCTCGATCAAATGCTGGCGGCATACAACGATGCTGTGGGGCTGACTGCGGTCTTTAACTTGAATCTTCTTGCCCGCATTAATCGAGCGCTCCACGGGAACTTTGATCTGAAGCAATTCGAGCACCAAGCGCGCTACAACGAGTCCAGGGAACGCATCGAAATGCACCTGCGCTCGAAATCGGATCAAACAATTTCGATCAATCAGAGTTTTAGTGTGAGTTTGAAGAAAGGTGAAACGATCTGGACGGAGAGCAGCTACAAATTCCGTCCGGAACAGGTTCGCGCGATGGCCGAGCGTGTTGGCTTCTCCTGCGAACTGCAATGGATCGATGAAGAATGGCCGTTTGCCCAGAGTTTATTGAGGAGCAAGTCTTTATGACTAGCATTCGCGCAATGATCCTGCTGCTTCTGTTTGCCGCGCAGAATTCCGCACAGACATCCGGCCGCTTCGATGCGAAGCGGCTGGACACCACGTGCAAGCCATGCGACGACTTCAATCAATTCGTGAACGGCAATTGGGTGAAGGAGAATCCGGTTCCTCCCGCATACGCGCGCTGGGGAACGTTTCAGATCCTGCAGGAAAACAATCTGAAAACGTTGCGCGAAATTCTGGAGGACGCCGCGCGCTCGGATGCCGCCCGCGGAACGAACGAGCAGCTCATCGGAACCTTCTACGCTTCATGCATGGACGAAGCCCGAATTGAATCGCGAGGCTCTGCGCCGGTCTCCGATGAGCTCGACCGCGTTTCGAAGATTGCTTCTCTTCGCGCCCTCGAGACTGAGATCGCCAGGCTCCACGACATGGGCATGCCGACACTCTTCCTGTTCGGCGCTTCGCATGATTACCAGAACAGTGCGCAAAACATCGCGTGGGCCCTCCAGGGTGGCCTGAGCCTGCCGAACAAGGACTACTACACAAAGACCGACGAGAAATCGAAGCAGCTTCGCGAGGCCTTCGTAAAGCATGCCGCCCGAATGTTCGAGCTGCTCGGCGATACGCCCGACCAGGCATCCGCCGCGGCGGGCGTCATCATGAAAATGGAAATGCAGCTCGCAGACGTCTCCATGGATCCTGTCGAGCGCCGCGATCCCACGAAACAGGACAACAAGCGGACGGTCGCGCAGCTTCGTATGCTCACGCCGGATTTCTCCTGGACCGACTACCTCGCCGCGCGAGGCATTCCGCGAACTCCCACGGTGAACATCGCTCAGCTGAAATTCTTCGAAGGCATGAACCAGATATTAAAGACTGTGCCGCTGGCCGAGTGGAAAACGTATCTGCGATGGCGCGTCCTGCATCAGGCTGCCCCGCGTTTGTCCTCCAGGTTCGTTAACGAAGACTTCGACTTCTTCGGGCGCACGCTGACAGGCGCAAAGGAACTTCAGCCGCGATGGCGGCGCTGTGTCACGACCACCGACCAGATGTTGGGTGAGGCGCTCGGACAGGTCTATGTGGCAAAAGCATTTCCACCCGAAGCAAAAGCGCGCATGGACGCGATGATCAATAACCTCGTGGCCGCCTTCCGCGAACGCATCCAGAAGGCCGATTGGATGACGGACGCCACGCGCCGGCAGGCGCTCGCGAAACTCGAGGCATTCGGCCGCAAGATCGGCAATCCTGAAAAATGGAAAGATTACTCCTCGCTGCGGCTCAGTCGCGACTCATACTTCCTGAACGTCCGTCAGGCGATGGCGCTGGAAGAAAAGCGCGACATCGCCAAGATCGGCAAGCCTGTCGATCGTAGCGAATGGCAAATGACTCCACCAACGGTGAATGCCTACTACACACCAACCAATAACGAAATTGTATTTCCTGCAGGAATTCTCCAGCCGCCGTTCTTCGATCCGCAGGCGGACGATGCCCTCAATTACGGCGCGATCGGCGCGGTCATTGGTCACGAGCTCACGCACGGCTTCGACGATCAGGGCAGCCAGTTCGATCCGCAGGGAAATCTGCGAAGCTGGTGGACCACTGACGATCGAAACAAGTTCACCACTCGGGCGGAATGTGTTGCCGAACAATTCGGCAGCTATCAAACGGCAGACGGCTTGAATCTGAACGGCAAGCTCGTGCTTGGCGAATCGATCGCGGATCTTGGCGGCGTCACGATCGCATATGAAGCGCTTCAGAAATCGATGGCCGGACGGCCTCGTCCCGCCAACATCGATGGATTCACTCCCGAGCAACGCTTCTTTATGGGATGGGCGATGATCTGGTCCGAAAGCCAGCGAATCGAGTCCGAACGCCAGCAGGCCAGCTCAGATCCTCACCCGATTTCGCGTTATCGCATCAACGGACCACTGTCGAATCTTCCAGAGTTCGCCGCCGCTTTCGGCTGCAAGGCCAACGACCCGATGGTTCGTTCAGCGAATCGGCGCTGTGTGCTGTGGTAGACGAGGTTTTCAGACCTTTTTTGCTCGAGCAGGGGTTCCAGCTTCACAATCGACGCGCCGTGGTTGTTGCCGACCCAGAAAGTGGGATGCTCTGTCGAATTGTCGACGAACAGGCGAAAGCTCCTGCGCCATTCCAAGGGCTGTCGGAATTCACTGCGTAGAGACAACGGGAACCGGCGCGAATTTTCCTTCGGGAAACATGATATGGAGCCCGCTGGCAACAAACGGCAAGTCCGAGGTGAATACTAGGGAACCCTGGAAGGAGTCCGGCGGACTCGGGACGACGGCCAGAGGCGATTGCTGGGACGCCATCTGCCAAACGAAGTCGCTGACGCGCTCGAGGGGTCGGAGCCTGATCTCGAAGCGGTTCGGCACGTTGAGCTGCGCGCCCTGCCCGGCGGTATCCAGAATCGCAACCTTCACCGTCACGGGTTCCGCGGACGAGGGGTTGATGAGGGCGACAGCTGTCTGCCGATTCGGATTGATCGTCATCGGCATTTTGAACTCACGCGCTGGCTTGACCGCCATGATTTGTGCGCTCGACAACTTCTCGGTGGATGGCCGATTGCAAACCAGCTGACAGCGTGCCGGAGCCGCTGCCACCAGCGTCAACTCTTCGGAGACCAGAACTGGCGCTGCACCCTGCCACCTCAATCGCGCCCACCCGTTCAGGAAAGCAAGATCGGCGGAAGTGAACTGGAGGACCTGACCGTTCGGGCTCAGTGTGAACGTGGCATTCGACGGCGCCGGAGCGAGCGGCGAACAGAACGCCCCTGAAGGCGCGCCCGCATTGCTGTATACCTGCAAAGTCCCCTTCACATCCCCCGCCGACGCGTTCAATACCGTGAAGATGGTCTGGTAGTGCAGTTTCTCGGCGACCGCGCCGTTGACCACCATGGGCAAGATTACTTCATTGAGCAGCGAGGAATCCGCTACGGTCAGGGTTCGCCGGCCCAGCTCCACAAAGCTACTCACGCTCGGGCCCGAAAACCGGACGACAACATCGTAGCGGCCGGGCGACAGCTTCCCGATCATTCCGGCTAGCGTCCACGGCGTGAGAGCCTGGGGGCACACGGCGCCGGGGTTCGTGGTGTCGATTCGTACCGCGCCAGGCGAAACCGAAACCACGGGCGATTGCGGCACACAGCCGTTCGGCCAGGTTCCACTCAACCTGAAGGTGACGACATCGTTGTCCGCCGCGTCAGGCGGGCTGAGATCGATCTGTGCAACCGGGAGTTGGCCGAAGAGAAGCGTGACCGCCGCCTGGGACACCAGCACCAGAGTCATCACCCCTCCGCACGTCAGCGCCCTCACAATTCGAGAGCCTGCAACTTTCGTCATCGCGATCCTCCATGCAAATCGTCCAGGCCGCTGCCGGGTCGGTTCAGCTTGCAGCGGCGCGCTCACGTACTTACGTCATCTGGGGACAGTTTACAGCCGTCGAAAGGGAGATTTTGAAGGAATCAGGCGCGTTAAAAGACTTAATTGTCTTTAGCAGGCGGTTCATCCACCCGAGCCGGCAATTCGGACCGGGGCCGCGTCATGATCCAGCACGTCGGATATCCGTGATCAAAAACAAACGACGGGGCGTGTAGCTGTGCAGATGAAAGACAGGTTGGTGCCATTGAATGGAGTTCAGCGAACCGGCGCTGTGCGGTGGGGTAGCGAGAGCGGGATGTTCCAGATGTCGCGACAGTAATCGCGTATCGCGCGGTCGGATGAAAATTTGCCGATGCGCGCCGTGTTCAGGATCGACATAGATGTCCAGTGGTCGCGATCGCGGTAGGAGCGGGAGACGCCGCTCTGGCAGTCAATGTAGGCCTGATAATCGGCGAAGGCCATGAAGGTGTCGTGATCGAGCAGGGAATCGACGATGGGCCGAAAGAGATCGGGTTGTTCGGGAGAGAATGTTCCGCGAGCGATGCAGTCGATAGCTTCGCGAAGCTCGGGGTTTGATTCATAGACGGCCCGCGGTTGATAGCCGCGATTCCAGCGGTCCTCGGCTTCCTGCGCGGTCATGCCGAAAAGGAAAAAGTTTTCGGCGCCTACTTCTTCGCGGATCTCGATGTTGGCGCCATCAAGCGTGCCAATCGTCAGCGCGCCGTTCATCGACATTTTCATGTTGCCGGTGCCGGAGGCTTCTTTGCCGGCGGTGGAGATCTGCTCAGACAAGTCTGCCGCCGGATAAATGCGCTGCGCGTTCTGGACATTGAAGTCGGGAATGAAAACGACCTTCAGGCGGCCGCGGATATCCGGATCGCGATCGACGGTATCCGCGACAGAGTTGATCAGCTTGATCATCAGCTTCGCCATGAAATAACCCGGAGCGGCCTTGCCGGCAAAGATCACCGTACGCGGGGTTACGTCGAGCGAGGGATTGTGCTTCAGCCGGTTGTACAGCGTTACGACATGAAGCAGATTGAGGTGTTGCCGCTTATATTCGTGAATGCGCTTGACGTGCACGTCGAAGATGCTCGCCGGATCGATAACGATGCCGGTTACCCGCTCGATGTACTCGGCGAGACGAACCTTATTCGCCTGTTTCACCTGATGCCATTGTTCGCCAAACGAGGAATCCGGTACGAAGCTTTCGAGCTTCTTGAGTTCGTCAAGATTTCCAATCCAGCCGGGCCCGATCACCTCCGTGATCAGCTTTGCCAGTCGCGGATTCGAGATCAGCAGAAACCGGCGATGAGTCACGCCGTTCGTCTTGTTGCTGAATTTTTCCCGCATGATGTCGAAGAAATCCGGCAGCACTTCCTCTTCAAGCAGCCGCGTGTGTAATTCAGCAACGCCATTGATGGCATGGCTTCCAACGCAAGCCAGATGCGCCATGCGGACGTAGCGTTCACCCGTTTCGTCGATCAGCGACAGGCGCCGGACTTTGCCGTCGTCACCAGGAAATCGCACGCGAACTTCATCCAGGAAACGCCGGTTGATCTCATAGATGATTTCAAGATGACGCGGCAGCAATCGCGCGATGAGCGCGAGAGGCCAGCGCTCGAGCGCCTCGCTGAGCAGCGTGTGGTTGGTATAGCTGAACGTGCGTTGCGTGATGTTCCATGCCGTTTCCCAGTCCATGCAATGGTCGTCGACGAGCAAACGCATGAGCTCGGGAATCGCGAGTGAGGGATGCGTGTCGTTCAACTGAACGGCGAACTTCTCATGAAACTGATGGAGTGATTCTTCGCGCTGGAGATAAAGCCGGACCATGTCCTGAAGCGAGCACGACACGAAAAAATACTGCTGCTTCAGCCTCAGCTCGCGTCCTTGCGCCGGGTCGTCATTCGGGTAGAGCACTTTCGAGATATTTTCCGAGTCGACCTTTTCATGCACGGCTCCGTAGTAATCGCCCGCGTTGAACAATCGAAAATCGAATGACCGTTTTGCCTCCGCCTTCCACAGGCGAAGCAGGTTTGCGGTTTGGATTCCGAAGCCGAGAATTGCCGTGTCGTACGGCGTGCCTTGAACAGTCTGGTCGGGGATCCATCGCGCGCAATACCGGCCGCTGGTGTCGCGGTATGGCTCGACATGTCCGCCAAACTTCACGTCGAATCGAAGGTCCGGCCTCGGGATCTCCCACGGATTTCCGAGACGCAGCCATGGGTCGGCGACTTCGCATTGCCATCCGTCGCGGATTTCCTGATCGAAGATGCCGAACTCGTATCGAATGCCGTATCCGATTGCCGGCACCTGCAGTGTTGCCATGGATTCCATGAAGCAGGCGGCGAGACGTCCGAGGCCGCCCGTGCCCAGGCCGGGCTCTTCTTCGTGCTCGATCAACTCGTCGAGATTGACTCCGAGTTCTTCGACCGCTCGCCGGAATGAATCCTCGCTGTGCAGTCTCTGAAGGTTCATGCCGAGTTGCGGTCCGATCAGAAATTCGGCGGAGAGGTAGCTCACCGTCCGGACTTTGTGTTCGTAATACTGGTAAGCGGTCTGTACCCAGCGGTTCAGCAGGCGATCGCGCACGGTATAAGCGACGGCGAGGTACCAGTCGTTGCGAGTCGCAACTTCCGGAAACTTTCCCAACACGTAAAACAGATTGTCGAGAATGTCCCGTTTGATTTCGGGCGCCTCAAGACCCGTACGGACGTTTCGCTTCATGCGAACGCTATTGTACGTTGATTTGTGCCCCGGTCTGATCGAAGAGTCGAAGTGTTCCCGTCGCTCCACTGTTGGCGCGTCCGGCGAAGAACACGAACTGGGTGGTGTAGCCGGCACCCTGAACGTAGTGAGGAAACGCAAGCTGCACTCGCGGCGTCGATGCCGTCTCATCGACCGATGGAATGGTGGCGACAAGGAAATCCCCGCGTTCGTTGCTTCGCCCGCGGAGCCCGGCGACGGCAATGCCTGAAGCCGAACCCGTCGAGATTCTCAGCACACCCTGGAATGACGTGCCAATGCTCTCAAAACCCGGAATCTGGGAGAGGAATGTCGCAATCTGGCCGTTCCCTGGAATCGTCAACCTACCACTCAAACCGGCGGGATCGCCGGTCAGTGTGGTTGCATCCAGACTGACAGTTATTGGATCAGACGAAAGGTTCGCAATAGCGATGCCGGTCTGCGTGGCCGATGAGTTCTCGGCGTAAACCCGATACGCGGTCGATCCAGGCACCGCGGTAAGCGCCGTTTCACTCACCGTCACTCCATTCTGGCGAAATGAAAAAATGCCAAACGCTGCTGGCGTCGTTCCATTATTTGCCGGGACGATTCGCACGAAACCGGATTGTGTCGATGATGCCGTGCCCGCAGTTTGAAACCGGAAATAGCTTTGAGGTGGGATCGTGTAATTGACGGTATTAGTCACAGCGTGCGTCTGCTGATCGACGAACTGCAAACTGCCGCGCATCGGATCTGTTGAAGAATTGATGAGGACAACCTGAGTCGTCCATCCGCCTCCGTCGGCGAGATGCGGAATGACCAGGGTACTCATAACGACGCTGGAGTCCACGACGGGCAGAGTGCTCAAGATAAAGTCCGACCGCTCGTTTGTTAACCCGCGCAAGGCGGTGACAAAAACCGGATCGGTGGAATCGAAAGTCAGCACGGCCTTGACGACTCCGGAGTTGAATGGAGCCTGATCGACGAATTTCGCGATCTGTGCGCCGGCGTTCACGACAAGAGTGTTCTGTCCAAACACGCTGCCGTTCGCATCGGTAAAAGAAAACGTCAACGTCGCATTGTTCGGTCCGGGATTGGCGATAGCCACCCCGGTGCTGGTTCCGCTGCTCGTCACGTCGACGTAAATCGTTCCGTGGCGAATCGCAGCGCTGGCAGGCACGCTCGTCTCGCTCACGACTACGCCCCCTTGCCGATACGAGAAAATGGCCACAGCGTCCGGTCTCGGCGTACTGATGTCCGGATCGATCAATCCATAGCCCGTAAAGGTCGTTGTCGCTGTGCTGCTCCTCGTCGTCACCAGCATCCCGCCACGCTCGTTGAATGCGTATAACTGTTGTTGCGAAAGCAGCGTGATCTGGGCTCGGGCAAAGTCTCCACGCTGCCGGGCGAACTGAAGATCGGCGGCAATCTCGGCCTCGAATAGGGAATTCGAGCAAGGGGATGACACAGAGCCGGTAAAACACTGTTTTTTGTTATCGGCCAGGACCGCGCTGTGAATCTGGTTATAAACCCGGGCGATTTCGGTTTCCAGCCACCCACCGGAGCCAGCAAGCTGGCTCAACGCAAGAATTGTATTGAAATAAGAATCGCGCGCTTCCGGCACATTCAGCGCGCGCCGAATGAGCACATTCTTTCCAGCGTTTCCGAGAAGCGGATTCTGGGGACGATTCGGATTCGTTGGTGGTCCTCCGAATGTCATATCTTTGTCGTTCGGGATAATCTGGCAGACGCCACTCAGGAATCGATACATATCAAAGTTATTCATGCCCGTCAGAATGCCATCAGTCTCGGCCATGAAATCTTCAATCGCGAGTTCCTTCATAAAAAAAGACAAATCGATGTAAGGGGCCATCGCTTTCGCAAAATCCGCGTCGGACGCCATGTTCATTCTGCGAATCATCGCCACAATCTGATCCGCTTTGGGATTGTTACTATGTGTCTGGGGCTCGAAAAACCGGGGCACGTATAGCGAGGGATCGGCACCGAGATATTCGAAGTGATAATTGGTCGTGTCGTTGTACGAGTACAGGTAGCCGTCATTTTCCTTGAATGCGCGCTGCAGAAAGTCTTTATCGACGGGTTCGACGACGCTATAGAGACCGTAATACTCGCCGTTGACGTATACCGTCGCGCTAACGTCTCGTGGAACCGGCACACCGAGCTTCGCAAAGACCTCCATCACAATCCGATCTTTAATCTGTGAAGCGTCCTGCTCGTTATTCTTAAGCCCGAGTGATTTCAGGCTTAGAAAGGTCTGACCTGATTCATATCGATTGAAATCGAGACGGATGGAGGGCTTGATGCCATTGCGAGTGGAGCCCCCGCGCTGGCGAATCCCGATATGGCGGACGGTGATCGTCCCCCACTGAAAATCGGCGGGGTAGTAAGTGTTCGCTCCGGGATTGGCTAAAAAGGTCTGCCAGTCATTCGGTTCGACGACCAGCCGGATCTCTTTAACGACATTCGTGTCGAAAACGTCATCGATGGTTTGAGCCGAAGCAGTAGCCCATGAGGTAAGAACGATGATTACTGGTACAAACCAACGCATAGTCTGCCATTTAAGCAAGTGACGCGCCTTTCCAGGAAATGGAAAGTTTGTTATGTTCAAGGTCTCTATCAGACTCTCGGAACTCCTCGGAGGTTGAATGCGTCACAAACTTTTAACATCTTTCTTCTTTTTGCTCGCATGCCTCGCTTTGGCCCTGCCTCTCCTGGCGCAGGATCCGATCAGCGGCACCTGGACCGGTGACTGGGGACCGAGCCTGTACGATCGCAATCCGGTGACAGTTGATCTCAAATGGGACGGGAAGGTCCTTAGTGGAAATGTGAACTCCGGCCCGCAAAAAGTCGCGATCCAGAAGGGAACCTTCGACGCGAAGACGAGTGCTGTTCACATGGAAGCCGACGCCAAGCGCGGGAATCAGACCATCCACTATGTGATCGACGGCAAGCTCGACAAAAACATGATGAGCGGCAGCTGGAATCACGACAACCGCAAAGGGGACTTCAAGATTACGAAGAAGTAGCCACAAAAAAACACATAAGTCACAAAAGGCTTATGTGCATTTTGTGCCTTTTTGTGGCTAAATTTCCCCGAGCCATTCGATGAGCGCGTTGGTAACTTGCTCGGGGCGCTCCATTGTCGACATATGGCCACACTCTTCGATAACCGCCAGACGGCTGTCGGAAATGCGCTGCGCCATTTCTTCGTGACGCGCCAATATACTCCAGGCGTCTTGCCGGCCGCATAAGACCAGGGCCGGACACCGAATGTCTGCGAGCAAGGGCGTGGCATCCGGCCGTTCCAACAGCGCTTTGATCTGAGCGGAAAGGATGTCGGGCGTTTTGCGCTCCATCATCGCCAGGATGGACTCGATGAGCGGCGCGTCCTGCAGCCGGTCCTGATGAACCATCTTCTTGACCCACTCGGCCGCCATTGTGCGCATACCCTGAGTACGTGCAATCTGGAGCAAAGCGTAGCGGCCACTGGTTTCCGCGAGTCCGTCGCGACCTGGATTGAGCGGCGCGTACGCCGTATCCATCAAGGCAACGGCAATAACGCGGTCCGGCGCGCGACGCAAAACTTCGAAAGCCACGCGCCCTCCCATGGAATGTCCGGCCAGGGCGAAGCGCGCCGGGGCGCGCTCGAGTATGGCTTCTGCCATCTTACCGAGCGAGTCCAGCGTGCCGTGGTCGGCAATTTGAATTGTAGTGAAAGCACGGAGTGCGCTGGCCTGCTGCTCCCAAACCGTGGAATCACACAGCAGGCCAGGAACGAGGACAAGATCGATCGGCCGGCTCACTTCTTACCGGTGCGCCAACCTTCCGCGTAAGTTTCACGAGCCTGTTGGCCGTACGGGACGGGACCCACAGTTGCGCGCATTTCGATCTGCTTGTGGCGTTCGACAGTCGGTTTTGGAGATCCGCCGCCTTCTTCACCCCAGACAAACGTGACCTCGTTGCCGACTTCGGCATGCTCGACGTCGATGATGCCCAGCGACAGCATCGAGCGCTCGTTGAAGCTGTAGCCGCTGAACGTGGACAGGCCGATCATTTTGCCGTTCTTCATGACCTTGTCATACGAAAGGGAGGCGTAGTTCGTCAGAGGCAGGTCGATATATTTGTAAGGATCGCTTCCTCTCTGGAACATCGATGCCATGATTTTCGTGCAGTCGTCGGCATTCCACGCGAGCGTCACTTTCTTCCGCTTCGGATTCTTCGCGACTTTCTCGAGAGCTTCTTTTCCGGTGAAGTCATGGTCGAACTTGACCATGAACCCATAGCCAAGATCCCAGGGCGTGAGGTAGTAATCCTCGATGTTATCTGAGGTGAAGCTGCCGGCCAGCGAAGCCGTCGCTTCGTATCCATTTCCCGACAACCACTGCCTGTAGGCCTTCATCTTCTCGCCGGAATAAACCGCGGGCATAGGAGACGGAATCCATCCCGATTCGAGTGTGTTCGTGGCGTATGCTCTCGCCCCCACCTGCCGAAGCCCGAACTCTTTACCGGCTTCCACGATCGCAGCGCGGATTTCTTCGCGCTCTTCGTGCGGGCCCCAGAGCTCGAGGCCGGGTGCGCCCGACATTCCATGACGCAGAGCGCGAACCTTGCGGCCGGCAA